>Ga0224736_1031_pt1 | contig 47945 bp, 44 predicted proteins | sample IA12soil_MG_GH6A_FD_161628 | JGI IMG/M metagenome (GOLD analysis project Ga0224736, IMG submission 161628) | Enriched cells from agricultural soil in Iowa, United States - IA12soil_MG_GH6A(-) | ecosystem: Environmental > Terrestrial > Soil > Agricultural land | place: USA: Iowa | collected 2017-05-08
TGCATAATATCTAATGCCTTATCTATTGAGATAGGATAATATTCCTGTATGTACTGTTTCAAAGTCATACCATCAATAAATTCCATGACAATATAATTTATATCATCCTCTTCCCCTATATCATATATATTTACAATATTAGGGTGTGCTAAACTTGTCGCAGATTGAGCCTCTCTTTGAAAACGATGTATAAATTCCTGTTCATTAGCAAAATCTAAACGTAGTATTTTAATTGCAACATCGCGATCAAGTATCATATCATGAGCTAAATATACATTCGCCATTCCCCCGCCGCCAATCATCTCTTTGATTTTATAGCGGTCATTAATCCTTCTGCCGATCAGCATTTATGACACCTGCTTTCATCAGGTAGGGGGAAATCAAGAAGCAGGATTGTTATATTATCCTCACCACCGTTTTCATTTGCTAAATCGATCATAGCTTGTGCTTTCTCTTCCATGGTCAGGCCATCCTTACATAACATATCTTTCATTTCCAAATCTGTCACTTTATCATATAAGCCATCAGAACATAATAACAAACAGTCACCATTATCTATCATGATGGTCTTAATATCTACCTCAACCGTTAACTCTGTACCAAGCGCTTTTAATATTAAATTTTTCCTTGGGTGATGCTGTGCATCTTCTTTGGAAATTTGACCGGTCTTAACCAATTCGTTTACAAGGGTATGGTCTTCTGTTAACTGCTGAAATCCATTTTCGTTTAAAAGGTAGCCCCTGCTATCTCCAATATTTGCAATCGTAATAAATTCATTCGTACAAATGGCTGCAACTAAAGTTGTCCCCATTCCATCCAAATTACTATCTGTCTGCGCATGTTCATACAATCGAGTATTGACATCCATTATAGTTTCTCTTAACCATTTTTCAGCGATAGCTGCATCGATTTCGTTGTCTTTAAACGAATTCATCCAGTATTCTCTTAAAATATCTACCGCCATTTCACTTGCAACATCCCCTGCATTATGTCCGCCCATCCCATCGGCTACAATTGCAAGATATGCTCCAGATATATTCGTTAACATATCACCATTGTCTTCATTATTAAGTCGAACCTTCCCAGTATCTGTTTTTACTACATATCCCACTATCCGGTCACCTCGTTTCTTCAAATTGCTTTTTAATTCACGTAATCGCATACTGATAATCGTAGTACTTTGTGTTACTTTTACGACTTTTGTAGTTATTTTTCCTGCTAAATGTTAAGATTCACCCTACTAAAGTGCTATATTCCGATAAAATATCATCTTTTTTTAAAGCATGCAATGAAGAATCCGTCACTTCCAAAATCTTGTGGAAAGATTTGCAAGCAATTATTTTGAACAAACGGTTGAATAGTGGCAGGGACATGAAGTGAATACGCCTCAAAATCCGGGAAATTCTCTAGAAAATATTGAACAGTTCCTTCATTTTCTTCTTTATCCACCGTACAAGTACTATAGGTCAAGATACCACCAGGCTTAACCAGCTGAGCTGCTTCTGTCAAAATGGAGTGCTGAATAGTTTGTAATGCTCGAATATCGTGAATTGTCTTCACATATTTTATATCCGGTTTCCTTCTTAAAACACCTAAACCGGAACAAGGTGCATCCACAAGTACTCGGTCAAATATTTCACTTTGATAATGCTCTCCAATTTTTCGACTGTCCATTGCAATAGTCTCAACATTTTGTAATCCGAGGCGATCTGCATTTTCTTTTATAAGCTTTACTTTATGCTCATGTAGATCATGTGCGATTACTTTACCCGTTCCATTTAATTTTTCAGCAATATGAGTTGTTTTTCCGCCGGGAGCTGCACAGCAGTCCAATATTAATTGATTAGGTTCAATTTCCATAACATTAGCTACTATCATCGAGCTTTCATCTTGAATAGAAATGAGGCCCTTTTGATAACAATTTGAATGAACTAAGTTTCCTTTTAAAGATTGAATTGCTTCGACTAAAATAGGGCTTTCTTGTACGAGGAAACCTTCAGATTCTAATTGTTTTATGACATCTTCCCGTGTCGTTCTTGTTAAATTCACTCTTGCCGTTTGTAATGGCGCCATTAAATTAGTTTCACACATTTTTTTGGTTTTCTCAAATCCGAATTGGTCTGTCCACCTTTGTACTAGCCATTGGGGATGACTCGTCTCGATAGACAGTTTTTCAACCGCATCCTTAATTTTATCTAATGATGGTACCCCTTTTCGTTGAATTGCCCTTAATACTCCGTTAACCATCCCTGAAACTCCTCGATGACTGCGGCGCTTCGCAATTTCCACCGATTCAAAAAGAATAGCACGATCAGGAATCTTGTCTAAATATAACATTTGATAAAGTGACAATCTTAAAAGATTTAACACCCACGGTTCTACTTTTTTTTGTAAAAATGGTTTTAAATAATAGTCTAATGTTAATTTCCTTTGTAATGTGCCATAAGTAAGCTCCGTAAGCAATCCTACGTCCGGACCTGTAATATGATTTTTTTCAATCACTTTATTCAATAACAGATTGCTATAGGATTGATGTTTTTCTATTGCTTCTAGTATATCCAATGCTGCTTCTCTGACATTTTTCTTTGGCATATTAATCTCCTAATACTTTTCCTAATAAAGATTCCTTGCCTACACCATTAAGAAATTGAACGGCGGACATTTTCTTTTTTCCAGATGGCTGAAGCTCTGTTATCTTAATCGCTGTATGATTTCCAGTGCTTACAACGAAACCATCCTTTAGGATATCAACGATCGTTCCAGGGCGGCTGTTTTTATCAAAATGAAATTTTTCTCCCCACCACACTTTTAATACTTCACCATCTAACATTGTGTATGCTACTGGCCACGGATGGAGTCCGCGGATTTGATTATAAATAACTTCTCCATTGCGTGACCAATCGATTTTTTCTTGTTCTCGTTTTATGTTCGAGGCAAAAGTTGCTAACTCTTCGTCCTGTTTTATTGGATGGATTTCATTTTTTAAGAGTTTCGGTAAGGTTTCCGACAAAATTTGTGCACCAGCCTTACTCAACTTCTCATGTAGACTCCCAACATGATCCGTTTCAGAAATTGGGACTTCAACTTGACTAATAATGTCCCCTGCATCTAATTTTTCCACCATATACATAATCGTTATTCCAGTCTTCTCTTTCCCTTGTAAAATGGCATAATGGATTGGTGCACCACCTCGCAACTCTGGCAATAGAGACGCATGGACATTGATACATCCAAGTTTGGGGGCCTCGAGGAGTTGTTTAGGAAGTATTTGTCCAAATGCTGCTGTAACAATTAAGTCTGGTTTTAATGCTAATATTTTTTCAAGTTCTTCAGGCTCTTTTATTTTTTCAGGTTGGTAAACAGGCAAATGATATTTTTGTGCTGCAACTTTTACTGGTGGAGGAGTTAATATACGCTTTCTGCCAACTGGACGATCTGGCTGAGTAACAACAGCTACTACATCATACCCATCGCTTATTAATCTTTCGAGAACAGGCACCGAAAAGTCCGGAGTTCCCATAAAAATAATCTTTGTCATTCGTTTTCCATCTCCTCTAGCTCTTCCTCACTTACATATTTTAAAACTTTGGAAGTAAACAGGACACCATGCAAGTGATCAATTTCATGTTGAATAGCGCGTGCAAGAAACTCTTCCGCTTCGATTATAAATGTCCTGCCTTTGATATCTTGTGCTTGGACTTTAACATAATTTGGCCTTGATACTGTTCCGTATAATCCTGGAAAACTTAAACAGCCTTCTACATCTGTTTGTTCGCCGCTTGTTTCTAGGATGACAGGATTAATTAAGTCAATTCTGCCCAATTCATCTCCAACATCTACAACTGCGATTTGAACATCTAGACCGATTTGCGGAGCTGCTAAACCAACGCCATCTGCATCTAGCATCGTTTCGTACATATTTTTTACTAATGTTTTCAATTTACGATCAAATTGTTTAACTGGTTTACATTCCTTTTCAAGAATATCTGCAGGATGTTTTACGATTTCGAGTATTGCCATTAGATGTTTTCCTCTCTTCAAAAATATCTATTTTCTTTACATCATCATATAAGGATTGACATCAATTGAGATTGTTAATCCTTTCGACTGCTTTTGCTGACTGAAATGTTCCAATACCATACGAAGGTTTTTAGCTAAGTCTGGTTCCCGCTTGTATTTTATCAGACATTGATAACGATATCTATTATTTATTCTAGGAATTGGGGATGTAACAGGCCCCAGAATAATGGATTCCTTGGAAATTTTCGAGCGAATATATTTCGATATTTTATCGGTTGTCGATACAACTTTCATTAAATCTTCATGGCTTACTGTTATTAATGCTAAATAATAGAATGGAGGATATGAGCCGATTTTACGCATCATCATTTCTTGTTTATAAAAGCGATTATAGTCTTGGATACCTGCAAGTTCGATACTATAGTGTTCTGGTGTGTACGTTTGGATTACCACTTCCCCCTCAAGCTCATGTCTCCCTGCTCTTCCGCTTACCTGTGTTAGTAGTTGAAATGTTTTTTCCGATGAACGAAAATCTGGCAGATGAAGCATTGTATCCGCGCTTAACACCCCAACTAACGTGATATTTGGAAAATCCAGACCCTTAGCTATCATTTGGGTTCCTAGCAGTATATCCGCTTTTCCTTCTTGAAATTGCTGCAACAATTTTTCGTGGGCACCTTTTCTGCTTGTTGTATCGACATCCATGCGGATTACTCTTGCTTCAGGCAATAGTTTACCGATTTCCTCTTCAACTTTTTGTGTTCCCGTTCCAAAATAGCGGATATGTTCACTATTACATTCCGGACATATCGTTGGCACATGATCCTCATAACCGCAATAATGACATTTCATTTGATTTGTATGTCGATGATAAGTTAAAGAAATATCACAATGTGGACATTGGATAACAAAACCGCAATCCCTGCACATGACGAACGAGGAATATCCGCGACGATTTAAAAAAAGTACAGATTGTTGCCTTTTTTCGATACGATCTTGCAACTTGGAAAATAACTCTCTTGAAAAGAGGGAACGGTTCCCTTCGCGAAGCTCTTCCCTCATATCTACAATTGAGACCTTAGGCAAGTCCTTATTATTCATCCTTCTTTTCATAGAAAGGAGCGTGTAAACGCCTTTTTGAGCTCTGGCAAAGGATTCAAGAGAAGGAGTTGCACTTCCAAGAATAACCGGACACTTGTGATAGTTTCCACGAAAAATAGCTACATCTCTTGCATGGTAACGGGGATTTTCTTCTTGTTTGTAACTTGTTTCATGTTCTTCATCAATAATAATGATTCCTAGATTTTCAAAAGGAGCAAAAATAGCGGATCTTGCTCCTACTACCACTTTTACTTCTTTCCTTTGGATTTTTCTCCATTCATCATAATGTTCACCTACTGATAAGCCACTGTGCAGAACCGCAACATCATCACCGAATCTTCCTTTAAAGCGATGAACCATTTGCGGCGTTAAAGAAATTTCCGGAACAAGAACAATTGCCTCTTTTCCATTGTTTAACACTCTTTGTATTGATTGCAAATAAACTTCCGTCTTGCCGCTGCCTGTAACTCCATATAATAGAAAGGTTTCATGGCGTTTGTCATCAATAGAACGCACAATAGGAGCCATTACTTCCTCTTGTTCATCTGTCAGCTTTAAAGCTTCCGTTCGCTTAAATACCCTATTTTCATAAGGATCACGGTAAACTTCCTCTTGTTTCTCCTGCAAATAACCTTTTTGCACTAAAGATCTTGCTGATGCAAGGGTGGCACCTGTACCTTCTGTTATTTGATTTATTGATAATTGATCTTTTCCTGTCTTTTGAAAATATTCTAAGATACATTTCTGTTTAACCGCGTTATGTGGGAAGTCTGAAAGTACCGTTTCTAGTTCCTTCCATGAAAGAAGGAGATGAAAGGAGCGCACCCATTTTTTATTCCCTTTGTTTTTAACAACATATCGTACTTCTACGTTTCCTTTTTTTACTTCCTTTTGTAATAAGGGCAGTACCTTTCTTTCTTCAGCTTCTTCCCATGATAATTCTTCTTTTTGACCAAAGATTTCTCGCAAATTTGTATCATGAGTATCGGATACAAGATGAAGTATTTTTTTATATTTTGCTTTCATCGCAGACGGAAGCATCGCCTGATATGCGGAAACCTTTAAACATAGTGTAGTTTCGGTTAACCAATGTCCTAACTGCAATAATTCCTCATTTAAAACAGGAGTAAGATCGAGCGGTTCAATTATTTTCTTTAATTTAGTTATTTCAGAATGATCCCGAATATCCAAAACAAAACCTTGGATGGAACGTGGCCCAAATGGGACAGCAACCCTTGTACCAATATTAATTTTATCCGTCCATTCCTCAGGAATGATATAATCATATGTTTTATCCGTACGCATTGTTGGAACATCAACAATGACGCTAGCTATTTGCATTCCTAACTCCTTCTTTCAAATCCCTGTGTATCTCTAATAATATTTCTTTAGCAGTTTGATTTTTGCTTAGCAACGGAAGCTCCTTTTTAGTATGGTTCTTTTTATAAAGAGTAACGATATTCGTGTCCCCTTCGAATCCCGCTCCTTCTCTGCTTACATCATTAGCCACGATAATATCAGCATTTTTTCGTTCTAATTTGCTCCAGGCATATTCATCTATATTTTCTGTTTCCGCTGCAAAGCCAACTAAAAATGGCTTGTCCTCTTTCTTCCCAAGTTCTAACAAAATATCCTTCGTTCTTTCGAATTCTATGATTAAGTTGCCATCTTTTTTCTTGAGCTTTTGTTGGGAAATTTGTTTAGGACGATAATCCGCAACAGCTGCACTTTTAATAATAATGGTCGCCTGTTGATATTTATCCATTACAGCTTGATACATGTCTTCAGCACTGGTAATTTTTATTAACTGTACATCTTTTGAAATCGGCAAGGAATCTACACTTGATACTAAGATGACCTTTGCCCCCATTTTAACCGCTTCTTCAGCGAGCGCATAACCCATTTTACCAGAAGAGCGATTGGTCAAAAATCGAACAGGATCTATCATTTCCTTTGTTGGTCCAGCTGTAATAAGAATTGTTTCTCCTGATAAGGTATTCGTTTGCGTTTGAAAATAATTTGTCACAAGAGAAACGATCTTCTCCGGTTCCTCTAATCTTCCTTTTCCTACATAACCGCATGCTAAATATCCTTCATTTGGTTCCACAAATTGATATCCAAAGCTTGCAAGAGTCTCTATATTTTTCATTACGGCAGGATGGCTATACATATGTACATTCATGGCAGGAGCAATCCAAACTGGAGCAGTTGTCGCTAACAATGTAGTTGTGATCATATCATCTGCAATACCGTTCGCTAATTTCCCAATAACATTAGCAGTGGCGGGAGCAACTAAAACCAAATCCGCCCAATCAGCCAAATCAATATGCGCAATTACTTCCGGATGTTTTTCATCAAATGTATCGATGTACACATCGTTTCTGGAAAGCGCTTGAAATGTTAAGGGAGTGACGAACTGACAGGCTGATTTTGACATAATCACTTTTACCTTTGCCCCTGATTGAATCAGCTTACTTGTTAAAGCTGCCGCCTTATAAACAGCAATGCCGCCAGTAACACATAATAGAATATTTTTATTTATCATGTTAACCTCCGAGATTTTTTCTTTATATTTGTCTAGCTACAGTGCCTATCGACTGCTAACTTCCAGTCTCCTCCCTAGGATAAGTGAAAATGGCAGTTCAATTTTCAATTGCTCGTGAACTACCACGTCATGTTTCCTTTATCTCAGACGAAGACTCCGAAGGTGAAATTATACTTCAAATTTCACTCATCCATACGCCGATGAGCAAGGCACTTGCGCTTTTCTTTCTATTATGAGGCATTTATAGTCAGGTTAAAAGAAAAAACAACCTATTTTTTCATAGGTTGTTTCTAGCTTATCCTTGGACCTTTTCGTCATCTGTTTTAATAACCAATTTCTTTGCATAAATTTCTTCTAGAGCTTTGCCAACATATTTTTGAGAAACAAAATGATCTAATAATCCATTGTCAACTTCTTGGAGATTTCGCGCTCTTTTAGCTGCAACAGTTACTAACGAATATTTTGAATCAATTATTTTAAGCAGTTTGTCAATAGATGGGTATAACATATTACTCAACCTCCAGCATTTTTTGATATCTTGGTGCTACACGAGTCGTTCTACAATGCTCTGCTTGAACAATTGCTTTAATTCGATTACAGGCTGCTTCTACTTCATCGTTTTCAACCACATAATCATAAAGGCTCATGAGCTCAATTTCTTTCCTTGCCTCTTTCATCCTGTTTTGGATTAGTTCGTCTGTTTCTGTGCCTCTTGTTACAATTCTAGATTGTAATTCATTTAAGCTTGGCGGGGCAAGGAAAATAAATAATCCATCAGGAAATTTATCTCTAACTTGTTTGGCTCCTTGCACTTCAATTTCTAAAAATACATCTTTCCCTGCTTCTAATGTTTCCTTTACATAGTCAACAGGAGTTCCATAATAATTCCCAACATACTCTGCGTATTCTAATAGCTTATCCTGGGCGATTAATTCCTCAAATTCTTCCCTAGTTTTAAAAAAATAATCTACTCCGTTTACCTCTCCTTCGCGTGGCTTTCTGGTAGTCATGGAAATAGAATATTCAAATTGAGTATTACCCTGTGAAAATATCGCTTTCCTTACAGTTCCCTTTCCAACACCTGACGGACCGGAAAGTACAATTAACAACCCTTTTTCTTTCATCAAACAAAATCCTACCCTTCTTCTCCATTGTCATCCTTATTACTCAAACGATGTGCTACTGTTTCAGGCTGTACAGCAGATAATATTACATGATCACTGTCCATTATAATAACAGCCCTCGTTCTTCTCCCATACGTAGCATCAATTAAGGTTCCACGGTCTCTAGCATCTTGAACGAGGCGTTTAATTGGCGCCGATTCAGGACTTACAATGGATATCATTCGGTTAGCTGAAACAATATTGCCAAACCCAATATTAATAAGCTTTATAGTCATAACAATCCCCCAACTACCAATAATCTATTTTGACCTTTTCATATAGGAAATAATCAATTTTACTCAATATTTTGAACCTGTTCCCGCATCTTTTCTAATATTGTTTTCATCTCTATTATTTGTGCAGCAATATTGGAATCATTAGCTTTGGAACCGATAGTGTTTACTTCGCGATTCATTTCTTGAATCATAAAATCTAATTTTCGTCCCACCGGACCTTCCAGTAAAAGGCTTCTTTTAAATTGGAGCAGATGACTTTTAAGTCTTGTAATTTCTTCATGTATATCGGATTTATCTGCAAAAATAGCAATTTCTGTTAGAATTCTGGATTCATCAAATTGACCTTCCGTATAGTCCTTGATTTTCTTCTCTAAGCGGTTTTTATACTGTTCGACTACTGTTGGTGCATAATCGAAAATTTTATCAAGATATTCTTTAAAAAGGCTTAACTGATTCTCCAAATCCTTTTGCAGTTGCTCCCCTTCTACCATCCGCATTTCTATTACTTTATGTATTGCATCTTTTACTGTCAGTAAAACGAGGTTTTCCAACTCTTCATTTTCTTCCTCTACTTCTTCCATTGTTACAATATCATGATGGGTTAAAAGGTCTTTCAAATCTATTTGCGAATGTAAATCATACTTATTTTTTAATTGACCAATAAATTGATAATAATCATCTAACAAGTTCCAGTCAATATGAAGCTTGCGTTTTGCAATACCGTTTCCCGAAAGAAGAATAAAAACCTCAACCCTTCCTCTGCGGACAAATTCACTAATTGTCCTTTTCACTTTTTCCTCTAGTTTCAACAGATTTCTTGGCATTCGCACATTAATTTCGGAAAATCGATGATTTACTGTTTTGATTTCAACTACAGCTTCGCAATCCTGCCCTTGTGTTTTGCTTCTTCCAAACCCGGTCATGCTTAGTACCATAATTATATCACTTCCATTTCCGACTAAGGAGAATTGTGTACATTTTTGTACAAAAAAAGAAGTAACAGGATAATCCTATTACTTTTTTTAGTATATCATACTTTATTCCTTTTTTCTTATAAAAAGTGATCCTGCTAACATAAAAGTTGGAATAGAACTCATACCTAAAATTAATAACCAATCCCTTGGAATGATTGGGACCGTGTGGAAAATCGGCTGCAATGATGGAATATAAATTACCCCTACCATTAAAATTATGGAGGATAGGACAGCACCTACTAGAAATAAATTGCCAAATGGATTTCTCGAAAAGATCGATCGTTCACTTCTGCAGTCAAATACATGGATGAGCTGAGCTAAAACAAGGGTCGCAAACGCAATTGTTTGAGCATATGCAAGATTATCTGGATGCTGGTGGTATACAGTAATAAAAGCAATGATCGTTGCAATTCCAATTAAAAATCCTCTAGAAATTACCTTCCATCCCAATCCTCTTGCAAATACTCCTTCTTTAGGATGACGAGGTTTTCGTTTCATCACATTATCTTCCGGTTGATCAAGTCCAAGAGCCATTGCCGGCAGACCATCTGTAACTAAGTTAACCCATAAAATCTGAATTGGTACTAGTGGTAACGGCAAGTAAAGAATCATGGCAAATAACATAACCAGTATTTCACCAACATTGGAAGCTAGCAGATAGCGGATGAACTTACGAATATTTTCGTAAATATTACGCCCTTCCTTTATTGCCGCTTTAATGGTTGCAAAATTATCATCCAATAAAATAAGGGAAGAGGATTCTTTAGCTACATCCGTGCCGGTTATTCCCATCGAAATACCGATATCTGCTGACTTGATTGCTGGTGCATCATTAACTCCATCACCTGTCATTGCCACGATATGTCCGCGATTTTGAAGTGCTTTTACAATTTTTAGTTTATGTTCTGGTGATACTCTAGCAAAAACAGACACATCATCCACTATGTTTTCCAATTCTTCTACATTCATATTATTAAGTGCTTGACCGTCCAATACTTTTGAATTACTTTGGAGTATCCCAAGTTCCTTCGCGATAGCTTTTGCGGTAATCACATGATCTCCTGTAATCATTACCGTTTTTATTCCAGCTTCCTTACACTCTTGAATCGCCTGCTTCACTTCTGGTCTTGGCGGATCAATCATCCCTTGCAGACCAATAAAGATTAGATCTTTTTCAGCCTCTTCCTCACTCAAGATTTGAGTTTGATTATCTATTGGTTTAAAGGCAATTGCAATATTTCTTAAAGCCTTACCAGCAAGCATCTCAATGGTCTTTTGCGTCTCATTCTTATATTCATGGTGAAATAAAACTTGTTTTCCTTCCCAAAGAATAGATTCGCAAAGTCCTATTAATACATCAGGTGCTCCTTTTGTTATAACAAATCTCCGATTATTCTTATCACGAACAACAACACTCATCATCTTACGGGTAGAATCAAAAGGAAATTCCTTTTCTATTGTAAATTGTCCGAGTAAGGATTCCCTTGTTAAACCCGCCTTCATTGCTGATACTAGTAATGCACCATCAGTTGGATCCCCATCAAGGTAAAAGTCTTTTTCTCTCATTTTCAGTTCTGCATGGTTACAAAGTAGACCGAATGTTAATAGCTGATACAAGCTCTTTTCACTTTGAGGTTTTATTTCGTTTTCCTTTTCATAAAACCCACCTTTTGGATTATACCCTGTCCCGGTTACACTCCATGATTTGCCTCCGCTCCAAATATGTGTTACTGTCATTTTATTTTGAGTCATGGTCCCAGTCTTATCAGAACAAATAACAGATGCACATCCTAGTGTTTCGACTGCTGGAAGTTTCCTAACAATAGCATTTTTTCTTATCATGCGTTGTACCCCAAGCGATAGTGCAACGGTGACAATTGCCGGAAGTCCTTCTGGAATTGCTGCAACCGCAAGCGATACACCAGCTAAAAACATGGAATATACATCATGCCCGTGAACAACCCCTACCACTACAACCAATAAGGTCAAAAGTAAAGCTACAATAATCAGGATTTTCCCTAATTGCTCTAATCTTCGTTGTAAAGGCGTTTCCATCACATCAGCATTTTGAATCATATGGGCGATTTCACCCATAGCTGTTTTCATTCCAATACCTGTTACAATTCCAATTCCATTTCCCCTAGTGACCATCGTCCCCATGAATGCCATGTTGTTCATATCACCAAGGCCAACATCTTTTTTAGTAATAATTTCTGTACTTTTAACTGATGGAATAGATTCACCCGTTAGAGCGGATTCCTCTATCTCTAAGTTGTTAGCTTGAATGATACGTAAATCTGCACCTATTCGATCCCCCGATGAAAATCTTAATATATCTCCAACAACTACTTCACGTGACATAATTTTCAACCATTTACCATCACGCAAAACGGTAACTTGGGGTGCTGACATCTCTTTTAATGCCTGTAATGATTTCTCAGCCTTCCTCTCTTGAAAATATCCCAAAAAACCATTGATTAACACAATCGCTATAATGGCGATTGCATCAATATACTCTCCTAAAAAGCCGGATACCAGTGTAGCTCCAAGCAATACAAGGACCATAAAATCCTTAAACTGACTAATAAAAAGTAGTAAAGCTGATTGCTTCTCCCCTTCGTCAAGCTCATTCCAACCAAATTGCTTCCGCTTCTTCTCTACTTCTTTTGGTGTTAAACCGAGTTTTGCATTAGTGTTTAAAACCTTTTCCACATCTTTTTCGTTCATTTCATGGAACATCATTCAAATCACACTCTCCCCTAACTGAACAGAAGTTGTCTTTTACGTGTTCAATAAGAATTAGAAATGCTGATGGCTGGCTCTAATACTGTGGAGCAATGTCCAGAAACCTGCGCTTGATGCAAGCATAAAAGGAATTGTTTTTTCTTTTTGAACAACCTCTCCTAGCAAGCATATTCAGACTCGTCCAAAAAAATGATATAATAAACTAATAAAATTATTGGTAGAGGAATGTTAACAATGTCATTTGACGGATTATTCACAAGGGCAATGACGAAAGAACTTGCTGAACTATTGCAAGGGGGACGAATAAACAAAATTCATCAACCTTTTAAAAATGAACTTATTTTGGTTATACGATCAGGAGGTAGGAACTACAAACTATTACTTTCCGCACATCCTAGTCATTCCCGGATTCAAATAACAGAAGAACAATATGATAACCCAGCGGAGCCTCCAATGTTTTGTATGTTTTTACGGAAACATCTTGAAGGTTACAGTATTGAAAAGATCGAACAAATTGGATTGGATAGGATTGTTGTATTCGAAATAAAGGGAAAAAATGAAATTGGTGATATTTCATATAAAAAATTATATGTAGAAATTATGGGAAGGCATAGCAATATTATACTTGTTGATAAAGAACGCAACATGATTCTGGACAGTATTAAACATGTCTCCTCCAGCGTAAACAGCTATCGCGTTGTTTTACCAGGTACAGAATATAAACTGCCGCCTGCGCAAAATAAACTCAACCCTTTTGAAGCAAGTGAAGAGGATATTCTGAGATTCATTGATTTTAATAGCGGAAAACTGGACAAACAAATTGTTCAACACTTTTCAGGAATCTCACCTCTCCTTGGCACTGAAATTATACATAGGGCGAAAATCGCAAACCGTCTGACATTGCCTCCTGCATTTATAGAGATAATGTCGATGCTGAGAAAACACGATTATCAGCCTTCTATCATAACGGGGAAAGAAAAGGAAAGTTTCTATCTCTTTCCTATAACCTTTATGAATGGAGAAATAAAAACATTCTCCACATTAAGTAGGCTGTTAGATCATTTTTATTTTGGAAAAGCGGAACGAGACAGAGTAAAACAGCAAGCACATGATCTTGAACGTTTTATTAAAAATGAAATCTCAAAAAATGAAACGAAAATCAAAAAACTACAGGATACTTTGAAAGATGCGAAGAATGCGGATCAATATCAATTATATGGCGAATTATTAACAGCTAATCTGTATTTAGTGTCCAAGGGCATGGAAAACATTGAGGTAGTTAATTATTATGACGAAGAGGGAAAAACGGTACAAATTGCGCTAGATCCTAGAAAAACCCCTTCTGAAAATGCCCAAAGCTATTTTTCAAAATACCAGAAAGCGAAAAATGCTTTAATTGTCGTACAAGAACAAATAGAGATAGCAGAAAAAGAAATCCTTTATTTTGAAAACTTATTACAGCAAATAGAATCTGCAGCACCGAGAGATATTGAGGAAATAAGAATAGAACTAGCAGAAGAAGGATATATGAAACTTAAGCAAAAAAGAGGACAAAAAAATAGACCTCAAAAAATTTCTTTAGACAAATATTACTCATCCGATAATACAGAAATACTAGTTGGTAAAAACAATAAACAAAATGACTATTTAACTAATAAGGTGGCTGCAAGAGATGAAATATGGCTGCATACGAAGGACATCCCCGGTTCACATGTTGTCATTCGCAGTAAAAATCCGACCGAAGAAACCATTATGGAAGCGGCTGTGATTGCGGCATATTTTAGCAAAGCAAAAGACTCCAGTTCTGTACCAGTTGATTTCACGAAAATCCGATATGTCAAAAAACCTGCTGGAGCAAAACCAGGATTTGTAACTTACGATCACCAGCAAACGGTATTTGTTACCCCAGACAGTGAAAAAGTATTGGAAATGCGAAAAGCGTAAGCACCCTGTTCATCGGCGTATGGATGAGTGAAATTTAAAGTGTAATTTCACCTTTGGAGTCTTTGACTGGGATAAAGGAAACACGGCTAGGCTGTTCACAAGCCATTGAAATTGGTACTTCAAATTTCAACTGATGTTCGTATGGAGAAGACAGCGAAATTCCACTAGGCGATGGCAGCTTGCGCTAGACAATGATCAATCTGTAGAAAATTTATTTGATAAAAAACTATCCTTTCTAAATATGTTAAAAAAGGTGAAAAGGCTGAAGATAGCCTTTTCACCTTTTTTATATCTATTTTATCCCCATGAACTTGGATCCTCTCTCCATGCCTTTAAAGTATCCAAATCATTTTCAGTAATAATGTTTCTTTCTAATGCTACATTTAATAATGTGGAATAATTTGTTAAAGAGTAGTATTCTATGTTATTCTCTTCTAACTGTTGTTTTCCCTTTTCTAGCTCATATGTAAAGATGGAAACTACCCCAGCTACTTCGCATCCAGCCTCACGTAGTGCTTGAACTGCAGTTATGACACTTCCTCCTGTCGAGATTAAATCCTCTACTACAACAACTTTCTGACCCTCTTTTACCTTCCCCTCAATTTGATTCCCTTTACCATGACCTTTAGCTTTGGAACGCACATAACACATAGGCAACTCCATCAAATCACTAACCCATGCAGCATGAGGGATTCCAGCCGTAGCAGTTCCGGCAATGACATCAATATGCGGGAAATGTGTATTAATCTTTTCCGCTATTGCCTTAGCAATTTCTTTTCGCAAGTGCGGATAAGACAATGTTAAACGATTATCACAGTAAATAGGGGATTTAATTCCAGAAGACCATGTAAACGGTTCATTAGGACTTAGAAAAACAGCTTCAATATCAAGTAATTGTTGCACTAAATATTTATCCATATTATTTTGCCTCCCAAATGTTCTTTATACTCATATAAGTTTCATAAGGATGTTCTGATTTCGTGATAGATCTGCCCACAACAATGGCACTCGATCCAAATTCACGAGCCTCTTCAGGGGTCACAACCCGTTTTTGATCATTCACTTCATCGCCTTTAAGTCTGATACCGGGTGTTATTTTCAAAAACGGATAGGCAATATGCTGATCGATTAATTTTGCTTCTAGCGCTGAACAAACAACCCCATCCAATCCAGAATCAAAAGTAAGTCTGGCATACTGGAGAATAGACTCATTTAAGGAAGTATTGATTAACTGTTCTTTCTTCATTTGTTCCTCGGACGTACTTGTCAGCTGTGTAACAGCAATTAATAGCGGGCGCTTTTTCCCAGATTCGGTTCCTTCCTCCAAACCAGTAAGGGCAGCCTTCATCATACTAGAACCACCTGCAGCATGCACGTTAACCATATCAACACCTAATTTCGCTAACCCTTTCATCGCACTGTACACAGTATTGGGGATATCATGCAGCTTTAAGTCTAAAAAAATCTGATGTCCCATATCCTTTAATTGGGCTATTAAACTCGGACCCGTTTGATAGTAAAGCTCCATTCCTACCTTTACATAAAGAGATTCTTCTTGAAATTGGTTTAAAAATGAAATTGTTTCTACTTCTGTTGGAAAATCAAGGGCTATAATCGGCTTAAAGATATTCATTCTTCCAACTCCTTCCGACTATTTCTGAAATATGATCTATTTTTAACTCCGCTAGTTTTTCCGGCAGTTCCTTTATTAATGTAGGACAAATTAGGGGATCCACAAAATTTGCGGTTCCAATAGCTACAGCACTTGCTCCCGCATAAAAATACTCAATAATATCATCCGTATGTTGGATTCCACCCATGCCTATTATCGGGATATTAACCTGCTGACTTACCTCATATATCATTCGGATTGCAACAGGCTTAATAGCTGGTCCTGATAATCCACCCGTTCGATTAGCCAGTATAGGCTGACCGGAACGGATATCAATCCTCATCCCAAGCAAAGTATTAATCATTGTTAACCCATCTGCACCTGCATCTTCCACTGCTTTGGCCATTTCTACAATATTTGTCACATTCGGCGATAATTTAACGTAAACTGGAACTTCCGAGACATTCTTTACCTTTTTAGTTAACTCCTTGGCGACCTCTGGGATTGTACCAAAAGCAATTCCCCCTGTTTTAACGTTAGGACATGAAATATTAAGTTCAAGAGCTTTTACATTCGGGGCTTTCGAGATTTCCTTTGCCACTTCTACATAGTCTTCGACTTGTGAGCCTGCCACGTTTGCGAAGATGGGAACATCAAATTTCTCCAGCCAAGGTAATTCATTTGTTAAGACGCCCTTTAGCCCTGGGTTTTGTAATCCGATTGCATTCAACATACCAGCTGGAGTCTCCGCTACCCTTGGTGTTTGATTCCCAAACCTCGTTTCAAAGGTGGTTGCCTTTATCATGATCGCACCAAGGACGCTCAAATCATAAAATTGGCTAAATTCTCTTCCGAACCCAAAACAACCTGATGCTGGCATAACGGGGTTTTTTAGAGAAAGACCCGGTAATTCAATTTGTAATGGATTCATATAATCACCTCTCCCATTCTGAAAACAGGTCCATCACTGCATGCTTTTCGATATTTCTTTTTCGTTGGGTCGTCTGCAACATGACAAACACACGCTAGACATGCACCAATTCCGCATGCCATTCTTTGCTCTAAAGATATATAACCTTGTTTGGAAGCATATCTTTCTTCTAATGCTCTTAGCATTGGGAGAGGACCACATGTGTAAAGACAATCAAAATTGATTTGTTCTTGTTCTATTGCATCTGTAACAAACCCTTTTGTTCCGAGTGATCCATCAACAGTCGCGACATAGGTTTTTCCTAACTCAGAGAATTTTTCAAGATAAAATGATTTTTCCGCTGATTCAAATCCTAGCACATGAATTACTTCTATGCCTTTGCTTCTTAATTGCAGAGATAATTCATATAAGGGAGGGACCCCTATCCCTCCTCCTACCAACAAAGCGGTTTGTCCTTTCCTTAAGTCATCCGTTGGAAATCCATTTCCTAATGGTCCCATCACATTTATCTTTTCACCGCTCTTTTTTTCTGCTAAAAGTGATGTTCCTTCCCCCTCAGCGCGGTAAATTAAAGTGATAGTTTGCAAATCCTGCCGAACAGTTGCGATGCTAATTGGCCTTCGTAATAGAGGTGCAACCTGTTGATTTACTCGAATATGAACAAATTGGCCTGGGTGCTCCATTTCGTTAACCAGATTACCTTTTAATATAAGTTCATAAATCCCTGTTGCTATTAATTTTTGCGAAATAATCGTCATATCCTCTTGTCTAATCATACAAGTACACTCTCTTTCTCCTTTTGACCTGACAACATTTGCTCAGTAGAGAAATTCATAGATTCTAAAACTCGTAAGATTGCTTCTGCTGTATCCAAGGATGTAAGACAAGGTATTCCGTTTTCTACCGCTTCCCTGCGGATACGGAATCCGTCACGCTCAGGCTGTTTGCCTTTTGTTAAGGTATTAATGACAAGCTGTACTTTACCTGTCTTAATCACATCAAGAAGTGTTACCCCATCAGAGCCGATTTTATCCACAACATCCACTTTAATCCCATTTTCCTTCATAAATGCTGCTGTTCCACTTGTAGCAAGCAATGTATATCCGATATTTGCAAACCGTCTTGCCAACTCTAAGCTTTCTTTTTTATCTTTATTGGCTACCGTTAATAGAACCGAACCGTAATTTTGAATTTTTATTCCTGATGCAACAAGACCTTTGTATAATGCTTTTTCTAAAGTCGTATCTTTCCCCATTACTTCTCCAGTTGATTTCATTTCCGGTCCAAGCGTAATATCCACTCTTCTAAGCTTTGCAAAGGAGAAAACTGGAACTTTTACATAGACACCCTGCTTTTCCGGCACTAATCCAGTTCCATAATGTAAATCAGGTAACGAAATTCCTAATATAACTTTTGTTGCTAGATTTGCCATTGGTACGTTTGTTATTTTACTTAAAAATGGCACTGTGCGGCTTGATCTCGGATTAACTTCTATTACATAAAGCTCATCGCCAGAAATTACATATTGAATATTAAGCAATCCATTTATTTTTAATCCCTTTGCAAGTTTTGTCGTATAATTTACGATTCGCTCTTTCATTTTTTCTGAAATGCTTTGTGAAGGGTAAACCGCTATAGAATCACCAGAATGGACACCTGCCCGTTCAATATGCTCCATAATACCTGGAATCAATACATTTTGTCCGTCAGAGATTGCGTCGACTTCTATTTCCTTTCCTACTAAATAACGATCCACAAGGACTGGGTGCTCAGGATTTACTTTCACTGCATTTGTCATGTAATGCATCAATTCTTCTTCATGGTATACAATCTCCATTGCACGGCCACCGAGAACATAGGATGGACGTACTAATACTGGATAACCGATTTCGCTAGCAATTTTCACAGCTTCTTCAACAGAAAATGCCGTCTTACCCAGAGGTTGCGGAATGTTTAATTCTTTTAGTGCATGTTCAAATTTATCGCGATTCTCTGCTTGGTCAAGACTTTCTAATGATGTACCTAAAATTTTTACGCCACGCTCCACTAATGCCTTGGCTAGATTAATAGCCGTCTGACCGCCAAATTGAACGATAACTCCTTCTGGTTTTTCTAAATCAACAATGTGCATGACATCCTCTATTGTAAGAGGTTCAAAGTATAATTTATCCGATATACTAAAGTCAGTGGAAACCGTTTCTGGATTATTATTGATGATAATGGCCTCATAACCAGCTTCTTGAATAGCCCATACAGAATGAACCGTAGCATAATCGAATTCCACACCTTGGCCAATACGAATTGGTCCAGATCCAAGTACAATGACACTTTTTCGATCGGTTACAATCGATTCATTCTCTTCCTCAAATGTTCCATAATAATATGGGGTTTCTGATTCAAATTCTGCAGCACATGTGTCTACCATTTTATAAACTGGCATAATATGATTATCTTTTCTCCATTTGTATATGTCTTTTTCTGATGAATTCCACCATTTCGCTAGAATATAGTCTGAAAAGCCCATTTTCTTTGCTTCAAGCGCTAATTCAGTATCGTATGGTTTTTGCTGTAACAAGTTTTCAAATTGAATCATCTTTTCAATTTTATTTAAAAAGAAGAGATCAATTTTGCACCAAGCATGTATTTCATCAATGGTTACTCCCCTGCGGATGGCTTCTGCAATATAGAAAAGCCTTTCGTCTCCAGCTTTCCTAATGCGCTTTTCAATCACTTCCATATCAAAATTTTCTGCATTAGGAAGCTCAATATGATAAACATTGCTCTCAAGCGAACGAATCGCTTTTAATATAGATTCTTCAAAGTTTCTGCCGATGGCCATAACTTCTCCAGTCGCCTTCATTTGTGTTCCGAGATGGCGGTTTGCGGATTCGAATTTATCAAATGGGAAGCGAGGAATCTTAGTAACAACATAATCAAGTGCTGGCTCAAAGCATGCATATGTTTTTCCTGTTACGGGATTCATGATTTCATCTAAAGTTAATCCGACTGCGATTTTTGCTGCCAGCTTAGCAATAGGATAGCCAGTTGCTTTAGAAGCGAGGGCAGAAGATCTACTTACCCGAGGATTAACTTCAATAATGTAGTATTGGAAGCTTTTAGGATCTAAAGCAAGCTGAACATTACAGCCGCCCTCTATTCCTAACGCCCTAATAATTTTTAAAGAGACATTCCGAAGCATATGATATTCGCGGTCGCTTAAAGTTTGACTAGGAGCAACTACGATAGAATCCCCTGTATGTACCCCTACAGGATCAATGTTTTCCATGTTGCAAACAACAATTGCATTATCATTCGCATCACGCATAACTTCATACTCAATTTCTTTGTACCCAGCAATGCTTTTTTCTATTAAACATTGATGGACTGGGCTATTTTTTAATCCACTTAATACGATTTCTTCTAAGTCATGCTCATTTTCGCAAATACCGCCACCAGTTCCACCTAGTGTATACGCCGGTCTAACGATGATAGGATAGCCAATTTTCTCTGTAAAAGCCTTTGCTTCCTCTAATGTATGAACTATATCACTTTCCGGTACTGGTTCTTTCAAATCATTCATAAGCTTACGGAATAATTCTCTATCTTCTGCTTGCTCAATGGCAGATAGTTTCGTTCCTAAAATTTCCATTTTACACTCTTCTAATATTCCAGCTTTATTAAGCTCCATAGCCATGTTTAGTCCTGTCTGTCCTCCAAGAGTCGGAAGAATGGCATCTGGTCTTTCTTTTCGGATGATTCGGCTTACAAATTCAAGTGTAAGTGGTTCAATATAGACTACATCAGCAATTTCTGTATCTGTCATAATAGTAGCAGGATTGGAGTTTACAAGGATAACACGATATCCTTCCTCTTTTAATGCCAGACAGGCTTGTGTACCTGCATAATCAAATTCTGCTGCTTGACCAATGATGATCGGACCGGATCCGATTACTAGTATACTGTTGATGTCTGTACGTTTAGGCATGTTGTTTCTCCTTTCCTTTCCACTGATTCATTTCATTTAGGAATTCATCAAAAAGCTGATTTGAATCTTCCGGACCAGGTGATGCTTCTGGATGGTACTGAACTGTAAATGCACTGTATTTCTTATGTTTAAGGCCTTCTACTGTTTGATCATTTAAATTTATCTGGGTTATCTCCAAATCAGAATATGGAATCGATGTTTCATCGACAGCATATCCATGGTTTTGCGAAGTAAAAACCACTTTACCAGTTCTTAAATCTTTCACAGGATGATTAGCACCACGATGTCCAAACTTTAATTTATAGGTATCTGCACCACATGCCAATGCAAATAATTGATGACCTAAGCATATTCCGAATAAAGGCACCTTCCCTAATAAATCCCGAACCATCTTAATAGCTTCTGGGACATCTTTTGGATCCCCAGGTCCATTAGATAACATGACTCCGTCTGGATGAAGGGAAAGAATTTCCTCGGCAGATGTATGATATGGAACTACCGTTACATCACAATCACGATTATTTAATTCTCTTAAAATACCATGTTTAGATCCGAAATCAACTAGGACTACTTTATGCCCTCTTCCCGGACTAGGATATGGATTTTTAGTAGATACTTGTTTTACTTGATTTGTTGGAAGCTCTATTTGTTTTAAACGTGCAATAACTTCTTCAGGATTTTCCTTAATAGAACAAATCGCACCCTTTAATGTTCCATACTTGCGAATAATACGAGTTAGCTTTCGAGTATCAATTCCCTCAATACCTGGAATACCTTTTCGTTCTAAAAACTCATGGATACTTATATCACTGCGCCAGTTTGAAGGATATGTTGCTGCTTCCTTTACAATCAATCCCTTTATTGCGGGATTAATCGATTCAAAGTCTTCTCTATTCACACCGTAATTACCGATTAGAGGATAGGTTAATGTTACAATTTGGCCACAAAAAGAAGGATCGGTAATGGTTTCCTGATATCCAGTCATCCCTGTAGTAAAAACAACTTCTCCCACTGTTTCGATTTCACTGCCAAATGCATTCCCTATAAAAACTGTTCCATCCTCTAAAACTAATTGCCTTTTCATGCAAATACACCTCCGACAGACCATTTTATTTCTCCATCAACAAATGTTGCTACTGGCCATCCTTTACAAGACCAGTTTGTAAATGGCGTGTTTTTCCCCTTTGATAAAAATTCCTCCGGATCAATTGTTTTTTCATGTTGTAAATCTAGCAATACAATATCTGCTTTACTGCCAATCTTTAATGTTCCAAATGGCAGCTTAAAGCTTTCTGCAGGTTTAATAGTTAACCAATCTACCAGTTGTTTAAGGGTAAAAATTCCTTTTTCTACAAAGTTTGAATATAGTAAAGGAAAGGCTGTTTCTAATCCTACAATTCCAAACGGGGCAGACTGCAATCCTTTGGCTTTTTCCTCTGCGGCATGTGGAGCATGATCAGTTGCAATAAAATCGATTGTTCCATCTAATAACCCTTCTATCAACGCTTCTTGATCCTCTTTTCCTCTTAGTGGCGGGTTCATTTTATAATTTGTATCTAAAGACGGAATATCTTCGTCACAAAGCAATAAATGGTGTGGCGTAACCTCTGCTGTTACCTTAATTCCAGCCTTCTTCGCATCCCTAACTACTCTGACAGATTCTTTTGTACTAATATGACATACATGATAGTGGCACCCTGTTGCCTCTGCTAACAGAACATCTCGGGCTATTTGTACCGATTCACAGATAGAAGGGATTCCAGATATACCATGTTTTTGTGTGAAAGCTCCTTCATGAAATGCACCGCCATAGATTAAGGAGTTATCTTCACAATGGGCAACAATTGCCATATCAAGTGCAGCTGCACGTTTCATTGCTGCATGCATAACAGAAGCGGTTTGAACTCCCACTCCATCATCCGTAAAAGCAAATGCCCCCGCTTTCTTTAATGCGCCAAAATCGGTTAGTTCTTCACCAGCTTGGTTCATGGTTATTGATGCGTATGGTAATACACGGACATGTGCTGTTTCCTCTATCCGTTTTTGCAGCCATTCCATTTGTTGCGGGGTGTCCGGAACTGGTTTTGTATTAGGCATTGGCGCAACAGTGGTGAACCCTCCTTTTGCCGCTGCTATCGTACCTGTAGCTATCGTTTCTTTATGTTCTCCACCAGGTTCACGTAAATGAATATGTAAATCTAGAAATCCAGGAGTAACTATATAAGATTCTGCAGAAATATTTTCTTCTCCCTGATTCTCTAAGTGTAGACCAATTTCAGCAATTATACCGTTCTTAATCCGAATATCACTTTTCTGCAAATCCCCATTTTCTGTTAATAAGGTTCCATTTTTAAGTAAGTAATTCATTTTATAGTCCTCCACATTCAAGTATTTTTTTCAGTACAGCCATTCTTACAAAGACACCATTTTCCATTTGCTTGAAAATTCGGGAGCGATCGGCTTCCACTAATTCATCTGCAATTTCCACATTGCGGTTAACAGGAGCTGGATGCATAATAATACTATTACGTTTCATTCTGCTTTCTCTTTCCAATGTTAAACCATATTGCTGGTGATACTCTTTTGCACTCATGTTGGATGTGGATTGATGTCGCTCATTTTGAATTCTTAAGAGCATTACAACGTCCGCTTCTTCAATAGCTTTGTCTATATTCACATAATCACCATTGTTTAAGAAGGATTTATCAAACCATTCCTCTGGTCCGGAAAATACTACATTCGCGCCTAACTTACTGAGGGCATCCTTATTGGATCTTGCAACACGGCTATGACTAATATCACCGATAATGGCAACTTGAAGATCCTTAAATCCGCCAAATTCTTGTTGTATCGTATAAAGGTCGAGGAGACATTGAGTTGGATGCTGTCCACAGCCGTCCCCTCCATTTATAATAGGGATTCTTACTTTTCCTACTAGAGAATCATAATAACGGTCTTGTGAATGCCTTATTACCGCAATATTGCTTCCGATTACTTCAAACAGCTTTACTGTATCGTAAAGCGATTCACCTTTCGTTATACTTGAGAAATTTACATCAAAAGGGATAACCTCTAGTCCTAATTTCTTCTCTGCAATATCAAAGCTGCTTTTTGTTCTTGTACTTGGTTCAAAAAACATATTGACTGCAAAGGTTTGCTGTTTTGGCCTCCATATTTCACCTTTTGAGAAATATTCAGCCTCTCTTAATATCTCTCCGATTTCCTCTATTGTTAGATCCGAAATAGTTAGTAAATTTCTCAATATGATCGCCTCCCATATAAAAACACCCTGTCTCATTCATGAGCAGGGTGCTATAAAAATGCGAAAATGCTTAATTAGATCATTTGCATAATCACATTTAACACCCTTTTAAGTCTCTCTGAACTTATTTAAAAGGTGATTCCTTATTCTGTTTCTTGTTCAAACATGTTAATATCTTCTTTCGGTCTTCCCGGTAAAACAAGGTTTAAAATTACTCCCACAATCGCTGCCAATGCCATACTGGAAAGTTCTAAATTCTGTGTAAGCTTTAGGTAAGCTCCACCGATTCCAATTACCAGGATGACGGAAGATATAATCAAGTTTCGATTCAAACTGAAATCGACTTTATTATCTACCAGCATTCTCAAACCGCTGGAAGCGATAATTCCAAATAGAAGAATAGATACTCCACCCATCACACAAGTAGGGATAGTACTTAACAACGCACTAATTTTACCTATAAAGCTAAAGCAGATAGCAAAGACTGCAGCTCCTCCTATTACATAAACACTGTACGCCCTAGTAATTGCTAATACACCAATATTCTCTCCATACGTTGTGGTTGGAGGTCCTCCGATGACAGATGCAATAACAATCGATACACCATCTCCAAGAATAGATGGCCCTAATCCTGGTTTTGCAATTAAATCTCTGTTAACAACCTTACTTAATACAAGCTGATGTCCGATATGTTCTGATAAGGTTACGATTGCAACAGGTACCATTAAGAAAAAGATGCTCCAGGAAAATGATAGTTTGTAAGAAACGAACGGGAAAACCAAATCCGGTAACGCAAGCCAATGGGCTTTTATTACTGGTGTAAAATCTACAATTCCCGCGAACACAGAGATAATATATCCACCAATAATTCCAATTAATATAGGGATGATGCGAAAAAAACCTTTAAAGAAAGCAGAACTAATAATAGTAATGGCTAAAGTACATAATGCAATAACGATATGCTTAGTGCTATAAATCAGGTCTTGGGATGCTGCACCATAGTTTTTATACATTGCCATTCCACAGGCAGTTGTTGCAATCCCAAGTCCAATTACAATAATGACAGGTCCAACGACAACCGGCGGAAGGAGTCTCATCAGCCACTTATAACCTGCTCTTGATATAATTAATGCTACAATTCCATATACAATACCTGCCAAGAAGGTTCCCATCATGGCAGCACCAGGTCCACCAGCGGCTTTGGCAGCAAATAGAGGTGCAATAAATGCAAAACTTGATCCAAGGTAAGCTGGTACCTGCCCTCTCGTAATCAAAATGTACGCTAATGTACCTAAACCACTTGAGGCAAGCGCGACTGCGGGACTTAAACCTACTAAGATTGGAACAAGTACAGTAGAACCAAACATTGCAAATAAGTGTTGGATACTTAAGCTAATCCATTGCGTAAATTTTGGTTTATCGTGAATATCTAATAAAATGTCTTGGTTTTTCCCCATTATTGCTCCTCCTCGAGTAATACACTAATCTGATCAAAAAAAACCCTCTTTATAGCTGTGAAGCCACAAAGAGGGTATAGATAGGCAATTACTGGTCGCCATTTACATTCCCACCTTTGTCAGCCTCACAGGACTGTCTTTAAAAGGATGGATTATTTAGTTTTCATATATACTTACTTTATCTAATTCGTCTACTTCTGCTAACTCTACAACAATTTTTTCTGAACTAGAGGTCGGTATATTTTTTCCGATAAAATCTGCACGGATTGGAAGTTCTCTGTGACCTCTATCCACCAATACAGCAAGTTGAATTTGCGAAGGTCTGCCAATATCCATCAATGCATCCATAGCAGCTCTTACGGTTCGTCCAGTGTATAGAACATCATCGACGAGTATAACCTTCTTATTTGTGATATCTACCGGAATATTAGACCCTTTCACTTCCGGTTCGGCATCTTTCGTTTTAACCGATAAGTCATCCCGATATAGTGTGATATCAAGATCACCTACTACAATTGGACGCCCTTCAATTTTTTCAATTCTTTCCGCTAGCCTTTTTGCAATATGAATGCCTCTTGTTTTGATGCCAACAAGGACACAGTTATCAATACCTTTGTTTTTCTCGATGATTTCATGTGCAGTTCTTGTCAATGATCGGCTGATGGCTTGTTGATCGAGCACGACTGCTTTTTGAATCAATACAATCACCTCATTAGAAAAGGGTAGGCGCCTCTGTTTAACGGCGGACTATCTAGTGTACCTTGCCCGCTAGTGTTTGGCGCAACAAAAAAAAACCTCTCAACCAAAGATTGAGAGGGCATACTTAAACAGTTTCAATTGCAACTTTGCGTATCCTTCTCAGCCTCTCTGGACTGGATTAAAGGGCTTATTTAACTATTAATAGATTAATCTTTTTATCGAAACATGTCAATCATTATTTTTGAATATCATGCAAAAGCTTTGAGAAGTATTCTGGCAATGGAGCCTCGAATTCCATATACTCATCGGTCCGTGGATGAACAAAACCTAACACTCCAGCATGAAGTGCTTGTCCATTGATATTCAAGGTCTTTTTTGGTCCATATTTGGGATCTCCCACAAGTGGATAACCAATATATTTCATATGAACACGAATCTGGTGAGTTCTTCCTGTTTCCAATTCACATTCAATATAAGAGTATTGATGGAATCTTTCTAATACTCGAAAATGTGTAACCGCATGTTTTCCATTATCGACCACGGTCATTCTTTGACGGTCTTCAGGGTCTCTTCCTATTGGAGCATCAACAGTACCAAAATCATGAGGAATGATTCCATGAACAATTGCAAAGTATTTACGAGTCACCGATTTCTCTACTAATTGATTAACAAGCTTTTCATGGGCCATATCATTTTTCGCAACCATTAACAGTCCTGAAGTGTCTTTATCGATTCGGTGAACAATCCCTGGTCTTAAGATACCATTTATTCCCGATAAATCCTTACAATGTGCCATTAATCCGTTTACTAATGTTCCTGTTAGATGACCTGGAGCAGGGTGTACGACCATCCCTTTAGGCTTATTCACAACTAATACATCGCTATCTTCATAATAAATGTCAAGATCCATTTGTTCAGGAATGACATCCAAATTTTCCGGTTCAGGAATTTTAATTAGTATCCTGTCACCAATATTGCATTTATAATTTGATTTGATTTGTTTTTCATTAATAGTCACATTTCCTTCTTTAATCCATTGCTGTACCTGTGACCTGGACCATTCTTCATTTATAGCAGATAAAACTTTATCAATTCTTTCGTCTTTTTCATTCTCCTGAATGATGTGTTCCATTATTTCCATATGTTTTCTCCTTTGACCTGAACTCTTCAAGCAGCATGTAGATAATTAATAGAATCACACCAATTGTTAGCGCAGAATCGGCGATATTAAAGATTGGAAAATCATAGCCGAAAATGTAGGTATGGATAAAATCAACTACTTGTTTTCTAAATATACGATCGATAAAATTACCGATTGCTCCACCAAGCATAAAGCCAAGGCTTACTCCTAATAGAACTTTTCCTTTGGCATATTTTTGTATATAATAGACGATTCCAATAACAACTACTACTGTAATCAAATAAAAGAGCCACATTTGTCCTTGTAAAATTCCCCATGCAGCACCTTGATTCCGGTGTGATGTAATATAAAATAAATTTTTGATAATAGGGATGCTTTCACCAAATTCCATATTTTTCACTACAAGCCATTTGGTAAATTGATCTAATGCGATAATAAATAATGCGATAATGTAAAATATCACAGAAAGTACAACCCCCGAATCCATATGTATTATGTTCATTCGATTAAACATTTCAAATGAACATGTTTCTTTAGAATTTTAGCATACTACATGGACGTTAGGGAAGATTTTGTATTTTTTCTTAATTAAATGGAATGGATACTTTAGCATAATTTCTTAATTCATACCAATCCGCTGAGCTTTTTAAAGTTGGTATAGTATGAAGCCAACTACTAGGTATTTCTTCACCACTTTGTTCACATGTGCCAAAATTACCATTATCCCATTTTAATAATGCAGTATTAATATCACGTAATTCTTCTTGAATGAGGGTTTGAATCATTTCATTATTTGTTTTGTGTGCCGTTAACTCTTCTTTTAACGATTGCAGCAAACAGAATAATTGATCTTTTTGATTACTCATATTCATCCCTCCAATGTTTAGTTATCCATTAGTGTACCCATGAATAAAAAGATTTTCGGGAGTAACTGTTGCAAATTGTACTAAACATTGGAAAACAAGGTGCCTGACACCATTTTGATGTCAGGCACTCATTTTATACGTATTCTTTTTCTACAACAGATGCACATCGTAAACATAAGGTCGGATGCTTCTCATCTTTTCCTACCTCAGGTGTTACAACCCAACATCTTTCACAAGTTTCTCCATCTGCTTTTTCTACAACAATTGCCGCATGTTCAAGCTTAACTGCGTTTTCAGGTGCTTCTTCATATGCACCTGCTACATGATAACCAGATACAATAAACAATTGCTTCATGTTTTCAGAAATACTATTAAGCAATTCTTTTGTATCTTTGTTAACATACAATGAAATTTTGGCGGATAAAGATTTACCAATAACTTTTTCATTTCTTGCTTCTTCTAAAGCTTTTAATACATCATCACGTAATTGTAAGAATTTGTCCCATTTTGCTTCTAATTCTTTGGCATTTTCAAGTTCTTTAACCTCAGGCATATCCGTTAATTGAACACTGTCTTCCACTACACCTGGAATGAATGACCAAACTTCATCAGCGGTATGCGGCAAAATTGGTGACAATAACTTTGTCAAAGAGGTTAAACATTCGTACAATACTGTTTGCATAGCACGACGTTCAACATTATCCTTTGCCTCAATATACAGAACATCTTTAGCAAAGTCTAAGTAGAAAGAACTTAAATCAAGAGTACAGAAATTATTAACAGCATGATAAATGCTGGCAAACTCATAATTTTCATATGCATCGCGGACATGCTTAATTAAATTATTTAATTTGACTAGCAAGAATTGATCTACTTCACGTAAATTTTCATAAGAAAGACGGTCCACGCTTGGATTAAAATCATTTAAGTTTCCAAGTAAGAATCGGAAGGTATTACGGATTTTGCGATACACTTCTGATACTTGCTTCAAGATTGCATCTGATACACGAACATCTGATTGATAGTCAACGGAAGCAACCCAAAGTCGGACAATATCAGCACCTAATTGATTAATTACCTTGCTTGGCAAAATAACATTTCCTAAAGATTTACTCATCTTTCTGCCTTCACCGTCTAAAGTGAATCCATGACTCAAAATACCTTTATATGGTGCTTTTCCACTTACTGCAACAGAAGTAGTCAGTGATGAATTAAACCATCCGCGATATTGGTCAGAGCCCTCTAAATATAAATCTGCCGGACGCTGTAATTCATCTCTTTCCACTAATACTGCTTGATGGGAAGACCCAGAATCAAACCACACATCCATAATATCTGTTTCTTTTGTAAAGATTCCATTCGGGCTGCTTGGATGAGTAAATCCGTCAGGCAATAGGTCTTTTGCATCTCTTTCAAACCACACATTAGAACCATGTTCACGGAATAAGTTTGAAATATGTTCAATGGTTTCATCGGTAATAATCGGATCCCCATTTTCCGCATAAAATACTGGTATTGGAACACCCCATGCACGCTGACGGGAAATACACCAATCTCCGCGATCACGAACCATATTAAATAGTCTGGTTTCACCCCAAGCGGGAACCCATTTTACCTCTTTAACAGCTTCAAGAAGTTCGTCACGGAAAGCTTCAATAGAAGCAAACCACTGTGCTGTCGCACGGAAAATAACCGGTTTCTTTGTACGCCAGTCATGAGGATAGGAGTGAGTAATGAAGTTTAATTTTAATAATGCTCCAACCTCTTCTAATTTTTGTGTAATTGGTTTATTAGCTTGATCATAGAATAGACCTTCAAATCCTGGAGCCTCTGATGTCATATATCCTTTATCATCAACAGGACAAAGAACATCAAGGTCATATTTCTTTCCTACGATAAAGTCATCTTCCCCATGTCCAGGAGCTGTATGCACACATCCCGTACCAGACTCAGTTGTAACATGTTCACCTAACATTACTAAGGAATCCCTACCATATAAAGGATGACTTGCAATTATATATTCTAAATCTTTACCTGCTACTGTTTTAACAACCTGTGGATGATTCCATTCCAGTACAGAAGTAACTTCTTCAAGAAGTGCCTCCGCTACAACATATTTCTGTCCATTTACCTCTACAACAACATATTTTAAATCCGGATGAACAGAAATACCAAGGTTTGCTGGTATGGTCCACGGAGTTGTAGTCCAAATGATAATTTTCGTCTCATTATCAAGTACACCTTTACCGTCTTTCACATCAAAAGCAACATAAATAGAAGCTGAACGTTTATCTTTATATTCAATTTCTGCTTCTGCCAGTGCAGATTCACTGGACGGGGACCAGTAAACAGGCTTCAATCCTTTATAGATGTAGCCTTTTTTCGCCATCTCACCAAACACTTTAATTTGTTGTGCCTCATATGCAGGCTTTAAAGTCAGATATGGGTTCTCCCAATCTCCGCGAACACCTAGTCGCTTAAAAGCAGTACGTTGATTGTCAACTTGTTCATAAGCATATTCAGCACATAATTTACGGAATTCCGCAACAGACATTTCCTTTCTTTTAACACCTTTATTGGTTAAGGCCTGTTCAATTGGCAGTCCATGTGTATCCCAGCCAGGAACATAAGGTGCATGATAGCCTGTCATCGATTTAAAACGAACAATTATATCTTTCAGTGTTTTATTTAAAGCATGCCCCATATGAAGATCTCCATTTGCATACGGAGGACCATCATGAAGTATGAACAAAGGTCTTCCCTCTGTACGCTCTTGAACCTTCTGATAAATGTTCATACTTTCCCATTTTTCCTGAATTTCAGGCTCTCTTTTAGGCAAATTTCCTCTCATTGGGAAATCTGTCTTTGGCATTAATAATGTATCTTTATATTCCACAATTTTTCCTCCTCCAAAAAAATTCACGGTGACATTTTTAGTTCTTATTAATCCTTTCCAAATAGACAACAAAAAAACCCTCTCATCCCAATAGGGACGAGAAGGTTTTCCCGCGGTACCACCCTGCTAGACAATGAATCCACTGTCCACTCTTGCATTCGTAACGTGAATGAACGCCCTCATTTACTTGCGCGGAATTCTACGCTTTCAAATCGGGAACTCGAGGGTGATCTTCCAGCTACTACTTATACCAAGCTTCCACTATCCTTGGCTCGCTTCAATAAGCTAAAATAACTTTACTGTCCCTGTCATCGTTTAAACTATTATTTTTCTATTATATGTGACAAATTTTTAATCCGTCAAGATTAATTGAGGCTCTTTTCGTAAAACTTGCTGTTTTGGTTACGAAAAAGCTCTTATTTAACTTCCTCTTGCAGATTTAATTCTGTAGCGTCAATTTCCAATTCCATTAATTTATCCCAATCGTCATTTTTTAGTAAATCTAGCTGAGCTTCAATTAACATTTTAAATCGGGTTCTAAATACTTTCGATTGTTTTTTCAGCTCTTCGATTTCCATTGCGATTTTTCTTGCTTTAGCAAGTGCTTCATTGACAATTCGATCCGCATTTTTTTCGGCTTCACGGATGATTAACTTTGCTTCTTTTTGTGCATTTCCTTTAACTTCCTCAGCCGCTTCCTGGGCAACAATGATTGATTTATGCAATGTTTCCTCGATATTAGTAAAGTGGCCGAGCCGTTCGTTAGAAGACGATAATTTCTCATCTAACTCTTTCTTTTCACGAATCAGTAATTCATAGTCCTTAATAATTTGGTCTAGGAATTCGTTCACTTCGTCTTCATCATAACCTCGAAATCCTCTGCTAAACTCCTTATTATGTATGTCTAAAGGCGTTAAAGGCATAATTGCCACCTCCACTTATTGTATCTGTATCTTAGTTTAGCGTAAGCAGTGATCGGTGGGATCACCATAACGCTTATACTTTACTTCTATTATACTGAATTTCGACAGAATTAGGGGAATTTCCTGCATATTTTTCATTTAAATGAAAAGAATGTATTAGTTTTATCAAAAAAATAATCGCTTAATCTATTCTTATTTTAATAATCCAACTATTAGACGCCATTTTTCCTTTTTCGTTTGGCCGTCCATGGTAATGATTTTACAGCGCCCAAATCCACGTACTGAAATGACATCCCCCTCTTCACAAACAAACGATACTTGTTCTACTTCTTTCCAATTTACTTTCACAAGCTTATGCTGAATCATTGTTTGTGCTTTTTGTCTGGAAAGAGGAAAAACGGTGGATAAAATGGCATCTAAGCGCAAAGAACTAACCGTAACCGATTGTTCCTTCCACTCTTCATCAGCAGTAATCAATTCATGATATGCTACTTCTTTTAACTGGATAGTTGTTTTTCCTATTTGTTTTAATTCCATCTGAATATAATGCAACATTTCAGTAGGAATAATAAATTGGATTCGATCTTGTTGGATTAAGATATCTCCAAATTTTTCTCTTTTTAAACCGATGGACATTAATGATCCTAAAACATGACGATGGCTTAGAGTTATAAATTTACTAGGATAATCAATTTCAAGAATGGATATTTGAAAGTCCTTTATCTCCGGTACTAAATAATCTGGAAATAGTAAGACTCTTTTTCTTTCCGCCCCTTCATATCCGCCAAATTCAAGATATTTTACTTGTGAATGGGTACCAATAATAGATTTTATAATATGTATTTGTCTAGGATCTAGAAAGTCCGTTAGTTTTGGAGCATAAGAATCCTCCACATATTCCTGCCAATTTAGTACTTGATCGATAAATTCTTTCTCATCTGCTCTAAAATGCTGATAAATATTACTCATAATTATCCTCTCAATGTTGAAAATAAAAAGGGTGCATAAAGTAGCAGCCCTTTAAATTAACCAATATTGTATCTGACGAATTCCACCACGTGCTAATTGTAGTACTAATAAGGCGACAATCGGTGAAATATCGATCATCCCCAACGGAGGAATAATGCGTCTGAATGGTTCTAAATATGGTTCGCATATTCGAGCAAAAAAATTCCCCAACGAAGTTTGCTGCGCATTAAACCATGACATAAATATATAAATAATTATTATATAAGAATAAATTGTTAAAACCTCGACAAGCAGAGAAAATAAAAGGCTCATTTATTTCAGGACCACCTCGAATCAAAATTATTATCTTGAATTAAATCTGAAATATTACCGGATACCTCAACATTATCAGGAGTGCATAAAAAGATATTACTGCCTACTCGTTGAATATCTCCTCCAATTGCGTAAACAGTACCACTTAAAAAGTCAATGATCCGTTTAGCTTGGTCATGTTGAATGCGTTGCAAATTTACTACTACAGATCGGCGATTCTTTAAGTGATCTGCAATTTCTTGAGCTTCCGCGTATACCCTTGGCTCAATTAATACCACTTTAGAACCTTTCGTAACACTTTGTAAACTAACAATATTTTGCTTTGAAGAAGACTGGTTATATCTTGGGGCAGGTTCAGGATTATGTTCTACCTCATGTCCCATTTTCTCTTCTTCCATATCATCATATTCATCATCCAGTAAAAAAAATGTTTTAATTTTTGATTTTAATCCCATTTTGTACACCCCCTAAAATATTATGAAAGGATCTTTATACATGATAATTACTTTATATTTAACATAGTTGTCCTATTATTAAAGGAGTTTCACTCTTTATTAGCCCTTGCATAGTTCGACTGCTTATCCTACAAGTGAAGTTCCAATTCTTACGAAGGTAGCCCCTTCTTCCACTGCTATTTCATAATCATTCGACATACCCATAGAAAGCTCTTGACAAGGAGCATATTCTAATTTCAAAGCCTGGATATCTTTCTGGAGCTGCTTTAAACCGCGAAAGGTATCACGAATAACATTTTCATCTTCTGATAAAGGTGCCATTGTCATTAAGCCGACAACTTGAATATTTTCGAATGATTTTAGTTCTTGAATAAAGTTTATTACAGAATCAGCAGAAATTCCATGCTTAGATTCTTCTTTTGATACATTCACTTGAACAAAGCACGGAATTTTCCTTGTAGCTCTTTTATTAATTTCAACCGCTAAAGAAATTCGATCGAGTGAATGGATATAAGACACCTTATCAATAATGTTTTTTACTTTCCTAGACTGCAAAGTACCAATAAAATGCCAAACCGGCTGTTCATGTAAAGCGTTCCATTTTTCTAACAAGCCCTCATCCCGATTTTCTCCAAGATGAATAATCCCTGCATCAAGAGCTTCCTGTGCTCTTTGAATAGTTACATATTTTGTTACGGCAATTATTTTTACTTCATTGGGATTTCGTCCCGCCCTCTTACATGCCTGTTCAATATTTTGCTGTATTATTGTTAGATTGTCTCTAACCTTCACTTACATCATATCCTTTCAAACCAATAAAGCCAATCATTCTTCCTGTTTTTCCTTGATCGCGCCGATGAGAATAAAACTCTTCATGGTCGCAACTTGTACAAAGATTTGTTATATAAATATTTTCAGAAGGAATACCTGATTTTTCAAGTATCATTTGATTTAATTTTCTTAAATTTAATTGATATTGTCCAGTTGAAATTTCGTGATAAGGTTTGCTCTCTTCAGAATTAATCCATGTATCAACATCTTTAATTACTCTATCATCAACAATATAACATTTTTCACAAATTGATGGTCCAATTGCTACCATAATATCTGAAGATCTAATTCCTTTTCCATGCCATGCAGCAATCATTTCCTTGGCAATTCCATTGACTGTGCCTTTCCATCCCGCATGTGCAATACCAATCATATCATGTTTTGCGGAAAAAAAGTAAATTGGTACGCAATCTGCATAACATAAAGTTAAAAAGGTATCCTGTAAATTCGAATATAAACCATCTGTATCTTTAATACTACTATCATAATCAAAAGAACCTTTTCCATGTTGACCACGCTTAACTTGCACAATGCGAGTTCCGTGCGTTTGTTCACAGCCGACCCATGAGTTAATAGGAAAATCGAGTTTATCAGCTAAATGATTTCTGTTCGATCTCACCGCATCTAGATCATCTCCGACATGAAATCCGCAATTTAAAGTACCATTAAACTTTTCACTGAAGCCGCCATTTTTTGTTGTAAAACCAGCAATAACATGTGGAGCGATTTCTGTCCATTCCTTTATATAAAAATATTCTTTATCTTGTTTTATAAATGGTTCCGTCATCATGAAACACTCCATATATATTTTTCAAATAAAAAAGAAGGTACTATTTACCTTCACTTTCCAATAGTGTACCATATAAACACTGAACACGCTCGATGATTTTTAATTTTTTGGCTCTTGAAGCTGTTGTTGTCCCATAAATTTTTGATCTTTAAATCTTACAAGTATAACATCCTCCCCAATCTTCACGATATTATTCCATGGAATAACCAATTCCTCCTCCTTACTGAAAAAGCTAAGTAATTTACCATTTCCCCCAACAACAATACTCTCAATTTTCCCATTATCTAAATTAATATCGATATCCGTAATGTTGCCTAATCTACGTCCATCCGAAATGCTTACTACGTCCTTTATTTGAAAATCAGATATACGAACCATCGCTATCCTCTCCTTAAAAAACAATTATCCAATTATTAAAATATATGCAAGGACAATAGAAATAATAATAAAAGTCGGATATCCTGCAGTACAGAATACCCGACTTTTTCCTGGTTTTACGCATGATGCCTTATTGGCTAGCAGTTAATCAAGGTGAAAATTCACTTTTTATTGAATATTTTTATTCATAGACTTAATGGCAGCTTTTTCTAACCGTGAAACCTGTGCTTGAGAAATACCAATTTCTTCTGCCACTTCCATTTGTGTTTTCCCTTGAAAGAATCGTTTACGAATAATTAATTTCTCACGGTCGTTTAATCTTCTCATACCTTCTTGCAATGCTATTTCTTCAATCCAATTACTATCCCGATTCCTTTCGTCACTTAATTGATCCATTACAAAGATAGGATCACCGCCATCATTATAAATCGGTTCGAATAAAGAAACTGGATCTTGAATAGCATCTAGAGCAAATACAATTTCTTCATGGGGCACTTCTAACACTCTTGCAATTTCTTCTGCAGTTGGTTCCTTAGATGTTTCACTAATTAGCCTCTCCCGTACCTGAAGAGCTTTATAGGCAATATCACGGAGCGAACGCGAAACGCGGATTGGGTTATTATCCCGCAAGTACCGGCGTATTTCTCCAATAATCATTGGAACTGCATAAGTAGAGAATCTCACATTTTGACTTAAATCAAAATTATCAATGGATTTCATAAGTCCGATGCAGCCAACCTGAAACAGGTCGTCCACATATTCGCCGCGATTGTTAAACCGTTGGATTACACTCAATACGAGTCGTAAATTTCCATTAACTAGCTTTTCTCTAGCCTGCATATCACCGGCATGCATTTGTTTAAGTAATTCTCTCATTTCCTCATTCTTCAAAACAGGAAGCTTTGATGTATCAACACCGCATATTTCTACTTTATTTCGCTTCAAGTCATTTCCCTCCTTACAGGAGCTGCTGTACAAAAATAAGTATCTCCGTAGGTGGGAAATTTATGCACTATAAGAATGGTGAAATCTTCCACAGATTAGCCAAAAATGGTTGATTTTTATAGATTTTCCTGACCGAAAAAAATTTTTATTTAGGCTTTAATGATTAACTATCTTATAATTACAAAACCGTAAAGGAGGAAGATTAAACCATTTTATTAAATTCTTTACGAAGTCTTTTAATGATTCTCTTCTCCAGTCGAGAAATATAGGATTGGGATATTCCCAACATATCAGCTACATCCTTTTGTGTTTTCTCTTCACCGCCTTGCAATCCAAAGCGAAGCTCCATAATTTGTTTTTCCCGATCTGTAAGTTGGTGGAGGGCATTAAATAAAAGATTTTTATCGACATTTGCTTCCAAATCCTTTGTGATGATATCTTCTTCCGTCCCTAAAACATCAGATAACAATAATTCATTTCCATCCCAGTCGATATTCAACGGTTCATCAAAAGAGACCTCTGATCTGATTTTATTATTTCTTCTTAGATACATGAGAATTTCATTTTCAATACATCTTGATGCATAAGTAGCTAATTTGATTTTTTTCTCCGGATTAAATGTATTCACAGCCTTTATTAAACCGATAGTACCAATGCTGATTAAATCCTCAATATTGATTCCAGTATTTTCAAATTTCCGTGCTATATAAACGACTAGTCTTAAGTTACGCTCTATTAATAAAGATCGTGCCGCTTTATCACCGCTAGGAAGCTTTTTTAGAAGTAGCTCCTCTTCATCTTTTGTTAACGGTGGTGGAAGCGCCTCACTTCCTCCTATGTAATATATTTCATCTGTCTTTAGGCCAAGTTTGATTAATAACTTATACCACATATAGGACAATTTAATTTTTAGATTTTTCATTGGATGTCCTCCTTCTAAAATGAATGATTCGAGAGTATAGTAATAATAAAAATATTGGTATTTTAAAATTAAGAAGCATTCTGTATTGGGATACCAGTTAACATTTTTGGATGAACGATGCATTGGAAGACGTCATCACTAGATAATTTTTGGTTTGTAAATGAAATCAGTGATTTTTGTACATTCCAACTGCCTTCTTCATTTTGAATATGAAGGGTGTCCGGTTTATAGGCAACAAGTAGCTGATTGTTTTTCCCCACTGCTTTAGCTGGGATTAGACGAATTTTATCGTACCATTCAGAATCCAATTGAATAGAGCCATCCATTAGCCTTTCATGATTTTCGGATAACTCGATAATCTGTGCTGGTAATTTCTCGAGTAAACTTTGGGTGGATACTATCATGACTGGAGCTTTTGATATTGGGTCATGCAATTGATTACCACTATCAATAAGTCCAGGCAATATAATATGTACACCATTTATGTTTATCTCCACTTTAACAATTTGATCGTATTGGATTTTGGTCACTTCAAAGGTGTCAATCCTTTGCTTTGCAAAATACCAGGCAATCGGCAGTCCAAAAATAACGAACATCCAACTTATTGGATCACCAAATCCTCGAATACTTGCAAGCGCTACTGCATTATTCATTTCTAAATCAAAATTGAGGAAATAATGGATACCAATCAACATGCCACCTGTTAAGAAAGTCATAAAGTAAAAAGTTAATAAGTTGGAGAAATAATATTTCAAACGTTTAAAGCCAAATACGGAATAAACCATTATTATTGAGAATCCAAGCTTAACAAGAGGTTTTCCAGCATAATGAGCTAATGGTGTAATACTCAATATAATAAGGATGGAGCCGATAAGTCCTCCAATTAATATTTTCCAGATAGTTACATGACGTTTTAAAATGATGGCTGTCAGCCAAAGGAGCATGCTATCTACTAACAAATTCAGTAGCCATACTACATCCATGTAAACGACCAATAACATATCCCCCCTTATATAATCACGTAAAACTATAATAACGACAGTATATCGTACATCCCTATTAAAAGTGTGTCATTTCTTGTAAGTGAAAAAGAAGAACTTTTCGAAGTTTCATTCGAATTTTGTCAGTATCGAGTTGGGGTTAATGGTGAAGTGAAGGAGCTATAATATTATATAGAATGAAAAGAACCAGATGATTGACTCATCTGGTTCTTTTCATTCTATATAATATTTATCTGCGATTTCTATTACGTAAGAACGTTGGAATATCAAGCGTATCCTCAACATGTTGAGTTGTATTACGTACAGGTTCTTGCTGCACTTCTTCCCGCTTTGGTTCACGTTTAAAGGATTGGCTTGGAGCTGGTTTAACTTGTCCAAATCCTTGGCGCTGTGGCTTAATTTGAGGTGCTTCCTCATTAAACCCAGTAGCGATAACTGTTACTACAATTTCGTCTTTTAGATCTTCGTTAATGACAGATCCAAAAATCATGTTCACTTCTTGATCAGATGCCGAAGCCACAATATCTGCTGCCTCTTGCACTTCGTATAGACTTAAATTCACTCCTCCTGTGATGTTCATTAATACCCCTTGAGCACCATCAATGGATTTTTCAAGAAGCGGAGAGGAAATAGCCTTTTTAGCAGCTTCAGCGGCTCTATTCTCACCTGTTGCAACACCAATTCCCATTAGTGCAGAACCTTTATTAGTCATGATCGTTTTCACATCAGCAAAGTCGAGATTGATGAGTCCTGGTGTAGCAATTAAATCAGAGATACCTTGAACACCTTGACGTAAAACATTATCAGCCTCGCGGAACGCTTCCAACATAGGAGTGCTTTTGTCCACAATTTCCAATAAACGATCATTTGGAATAACAATTAAAGTATCAACTGCTTCCTTCATTGCCGTGATACCACCTGTAGCCTGTGTTGAACGTTTACGTCCTTCAAATGAAAATGGACGAGTTACAACACCAACTGTCAATGCACCAAGATCCTTTGCAATTTGTGCAATCACAGGTGCTGCACCAGTACCAGTCCCACCGCCCATTCCAGCAGTCACGAATACCATATCGGCACCCCTTAGTGCCTCTTCAATTTGCTCTTTGCTTTCTTCTGCTGCTTTCTTGCCTACTTCAGGATTCGCACCGGCACCTAATCCTCTCGTAAGCTTTGCACCAATTTGCATTCTTAATTCTGCTTTAGACAGATTCAATGCCTGTGCGTCAGTGTTTACTGCAATAAATTCTACACCCTGTACATCATTTTCAATCATTCGGTTTACAGCATTATTTCCGCCGCCACCTACGCCAATTACTTTTATCGTTGCTAAAGAATCTAAATTCGTATCGAACTCCAACATGACAAATCCTCCTAACTCGTCGATATTCCACAAGACACAATTTTTACTATAAAATCCATAATAAGAATGAAAGAGTAGAAGAAAAAAGCAACGTCTCTCATACTTATTACAATGGTTAATCTTCTTTTTACTCAAGGCATTTTCTTATGTATTGTTGTTTTTGTTTTAAATCCTAGTTAAGCTCTGCTTCAGAGTTTCTTTTCTTCAAAAGATACCAGTCTACAGATTGGGGAAGAAGTTAAAGGATTTTCATTTACAAAACAACAAAGTGTAAGTAAAGAACCTTACTCAAAGAAGTATCCAAAGAATTTCTTCATCTTTGCGGAAATTTTCTCTTCTTGTTGCTTTTCCGTTTTTGGTTTTGGCTGTGTTTTCTTCACAGGTCTCTTTTCTATATGTTCCATTTGTACAGGTGCTGCACTTACATTTCGACCCTGTAATCTAGCATTTCGATATGCATATTTAATTAATCCTATTGCTGTAGTATATTGAGGTTCACGAACCCCAATATAATCCGGAATTGCTATTCGAACACGATTTTGAAAGACCGATTGGGCAAGTTCTAATACACCTGGTATATTTGCTGTTCCGCCAGTCAAGACAATACCTCCTGGCAGATCATAGATATTCATACGCTTTAACTCTTGTAATACAAAATCAAAGACTTCTTCCATTCTTGCTTCTATGATATCAGCGATTTCCATTTGATTAAATTGTTGGTGTTGGTCACTACCAATTATTGGAACACTGAACACTTCATCCTCTGATGCATCATTTCGAAAAGCATGCCCATGTTTTACTTTAATCTTTTCAGCATCTTCTGTAGAAGTCCTTAAAACAATCGATAAATCCTTTGTAATATGATCGCCGCCAATAGGTATGACACTAGTACTTCTAATATTTCCATTTTCAAATACCGCTAGGGTAGTAGAACCTCCGCCGATATCTACTAAAATAGCTCCTAAATTTAATTCATCCTTTGACAGGCAAACTGCTCCTGCTGCCAATGGCTGCAATACTATTTCAGTAATATTCAAACCTGCTCGTTCTACACATCTAAGAGTATTATGTAAGCTAGTCTTTGAGCCTGTAACAATCGTACCCTCCATCTCCAACCGAACACCTATCATACCGCGAGGGTCATTTATCTCATCCAAGCCATCTACTATAAATTGTTTTGGAATTACATTAATGATTTCCCTCTCTGGTGCGATTGAAATTACCTGAGCTGCATCCATAACTCTAGCCACGTCTTCATCAGATATCTCACGATTTTCACTAGCAACCGCTACTACACCATGACTTGGCTGCAGCATAACATGGTTGGCAGCAATACCGACAATAACATGGTCGATATTCATTCCTATCATTCTCTCTGCTTGTTCTACTGCCTTTTTAATCGAATGAACTGTTTCATCTATATCGACAATGGATCCTTTGCGAATTCCTTCAGACTTTACATTGCCTACACCGATGATATTTAATGAATCATTAACCATTTCGCCAATTATTACTTTAACGGTGGACGTACCGATGTCTAGACTTACATATATTTCATTGTTGTTCATACACTGGCACCTCCCTTTGCCTAAAAAGTAGTTCTCTTTATCAAATCTAGGAAATCACAAAAACTATTTATTATATTTACTATTTTATCATCTATTAGTATATATACTATACAAATATTCGTCGTAAGTGAATATTTCCCTTTTAAATTGTTTAATTTTTTTTAGTTTTTTCACTTTTCGCAGACCATTTTGCTAAAATGATTCTTCTAATAACTGCAATATTTTGAAATAGACGGACACCAAAGGCAAAAACTGCAGCCAAATATAAGTCTACACCAAGATGGACACCTAGAAAAGCTAAACTTGCAGCTAATATTATATTAAAAAAGAATCCTGAAACAAATACTTTAGAATCGTATATATTCTGTAAAAAAGCTCTAATACCACCAAATAAAGTATCTAATCCAGCTAAAATAGCAATTGAAAGGTAGTTTGCGTATTCATCAGGTATTTGAATATTCGACAATAATCCTAAGGAAATACCTATAATTAACCCAAGAACTGGCAGCCACATGTTTACAACTCCTTTTTATTATTCAAGACCTCCTATAACGAGCTGCACACCCAAAATAAGAAATTACCCTAACACTATTTTGCTAATTGCAAATCACGAATTGTAATTGAATTTTCGTAGGCCGGAACATGTATGACTTTCTTTGGTTTTGATAGGCTTACTTTAAGATTATCGACAAAAAATTCATCAATTGTAGAAGAAAATTGCATTTGATTATATAATTTTTCTGCCGAATGATAATCTTGGGTAATAAGTTTCAATTCTACAGGAAATCGGTTTAAGGAATGACCATTTACTTTTGTAACTCCATTAATATCCCGTATGACAGTAGTATTGATGATTCTTTCGCTATTTACAGAAATATCCTTAGCACCATACATATTTAATTCATTCATTAATTTCTTAAGAAGGTCTGGAGAAACAGTGGAAACTTTCTCTCCCATTAATTCTGCTTCTGTAACAGGAACAATGGAAATCACCACACCGGGACCAGTAACTTCCGTTTCGCCTGCTTCAGTCTTTAATTCTTGCAAGGTTTCTTTTAAGGCAGTTTCTTTGCTGTCTTTTATTTTAGTTTGATATTTTTCCAGCTTTTCTTCATTCGATCTTATTTCATTTAATAGTGTCGAGTGGAGTTTTTGTTCTTTTATTAATGCATCTCTAAGCTCCCATATATCCCGTGTATCTCTATTCTTTGGTGTTTTTATGGTTTGAAATTGAATCGCCAACATAAAACCAATAATAATCGTGATTACAGTAAAACTAATTTTCACTTTATGGTTCACAGCCTTTTCACCATACCTGTCTAAGATTCACCTAAGATAGGATCCATCATTATGTTATCGTTTCTCTCCATTGAAAACAAAATATTGTCATTCACAAGCTGATATTTAATACCACCTGTAATAGTTAAGGCTGCTGTCAATACATTTGGATCTCCTATTGCTGATATTTTAAAAGGGGCTGGAAATTGAATACCATCCACAGTAATAACAGGACCATTGCAAATAATATAAGAATCATGTTTGATTCTCTGACCATTAATGGCAACCGCAGATGCACCAGCTATATATAGTTCATTGATCACTTTGAAAACTTGATAATCATGCACCAGATAGTTATGGACATTTTCATTATTTGGATCGTATTCCCCATCTTGAAGCGTTACAATTACACCTTTACCTTTTACCTTTACTTTTCCTAGGTACATTCTATATTTTTCAGCATCCTCTGCTAAATGAAAAAAAGATTTCTCCTCTTTCGATAAATCTTTTTCCATCGCACGCACTTTATTTTGCTTTGAAAATAGCTCCTCTTGTAATGCTCTATTTTCTTTTTGCTGTTGAATTAATTCATTACGTAATTCATTCTCTCTTGCAAACTGGGGATCTGATATTTTGGTACTTACTGGTTGCTTCTTATTTGCCAAATTATAAGAGAAAGCGAGCATGAATCCTAATACAAGCATGACAAATGTAAGGATGATATTCTTACCCTTCGCTGTCTTGGTTCTCATCCTTCTGCTCCCCTTTCGATTTAAAAGGTGTAAAATAAGACCCTACTTCAAGATCAATAATCCCTTTTACATTAGGAGTCAGTTGACTAATAATAGAAGGGTAGTGAACCATCTTATCAGCGAGTGTCCTCATGGTAGCAGATACTTCATAACCATCATTCATAAATAAAAGAATATGATAAGAATCTGTTTTATTCGGATCGTAATGAATTTCAGAAATGGAATTTGTAATTTCTGAAGGCAATTGCTGAAGTTGCTCAGCCATATGCTTTAGATATTTTCCTTTTTGGAAATTTGTTAATATAGGGCCATTTAAAGCCTTTATACTGTTATTTCGAAGAACAACACCGTTTTCCAGAACAGGGGAAAAGCTTGTCCCAGTTGCTAAGGTTGCAATTTGCTTATACTCCTTAATTTCAATATTAACTTTATTTGGCAGATTTTTTTTTATGGTAACCGATTTTATTTGAGATAACTGTAATAGCTTTTTTTCAATATCCTCATTTTTCATATTCCATATATTTGTTTGTGAGGATATACCACTTTTCTCGATAATTTCCTTTTTAGTTAAGGATAAGTTACCTTTAACACTTATTTTTCCAACATGGCTTAAGGGTGATTGGAAGTAGATTACACATATAATGAGTAAAAAGAATACAGATATCAGTAAAACTAACCTGCGATTGGTCTTCCTTTTTCTCTGTTCCTTTAATTTTGGGATGCGATCCTCCAAAGATACTACTTTTCCTTGTCCCATTACACTATCCCCCCTCCCTTTGAAAAGCATATCTCTTTGTCGAATTATTATGTAAAATTTTTTACTTATAGGTACTGCACACATATCGAAAAGCGTACCTGGCGGGGCTTCTTCCCAAAGCATAAGATGCGATTTCTTTGAAGCCCCTAGCTATTTCCATAGTCCGAGTGTCGATGTCCATGCACTCAATAATTACCATTATTTTATAATAGTATATTACAAGTGGAAAGAGCGAATTTGCATCCAAGTTTATCCTTTTTCAGGAAACTTAATTTTTGTTTGCAAGCTCATTCATTACTTTAAATAATCTATTTGACGCATCTGGAATGCCTAGTTTTTTTGCAGCGTTTTTCATTTTGATTCGATTATCTGAATCCAACAGTATGTCATCTATCGATTGCAAAAGTTTTGGTCCGGATAATTCATTCTCCAATACAAGTGTTGCAGCACCGTTATTTGTAAGGGATCTGGCGTTCTTTTCCTGATGATTATTCGTTACATAAGGACTTGGAATCAGTATACTAGGAAGTCCCAATGCCGTTAGCTCAGCCAATGTCGTTGCTCCCGCTCTAGAAACAACTAAATCAACTGCCCTGAGCACTTCCGGCATGTCATGGATAAATGGGACAACTGAAATATTGTCTGGTCTGCCCACTAATGTAACTTCCTTTTCCACTTCATTATAATGAACGTCTCCAGTAACATACAGAACTTGATAAGATTTCTGCGAAAAATGGGCAAGATTTCTTATTACAGCTTCATTAATCGGCCTTGCACCTCTGCTTCCTCCAACTATCAAAACAGTGGATTTATTAGGCTGTAAATGGTACTTTTTAAGAATTTCAGGATTATTTTCACCCAGTACTTCTGAAGCGCGTGGATTACCTGTTAGTACAACTTTTTGTTTTGGAAATAATTCACCTGCTTCCTCAAAACATATGGCAACTTTATTTACATATTTGCTTAAAAATTTATTTGTCAGTCCGGGTACACTGTTTTGTTCATGAATAATGGTTGGTACCTTTTGTTTTGCTGCAGCATACACTACAGGACCGCAAACATATCCTCCAGTACCTATTACCACGTCTGGCTTAAAAGATTTTATTACTTTTTTACACTCACGAACACCCTTTAAAAAACGAGTAATGGTTTTGAAATTCTCCAATGATAAGGACCGTTTGAAACCTGTTATATGTATAGATTTAAATGGAATATTTTCTCTTGGTACGATTGTTGATTCTAAGCCTTTTTGCGTTCCAATATATAAAAATTCTGTATCAGGATGTTCTTTTTTTATTGTTCGAATCAGGGCAAGGGCAGGATATATATGGCCCCCTGTTCCACCGCCACTAATAATGATTTTCATTTTTCCACCTCATGTTGTATGACAATTTTACTATAGAGCGGTAATGTATCTTCATGTTGATTATTTTTACCGCTTAGACTATCATACTATATTCTAAACCAGATAACAGTAACAGTAAAAGAATATTTACAGGAATGATAAAGAACTGTATTAAAAGTAAAATTTGAAGACAGAATTATAGTTTCATACATGTCTAGCATTCATTTTTACAATATAAATGGATAATCGATAGCGAACATGAATAATGTCTCGGTTTCTATGAGTCAATATACTTAAGAATTCAAAAAAAAGAAACCCTTTAAAGGGCTTCTAAATTCGAGAATATCTGCTGATATTCAATAGTACGCCTACAGCAAATAGCATTAAGGTTAAGGATGACCCTCCATAGCTTAAAAATGGAAGAGTAATCCCAGTAACAGGCATTAACCCTGTTACTACCCCGATATTAATCATGACCTGTATAGCTATCATCGAAATAATCCCCACTGCAAGAAAGCTTCCATAAAGATCAGGAGCACCGAGCGCAATTCGGATACCTCTCCAAAGCAATAGAGCAAATAATAACAATACTAAGGTGCCCCCAATAAATCCAAGTTCTTCAGCTAATATTGCAAAAATAAAGTCTGTCTGTGGCTCTGGTAAATAGAAGAACTTTTGACGGCTTTGCCCTAAGCCCAATCCAAATAATCCGCCAGGTCCTATAGCATATAAGGATTGAATAATTTGAAATCCCGTCCCCAATGGGTCCTTCCATGGATCCATAAAGGATGTAATCCGATCCATTCGATATGGCGCAGATAAGATTAAAGCGACAAAACCAGCTACTCCCATTAATCCTAATACCACAAAATGAGCAATCCGTGCTCCTGAGATAAAGATCATAATTATACAAGTCCCTAACATTACCGTGCCCGTTCCAAGATCAGGCTGTAACATTATCATTCCAAAAGCAAGAAATACAAGTGCAAGTGATGGTGCCAAACCTTTTTTTATGGTAGTAATATATTTTTGGTTTTCAGAAAGAAATTTTGCTAAAAAAGCTATCATGGCAAGTTTTATAAATTCCGATGGCTGGATAGAGAATGCCCCTACGCCTATCCAACTCCTAGAACCATTTCTTTCCATTCCGATTCCTGGAATCAAAACAAGTACTAACAAAGCAAAACAAACAATTAAAAGAAGCTTCGCCCAATTTCTCCATGTCCAATAATCGACATTCATGATAAAAAGCATACCAATAACACCGACACCGGCAAATAATAGCTGCCTCTTCGCAAAATAAAAGGAATCGTCAAATTTATAGTTGGCCCAAATCGCACTTGCACTATATACCATAATTAAGCCGATTGCTAAAAGCGATAATGTCACAATAATGAGGATAAGATCAGGATTTGATTTTTTTAACGGCAACTTTAACACCTCGGGCAGTGAAATATTAGAGCTTTTTAGGTTTAATAGAAACCATTAACCGAGCTTCATTTATACACTGAAGGTGCTGATCTTGCTGTAAGTACATAATAGCTCATTAATTTTGTACAAGCTCTTATACTAACTTATGCACGGCATCAATAAAAATATCACCCCGAATTTCAAAACTTTTATATTGATCCCAACTTGCACAAGCAGGCGATAGTAATATGACATCACCCGGACTGGATAATTGATATGCCACAGGTACTGCCTTTTCAACATTATCGACACGTATGATAGATTCTATTCCCGCTGCGTGACCTGCTTCTTCTATTTTTCCAGCAGTTT
>Ga0224736_1032_pt1 | contig 46866 bp, 48 predicted proteins | sample IA12soil_MG_GH6A_FD_161628 | JGI IMG/M metagenome (GOLD analysis project Ga0224736, IMG submission 161628) | Enriched cells from agricultural soil in Iowa, United States - IA12soil_MG_GH6A(-) | ecosystem: Environmental > Terrestrial > Soil > Agricultural land | place: USA: Iowa | collected 2017-05-08
TTCGATATCGGATAAGATAAAACTTTGTATCCTTCTTCCACTAACCATTGCAAGCATTGCTCTAACTCAACTTCTTGCTGTGGCATAACTCCAGTAGGCACACTTTTCATGAAGCCTGGATTATGGTTCAGCATTCTTTTTAGCGCATTAGTTTTTAAAGCAAAAGCCCCCATTACTCTTTCCTGTACATAATGTGGACGAGGGTGTCCAAAAATATTTTTAACCCGTTGATTCTCTCCCATAGAGATCCCAAACCAATCCTGTGCGTGCTCGCTTCCAATTGGTTTTGATAAGATAAGAGCATCCAAAGTATCTGATTGCAATTCATAAGCATTAATAAAACTTCTTAATCGTTCCCGGGTAATAAATAGGTCTCCAAAAAAAACAAAAAGGTTGGGATCATGAACATCGTGCACAACCCTTTCTAAAGAGTCTGCGGTCCCTTCTGTAGCTGAAAGTTCAATTAATTCAATCCCTTCTATTTCACAGAGAAGGGATTTGATCCTACGACCCAAGTAACTTGTGGTAACAATAATTCGTTCAAACGATAAACTCTTAAGATGATTTACTAAATGGACAATGTTTCCTTGGTTTGCTATTGGTAAAGCCGCCTTTGGCCAATATTCATTATATGGCCACATTTTTTTACCTTTTCCCGCCGCTAGTATAATGGCTGTTTTCACAGTAATCACTCCAATTTTATTTAATAAATCGTTCATACACTAAAATAACCAATTATAACGACCAATCCATCATATTAATACCACCCTTCATAATTGGTATTTATCAATTTACTTTAAATAGTATGAGTTTTTGGTTATAATGTCAATAGAGTGATTGAAAATGTGGAGGAATGAAATGAGTTCAAAAAAAATACCTTTATATAAACAACTTAAACAGATAATAATCAAAAAGATTGAAAGGGGGGAGTTAAAACCTGGTGATGTGTTACCCCCTGAACGGGAGCTTGCAGAATTGTTTGAAATGAGTCGTGTAACTGTTAGGCAAGCAATTTCAGAACTTGTTAATGAGTATGTTCTCGTTCGGAGGCATGGAAGCGGAACTTATGTAGCGGAAAATAAAATTCCTCATGGAAAAAAATTAAAAAGTTTTAGTGAGGATATGAGTTTAAGAGGAATGATGCCTGGGTCTAAGATTTGTGAGAAAAATATCATTACAAACCCCTCGGCGAATATGGCTGCTGAATTAAGATCGGCGGGGAACTTGCTCATATTAAAACGTCTACGATTAGCAGATCTTGAGCCCCTTGCGATTGAAACAAGTATGCTGCCAATTAATCGGTTCCCCGGAATTGAAGATAGGGATTTTCAGAACGAATCACTTTATCAAATTTTGGAAGATGAATATAATATAAAAATTATAAAGGCTCAGCAAAAAATAGAAGTAGGAATGCCAACCCCACAGGAGTCAGAATTACTTCAGATAAATTACACGACACCGGTTTTTCGTTTAAGACAGGTAACTTTCGATCAAAATGATACTATTATTGAAATTGCTCATTCTGTTTATAGGGGAGATAGATATAATATCGAGACGGAAATTTATCGTTAATTACGGATCAATTATTGATCCGCTTTTTATTTTAAAAAAGAGGAGATTTATGGAATTTTCGGATATCTATAAAGTTTCAATAAATTGATATATACCTTCAACTACATTGGTATTTACCAAAAAAATAAAAAATCTGAGGTGATTTCTTATATCAAATAAAAAAAATGCAATTAGTCTTCATGGTGCGATTGCCATGTCAATTGCATTAACGGCACCAGCTGCCAGAAAGCTATCGATAAATAATCATCTGTAGAACTCGCGTTAGAAGAATGATGGAACAAGCTAATTCCTTTTTGTTCTTCAAACTCTTCAAATATTTGATTTTCAACTATTCCCTTACATAATTGTAAACTAATCTTCTCCTTTACTTTCAAAAAGAAAAAAAGCATCCTTATTAAAGGAATGCATCCGTTATTTCTACAAGAAGAATTCATTTTTCAAATCAAACTAACGTTTTTTCGAGTATTTCAATTTGGTAAATTTCAAAATCTTGATTTGGAGGGTTATTTCAGCCTCTGAGGACTTTTTTCTTTGAAGGATTTTTAATCCTTCAAATTTTATCATTGTTTCCATTTTGATTCTTTCTTTTATTTGCGGCACTTCTCGAACTCTAATACTTTCGAGTTTGGGAGATTAGCACAGTACTTTGGCAAAGGTTCGATTAAATTTTGTCGTCAAGTACTACATTCTTTCTATTTTTTCATAGGATTATTGACTTTTTGATTGACCGATTCTTGATAGAGATCAGCGTAGGTTTTTGAATCTTCAATCAGCGAATCACAGAAAGCAGCAACGTCTGTTCCTGTGACTTCAAGTACACCTTTCCCAGCAGCTACACCTTCTTCAAAGAAGCTGAGAATTTCCGTAAGCAGTCCGATACCTTCGTTTAGCTCAACAGGACCGACTTTGAAAAGATATTTTTGGATCTCTTTATAGACGATTTGGTAATCTTTTGGAAGTACCTTGATACGCGAAATATGGGCTCTCCATTCTTTTTTGCCTTCGATGATTTTTTTGATACTCATTTCAATCCTCCTAATTTTCTTGCTACGTTCTTGTTGAGTTGGTCACGCCATTTATCTCTATAAGTCTTTGCGCCTTCGTTACCAACAAGAGCTGCACAGAAGCCTTTTATATCATCTCCTAGTACTTCTTCAACGCTCTGTCCGTCTGCTGATGTTACTTCTAAAAGTTCAAGAGCACTGTCAAGAATCGGCATCAGATTACGACCGGTGAAATCTCCATGAATCCAGAGATTACTTATAATTTCTTTCCAAGCAGTTTGATATTCAGCTGGCAAGACTTTTGCTCGTGCTTCAAAACCTTTCATTTCTTTAGTCATATCGCTGCCGGTGATTTTCTCTAAAAATTTCATTGTAGACTCCTCCTTTAAGATAATAAGCTATTCAGCAAAGTTCTATTATTGAATCACATCGTTGAGTTTATAGCATTGCTTTTCAACCTTCGATTTTGCATCATTGCTGAGAGCACGATCCGCATCGTGATGGTGTAAACTATTTCCTCCACAATGTCGCTAAAGCCCAGTGCTCGCAGCTGCTGCGTGATTTCATACCATATGTTTCACCACGGCTGATGATCTCAAAATATACACCCTCAAGTACCACTTTCAGGATTTTTGTAATATTTTCCTCCATTTGCATTTCACTTATATTTTCAGTACTCTGTAACACAAGTATTCTGTATTACTCAATACAGGTATATAGTAACGCAGAATAGTGTCACATGTCAACAATATAATTTTCCACCAAAAACCCTTGGAGCCGCCAGGAATATGAATAAGACGCAATTCCCACGGATTTGAAAAACCAATTATAAAAATTGTTAAAATTTACAACAAATAGTATAATGTCAACAAAATATAGGAAATTACGAAAATTTTAACCAATTCAATCATAAATACAAGTAATTGAATGAAAAGCTAGGAGGAACAAGAATGTTTATTTCTGTATTATTCATTTTCCTTATAGTCATTGGACTGCTATACACCTATAGTCAAGTGCAATTTAAAAAATCAGAAGAAGCCTTTCCGCCAGACGGGAAATTTATAACCGTAGGTAATTATAAATTACATTACATATCTGAAGGAACCGGGCAGCCTGTTGTGTTTCTTCATGGAGGAATGCTTTCAAGCCGGGATTTTACAGATTTAGTTCAGTTAGCATCTAAACAAGGGTATCATGCAATTGCTTTTGACAGACCGGGATATGGATATAGTAATAGACCAAACAAGGTAGAAATCACTCCAATCTCCCAAGCAAGCCTTATTCATAAAGCATTAAAAGAAATTGGTGTTGACCAACCTATTATTCTAGTTGGACATTCGTGGAGTGGTACCATGACTCTATCATATGCTTTACAATTTCCCAATGAGGTAGCTGGAATTGTAACATTAGCAGGTGCTATGTATAAAGAAGGGTATCCAGCAGAACATGGTGATGCATTATCTAAAATGGTCACAACACCAATTTTAGGAAATATCATTTTAAATACCCTATTAAAAACGCCATTAGCTAAAGGGATGGCAACTTCGATGGTGAGAGAGACATTTGCACCTGAACCTGTACCGGAGGGGTATATGGAAGCAGTATATGCATTAGGGTTTCGTCCAGGTCACTTTAAAGCGAATCGTGAAGATGTTCTTGCCTTTCCAGAAACCTCGAAAATTTTAAGTGAAAGATATAAGGAAATAAAAGTTCCCATCGTTATAGTAGTTGGAGAGAAGGATCCATTCAGTACAATTGAGCAAGCCGAACGATTAAAGAAAGATATTCCCCATGCTATATATAAGCGTATCCCTAATATTGGTCACATGATCCCTCATCTTCATCCAAAAGTAGTTATAGAGAGTATAAATAATATTTCTAATATTAATCATTTGGATCAAAAATAACAGTATATGTTTCTACCATTTTTCTCTTGGGTTTATTTCATGCATGAAACAACCTCCCTGTTTCATGTACAATAATAGTCGTAATAATCGGCAATGCAACGATGCCAAAAGTCTTGCAGGAAGGTACGTAATCAAAACAAGACGCCGAGAACTTACGGCTAAAAGATCAACAAGTGAAACGTAGGAGTTAATCCAATATTCTCAATAATAGATACCATAATTTATAGGATGCAACGAAATTTATTTCTATAAATAATTTGGTTTTTGTTCAATTCAATAAGTAACTATATCCATTTGAAGGTAATTAAAAAATTAGACCGAATAAAAGATATTCTTTTATTGGGGACCTATTATTATCCAAATAATATTGATTTTGATCATTTATCTGTACAAAACCTAGTATAATAAACAGTTTTTCCTTTGAAAAATTATTAAACAAACTAATCAGTTAAAACATATAGCTGGAGAATTAGACGATTATACACTTAATAAATTTAATAATGAATTCACAAAGGATGAAACTATAAGTAATCTTGAAAAATTAGCAACAATATTAAAAAATATATGTTTAAATAAAACAGAATTTATATTGCTATGGGAAGGTATTTAAAAAATAATTGAACTAGTCTAAATAAAATCAAATAGATTTGCGAATGGAGAATATTTAATAATGTTCTCCATTCGCAAATTCAGAGGTAAAAGTCATTTCCAAAAACTACCACTTTTTTCTCTTGTACAGTTGCAATCTCTTTTTGTAGGTCCTGAATGTGTTTCTTCGAATAATCAATGTCGTCTGATTGTTTTTCCAAACGATTTAGTCGTCCATCCTGATCGTCTTTATCTTGTTTTCGCAGCGGGTACAGTTAATATGTTTTATCTCCATATACTGTAATAATCCTGTAAAATATTATCCAAGTACTTTGAACCAAAAAATAAATAACAAAGGAATAATAGCTGTTATACCCATTTTTATAGTGAAAGATCCCTATGCTTACACAAAATAACTCGATCCCGATACTCACAAACACCCAAACCAAGACGTACAATAGAGAAAAACGGGTTCTTATGTTGAATAAGTCGTACAGATAAAAGAAAAGATAGCTGAACGGTGCGTACATCACATGTGAAAAAAAATCCATCAGTTCAAAAGAAGTACTATCATTTATAGCATAATAACTAACTGGTATCACAGCTAAAGTGTGATCAAAAAGGAAACCAAAAAACACGCCGCACAAGAGGTAATTACAGGTTGTCTTTTTTGTAAAACGTTTTGGCAGTATTAACACTATTATAGTTCCAATAAAGAGTGAAATGACGATAAACGAATCGTTCATATTAAAATTATGAATTATATTCATGAATTTTTGAATTCTCCTTTTTCAAGGCCAAGAAACCACAGGAGTATCCACCATACTAAAACAATAAATGCCACATACATAACAACGGCAAAGAATTCATTCCACCTTTGGAAAGTAATGAGATCCGCCCATATACATATCCGATCTACCACGCATAAGAATAATACAATTGTCGCCGATAATCCCCAGCGCCATATCGCTTTCAAATGCGAATTGAGAATGCACACAGACAAGATAATCGCAAAAGGGATTATAATAAAGCGGTCAATATACATGGCAAAAGCTCCTTCTACACTTCGAGTGAGTGGAACCCAGTGCAAATTAACATCAAGTATAGTGAATAGCGTAATAGTAATTATTCCAATAAGAAAGTACAAAAAAACTATGTCAGAAAGAGTTAAACCCTTAGGAACAATAGCAAATACAATCAAAACTAACCAAGCTAATAAGGCTAGAACAGCGATGGACATGTTGGTCACCCTTTGCTAGAAAAGTAATGGATACCCGTATTATTCCCAATAGCTAAATTTACCATTCTAAAGGAACTTTCAAGGAGCAACTCAATTCGTTCTTCACACACACACTTGTCCCCTTTAACAGTTTTTTATAACATGAACACAGACTCTTGAGCCAAAAACTTTAGCATAATTTCAATGCAAAAACCGAATGATAAATGGAGCCTACGGACAGTCAAAGTCGCCAATGCCTGTTTGCCATTTCTCTAGAGAAACTTGGTTACGATTGTGGACTTCGAGCACTCTCTCTTTGTATTGGTTCAATCCAGACAAATCTTACATGTTATTTGATCAACGAAGATTTCAGTGGCTGAAGCAAAGAGAAATCATTATGATTCCTAAGTCGGTTTGTAAAGAACGGATCATGGAAAACTTTAATATTTTTGACTTTGAATTAGACAAAAAAGATATGGATAAAATCGGAAGGATGGATACATTTAAGAGCCTATTCTTATCACATAACGATCCGGAAATCTTAAAAGAGTTTGGTACCTTAAAGTTCGATATCTAAATCTTAAGCAAAATTCAAAAAGAGTGTTGGGGAGATAGATCAATTTATTAATCCTAAAAAATTTGTAGCTTTCGTAGGGGGTAACCTAGTGTTTTAATCTGGTAAGTTTTCATACACCAAAAATCGAATTACAAAAAGAGAGTCCTGCAGGCTCCGTCACGCCTTGTAAAAGGCTGTTCGTTGTGCCATACGTGACAGCAAAACAAGCGATGAAGTCATGCCTCGAAATAAAAAAATTACGAGATTTTATAATATGAAACGTAAAGAAGCACCTCTTAAAATAGCAGTCGTTGCTTGTGTCAATAAGCCCTTACACTGGATCTTTGCCATTTTAAACAATAAAACAACTTTCTAAGATATAAATTAGAATCTAAAATCTAACTAGATGGAATAAAGCTTCCAAAATCAGAATAACGGGAGGTTATTTGGCATGCACATTTTTAGTATAGTATGAGATATTTAAGTTTTATTGAAAAATATTAATAAACTACTAACTGGTTTAGTGACATAAGAAAAAAGCTGCGAAGAACGAAGCACCTCTCAGATTTTTAAGGTAAATCTATGAAGATAGTTCTATTTTATAAAAGACCGTCGAGGAAAAAACGACGGTCTTTAAATTTTTATACATTTAATGTATATTGATATGTCTTTCCATCAGGAACCTCGACAGTCACCACGATTTTGCTTTGGTTTTGCCTAATTCCTAATGCAAAATTAATACTCATACCCCAGGATTTAGAAGGAGCTATCATTGTATTAATACCAGCATTCTCAAGTGTCTGCTGTGAGTACGATGCAAACAGGGTATTATTTTGATATACATCAACCTTTAGAACCGTCACGCTCTCCTGAGATTCCAAGTTATACATAGAAATACCCAAGGCTTTATATAAACCATTCATCACAATGGAACTTGATTGATATAGATATAAATTTGGTCGATCCGACACTGTAATGGTTTTAGATGTACTTACTCCATCCACTGTAGCTGTAATGGTGACGGTTCCTTCATTATTAGTAGTCAATAGCCCATTTCCATCAACCGTAGCAACGTTATCGTCGGAACTAGTCCAGGACACCTGTTTCACTGTCGCATTAGTAGGCAAGATTTTAGCGATTAGTTGAATAGATTGCCCCGTTTTAACTGTGGCAGGACCAGAAATTGATACACTCTCTACATCAATCCTTTTAACAGTAACAACCCGCTCAACTTGCACTTCATTACCTGCAGCGTCTACCACCGTATAAATCACCTTATATTGTCCCTCTGTACTAGTGTCTACACTACCGCTTACTAGAATGTTAGAAGTTAGATCTCCATCATTGTTGTCCGTAGCCGTTATACCGCTCAACACATCAAAAAATGTATTTAACCCTACTGTTACATTGTTTGCACCTAAAATTACTGGATTCACATTATCTACCACTGTTACTTTTCGGCTAGCCGTGCTCTGATTACCTGAAGTGTCCGTTACAGTATATATTAGAGTGTACGTTCCGGCTTTATTGACATTTACAAAACCGGACACTTTAATCTTAGGAGTAAGATTTCCATCATTATTATCAGTAGCTGTGATTCCATCTAAAGGATTAAATGATTCTCCAAAATTAAGAGTAGAGTCTTGAACTCCAGATAGAACAGGAGCTACCGTATCAACCACTTTTACTATCCTTTTAACGGTAGTTTTATTTCCGGCAGCATCTTTAACTGAATAGGTTAAAGAATAAGAACCTGCTTTATTTACATTAACACTACCCGAAACTTTAATATTAGAAGTAAGATTCCCATCGTAATTATCAGAAGCGGTCACTCCAGTTAGAGGATTAAATGAAGTTCCTAGATTAATATGAATCTCTTTTACCCCAGATAAAACAGGAGCTACCGTATCTACTACTACTACTGTACGTTTAGCTATAGTCGTATTTCCTGCACGATCCGTAACGGAATAGGTTAAAGTATAAGTTCCCACTTTCTTCACATTCACAGAACCAGAAACTTTAATCTTAGAAGTCAGTCTTCCATCTTTGTTATCAGTTGCCGAGATGCCCGTTAATGGGTTAAAAGTACTTCCCACCTTAATTCGAGAAGGTTTAATACCTGAAAGAACAGGTTTTACGTTATCGCGAACAGTAATTATACGAGAAACCACTGCTTTATTTCCGGTATGATCCTTGACTGAATATGTAAGAGTGTATTTACCGGTTTTCTTTGTATTAACGGACCCAGACACTTTAATGTATTTTGTTAGTATCCCATCTACGCTATCTTTCGCAGTAACTCCAGATAAAGCATTGAATCTTGAGCCTATATTTATTGTTTTGCTGGTAGCTCCGGATATTTTAGGCTTCACAGTGTCTTTCTTAACCGTGATATATCGTTTGATCGTTGTTTTATTCTTCGCCTTGTCACTTACCGTATAGACCAGTTTATAAACCCCTGTTTTCTTGAGATTAACAGAACCAGAGACTTTGATGTATCTAGTGAGATTTCCATCTTTGTTGTCTTTTGCGGTTACACCCGATAACTTACTAAAAGAATGGCCTAAATAAACTATTTTACTACTGGCACCATAAATCGTAGGTTTGGTATGATCTGTAGATGCCTGTGTCATAACTGGCATCGACAAACTCCCCATTACTAAGCACGCTAATAATAATCCACTTCTAAGCTTTGATTTCATATACTCTCCCCTTAATTTGTATTTATTTTTAAATTATACCAAATTTATCTATATAACGGACTACAAATAACAAAAAAATCACTCGACATTATCAGGAGGATAGTCCGATTTATAATCCAAAATACCTTAATGTTCTGAACTAATTAAATGAATGGCGAGCAAATTTTAGGAGAGTAATTACCGTTTACTATACCTACATCTTCTTGTAATTGGATTTGAAGTGGTTGGGGATTGAATCTCTAAGTTGGATTGAGATAACTTTACTAATCATACCAAGTATTTAAAACTTGATTTTACTGCTCATAATCAAAAGTGGCATCAGCTTTAAATAAAATGTGGATTAACTTTGTTGGATTCAATAAGTAGGGATTAAAATAAAAAAGGGTAAGGAGTTACCTCAAACTAATGGGTCTGGGTAGTATAATATACTCAGTTTCCTATTCATTTTCTATCGAACCTTAATAAATCTCAAACAGCCTTGTTGTTTCACTAAACTGCCGCAGTCGTATTATTAGGTTATCGAGAATGTTGAATATTTTTGGATGACCTTATTTATTTTGGTCAAATTATATAAGTAGCCAGGGTAGAACGTAATTGACTGTTGGGCTTCGACCCTACCTGTAGACACATGATTCAGGCTGGTTGGGACTCAGGTCTCGTAAACAAGTGAAGCTTTGATACTGCATGAAGGATTAGGGGTACTGGCAAATTCACAATTTTATGCAGGAGCATATAAAAAAACTCCTTCTAACTAATGAAAAATGCCTATTTAACAGAACAAACACCTTTGAAAATTTAATCTTTTTATTCCTAATAATTGAGTTATTAAAATTAAAGTGGGCACCTTTACTTGGTGCCCACAACCAGATATTAATATTGAAATTCTTCTTTTAATAACCCCAATACAACGGTATCATAATACTTTCCGTCTACATAGGAATTGTTCCGCAATCGCCCTTCTATGACAAACCCGCATTTTTGATAAGAACGGATTGCACGCTCGTTTCCACTCCAAGTATCAAGCTGCACACGATTCAAATTCATGGTTTGAAATAAATAATGGATAAGCGTCTTCAGTGCATCTGATCCATATCCGTTGTTCCAATATTCTTTATTTCCAATTCCCATCCCAATCGTACAACGCCGTGAGACAATATTTATTTCACGATAAACAATAAAACCAATATGCTTTGAATTTTCCCCACGGGTGTAAATAGAAAATTCCCCTTTTTCACGTTTATCAAGTTTTTTAATTTCCTTTTCGTAAGCAGACTCAATCTGATCCAAGGAGACATGACTATAGTGAAATAAGTCAGCACCTGCTGCCATTTTTGCAAACTCTTCATCGTTTCGCCATTCGTATGATCTTTTATAATCTTCTAGCGACACAGGCCGTAGTTCAACTTTTACTCCAGTTATCAAAGGTGTGATCCCATCCTCTCAATTGTTTTTCATAAGTCTTATAGCCACAATCAATAAAATGATTTGTATGTGCCATACATATCACACCCTTCCTCTTATAGTCTGAAAATTAGTATATCATAAAAATAATGAAGATTAATAAGCTATTTTGATTTTTTAGAAAAAGATAATGATTCTTAATAACAACTGTTCAACTATACTGCCCTTTTCTTCAATACGAAAAGAGCACCCCCTTAAATACAATTCTGCACCATCTTTTTTTAAACAGTCTTAATCGTCTTATCATCACTTGTCATTCCAAGAAAATTAATAATTAGTATATAAAACGGATAGATTATCAAGCCACCTATCGCTGTAAAACCAATAACAGAATTAGGGGAATCTCCACCATAAGTTATTGGAAATAAGGAAGCGAATACATAAATAAATAGAACAAAATAGGGTACCCAAAGGATGACTGTCCAAAAGTTTGTCTTTCTTTCGCCCAACCACTTTTTTGTTAAGAAAACGAGTAGTATTGTACCTCCTACAATTTCAACAATTAAGGTTTCACCATAACATATTTACCGTACCAACTTCCCAATTTGTTAGTCTACTTATTCTATACACATTTAACACGAGTTCAAGAGGAACAAATACCATAATAGCCTATAGAATACTAAATACATTTAACTTCAAGAAATATTTCATAAATAAGCCCCTAATAATTTATTTCTTACTATATTTTTTGCCCCTTTAGTCCAAGAGGAAAATAGTCACCATTGGCATCTCAATATCTTTTTAGCATTTTAATAACAGTGTTATAAAACAACTATTCTTTAAAGATAAAACCAATAGAGTTGTCTTTTCCACCATACCATTTATCAGCTATTTCGGCTTTGGTTAAAGTAAATAAATCTTTTACAATATTCCAGTCCGTTTTATTTTCCGAGCCATTCTCAAACCTTAACAATGTTTCTTGTAAAGTATCGTTTTTTTGATAAAGTGCAGTCATTAATTACTGTATAAGAATCCTTCTTAATTTTTGTTGATCCAATTCTCCTATTTTCATGTTTATTCCTCAGTTCTTCAATATACTTTCTTCAAAGGGCGGGATAGTTCCTTTTTTAGGAAATTATTCTTCCACTAACCTCCCCCTTTAGCCGATAAAAAAGGACTGCCGCAGCACTCCTTCTTAACTCAAGCATCCCGTAAATTACATAAGGAAATACTCTTTATTCTTCTTTTATGAAGGTATTCACCAAAAGAAACATCCCACCTGATGATAGAATAAATCCGAATAATAAAACAGCCATTGACTTAATATAAACTTGCCAATTTTGTAATGATTCACTTTTAACCCTATACTGTTCTAATATCTGACTCGGATAATTGATATTAAAACTTTCCAACATAATCAAAAATCCAACTAAAAGAAATCCTATACCTATCCATAACGCTCTTTTATTTTTCAATATCGTGCCTCCTCCAATAATGTATATCTTTAAAATTATTCTAAATTTATATTTAGATTCCTATTTTAGATAACATTAATCTAACAATAACCCATTCAACTAACCGTTAGCTGCAAAACAAAATTATAAACGAACTGCTAAGGTAATCGTTGTTTTTGCCAACTAACGCATCCTACTTCAATAAAAAAGAGAAACCGTTATTCATAAATAGTCCATTAGGTTACATCCACAAAAACCATTATGAATACAATAAAACCAAACATTGATACCATTTAAAGACTTCGTCGTTATGTTTAATATAGAAATATCCCAAAGTGTTGAATCAATATTATAACTTGAACATGGTATGTTTTTAATGTTTGTCCAGAATAACCTTGAATTTGTTTATCCGCTCTATATAAGCCCCTACTCTTTTATAGGACAATATGATCTTTTTTTATTAGAAATATACTAAATTAATAGCAATATCTATTAATTTAAGTACAATACATTACAAATAACTGTCCCTTTAACACAAAAAGAAAGGCTGATTAACTTTTGTTGAAAGGTTATTTATTATAAATTCTTTAAACATGAGATTAATAATTTTCCGTACCTTTCCATGTCTTTTATATAGGCAAAGTTTTCACATAAGCTATTATACATCCTAACAGCAACTGTGTTTAATTGAGGAATAACTGTACATGAACAGCCAGATGCCCCCAGTATTTGGTATGAACCTTCTGGTAAATGTGAACTCAATTCATTATAATCACAGGAAACCTCGTTATTTTTCACCCACCAAAAAAATCCAAATTTAGGTAAATGTTTAGGTAAAGTTTCAGGGCTTTGGATCGTAGTAACAAAATCAAAAATTTCTTTAGGGAGTATTTGTTTTCCGTCACATAATCCCTTGTTTAAATGCAGATTACCCCACATTGCCAATTCTCTAGCATTTACATATAAATTTCTTTCATTCCCGATATTTGAACCTAGTCTAAATGTTGGATAGCTTTTAGGTGCATGTATATCACACACTAGCGTTTTTTTTCCTTCAGTAACCCATTCTGTATGTGTCCAATTTAAAGGATTAAATACTCTTTCTGTAAGCACTTCATTTACTGTCCTTCCAGTAACATTGAATAAAATTTTTGCTAATAAATCTGGCTTTTTCCCTTCAATATCTGTTCCTGCATTAAATACACGTTCCACTTTATTATTATTTTTCATTTTTAAACCCGTACATCGTGTTAATAAATGTCTAATAGTTGTTTCCCCAAGAATTTCTTTATCATATTCAAATAAATAATTGCTGATTTTATGATCAAGTTTTAAATAGCCTTCATACAATGCTATTGCTATTGCTAATCCAATATAAGTCACTCTTGTTGAGTAAACGTTAAACTGGGAAGCTATATCAATTTTTCTTGCTCCCTTTTCAAAATGATGCGTGCCTGAATACCATTCATGTACTATGCGGTTATCTTTCATAATTACCAAAGCAGAACCTGATGCATGCATTTCTCGTTTTATCTTTTCTGTATATAATGTGATATCTGTAAAAACACTTTTATTTAATGTTAAATTCATCTCCACACCCGCCTTTTTATTTCATAGCAAGTTTTAAATACGCTTCGCTAATCCCCCTTCCTAAACATTCTTCAAAATAATTCAAATTCCTTTATTCCACTAGCCTGCCTCTTTTGTAAAAAACTAAAATCATCGTAGCAATCTATCTTCTTAAAGTATTGAATCCTATAGTTTAAGTAAATCTTTCGTGTGGTAGCATACAAAAAAGACACCTTCCTACTAAAGAAAAGCGCCAGATTGTTGAAAAAAAATTATTTATGTCATGATTCACTGCTAGTTTGATAGTAAAGCAAAATATTTTTATGAAAGGGGATCTAGATAAAAGAAAGTTAATCAGATTCCTAAATAATGATTTCAAGTATGAAAATAGAAAGAACTGTTTGCCAAGGGTATCCAACCACTTAGGAGTGCACCACCGTCAGAATGGTTACCTGCAACAAGGTCACCTCTGTGTTGCGTAATGATTCTCTTTGAAATCGTCATTCCCAGCCCAGCTCCCCCAGTTAAACGATTTCTCGATGCTTCCCCACGATATAATGGTTCAAAAACTCGTTGAAGTTCATCTAAAGAAAAACCCCTACCTGTATCTTTAATGGTAAAGGTCACATTGTTGCCATTCTTATAGCATTCTACAAAAATCTCCCCATGGCAGGGAGTATGTCTGACCGCATTATCCAATAAATTGTTCATGGCACGCTCCAATAAGTGCGAATCCCCAAGGACTACACACTTCTCACCAAATCGGTGCATAATGATCGATACATGTTTCTGGTGAGCTAGTGGACTAACGCTGTCGATCGACCTCTGTAAAACAATGGAAAGGTCTACCGTATTTTCTTTGAATTCCATCTCCAATAATTCTGTCTTTGTAAATGTGAAAAGGTCCTCAACCAGTCGGTCCAATTGTGCAGATTTTTCCTTACAAACCTGCAGATACTTTGCTTTTTTTTCAGGTGAATCAGCAATACCTTGCTCTAAACCTTCCAAATAGCCCCGCAAAGCAAATAATGGTGTCCGTAAATCATGCGCAACTGCAGCAATCACAAATCTCCGTTCATCTTCCAATTCTACCTGTTTCTGATAAGATTTTTTCAAACTATCTACCATCACATGAAAACCTTTATGGACTTCAGCAATCTCTGAAATCTTTGAGGAAGGTAACTGGATATCCAAATCTCCTTCTGCAATCTGCCTAGCACTTGCGCTCATTTTCTCCAGAGGAATGAGAATATATCTTCGCATTGTATAGGCAACAATCAAAAAGGCCAATAGTAGACCACTAATTACTGCAATAATTTGAGTCATTTTTGAATTGGGTTGAATGCCGAGATTGAACGATTTTGTTTCAAGAAAATGCGCTCCCACATAAAATATCCATGGAAAAATCAGGATAATAAATAAGCAGAGAATGGTGAACTTACGAATACGAATGGTTTTCATTTTATTCTCCTTTGAAACGATAGCCTATACCCCATACGTTAACGATAAATTGAGGATCATTCGGATCAGCCTCAATTTTCTCCCTTAGTCGACTTAAATGGACACGAATTGTATGTTTGTCACCAATTCCTTCCCAAAATTTATTAAGTAATTGGTCGTAAGAAAATACATATTTAGGATGTTTTGCAAACAATTGCAGCAAATCATACTCTTTAGGTGTGAGTGAGATGGGCTGCCCATCCACAAAAACTTCTCGTGTCGACAAATCCAATGAGAGCCTTCCATAATTCAAGACCTTCCTATTCCATTCTTGCTGAGAACTGGAGCGCCGTAATACAGCCTTCACTCTTGCAACAATCTCACCCGGTGAAGCGGTTTTGACTATATAATCGTCTCCTCCAAGTGCTAAGCCGCGAATCTTATCTACATCATCACTTAAAGCACTCAAAAACAGAATCGGTACGCTGCTTTTCATACGAATCTGCCGACATAACTCAAAACCATTTTGTCCCGGCATCATTACATCAAGGACAATGCAATCAATGGTATTTTGTTCTAGGACGGCAAATGCCTGAGTAGTGTTATTAGCAGTTTTCACATAAAATCCTTCATTCTCTAAGAAATCCCTCAATAGTTCAACAATGCTTTTATCATCGTCAACAACTAAAATCGTCTGCTCTTCCTTCATGATTATCCCACCTTTCCTCAATGAACTCTCTCTATATATCAACCTAACAAATGAAAGTTGATTTTAGTTTATCATTTTTTTAATAAAGATAAAGTTTTCTAATGGATTGGGATTATTTTGTGATTGTTTTATACATTCATTTGAGACATTCAAAGGATATTCTTTCATTGTGGAACAATTAGCAGGCTTCACGCCATATTCAACTACTTTAAAGGAGGAATTACCAATGGATCACACTTTCTCATTCTTTCCGTTTGGCGCATTATTTTGCCTTACACTATTTTGTTTTGTAGCTGTCCGCATATTCTCCATACGCTATCGTTATAAAGATAACAGGCAAATGGACCTTCTTAAAGACCTAGTAATCAAGGGGGAACTGACCGAGACGGAATATCAGAGACTGAAAAATCTGCTTACAAAATAAAGATACAAATGGTCTTAATTTATTTTTACGGAGGAAATATGTATGCATATCCAAATTGTGTTGTTTGATGGATTTGATTTATTAGACGCCATTGCACCTTATGAAGTGTTTACTGCTGCAGCGATGTACTTAAACGAGGAAGTAACCGTTAAACTTGTATCTGCTGAAGGCAAGCGTTTGGTAACAAGTGGTGTAAATCATTTACAAGTTCAAGCAAGTGATAAACTTGATTTAAACCGTAAAGGAATCATTCTTATTCCGGGAGCATCGGGTTTTATTCATGATAATGGACCAGATTCGGTGCCTGTGAAATTACAACAAGCAACAGAAACAGAATTAAGTCATTTGTTAAAAGAAGCTATAATGAAGCCAGATATTTTGCTAACCACAGTTTGCGGTGGTTCTTGCATATTAGCTATGGGTGGTTTATTAGAAGGACGGCATGCCGTTACCCATCATATGGGAATGGAACTTTTAAGTGCCACAGGTGCTATTCCTGTTAACGCAAGAGTCGTTGACGATGGTAATCTCATCACTGGAGGGGGCGTGACATCGGGGATAGATGTCGCCCTTTACTTAGTTGAACGAGAGTTAGGTCCTCAAATTGCACATGCTGTTGAGCAATTATTTGAACACGAACGAAGGGGGACGATTTGGAAGGCTGAAGGAAATGTACCCAAAGAAAGTAAACATGAAAATCCAGTTGAAGCGACAATACAACCTTGCACTATTCAATCAAATGAAATATGGGGTTTTCTAGGAAAATGGGATACTACCATTTCCACCCCTATAGGAAAGCTTTCTGTATTAATAGATTTATCTACTAATGATGGACAAATAGTCGGAACCGCAAAGCAAGGAGAAGAGATTGTTCCTTTAGACAACCCTTCCCTTGAAGGGAAACAATTAAAATGGTCCATGAAAGTAACGAAGCCCATGCGTCTTACTTTAAAGTTTAGCGTTTCGATAGATGGAAACCAAATGGTTGGTGAAGCGAAGGCTGGTATGCTTCCCTCTTCAAAATTAATTGGACATCGTATTACTTAAAAGGAATTCAAGCAGGCATTATGCAATAGTTCCTTTTATGATTTCAGAAGGATGGATGAATTTTGGTTATTCATCTATCTTTCAATCTTATGGGCAGGGATTGCAATCGTGCTGTTTGTCCTGATTGGCGGCATGATTGAAACGATGTATAGAAATCTAAAAAGATTATTCTATGAAAGTACCTTAATAACAAACTAGTAGAAAATGTATCAATGTTAAATTGGTATAGCTGGGTTACCTTTCTTTTCATCATGACTGCTGTTTTTATTATGACTAAAGGAGGAAAAGCTAATGAAAAAATTCATTCGAATAGCTATTTTAATTATCCCAATCCTATGGGTATTTCATACTCTTTCAAAGAATTTTATGGTCGATCCTACTTTTGAAAAATTTATTTCTAGAAAGGATCTAATTCTGACAAATAAATCCCTATGGATAGTAATGATTCGTATTCATATTTTGCTGGCTATTATTGCACTTCTCACAGGTCCATTAGGTATGATAAAAAGAATACGCATAAAATCTATCAAGTTTCACCGCTGGAATGGCCGATTATATGCTCTGTCTATCATAATAAATTTCATTCCCGGTGTTTATGTCTCTTTCTTTGCAACAGGGGGATGGCCAAGTACAATCGGTTTTCTAATTTTAAATACATTATGGCTCGGCACAACTATCCTAGGATTTTGGTATATCAAGAGAGAAAAAGTAATCCTACACAGTCAATGGATCATTCGAAGTTTCTTTCTTTCCTTTGCGAATATGACTATATATATAATCGTAGCCATTACTCATAATGCAATGAACTTCCCCTCTGGAAATGCCTATACGATAGCAGTATGGTTATGTTGGATTATTAATCTTTTTATTGCAGAGATAACAATTAGACAAAACATTCTTATAGGAAGGAAATAATTGCAAAAGTTAAATCATATGTTAAACTACATCATTCTAGTTCAAAGCTTGAATATTCATCCCCCATAGTGTTTTCTAACATCGACAAAAGGATCCTAAATTAATAATGAGACGGTCAACTAACGAAGCATTTTTATTTTCATATTTTATCTATATCTTGCCTTTTGGGCTAAAATAAGGACCACACCAACCTGTTTCGTGTGTTATTACAAAAGTCCAACGAAATTGTTTGTCCACAATGTACATATCTATATTGGTTTCATCAGTTAAATCATCGGTGTTAAACATCGCGGCATTTTCAAGAAGTAATGCGTATTCAGAATGTTGAAAGAAAACATAGCATTTATTTTTCCTTACATTGTTAAAAGCCTCTTCAGCTTTTTCACCTTCAATACAATCCTTCTTTTTATAACTGAAAAGATGCCACAGATAGCTACCAAAACCACCATTATCTAATAAATAAATAGCTTGTTTTTCCTTATCGCTTAGATGACTGGCGAAATTATTTTCCCATTCCTTTCGTAAATACGTTCCCCACTTCGGTATTTCTATTACCCTAATGTTTTTATTTTTAAGTTTATCTACTATTTCCATTTAGCACCTCTAAATATTTACTAGCTTTATGTAAATTCCCTGAGTTATTAGGACACCTAAACTAACAGAGTAACAATGACCATTTGTCACTCTGTTAGTTGGTACGCTAATGCTTGCTATTTCGTCTGTCGTTAAAGTGAATAAAACTTTTACAAAATTCCATTCCAATTTATTTTCCGAATCAATATCAAAACTTAACATTGTTTCCTGTAAAGTCCTGTTTTTTGATAAAGTGCAGTCATTGAGGCTTGTATAGAACTCTTCCTATTTGTTGTTGATTCAATTCTCCTAGTTGCATATTTATCCCTCATTTCTTTAAAAGGTAGGAAAATGGTTCATCCACTTCACTGCCCCTGTATAAATATTGACACCTCTAGGTGAGTAATTCTTTTATGTTTGCAAGAAATCCTTTTTGCACTAAATTGCCCGTTTGTTCAATAAGAAAAGCCGCCAAATTGGCAGCTGGATTTTAAACTCTTTCCCCCCCCTTTAGATTAAGTGTATTTCATCACAAACTTATCATAATTTAAATTTTTTTATAAAGGAAATGCGGCCAGTTTGTAACATTAAATAAAAAAGCTACTATGATAGTAGCAATTATTACGTATTAATAAATGGTTGGAACCATTCCTCCATCCATACGGATTGGAGATCCCTTAAATGCAGATGCATATGGACTGCATAAGAATACAGCTAGTCTGCCTATTTCCAAAGGTTTAATAAATCGCTGAATTTCAGATTGAGGTAGATTTTTCATCATAAAATGTCTTTCTTTTTCTGAAAAAGACATTTTATCATTATTATAAATTCCCTCAATAATTTGTTGTACATTTTCCGAAAGCGTAGGTCCAGGCATAATCGTATTGATTGTAACTTCGCTTCCTTTTGTTAATTTAGATAAGCTTTTGGACAATGATAAAAGCATGGATTTTGTCATACAATACTGAGGCATCTGTCCAGAAGGCATTACTGCTTCTTCACTTGCAATAAAGATAATGCGGCCATCATTATTCCCCAACATTTTCGTTAAATAATATTTGGACAATCCATTAGCAGCTAATACATTAGTACGGAAGTATTTCTCCCATATTTCATCAGTAATATCTTCATACTGCATAATTTCATATATTCCTATGTTGTTCACTAATATATCAACCCTGGGGAATTTTTTAAATAATGCCTCTCTTTGTTGGGCATCAACGATATCAGCTGTAGCATTCTGGGGAGAAGTTGCTGGGAAAGTTGATTTAATTTCCTTTACTGTTCGTTCTACCTCTCCATAATTACGTCCATTTATAAGGACGTTCACTCCTTCTTTGGCTAGTTCTATAGCAATTGCCTTGCCTATTCCTCTTGTGGAACCTGTTACTAACGCTGTTTTATTGTTTAATCCCATTTCCATCCTATTACTTCTCCTTTACGTTTCATCAAATTAAACCGTTTCAGTTTATTGAATGTATATTTACATATTCAGCACGCCAATTTAACGGGGTAATACCTTCCCAACCACGAAAAGCTCGATAGAACGAGCTCTGATCTTTATACCCTACTAGAAAGGCCACTTCTTTAATATCTAAATAAAGATTGGACAAGTACTCTCTTGCCAGTTCATGGCGGGCTTCTTTCAACAGCTGTTTGAAGCTAGTTTGTTCGTCATTCAGTCGGTGCTGTAAGGTGCGTTCGCTCATTCGCAATTCACTTGCTACATTTTGTATTTCTACTCGATCTCCTGTTAAACTGCGTTTCAATATCCACTTAACTATCTCCGTCATAGAGTGACGATGTCGCTGTTCGTCCAACGTTTGGTTGAGTATGGGGGTTAATATGTCCAGTAATTCCGCATTGTAAGAAACAAATGGGCGATCCAAATCTTCTCTATGCAATGTCAATCTGTTGCATTTTGCACCAATTTGGATAGGACAACCAAAATAATCTTCCATTCCTTGTACTTGATTCATGGTATGTTTAAACTCTACTAAACTCGCTTTTAAAGGCACACCCGTACCACGTCTCCCAAGCTCCAGTAAAAATGCAAGCGTAGTTCCAACAAGCAAAGGTGGACCTGGTTGATCAGTATCCGACCACTCCACTTCGATAATACAACTTCCGCCTTCCTCCACAATGCGAATATTTTCAGGAGGACACATTTCTTTATACCGAGCCATTCTATTTAGAGCATCCCGGTAGTCACGAGCATGGTAAGCTGCCAGTACAGATGGTGGATAATGAGATGGTTCAAATACTTTCGGAAGCTTAATTATCGCCGCTTCCATATTACCGACAAGATCAGAAAATGCTTGCCATATTGCGAAATATTGCTCAGTAGTAACAACAGATTCAGTGATTACCGTAAGTGGCAATTTCGCTTTCCTAGCTACAGCTTGAGCCGTAACTCCAAGTTGATAAAGTCCTGCCCAAAATCCATCCGGTATTTTAATACGAGGATGTTCAGTCATATATTACACCTCTCATCTATTAACACATGAACGTTTTCAAAATAAACGCAGATAAATTTGCTAACGGAACAGTTATTTTATTTTACTTATATAATCCGCTTCTGTAACTAGCATAAAACGACAATACACTAGCAATAGACGTCAAATAATGAATGAGCTACTAGTATTCAGGCTAACCTTCATTAGAGTCTCTTGAATTTGAGCCCTTTCATTATTATTTATTTAAAATTATTTAACAACTAATTTATTTTGTATCAAAGTCCATACAACTGCATTAGCTACTCTAACTTTAGCCCAATAAAAAAAGACTTTCCCCCTTCACTGAGAAATTTTCACCATATATAAAATCAATATTTTTATTAAACAAGTCTGCCCCATGAAAATAAGTACTATTTTCATATACAATATTCACCGTTTCAAGTTGGTTAGATGATTAGAACTAGACACTCTGACTTCCCAGGCATATAGATGACCCACTCCTTATGGTTTAATTACAAGTATTTTATCATCCTTGATCCATTAACCTGACGTGTTAGCCGAATAAAAAAAGCCACCGAAATGGCGGCTGGATTTTAAACTGCACCCTTTAGTTCAATTAGAATAAAAATTACTTACTTTTTTTCTTTATTATCAAAGGCATTTACAATAATGAATAATAATAAAACGGTAACAGTTTCTGTTTTCAATGGTATTGTAATGCTATTCATAGCTTCATCTACCATATGCAATGCTAACCAGGTAAATGTGCAATCTATTAACATTCGTGTAAAAAATGATTTGATTTTCCCGATACATATTGGGATAACAATGTGATTAAAGTAATAAAAATTAAATCCACTACACCACCATAAAGAAACAACAACAATATAAAATTTATAAGAGAGTATGGGGATGTACATCGTACTCCGAATAAATTAAAAAAGCCTACAAATCCAAAAAATATACTCCCAATAACGCTTTTTCAAATAAACCCAAATTTCGAAATCGATTTTTTTTACGGTTCATTACTTAGTTACATTTCCTTTTTCATTAACTTTAAAATTAATAGCATATTAAGTCCCAACGTTATAATACACATACTTATACTTTTCTGCCCCATTTGTTCATGCATTCCTTATTCAGTAATGCACCAGTTTGTTGTAGAAGCAAAAAACTTAACCTTCATTTATCACACCATATCTTCTGTTGTCCCCCATCCAATTGCTTACATCGCGCCACTTAACTTTTTTAGATGCGATCCAAGTAACTTCGTCATCGTGGCTAATTGGTTTCCAATCATAGGCATCTGCCCAATAGAAATTACCATCTTGTAATAAGAGGATAGCATCTAAGATAATTGAATCGTAATTTTCGGGACTTGGATTTAAATGAAAATGTGTTACTCCTTCGAATAACAATTCTATTGCGGATGGATTATTGAACTGTCTCTGAAAAAGCATTCGTATATTGGTATCAAGTCCTAATCCAACTCCCATAGACAGGTCTTTGTCAACAAAACTTTCAGTCCACATCAATAACTCTTTTAAACAGCTATCGTGAAAGTTACCAAACATTTTAAGTAGCTTATTAATATCTTCATTTCCTTTAATTTCAATCCATTCCATATTAGCACCTACTAAAAACTGATTATTTCTTAAGAATTAAATAAGTTTCAGAATCAAAACTCCTTTACTGTAATAAAAGTCGTCTTATTTTAGACAAATCCTTCTTCAACAAAGCTGCCACGTTAGTCGAAAAAGCCACCAAATAGGCAGCTGGCTCTTTAACTATTTACCTTTAATTTAAGTCTATTAATTCACATAAAATAATTTGAAAACCTACATTCAATGTAGAAATGTTGCTCCATTTTTTGTATAAGGAAATAAGAAACATGCTTATGAATTAATACCTGTGTTATCAAACTAATTATTTAAAGCCATATTTACTGATTCAATAGCGTGAATAAACGTTGTATCGAACAAAGGAGCATCTGAGTCTTCTGGTTTTACTAACAATCCAATTTCTGTACAGCCTAATACTATTCCTTCGGCTCCATTATCAATTAAATTCTTAATAACTTTTTTATAATACTCCCTTGATGATTGTTGAATGTTTCCTAAACACAATTCTTCAAATATAACTTTATTTATTATTTCTCGTTCAGAATGATTTGGTATTAACACCCTTATACCGTTTGACTCTAATCGAGATTTATAAAACTCTTGCTCCATAGTATACTTAGTACCTAATAATCCTACCGTACTAATGTTTGATTTTTTAATTTGATTTGCTGTTGCTTCAGCTATATGTAAAATGGGGATGTCTATTTTTTCTTCAACATATTCAATTACTTTATGCATTGTATTTGTACAGATAACAATAAAGTCTGCTCCACCTTTTTCTAATGAAAGAGCAACATCACCTAAATGTTTACCAGCTTTTTCCCACTCGCCCTCAGCTTGATAGCGCTCAATCATTTCAAAATCAACACTATATAACAAGCATTTTGCTGAATGTAAACCACCCAATCTATTTTTTACTTCTTCATTAATAATTCGATAATACTCAGCTGAAGATTCCCAGCTCATTCCTCCAATTAATCCAATTGTCTGCATAAAAATCCCCCATAACTATATCTATTTCGATACATTATATATAAAGTTTATTTATATTATTAATTAGCTTTTTCAACTAAAATGCCCCTTTTGTTGAGGAAAAAATAGGATTTCCCTGCAACCACATTGTTCAATACACAAGCTCCAGTTACGTTAATAACAGACTTCCCCACCAGGCAATGTAAACACGTCAAATCCATCGTCCCCTCGTAATGCCCATCCCTCAAAATAAGAACTAGCGTGAAACAATTCAAGTGATAGATTATCTTCAAATTCCATCACAAATAATAACTCTCGATAATAAGAAATGTTTACAATTTTCTTAGAAAGGAGTAGTTCCTTCACTTTGTTATAAGAGAATTGTTTTGGTGCAGAAATACAATCCGTTTCACCTAATAAAATTTCATCACCTTTACGAATTCTCCAAGGGCATTCTACAATAAGAGACCCTTTTTGAAAAATAATTCCCAAAGGAACTTTTTCTTCAGTGTTTACATTTATTACAGCTTGATTGATGAAATAACTATAATCAATTTTATTTAAATTCCCCATCTGACCAACTCCTGAAAAACATTTCTTAGTTCAATAATTCCACAATGAAATATGCAATTCCTTCATGAACTACACGCCCGTTTAGTCGAATAAAAAAAAGCGACCAAATTGATAGCAGGATTTCTAACTCCTGCTACCGTTACTTTAATATAGGTTACGTTTTATTTAGTTAAATTGAAGAGTTTATCCTCGTTAGCTTCTATCAACTGATTTACTTCATATATAGCATAATAACCATCTTTAATAAATGGGTTACTCTTCTAGACTAGTCTTCTTCAATGGTATTACAAAGTAATATTTGTATAGCCTTATCATTATCCTTAAAAGGCCCACAAATAAATAGTTTTGACTCTTTTTTTATCTTTTGCCAGCAAAATCGCTACAAATTTCCCCATAAACCCCTTTTAGTTTTTGATAATATTAAGAATATTAAATCCATTTTGTATTACACCTAACTATAAGCAAGAAAATTCTTTAACTAATCTGTCTCTTTAGTGCAATGACAGCTTTGAACTTTAACTCTTACTTCTTTTGGTTAAATACAATCTTTCAAAACTTATCTTATCTTTTGTTTTAGTAATACTGCCCAGTAGTAATAGACACCTTATCACTGTTCTTTTCTAATATGGCATGCTCCGTTATATGGAGTATCGACTCTCCTTCTACCAACTAACATTAATAGTAACGATCCTATTAATAAAACAGTGAAACTTTGAAGTACAAAGGTATAATTGGTACTGATACCTAATATCCTACTTGACATAGTTGGTCCAAAAGACATTCCTAAAAAATTTATAAGATTGTATATTCCCAACCCCATTGAAGTTTTGTCTTGCTCTACATGAAGTGGTATTTCTTGGTTTATAATCACAGTTAATGTGCTATAGCATGAATAAATCAAAAAAAGACCTAAAGTTGCAATTATAATGGAAGTCATGCCGAAAAATGAGAGGGTACAAAAACTAATTAATTGAATCACTATTGATATAAACATTAACTTTTCATTGCTCATAGAACTAGCTAATTTTCTTATCAGTAAGCTGAATAAAAATGAAATTATAGAACCCATACAAATGATAAAACCTATCCGTACAGATGATAAATGAAATGCTCTATTCATCAATGAAGGATATAAAAACAAAATAGCAACCATGGCAGCATTATTAATAAAGCTAATCAAGAGTAACTTATTAAAAGAAAAATATTTCAAAACTGAAGGATCAATAAATAAAACTTTTCTTTTCTTTTTACTATGCAAACCCAACAAAAAAAGAGAAATTATAGTTAGAAAAAGTAGAAGGCTATTTAGTTTTACACCTAAGATGAATGATGTAACAAATATGACTAAATAGAACAAACCTAGAATATCAAAAGGCTCGGTTATCCTCTCTTTGCTGGCATATCCGGAGGGAAGTAGAGTGTAAATACCAAAAACCGTTAGTAACGTCAGACTTGTTAATAAAAATAAAGAGTGCCATCCCCATGTTAAAGAAAGTATCCCACCAACTAAGAATCCTAAGCCAGAACCTAGTGATAGACACCCTCCTATCAAGGCAAGGGCGAAATTACGCATAGATACTGGAATAAATTGATTGGCTGTAATCATGGAAAGAGCAATAAATGAGCTACCACCTATTGCTTGGATAATACGAGCTGACAATACCAAAATATAACTATTGAAGAAATATCCTATTAAAGAACCTAAAGTAAACATTATGACTCCAAATAGCAATAGATTTTTAATTTGGAAATAAGAAGCTAGCTTGCTGTATGTTACCGATCCAAATGTTATGACCAAAGTGTATGAAATAACTATCCAACTTATAGCAGAACTTGTAACATTCAAGTCTTTAGCCATGTCTTCTAGTGTTACGTTAAATAATATTGAATTCATTACACCTGCCAATACGATTAAACATAATGTTGCTATAAGCTTATTCATCTTGTTTTTCATATAAATCACCTTATTTTCATAGTCATAAAACTTTAGAACTATTAGCGAGAAAAATAGGCTACTTTATAACGTAGCCAAAAATCCGGGTAAATATTGATTAAAAGTCTCCTTATTTAAAGAAACATATTTCGTTACCCCTTCTCTTTCGATATGCACCAGATTTGCTTCGGCTAAAATTTTCAAATGATAAGAACCATTTGATTTGCTTATTTCTAACCTCCTTCCAATATCCGAGCAACGTGGGCGATTTTCATGATGAGATAATATACGGATGATGTTAATTCTTTTTTCATCTGCTAACGCATTAAAAATTTTGATCCTTTGGTTATCACTCAATTGTTCTAAAGTCATAAAACTATTGTAAAAATAAACAAATATATTGTCAATACCTAAAATAATTTTATTATGAAGATAAATTTTCTGTGCTATTTCAAATAAAATATAATAAGAATGAATTGCTGTTACAATAAATCTCTCTATAAAAACATAGATTCCATCATTTTTATTTCCATTAACTATTCTTTTACGTTTCCAGTTATTTTATTTTAGATTTGTATTGATGCAGAGTGAAAATATTTTAAAAATACTTATTAAATCTAAACTTCCCCGTTAGTCGAATAAAAAAAGCCACCAAATTGGCAACTGGATTCTTGCACCTTTTAGTTGAACAAAATTTATATATTTTAATGTACAGTTATTAACTGCATTACAATAATGAATCAAAACCTTGAATATTTTAAAAAGATGAACAAATTACAATATAAGGCAAGAAATTATGTTAATATTTTGTCATATATTGAATAATTTCATGTGAGATTTTTACCAAAAAACTAAATTCGATGGAATATAAGGCATGGATAAATTAACTTTAAGGTTTGCTAGATTATCTTGCTATAAAATATAAGGAGGGGCGTTCCACAACAGGTTTATTTATGAAGCTGGTTGAAGAAGTTGGTGAGGTAGCTAAAGTGTTGAATAAAATAGAAGAATAGCGGAATTTCCTCATTAGAAAAAGAATTAGCAGACTTCATACATTATTCTGTTGCAATAGCAAGTATAAATAATACTGACTTATCTAAAGTGATTTTGGAAAAAGACATGATGGCTGCTATTAAATACAAACAATCCCCTAATTTAGAAGAGTTCCTAAAGAGGCAGCTACTTAATACTATGTCCTAAACCTGTCCTGTTAGTAAAAGAAGAAAAACACCACCATTCAGCAGCTCAGTACTCTTTTTTGAAGGAGATGCAAAAAACAAGAATCAGTTTAAAATCCGGATTACTGGAAACAATATAAATTCATTAAACTAAAATGATAATGACTACGTATATTTATATAGAAAAACTAGGAGGTTAAAACAATGAAGATTAGGTTAGATTGGAATAGTAAAATGGCATTTTCGAGTATAACACCCTCCGGTCATGAAATAAAAATGGATGCTGCCGAAGAAGTTGGAGGATCAAATAATGGAGCGCGGCCAACTGAATTACTCCTTAACGCAGTAGCAGGCTGTACAGGAATTGATATTATCTCTATTTTGACAAAAATGCGATTGAACCCTACTAAATTTTACATGGATGTGGAAGGTCAGCGAGCAGACGATCACCCAAAAAAATTCACAGAAATTCACATTCACTATTCATTAGAAGGAGACCTTCCCGAAGAGAAGGTGGTTCGTGCCATTCAGCTTTCAGTAGATAAATATTGTTCAGTAGCCCATTCATTAAGTGCAACTATTCGTGTAAGTTACTCCATTAATGGCACAGAAACAAAATCCATTTAAATCGTTAGGAAAGAATATGCACTCCTGTATTTAGGAATGACAACGCCTATAATTAACGTTTGAGAAGTATTTTAAGCACAGCTTTTCATTATGGTTATCATTTATTTAAATAGCCTCCTGGTAGTTATGTTTGTGCCCTTTTTGCCGCCAAGCTAGGTCACTCTTATCTTACCAAGGGGCTTTTTTATACTCAAACCGCATATTTTTTCATTCCAGGAATAGCTGCCCGATAATTAAACAAGAAAAAGAGACGCAGTTGCGACCCTTTTCATCGTTATTCAAAGGGAATATGCTTATACATCCAAGTTATTAATAATAGCTAATATTTGATGATCCGTCCATTTGCCATTAATCTTTAGATTTTCTTTCGCTATACCTTCTTTTTTAAAACCTACTTTTTCTAATACACGAATAGATGCTATATTGTCAGGCATAGCTCCCGCCTCAATTCTATGTAGCTTTAATTCTCTAAAAGCAAAGTCTACGACAAGTTGAAGAGCTTCTGTTGTATAGCCCTTTCCATTATACTCTCTTTATCTAAAGTAAATCCTGTATAACAGCTTTGTAGATCTCCCCTAGCAATTTGAGTTAATGAAATATCTCCGATAAGTTTATCATTTGCTTTCAAAAAAATTCCAAAAGCATATAATTGCCCTTCATCTGACTTTTTTAATGCCCGTTCAATGCGTACTTTTTGATGTTCTTCTGTATAAAAGTCTTCTGGGAGCAATGGGCTAACTTGTTGAAAAAATTCTCGATTTCTAATATGTAAGTTAGCTAATTCGCTGGCGTCCGAAGTTTTAAAAAATCGAAGATAAATTTGTTGACCTACTAGCTTCATAAAATCCCTCCAAAATCTTTTAATGCCATTTTATTCATCTAGCAAAAGTATGATGTATACTCCATTCAAGTAGAATTTGGTAGCACACAAAAGGTTATCTATTTTTACTAGCCCCCCACTATGCTTCATAAAGGAAAGAGCGAGCATCATTTGTTACATCAATGCACCTGTTAAATAATATTTGCATTTTTACCTACACAAAAATTTTTTACAGCAAATAATGTCAGTACCATGAGTCTATTTTACTCTTTGAAACAATGGATGATTTTCCTCAAATTGAATTAGATCCCCTAGGTTTCCGTATAAATCCTTAAATACTGCAACAATACCATAGGGTTGTTCCTTTGGTTCTCTAATAAATTCTATCCCTTTTTCCATCCTATCATTATAGTCTCGCCAATAATCATTTGTTCCAAGGAATAGAAAAACTCGGCCCCCTGCTTGATTTCCAATAAAGGATTCACCTGGCTCTCGGATTAGTTTCCTATTTTTCTAGCAGTAAGGAGAGTCGGTACAACGAATAATACAAGGATAAATCTAACTTTCGATTTATACTCTTATGCAGATCGATGACGTATTTTAAATATGATCCACGCTATAAAACTCGATGGTAGGTAAGCAGACTTCCTTGCATATTGAAGGTTAACTGCTGCTCTTTAAAGACATGCCATCCACGATTTCTTCATTTGATTGTTGGCTCCTTATCCTCTTCTCATGCATCTTGGTATTGTAAAGGAATCATAGCAAGGAAAAATAAAACCAAAGCTGAAATAAAAGCTATCACAGCTAGATCCATTAACTTTTCCTCCTTAAAGAGTTATTAGTATGCATACGGTTGAAAATGCGATTGGATTCAATAATTCGAAAGATTTTATGCATTTATAGTTAAAGCCAAACTGTCCACCACAGAAGGACAATTTGCTGATTTGTCCATTTGTGGTGCCAGGCACCACATGGTATAATGGTTGTAAGCGCTGTAGTTTGTTGTGTTTATTTTTGCTTTGTTGAGGAAGGTGTAGGTCAGCGTGGATCAGCAAACGGTGTTATCGATTATGGAGGTTATTCGTGATTTAGTTCCAAAATATACATCCATTGCCGTAACAAATAATCAGCAATATATTTATTATCAGCCTAGTAATCAAATTGATTTAAAAATTAAGCCTGGTGATCGGGTTCGTGAGGGAACGGCATCCCATAAAGCTTTATCCTTCCACCAAAAAGTTTCTGATTACATTGAGAAGGATGTCCTGGGGATACCATATTTCGGCATGTCTGTACCAATATTAGATGGTGAAAAGGTTAGGGGCTGTATAACCGCCATTTTGCCGAAGAAACCTCTCGAATTTCCAACTTCCTTTTTAACAATAAAAGCTAATGATCGTTGGTATCCTGTTTCCTTTAAAAACGTAATGTTCTTAGAGGCCTTGAGCCGAAAAACCAATGTTCACACAGAAATGATGGTCGGGGTGCATAAGCTAAACTTAACAGAGTTAGAGTTTTATCTCCCTAGTGATATGTTTATTAGATGTCACAGATCTTACATTATCAATACCCATTACATAGCCGAGATTCATCCTGAATCACATTCAACCTTTTTACTTTTAATGAAGGATGGAACAAGAATACCTGTTAGTCAAACGTACTCGAGTCAATTTCGTAAGATTCTTCATTTCTGATAGAAAAGCGAAAAAGCGCCTTGCTCATCGGCATACGGGTTTCATAGTCTTCGACTGAGATAAAGGAAACCGCATTGAGGTAGTTCGCGAGCTAATGTTGAATTAACGTAGGGAGGAGTCGGAGAAATCCGCTAGCCGATAGGCGTTGGAGCTAGACAGTGTCTATACTTGTTTATATTTTTTGTCTTCAAAGAACTTATATTTTCTTATTTCTTAAAAAAACAGTTTGTATCATTATATGCAAACTGTTTTTATTTTTCCCCATATCTGCCTTATGTTAAAAATATTCTGCTTTAAACAAAAATAAAGCCTTTTCATACCAAAACTAATGAATCCTTGTTCATTCATTGATAAAATTTTTAAAAAGCGAACAAAGGGTGACCGTAAATGGAAATAAATATTTCAAAATATATTAGAGATTCTCGTTTAGTTGACCGTGTGGTTACTGCTAGTGAGGCAGCTTCTTGGATAAAAGACGGAATGACATTAGGTTTAAGCGGATTTACACGAGCTGGTGACGCCAAGGCTGTTCCGACCGCCTTAATTGAACGAGCAAAAGCTGAACCACTACAGGTAAATATTTATACTGGCGCATCCTTGGGATCAGATATTGATAAATTAATGGCAGAGGCCGGTATGGTATATAAACGCATTCCCTTTCAAGCAGACAGTTCGATGCGTAAAAGTATCAATCAAGGCGAAACGCTTTTTGTTGATCAGCATTTATCCCATATGGCAGAATCTATTCGTGCTGATGTCCTTGGTCCTATTGATTTCGCCATTGTAGAAGCAATTGCTATTAGTACAGATGGGATGATTATTCCCACCACTTCTGTTGGCAATTCTTCTATCTTTGTCGAAAAAGCAAAGCAAGTTATTATCGAGATTAATACTGCCCAACCACAAGGTTTAGAAGGACTTCATGACATTTATGAAACAGGAAAGCAAGGAGAACGAAATCCAATTCCTTTATCAAAAGTCAGTGATAGAATTGGTACGTTAGGAATTCCTGTAGATACTGACAAGATTTTTGGAATCGTTTTCACTCATCAGATTGATTCTGCTTCCACCATTGTTCAACCCGATGAAGAAACCCAAACAATGGCTAACCATTTAATCTCATTTTTAAGAAAAGAGGTTGAAGCAGGCAGATTGACGAATAAACTCGCTCCGTTACAATCAGGAATTGGTTCTGTGGCAAACGCCGTATTGCATGGACTTATCGAATCAGAGTTTACAGATTTAGAGGTATATTCAGAGGTTTTACAGGATGCGGTCTTTGACTTGATTGATGCTGGTAAAGTAAGTTTTGCATCATGCTGTTCGATTACTTTATCTGATGACAAAATGAAACAGGTCTATTCAAATTTAGAAAAATATAGAGATAAGATCCTGTTAAGACCGCAGGAGATTTCCAATCATCCTGAAATCATCCGTCGATTAGGATTAATATCCATCAACACTGCTTTGGAAGTAGATATCTATGGAAATATTAATTCCACACATGTTAGCGGCACTCATATGATGAACGGAATCGGCGGCTCAGGTGACTTTGCTCGGAATGCCCGACTAGCCATTTTTGTAACGAAATCGGTAGCGAAAAACGGAAACATTTCAAGCATCGTCCCTTTTGTTGCTCATGTAGATCATACTGAACATGATGTGGATGTAATTGTTACTGAACAAGGATATGTCGATTTAAGAGGATTGGCTCCTATGGAACGAGTTCCGCTTATTATCGAAAACTGCGCACACCCGTTATATCGAGATCAGCTTTGGGAGTATTATAATGAAGCAAAAACTAGGGGCGGACAAACTCCGCATGTCTTAGAAAAAGCATTCTCATGGCATATTCATTATAAAAAGAACGGAACCATGCTCGAAAAAGCACCAGAAATATTTTAATAGATAAAGCCTGCTATTCGTGGCAGGTTTTTTAAATTTGTGCTTGCAGACTCTTCTCTTTATCGATAAAAAATGGAGGGATTTTCTGATATTTGCGGAAAGTGAGATCCTAATCGAGGTCATTTGATAAGAACAACGGATTTCCTGTCCGCCAACTGTTTCATTCAAAGTTAAATCCTTAACAGACATAACTTCCAGCCCCACCACATTGTCCACAGATACACTGGCCCTGATGTTAGAGGAAGAACTATATAGGCGGACTGAAAAAAGCAGCAAGTGAATACAATTCCTGCAAAGCCCCAAATACCACTATATAATCCAGCCCTTTGGAACCAAAGGGAAAAGGTTCCCTTCCCATTCCATCCATATAGCGCTACCCCCAGCCAACCGAAAGCAACGGCAAAATACCCTGCTAAAAGCCCAAAGGAAAAATTAGCTTCCCAAACCTTTTTCAACATAACCTGACTGCTATTACTAATTTCTTTGCCTAGCATTGGCAGCAGTGTCAGTTCAGTAGAAAGGATTATGATCCACATACCTAATGAAATATAAAACATAGCCGCGCCAGTTTTTCCTGCCTTTTTTCCGAAAGAAGAACTGCTTCCGGCTAATCCCCCTAACCATAAGAACATACCTAACAGCATTAGAATATGATCAAACATCCATAGATCTGAATGTTTAAATTTATGATAGGCTTCCTCCCCAGCGAATGGGTCAACCAGAATAGGATGCAGAATGGTTCCAATCAATATGAAAACCCCACCGATGATAATCATGAACCCAAGTAATCGATTTCCAAGCATCTAACATCTTCCTTTTTCGCGTAAGATTTTATTATCAGCCTATCCGAAAGGGTCAATTCATATAATTAGAAAGACTTCGTTTTCCATATCCCTGCACGACCATTAAAAACACACCATAATATATTACACGCACAGTTAAAAATAGAAAGACAGGTGTTTATCCCATTGAAACCATCCCCGGTGTATGTTTCACCATATCTCAATTTACAAAAGTCAGCGATGTCCTTCGAAGAGGTCTTTCAGCATATTTTAGAATTCATGCAGTCAAATCCGAAAGGGAAATTCAAATTAATGGTGGGTACTGACTCACAGGTCCATAAATCCCATACTATTTTTATTTCAGGAATTGTCATACAGCAAGAAGGTAACGGGGTTTGGGCTTGCATCAAAAAGGTTCTGATCCCCAGAAAAATGACTCATTTGCACGAACGTATTTCCTATGAATTATCGCTAACAGAGGAAATTGTATCGTTATTTACTGAGGAACGGAAAAACAAACTAATCAATGTCGTCCTTCCCCATGTTTATGAAGGATCTGCCTTTTCCATGGAGGGCCATATCGATATTGGAGCTGGTAAACGTAACAAAACAAGCGAGTTTGTAAAGGAAATGGTAGCTAGAATGGAGTCCATGGGCGTAGAGCCAAAGATTAAGCCCAATGCCTTTGTAGCTTCTAGTTATGCAAATCGTTATACAAAATAGGTACTTTTTTATAAAGGCTGTCGCCAAGATTGTTGTCTTTTTCAATAATTGTATAACCCTTGAAATGGATAGAATTTGCGCTCTTTTCTACATTCCGTTTTCATTTAATGCAGAAAATTACGGTAAAAATCCTACTGCCGATTTTTACTCATATGTAAATAGCAACAGGTTAAAATCGGCTTTTGGATATTATACAAAGTTTAAGAAAAGAGCCTTTATAAAAATAAATACCTACATACATAAGTCTTTTCTTCAAGTCATAAAATTCTTTTAAAATAATTGAAAATTAAGCACCTTCCCATATTTCCACATTCCATTGACATTTCGCCTTTCGTTTTTAATAATGCTAGAGTAATAGATTACTTATGAGGAGTCTTTTTATATGCAAACTACAGCAAAAATCATTAGCCCTAATTTTGATCCGTGGGAAGCTTACATGGATGTAAAAGAACATGGGAAAATGACATTATCCAATATTGAGTTCACCACTACCACTCTTTGTAACATGCGTTGCGAACATTGTGCGGTCGGTTATACTTTGCAGCCAAAGGATCCTAATGCTTTGCCATTAGATCTACTCATACAGAGATTAGAGGAAATCCCTCATTTGCGAGCAATGAGCATTACCGGCGGAGAACCAATGTTTTCAAAGAAATCGATTGAAAATTATGTATTTCCTTTATTGCAATACGCACACGAAAGAGGTGTTCGTACGCAAATCAATTCCAACTTAACACTTGATACAGAACGATATTTAAAAATTGCTCCCTACTTAGATGTTTTACATATTTCACACAATTGGGGAACGCCTGATGAATTCATCGACATAGGTTTTGCAAATGCGCTGCGTAAACCAACTCGCGAAAACCGCAGAAAATTATTCGACCGTATGATAGAGAACAGCAGAATTTTAGCTGAAGAAGGCGTCATGGTCTCCGCTGAAACTATGTTGAATAAAAGAACACTTCCTTATTTGGAGCATATCCACCATCAAGTAGTTGAGGAAATGAAATGCGCAAGACATGAGATCCACCCAATGTACCCAAGTGATTTCGCTGAAAACCTTGAAGTTCTCACTTTAGCGGAAATACGGGCGGCCATTCATCATTTATTGGATATTCGGTCTGAGGATGTCTGGATGCTGTTTGGCACACTGCCATTTTATCCATGCAGTCCGAACGAGGAAGACCTAAAGCTCCTGCAAAGATTATATAAGAGTAAAAATGTGACCGTACGCAATGATCCGGATGGTCGTTCCCGATTAAACGTAAATATCTTTAGCGGGGATGTTATCGTCACTGATTTTGGCGATACCCCACCTCTTGGCAATATTCAGGATGATACACTTCCAAGCATGTTTGAAAAATGGATGGAACAACCAATTGCGAGGGCTTTGAACTGTCATTGTCCTTCTGTTCAATGTCTAGGTCCTAATATTCTAGTCAAAAACAAATACTATCCTGATACTGATTTCTCCACTAGGAAGTCAAGAATCTAAATAAGGCAGCCTTGTTGGCTGCCTATTCCTTTTAAAACTTTCTTATAATGAATGTGTCTGCAAGCAGTTCCCAATTCTGCGGAAACGGATAACCCAGCACCCAATAGCTCACACCTCTTAATCTATAGTTTTTGACGAGATTGAACTTTGCTTCTGCGCTTCTAGCATCCTCAAACCATACTTCATGTGTACGCCCCTGATTATCAGTGTATCGAAAATAAGGGGACTGCGCTTCTTCATCATAGTGGATTTCAGCATTATGCTGGACAGCACGCCTAATAGCCTCCTGCATATCAAATGTCTCCGCTTCCTGACCTTGGACATGCGGCAACAGCCAATCACGCGCATAAATTTGAAATCCCATAAAAATTTTATTTGGTGGAATTACAGAAACAGCATAATCAATAACACGTTTTATTTCATGAAGCGGTGAAATTGCCTGTGGCGGCCCCTTGCGATATCCCCATTCATACGTCATTAAGACCACAAAATCGAGGAGTCGCCCGTGAACAGGATAGTCATGCGCTTCCACTAGCAGCCCCTTTTGATTGGCACTCGTTTTTGGGGCTAAGGATGAAGATACTAAAAAGCCTTCACGATGGAGACGATCGACTGCTCTTTCTAAAAAATGATTATAATGTTCCCGATCGTCTGGTGAAACATTTTCAAAATCGATATTAAGACCCCGGTAACCTTTATTTTTCATCGTATTGATCACATTTGTTAGTAATGTTTCCACTAGGGTTGGATTGGATAATATCGTATGTGCAAGCTCAGTCCCCGCTTCTGTCGGAGAAAAATTGGTAATGCACATAATCGGGATAACCATGTTCGATTGTGCCGCCTGAATGGTTGGATTATCGTCAAGCGACTCAAGGGTACCATCCTCTTTCATTCTATACGCAAATGGACTTACAAAGGACAAATTATGGGCAACATCTCGAACTATTTGTCCTCCGGCTTGCCCATATATATTGGTAAATCCATTTACATCGATAACTGTTTTTGACCTTTGTGGGATTCTTAGTGTCATTCCTGGTTGAACTCCAGAGGGACTGGACATTCTATTGGTCTGCAAAATTGCTTGAACGGTAGTTCCATACCTCCCTGCAATGTCATTTATGTTTTCATGTTCCGCTACACGATGAAAGATTATTGGTATTGTTAACCTTTGTCCTTGAAAAATATTGGTTGGATTTGTTAAATGGTTAATTTGAGTAATTTCGTTGACGGTGATTCCAAATTTAGCCGCAATCGTTCCAATTGTATCGCCAGGTTGGACCCGATATTGAATATATGGATTCGGAATCAGAAGCGCTTGACCGATCACTAGATGATTTGGATTTTCCAGACCATTTACTCTGATGATGCGACCTGCACTAACACCATATTGCTGGGAAAGTCTCCATATTGAATCCCCGCTTTTTATCACATGGATTATCATATCCTATCCTCCTTCCCTTCCTCAAGACAACCTGTATCTTTAAAATTCGCCTTCAAAAGGTGTGAAAGGAATATTTAGTCGATTCTCCACAGTGCGGAGCCGTTGATTTATTCGTTGTAAACGACGTCTTAGCTGGTCTATTTCCCTATCTTGGAGATTATTTTCTCTTTCAAGCTGAGCAACTCTTCTTTGAAGCTGTTGCCATTGAGGTAATTGCAACAATTGAGATAATTGTTGTTGTCTTATGGAGTCCTCATAAGGATTAAATGTGGATGGATAATAATAATTGTCATAAGTATACATTAGGCATCTCTCCCATTAGTCTATTCCCTTATTAATTATGAATGGTTCATGCCTTATGCAACGGCGGTTGCCTAATAAATCAACAAAAAGTCATAAAAAAGGACCAAATCAGATGCGATTTGGTCCGCTAATGGGAGACGAGATTAAACTAAGTTTAATTTGCCTTTTTTAATTGTTTACTTCGAAGTTGGCCGCATGCCGCATCAATATCAGTTCCGTGTTCTTGGCGTACCACACAGTTGATTCCATTTTTCTTTAAAGTATCATAGAACGCCAATATCGATTCTTTTGAGCTGCGCTTATATTGGATATGTTCACTTACCGGATTATACGGAATTAGGTTGACATAGGTAAGATGACGTTTATCTTTTAATAATTTGGCAAGTTGTAATGCTTCTTCTTTATGATCATTTACATCATTTAATAAAATATACTCGAAGGTAATACGGCGATTTGTTTTTTCTAAATAGTAATCGATAGCCGGCATAAGTTTTTCCAATGGATATGCACGGTTTATCTTCATAATTTGCGTACGAAGTTCATTGTTTGGTGCATGTAAGGAAATCGCTAGGTTAACTTGTAAATCTAAGTCTGCAAATTCATAAATTTTTGGTGCAAGACCACTAGTTGAAACGGTAATGTGACGCGCACCAATCGCAAGACCCTTTGGATTATTGACGATTTTTAAGAAATTAACCAAGTTATCAAAGTTGTCAAATGGTTCACCAATTCCCATTACGACAATATGGCTTACTCTTTCACCATTTCCTGCCTCATCAAGGTGTTGCTGCACCTTCATAATTTGCTCAACAATTTCTCCACTTACAAGGTCGCGATTTTTTCTAAGAATACCGCTGGCACAGAAAGAGCACCCTATATTACAGCCGACTTGTGTTGTTACACATACAGACAAGCCATATTTTTGACGCATTAATACCGTTTCAATTAAATTTCCATCGTGTAATTGAGAAAGTAATTTTACCGTTCCATCTTTGGATTCTTGCTTTATTTGGATATTTAGGGTTTCAATATCGAAATTCTCTTCTAATAATTGAAGACAATCTTTATTAATATTGGTCATTTCTGAAAAACTAGTAACACGCTTTTGATATAACCATTCCCACACCTGTGTAGCGCGGAATTTCTTTTGCCCATGTTCTAATAACCATTCTGTTAACTGATCTATAGTTAATCCGTAAATGGATTGTTTTGTCATTTTAAAACCTCTTTTCGACAGCAGATTTGCAGTACTATATATTTTAACATGAATCTATGATGAATTTCTATTATCCTTCAAAAGTCTATTATAACAATATTTCATAGAAAATAAACACCCCAAATGATGATAAGTCTGGATGAAACGACCATTAAAAGTTGCATGAATGTAGGCACTTTTCATAAAATTGATTATAGTGTTATCTGTATTTATATATATTTTGTTTTTTCATTCATCCATTACTAAGAATGATCCATTATAAAAGAAAAGAGGTCATTACATGCGTATTATGCCTTTAGAAAAAAGAAAAGTTTCCAATAGCAGATTGGTTTTAGGTTGTATGGGATTGGGTGGTGCCTGGGACAACAGCACGATTTCCAATGAGGATATACTAAAAGGAGAAAAAGCCGTTGATGCAGCGTTATCAGCTGGGATTACTATGTTTGATCATGCCAACATTTACACACGTGGGAAAGCGGAAAAGGTGTTTGGCGAGATTTTAAAATCACATGGTGGTCTACGAGAAAAAATCATCCTTCAAAGTAAATGTGGTATTCGCTTTCAAGATGAAAATGGCCCAGGCAGATATGATTTTTCCAAGGAACATATCTTAAAATCTGTAGATGAAATATTGATGAGGCTAGGAGTTCAATACCTAGATGTGTTGTTATTGCATCGTCCAGACCCATTAATGGAGCCAGAAGAAGTAGCAGAAGCATTTGCTAAGCTCGAGCTTTCCGGAAAGGTACGCCATTTTGGAGTTTCCAATATGAATATGGGGCAAATTCAATTGTTGCAGGCATACTGTGATGTTCCTCTTATCGTTAACCAACTTGAAATGAGTTTACATAAGCTTGACTGGGTAGAGCAAGGAGTACTGGTGAATCAGCAGGCCGGACTAGGAACAAGGTTTGCGGAAGGCCTAATGGAATACAGTATGGTCAGTGATATCCAGATTCAGGCCTGGTCCCCATTAGCAAAAGGGATTTATACTGGAAATGAAAGCATAAGTTTGACCGAAGCAGATGTGAGAACAAAAGAATTAATAGAAAAAATGGCTCGTGAAAAAGAAACTTCTAGAGAAGCCATCATACTTGGATGGCTGATGCGTCATCCTGCTAAAATCCAACCTGTCATTGGTACGACGAGTCCTGAGCGAATTAAAAATTGTGCAGACGCTGTACGTCAATCAGAATTAATGACAAGAGAAGAATGGTATTCGTTATATGTTTCTTCTCGTGGGAATGTAATGCCTTAAGAGGTAAGCGTTTCACCTATAGTTTTGAGGCATAAGGAACAAATAGAAATAGCGTGTAAACTGATATCCGTTTTTACACGCTATTGCGGATTTTTTTCTAAAAACTATATATGTTGTTGGCCTAAAGCTCTTTCGTTCCTCTACACTTCTATATTAAAAGAATACTCCCCACTAATAGAAAAATTCACTGCCATAATCGGCAGCTCTAATAAAAAATCTTATTACCAAACCTCCTCTAAAGTTTTTCTGAAAAGCATATCAAGATTAGGTGTAAAGTCCGGTATATTAACATTTAGTGATTCTGTATATTTTCTAAGTCGTGAAATTTCCTCATCTAAAAAATGGTTTATGATCCCAATTTTCGGTTCAAAATCAAGTTCCTCTCCATTTATTTTTCTTATTAATAAGGTTTGAATTTGTTTTTTTAATTCTCCATCTGGTAATATATCCTCTAATAATTTCGGAAATTCTAAAGGTGGAAACTCATTATACTTTTCTATCCATCTAGCAGCTAAAACTGGTCTAAGTACATAAAAATATTTTTTTATTCTTACTTCTTCTCCCTGTAAGTATTCTCGAAAATTATTACTTGCCATATTTAAATAGTGATGTAAGCAGGAGTTTGGAGCAAAGATATCTTCACTAAGCTGTTTCATCTGGTCGATAGTTGAATATGCTTGATAATAAACGATACTAGATCGTAACCATTCCATTAATGGTGGGTTAGATTTTCTAAATAGCCTTAATGTTTTTGTAAGTTCCCACCCTGTTATATCTAACAAATCGTTTATAGGTAATTCAATAACATCTCGTTTCTTCCCAATTCCCATTTGATCAATTGTTAGATAATCTTCCTTTTTATGAACATATATAAAGCGAACATCATAATCGCTATCTTTTGAAGGAAATTGCCATGCCCTACTTCCTGATTCTACTGCATAAAGAATCTTCACATTAAAATCTACTTCTATTTTGAATAAGGATTCTAAAATGGTTTCTTTCAAAACTATTACCTCAATTCTCTTACTCTATTTTGATCTTATGTAGTTAGGTAAATTCAAACTATCCTCCTCCAATATAGCACAATAAAAAACTGGATATGACAATGATTCATGTTTTTTCGGGTAAATTTGAACCGTCCGTTTATATTCCAAAAGCTTCTTAGTGGTTCATTGTCAAACCAAGAAAGACGATGTTGTAACCAGATAAACGATATCGGCACATCCGGCCAAAAATGGTCATATATTTTACAAATCGTGGCCACTATCGAAATTGTGTTCTCACTCGCTACACCTATCTGTCAACCCTACCGCTGAACCGTTTGATTGCTTCCTCGGTCACCGGCTCGAAGAGGTTAACAAGGTTGCCGTCGGGATCACGGAACAACATAGCACGATTCCCCCACGGCATCGTGGTCGGTTCCTTTACCCAATCTGCAATAAATGACTTTAAACGTTCGTATTCGGCATCGACATTATGGACGCGGAATTCAATGATGACAGTGTGATTGCTGGCCGCTATTGCGGAACCAGCGCCGAACAGTGGCACCGTCTGCGAGTGGCCGATTGCCAGGGTGCACGATGTCGAAACAAGTTCGGCAAAGACAGGAGCGGGGCGTTCCGCCGAAACACCCAAGACTTTTTCATAGAAATTGACAAGACGATCCAAGTCATCTGTAATAATACGTACAGAAGCAAAATTCATGAGATACCATCCTTCCTATAATAAATTAATAAAATATCGTATCATATTATTTTTGGCCAGAACCAGCGATGCTATCGTAAGTTGCCAAAGGTTACAAAGGGCACATTTTCCCATTTAAAAGTAACCCGATTTGCGAGTTAACCGACGTTCCTCCCATGTTTAAAACTGTAAAGGCTCGATTTAATTCATAATTATTCCATTTTTGGTTTAACGACCATCTGGCTACTGTGCAATTGGTCCATAGTGATATGAATTCCTTTGCAATACATACTTCGCATTTGTCTCCCACTCCTTTACATTTACTTACTCCGATTATAAAAAAACACTACTGACAACAGTATGTCAGTAGTGTTGTAACATTTTTTTGGCTTCCTCACGAATCCGATTTCGTAATGATTCAGGCTCCAATACAATCACTCCCGCTCCCCAGCCAAGCACCCATTGTAGCAATTCGTCTAGTTGACGAACGCGTAAGACCACATCCAATCCATCTCGATGCTCTTCCATATCCTCCATATAATGATAGTTCGACTCTCTCACTTTATCTACGATGTCATGGTTAAATCGAAGGCGAACTCGTAAATTCCTATCATCCAAAGGAGTATATTCCCTTAAGTTAAAATGCGCCGGCAGTTCGAAACGTTCTTCCAGATCAATAAGTTCCGTCATTCGGGACAAGCGAAAGTGGCGAATGTCTTGGCGCAGATCACATCGAGCTACGAGCATCCACGATCCTTGAATGAGCACCAAACCATAGGGAGCAACGGTACGAACACTATGGTGATTTCCCTCGGAATCTGCAAGTCTTTTTGCATAATGAAAGTTTATCTTTCGCTCGTCTAGTATCGCTCGACGGATCTTTTCTAAATATTTCTTTTCTTTTGACGACGTATCCTGTTCATCGGAAATGAGCAAACGCATAGCCTTCAGTACATGTGAAGTTTCATTGCGAACGCTCGATGGAAGAATGGCCTCGATTTTGCCACGAGCAGCTTGAGCCCTGATACGATAATCATCATCAAATTGTTGTTCGATAAAGTCTATTCCAATCAAAAGGCTCACGGCTTCTGGTACCGTGAAACCGATAGGGGGAAGGAAATAGCCTTCCATTAAGGAATATCCAGTCCCAGGGGCTCCGATGATTGGCACGCCAGCTTCACTTAGTGCCTGAATGTCGCGGTAGATGGTTCGCACGCTAGTTTCAAATAGGGTTGCCAAATCTTCGGCACGTACCACTTTTTTACGTTGCAACTGCAGCACGATGGCTAACAATCGGTCTGTTTTGTTCATTTTTACCCTCCTTGAATGTTTTACAAAATAATATACTACATCTTAATGGAGAAGATAATTTAGTGACTATGGAGTGGAGTTGTTGGACCTATATCTAAATTAACTGTGAACCACTTGAACTCTCCCATATTATTTGTATAGTCATTCAATAAATAATTCGAAAGAGCAAAGGTCTTCTTCCCCTTAAATATGGTGATATTATCTTCTTGAAACATTTCGAATGTATTTAAAGAGAGAGTATTAATGTCTTCAATAATGTCGATTTCATCATTCCAACAATGAATTTCAATTGTATCCGATTTTTCTAATATTAGCGGACTCCAATAATCGTATTTTTCATTTACAGGTTTTGGAAAAGTCGAATTATCTTGTGTATAAATCGGTATGTTAAAAGCTAAATTATTTTGCACAAAAGTAGCCTCCAAACATTTTTCCTTATAATTCTGTACTACATATGTTACTAATCTGCCATTATAGTTATGTAACATCAGCTTAATATTTAACTGGAATCGCTAATGTTCCCCATTCTCTTTCTTGTTCAAGAGGTAAATTTCATAGGTTCCGTTTATCATTTCTTCCATTGACCAACCCTTATAATCAACATCTTCAAAAGGAATATCCTCATACATCTCTTTAAATGTATCGTATTTCCTAAGTTCCATTACTTGAAATTTTAAGGTTTCATCTTGTTCAGGAACCTTAATAAATTCAATCGTATCACCAACTTTGATTTTTCTTGTCTTCTTATCATTCAGCCGAACCTCCACCTGCTTTTACCCCTCTTTAAAAGCTTTAAAATATCCACTGTATAACCCCATTTGACGTAGCAATCTACTTCCCCTTCATTTTTCTATACACAATGATATCTTCTTATTGTTCTAACTTTCTACGTTCCTGTTAGCATATTAAAAGTTTTCAATAAAAAATGCGATAATCCTGTTGGATTATCGCACCTTTCGGTTTAAGTATTTTTTAAAAGATTTCTTTTACACTAAGTTGATTCTTTTCGGTTTGATGTACTTAGTAAAGATGAAACGCACAAGTGGACCCATAATAAGGATTTGTAAAGGTAATGCCATAATAAGATTTTTTCCAAACACAGACAAATAATCAACCAAGATAAAGTTGCCATTATATCCACTGTGCAAAATCATCGTTGCTAGTCCAAAAGCTGACATAAATAAAGCCATTCCTATTACCATGAAGGTTGATATCGTTAATATAGTATATATTTTATTTTTAGTATTTGCGGTAAATTTCAAAGCCAACTTTTTTGCGTTTGGACCAACCAGGAATAGGTCAAGGATTAGTGCAATAATAAAAGCAATAAAAAATTCTAATATTCCTTCATAGAAATTCACTTTACCAATCATTCCGTTCAGGTAAAGGTTATACACCGTCATAACTAATACCATCCCAAAGCACATAATAAAGCCAAAATACACACTTTCTTTCTTAGTTGTCGGCAAATTGAATCATTCCCTTCTTTTAATACTTAAATATTATAGATAAATTCAAAACATTTTCGTAAGTGGACAATTTGTGAACAAAAATCTTTGATTTTTTCTCCATTTCAAAATCATCCCGGTTATTCTTATTCAATAAACCCCTCCCGTTCGTCCAATAAGAAAATGCCGCCGAAATTGTCAGTTGGATCTTATGCATTGCCCCCTTACTGACAATCTTTTTACTCCTCCATAAACTAAGTTTTCCATGTAAAAGGACGCCTTCTTATTAAAGAAAAGCGCCCGTTAGTGGAATACTACTCAATTTCAAACTTAAAGAAAAAAAATGACAAACGCTCCAATCAAAGAGAGGGATGTTTATTGATGATTTTTAAATCATAAAGTTGAATTAATCATCTTTAGTGCATCGTAAGTTATAGTAATTTTTAAGTGTTCCTCTTTTATTTTATGCTTTCTTATATTAACTTCAGGAATTGTGTATATAAAACGGTTTTCTATCATTTCCCAAAGCATTTTTCTTGAAACGTTTAATTTCGCTTTAAGTAACTTGTCTAGGCGAAGATTTAATCTATATTGAGACTCAATGTTAATGAATATTTCTTCCGACAGGTTTTTATAAAAATCAATGGTTTCGCCATCTGCAATATAATCAATGTTAAAAATTACTTCCGCTTGATTACTCCTAATTATTTCCATATCAAACGCATATTTCCATGCTGTTTCCCTACCATTTCGGCGGCTTTTCCTATTGAACTATCGGGGCAGCATTCCTCATAAATATAAGGTTGTAAGATATGGACATAAAGGGGCTATTGTTTAAGATCTAAGGTAGAAAATGAGCATTTTTTTCAGAATAGATACTTCTTATTCACCGGAAAATACTGGTTTATAAGTTGTTTTTAATCGAGCTTTATTTCAGTTCTACACGAACAGGGTGTAACTTAACCTTTCACGTTTTTCTTTGTTTTTCATATATTTTTAGTGGGGATGAAGAATGTTAGGACAAGTCTACGCATATTTATAGGGTAAATTAGTCATGTTTAATGTATCTATATAGATAAACATCCTTTTTTATATAAAATTCTTCAGGATCTTCATAACAGTTCCTGGATTAATATAATGAAGAGGATATGGTAGTTGTCCTCTTTTCCATCCCTGTATATGCTAAAAAAGGGGGTGGAACTCACATTCCTCGCTTTTATTACATTATTATTTTATATCACCATAGACCCATGGAAATAACTTCTACAATTTTGTACCTATAAGTGATTTCGAACCATTAAATACGACAGAGGAGCAACAAGATTTTTTCCTCATTTCTTCCTCTAAAAAGCGTCTTCACATTTTTATAAAGTGAAAACAATTCAAGGGGAATCAATTCTTAATTTTGTTGTGTCCTGAGAGAAGATAATATGTGTAACAGTAGCTGCATATAGATATACAGCATCAATAAATTCTTCTGCTTTTGCAAAGGTTACAAATTCCAATTTAAGTAAATAACAAGCTTTTCCAGCTACTCGGTAACAAAACTCTAAAATTGGAAGGCATTCAATAAATTTTTAAACGCTCGATAATCACCGTCTTTAATTGTTGCTACTATTATTGGATATCCCAACTTTTCATAATCCACCTATCCTTACTTAACTCCTTAAAATTTCTTATCAATTGCATCTATTTTCATTTTTAATCAATTACTTATTATTACATTAAAATTTTAATTAAAAATACCAAAAGTCATATTTAATTTAATGTGAAATTGAAATTTCGTACTGTATATTTATATAAAAAGGAGGAAGTGTAATGGCAAGAAAGAAAGATCCATTTACGGAGAGAAACCTTTTCCTCTATAACAGTATATTGATGCAATATTATCTTTAAAGCCGGCTTGGGGGGGTTAATAATGGAGATGCAAACTAAAAGCTGGAGAGATTATTTTCTGGAAGTAGTTAGAGCTATTATCTTTTATAAATGAAATTTAAAAATGTATATTTATAGTTTTATAAAGTAATTGATTATTTAAAACTAGGTTCGATGATTAAAATCCTGCTTTTGCAGGATTTTTTTAAAACTATAGTGGCAATTTAGTTGAAGATCAATGTTGCACATAGTACCTGACCAGATTCTGAAGAAATGTATTTTACATTATAGGATAATATTGGTAGAGTGAAGTTATTCTTAAATGAAAGTGAGGTATAGTCCAATGAATTTTTCATTAGCTTATAAGTAAATTTATCAAAGGGGTGAGACCAATGATAAGATAACACTTTCACATAAATAATTTTCGGAATAGTTAAATAATATTCTCGAGGTGAAAGTGAT
>Ga0224736_1033_pt1 | contig 46291 bp, 40 predicted proteins | sample IA12soil_MG_GH6A_FD_161628 | JGI IMG/M metagenome (GOLD analysis project Ga0224736, IMG submission 161628) | Enriched cells from agricultural soil in Iowa, United States - IA12soil_MG_GH6A(-) | ecosystem: Environmental > Terrestrial > Soil > Agricultural land | place: USA: Iowa | collected 2017-05-08
GATGGTGCGGTAACTTGGTTCATAACCTTGTGCTAACCACATCATACGAATACTATCTTTTAAAAGTGCTTCTATTTTACGACCTGAAAATACGGATTGAGAATAAGCGCATAAGATGATTTTAAGCATCATGCGTGGGTGGTAGGCAGGATATCCCGTATTTCGAAGAAATGGTTCAAGTGCTTCATGTGGAATACTTTCGACTAAATGGTGAATATGGAAAGCAATATCATTATTTTGTAATTTTACTTCTAAATCTAAAGGCAAAACTAATTGATTCATGGTATAATTTTTAAACATAAGGATCCTTCTTTCTAATAATTTTGTTGTGGTGACTTAATTTTAACAGAAGTGGTCCTTATTTTATTCTAAAAATAATCAAAGCCGGTGAAATTTTACTTGTCGTAAAATTTCACCGGCTTTTTCATCTTAGAGGTGGGTTTTGTCCCAGCCTCATCATAAGTTCAGCGATTGTTTATTTATTTTCTTTATCAAATGCTTCAGCGGCTATACAAAGAAAATAGGATAAACCTTTTTGCTGTTGTTCTAGCATATTTCGATGAAAATCATCTTCAAGGAAAAACCTTGTCTGTTTAGCAAAACTTGCAGAATCTATCTTATGGCCATGGTGATTTAAAAATTCCAGATATTGCAGAATCAGTTGCTGTACTTTTTTATCATCATACCTGAGCCCTTCCGTGAGTGCCCACACCATGTTTTCCATAAACAGCTTTGCCTCAATAGCAGATTCATTCATAACCTTCACATCAATTGGCTTTTCCTCCAGTACATCAAATTTGTATCTGTCCTGAAGATATTCTCTTTGTTCAGAAATGGCATTTTCCCACTCACTTATACTTTCAAACCCTTTAAACATTTCTTGTTGATCCATTTCTTCTCCTTTCCTGGCATGTGCAATCGATTGATCCAATGTTTGTATGAGTTGCTCTAACCTTTTCTTGCGAGCAACAATCAATTGTCTTTGCTCAAACAAGATGGATAATCGATCAGGCTCATTGTCCAATATAAGCTTTATTTTTTTGAGAGGAAAATCCAGTTCACGATAAAAAAGTATTTGTTGTAATCTTTCTAGCTCTTTCATGCCATAGAGGCGATAGCCGGCTTCATTCACCTCACAAGGCAATAAAAGACCAATTTTGTGATAGTAGTGCAATGTCTTGATTGTCACTTTTGCCAAATCTGATAATTCTTTTACCGTGTACATCATTTTCCACCTCCATAATTACCTTAAGGGCTCCTCTAAGGGGAGAGTCAATGGTATTTTATTATTTTTTATGATTTATTTTGCACTAGGATGTTTCCTTAATAAAATGTTCTAATCCCTTTATGAAATAATACTAATACGGAGATTAAAACAATAATGGAACCAAATGCAATTAAGGTTGTAATTTCCCCGATACCTTCGGCTACCCAACCGGTCATAAGATAGCCAACTGGCAACAATCCAAAGGAACCTAACATATCTAAGCTTGCAACTCTGCCAAATTTCTCTTCCGGAACAAGCTCTTGGAGACTCGTTTCCCAAATGAGACCTCCCAGCATATTGGAGGCTCCATTTAAAAACATCAGCAGCATGATGAAGGGAACGCTCGCAAAAGCTGGTAAAAGCAAGAATGTTACACCGGTAAACGCTATACTAATATAGGTAAGAATCCCTCTATAATTCCACTTTTTTCGCAATCCAAAAATCAGTCCACAAACAATTGCACCCGCTCCAGAAGCTGAAATGACTAATCCATACACGGTAGGCTGAAAACTGTAATGAACATTGATTAACCACGGAAGTAAAACCTTCATGATACCTCCCCAGAAAATGTTAATCAATGCAAATGCAAGAATAGTTATCCATAACCATGAGCGTTGGACAATAACTTCCATTCCTTCAAGAAATTCCTGTTTTATTGAACTTTTAGCAGGCGCTTGATTTGTGTCCTTTTGAAAACTTAATTTTTTAAGTGATATTAAAAAGAAAAAGGAAATGATGTATGTCACTGCATCTATTCCAAATCCCCACCCTGCGGAAAACGTTGAAACAATAATTCCACCTATAATGGGACCAAAAAGCTTCAACGCTTGCATCATTACTTGAGTAAGAGAATTCGCCGCATTTCGGATCTCTTTTGTAAATACTCTTGCTCTCACTCCTGAATAAGCGGGCTGAAAAAAGCTTTCCATGACCCCTAAAAAAAACATGATGATACATAAAGCCAACATACTTAATTGATTCAAAAACGTTATTGCAGAAAGAATAAGCATTAAGGTGAATCTGACAAAATCAACAAAAAGCATCACCTTCACTTTATTCCATTTATCAACAAGAACACCTGAGAACGGCAAAAGCAAAATAAACGGCACCATATAAATTGCCATAACGGTTCCCATCATTGCTGTTGATTTTGATTCCCTCAATACCACAATTGGTAATATCACATTGGTAATAGAACTTCCTAACAACGAAAAAAGCTGCCCAAATAATAATGCTGTAAACTGAGGCGACTGTTGAAACAGTTGAAAAAATGTAAGCATACTTTCCTTTTGCTTTACTTTAACCATACCTGTCCTCCCTTCTCCTTTGTCGAAAAATAAAATGTACCGGCCGGTTTCTAAAATATAGAATATTTTTTATATTGAATATAGACTTATATATTTTTTTCATTTATACTATTAATATGAAAAATAAGGCATTTGCCTTTTATATTTACAGAGCAAATCAAAAGAACGTATGTTCTATTTAAAAAAGACTCTCTTTAAAGAGGGTCTTTTTTTGATAAACTAAGCGTTATTGGTTCATTCTACTTATACCCATTCACAAAGAAGCCAATCGTTTCAATCTCTTCCTCGTCTAAGCTTCTTTGCAACTGTATACTCATTTCTTTAGCAATCGCTTCCCCATTACCATTAAACTTACCTGTGAGAAGAGCAGTGTTCCTTAGAAATTGAAGTTGCGACTGAAATTCTTTTTTCGTTAACGGAGCATCATGATGGGATAAAAAGATTACTTTCGCATCGGCATATTTTTCAAGTCTAGAAACAAGTTGAAGTGTTTTCTCTATTGTATAATTCCATTTTTCCGCATATAAGTTGGCATACAAACAATCCCCTAGAAACAGTACCTCTTCTTCAGGAATATAAAGAATGCTGGAATCAAGAGCATGATCTCCGCCTACATGTTCGATAATACAGGTCACACCTCCTAAATGGACAGTCATTCGCTGATGGAATGTAAGATCGGGAATAGGCAGTACAATATCTCGTTGATTTCCAAGCTCTTTCTTCATTGCATCTGCACAAAACGGAATTTCTGTTCCTTCTAGTACTCGTTGATCAAGTTCACTATCCTCCCAAGACAAAGTTTGTAATTCTTTGATTTTGTTATATGTTTCGTCGTGGCAAATCTTCGGCATATGCATTTCACTCATCCCAAATACATGATCCCAGTGCCAATGCGTGAGGACAAGCCAATCCCCTCTCATATCGTATTCCTGTAGTTGATCGAGAAACAATTTGGCATGACTAGAGGAGTTTCCGGAATCTACTACAAGTGTTTTCTCATCTCCCTTGACAGCCATTAGAACGGGACGGTCTGTTTCCGAATATGGTGGCATGTATACAATACGACTTGAAATTTGTTGTAATTTCTGCAATTTTTTATCTCCTATCTCAGTGGGATTCATAGTAAATATCATAATTAGTATTTATTCAACCTCTGCACAGGTTGTTGTGATGATGATGGGTTTAAAAGTAAAATCAATTTCATCTTCAATTATAAAATCAAAATAAGATTGCTCGTCAAAAAATGGTTTATTTCTAATATAATCCCCTGAAATGATGTAAGTTTCATTTAAAATTTGCCATTGTAACTGCCTCTTATTAAAAAATATAAGTTCCAAAATGATGCCATTTAGACTACTTTGTAAATTTGGAGATTTTTATACAGTTGGGAATTAGGAGTGGGGATGAAACGGCCTGAAATTGAAAAAGAATTTTTCACAACATCAAAGCTGAGATCGAAATATTTCAGTTAGACACTTCTCTATATAAAACCGCAATTGCCTCACAATGCAGCGGTTGAGGATACTAATCTGCAAACAACGTTCCTATTTGTTTTGTAGAATCTTATCATGCTTTATCTAAATTTTTTATGCATACTATTTCATATTATAACGGATAAATATTGGTCGTGTCGTCAGAAAACCATCTTCCACTTGTTTTATTACCTTTTTAAAATTTGATTTTTTACCCCAGCCCTTTAAAACGTACTTTTAAAAAATTCACCCCCTTCAATTTATCTGAATATTAAAAACTATTAGTGCAGCAATATTGAATTATTTAAAAAAAGTAGAACTGAGAATGTCCTATCTGTTCCTTAAGATTTTTTATACAGAGAAAGAAAAAATGGAAAAAATTTATATTGACATTTATATATTATTGTTTATTGTAAAAGATTTACAAGAGTCTTTCGACCTATTACAACATTTAAAGTCTTAACACGACAATATTCAGCACCTTCTTCATAAAAGTTATGATTGTCATTTATTCCTAAGTATTTTAATAAAAGAAAAAGAATATAATTTTTTTGAGATAAAATCTCAATCCGAATTTCCAAAAAATCTCACTACTATAATAAACAAAAACTATATAGCTTCCTAATAAAAAAAACGTTTATCAAATATACAAAATTAATCTCGACAATTTCTATACAAAATCTCATTCATCTTTATCATTCAACTATCCCGTAAAAAATTCACTCTTCTTATTAACAATCTACCAATATAATAAAAAATTTTTAAATTCTAATAATAAACTGTTGATAAAGAAGGCAGAAGCGAATAAGAAATGGCAATATAATAATAAGGAAGGTGCAAATTATTAAAGTGATCGTTCAAGAGCTCGTAGCTTTATTCGTAACCAAGATAAATTAGAGGATATAGAGGAATTTTGAAAGTTACTTTAAGATCTAGAGAAAACTTTAGAAGCTCCACTCGATTGAGCAGGGGCTTTTCTTTTTATGGCATTATTGCCATATTTATAGAAATAGTATCATTAGTTAATGAACAAACGGGGCAATTTGTAGTAGGAGGAAATCACCGATATACAGGATAATATTACCAGTAAATATTTTATTATTTATACTGGATGCATCTTAGATGAAAAAAGTATCAACACGTTGTATAGTTTTTTTGATATTTATTTTAAGTGCATGTTCAAACAATAGTACTACAACTGTTAGAGAAGATTCACCACAATATATAAAAACAGGATTTACTTATTACAAAACAATGGTAAAAGTAATGAATGATATTAGGGATGGTGAAAAAGTAACAGTTGCCTCCGAAAAAGATTTTCAAAATGAAAAGGAATTTCAAGATTGGATTGTTAATCCATGTGATACTACTACAATGTTAAATCAAGCTATTAAAACCGCCGATGTACCTAAAAATTTGATTTCATGATTTACGTCACACACACGCAACAATGTGTTTAGAAGCCGGAATGACATTAAAAGAAGTACAAGTAAGGCTTGGCCATAGTAGTATAAAAACAACTGGTGATGTATATGCTCACGTAACAGAAAATATGAAGGAAAAGTCAGCAGAGTTATTTGAAAAATTCATATCAAAATAATAACTTAGCAAGGTATGTGATCAATACCGACATACCTTGCTTCAAAAGCTTATTACTTCTGTACAACCATAATTAACCCCTCCGAAAACCCCCACCTCAAACCCGCATTCCACCGTCCGAGTTAAAATAAAGTTTACCGACAGGACCCCCACTTTTCCACTTTTTCGGTTCAAAAACGCACGTATTTCCACCTCTTTTCCGCCTGTTTTTTCATCTTTTTTTCTGTTTTAAAATAAAGTTCTCCGAGAATGTTGAGTGAAGGAAACATGAGTAAACATAGATGGGGCAAGGGCTGGGCATGAAAAAGACCCAGAATTCGGAAATGTTTATTTTCACGAAAACCGGATCTGAATCGGTAATGTTTATTTTGACTGAGAGATGTTTATTTTAGTTAGACAACTTCAAGGTTAGTACTGCCACTGCTTCCACATGCATCGTCTGCGGGAACATATCTACCGGCTGCACTTCAGCTGTTTTGAATCCTCCGTCTTCCAATATCCGTAAATCTCTTGCCAATGTCGCAGGATTACAGGATACATAAACGACTTTTTTAGGCTTCATTTCTATAATGGTTTGTAGTAGTGTTTCGTCACAGCCTTTTCGTGGCGGATCGACCACTAGAACGTCTGCTTTTACCCCATCCTCGTACCATTTTGGAATGACCGTTTCTGCTTCACCGACAGCAAATTCTACATTTTCGATTTCATTTAATTTAGCATTACGCTTTGCATCTTCAATTGCCTCAGGTACTATTTCCACTCCGTACACTTTTTTAGCTTGTTGAGCTAAGAAGAGGGAAATCGTGCCAATTCCGCAATATGCATCGATAACAGTTTCCTTGCCACTTAATCCTGCATATTTTAGCGCTTGATCATAAAGGACCTTTGTCTGTTCAGGATTAACTTGATAAAAAGAACGGGCAGAGATAGCGAATCTAATGTTGCCAATATAATCGTAGATGAATTCGTTGCCCCAAAGGACCTTTGTTTCGTCTCCAAAAATCACATTTGTTTTCTTTGTATTGATATTTTGAACAATGGATTTTATATCGGGATTAGACTGAATGATGTCCTGTATTATTTGATTTTTATTTGGTAGATCTGTGTTACGGGTTATCAACACCACCATTATTTCACCTGTTTTCATCCCGTAACGTGCCATAATATGACGCAATGTACCTTTGTGAGTTTGTTCATTATAAGCACGAACACCATGCTTTTCACAAATTCGTTTGATGGATTGTACTACCTCATCATTTTTCTCCTGTTGAATGAGGCAGGCTTCCATATCAATAATATCGTGGCTTCGCTTCTGATAAAAACCTGCGATTAATCCCCCTTCGCGTTCACCAACTGGTACCTGCGCTTTATTCCGATATCTCCAAGGATCTTCCATACCTAAGACCGGATGAACTATTGCATTTTCTATTTTTCCAATACGAGTCAATACTTCTTGAACTTGGTTATGCTTTGCCCTTAACTGACCAGGATAACTTAAGTGTTGAAGCTGGCAGCCGCCGCATTCTTTATAGATTGGGCAATTAGGTTCAACACGGTCCGGACTTTTCTCGTATAGCTCTATGAGTCGTCCGAACCCGTAGCCTTTGTTCAATTTAATAACTTTAATTTTAGCCTTTTCTCCAGGTAAGCCATTGGGAACAAAGAGGGGGTACCCGTCTACCTTTGCTACTCCATTCCCTTCGTGAGTTAAATCTTCAAATACTACATCTATATATTCGTTTTTTTGAACTGGTGCTTGTTTGGTCATGAATTGTCTTCCTTTAATTTTTGATGAAATGATTGTACCATATCAAGAAGCGCATTGCTAAATGGAGGTTGTTTAGCCTGCCCCTCTTTTTATTCAATGATGGCAAAACATCAGAATTTACATATACTAAGAACTTCAAAAGAGTAATGAATACTAGATGTACATATTTTATAAACATAGAATTCTATCCAGGTTCCTTTAACTCAATTATTCAAAGAAAGGAATTATTATATGAAATCATTAACAACTAAATTATTTGTAGTAATAAGTATCGTCTTCCTAATAACTGGGTGTGAGATAAATATTGATAAGCATACGAAAAATATTAATTCAGATCCAGTTCAGGAAGAGCTGAATAAGTTGACTCTCGCTGAAAAGATTGGACAAATGATTATTAGCGGAATTGATGGTAGTAGTGCAACGACCGATGCGGCAAATCTTATAAGGCAATACAAATTAGGTGGTCTAATTCTGTTTGGGGGAAATGTAAAAAGTGATTCCCAATTGGTGAATTTAACAAACGGAATAAAAACAACCAATTCTAAAAATAAGGTCCCTCTTTTTATCTCTGTTGACCAAGAAGGCGGGAGAGTTAACCGTATGCCTGCAACGGTAATAAACACTCCTCGAGCAATGTCGATTGGACAGACACAGAATGACAAATATGCCTATAACATCGGAAAAGTGATTGCTAAAGAGTTAACATCTTTTGGGTTCAACGTCGATTTTGCTCCAGTGCTAGACATACAGAGTAACCCTAAAAATACCGTAATTGGTGATCGTTCATTTGGTTCCAATTCAAGTGTGGTATCTAAACTAGGAGTAATGATGATGAAGGGTATTCGTTCTGGAAATATCATTCCGGTAATCAAACATTTCCCTGGGCACGGAGACACATTTACTGACTCTCATTTAGATCTTCCCGTTGTGGATAAAGGTATTGCCAGTTTAAATCAATTGGAATTAATCCCCTTCCGAAATGCATTTAAAAACCAAGCAGACATGGTAATGGTCGCACATATATTGATGAAAAAGTTAGATTCCAAATATCCCGCTTCCATGTCCAAAACGGTTATTACGGGACTTTTACGGAAACAACTTGGATTTAACGGAGTTGTTATAACGGACGACATGACCATGGGAGCGATTACTAAACACTATAACTTAAAGGATGCGGCCGTAAGGGCAGTAAACGCTGGATGTGACATGATACTCGTTGGACACGGAAAAGATAATGTAAGCACTGTGTACAACAGTTTATACGAAGCTGCCAAAAATCATACGATTAAGGAAGATACTATCGATAAAAGTGTATACAGAATTTTATCTTTAAAGAGAAAATATGAACTTACGAATCATCATGTTCCACCAGTGAATATAACGAAACTAAATTCGCAAATAGAAAGGGCTAATTCATATAGTAGTTCTACAAATAGCTCAGCAAAGGCCAGCCTTCTTAAAGATATTGCCACAAAAGCAAAAAAAGGAGAAATCATAAATGCTGAATTCCATGTTGGAATCACGATGGACACTGTTAGAAAAGAGTGGGGAAAAGAAGAAACAAGCGATTACGTAGCCGCAGCTAAAGGGACCTTCAGTACTTACAGAAAAAAGCATGTAGTGGTTGCATACAATAAAGAGCACCTACTATTCGAAATACGGTCCTTTGATCCCATATTGAGAAATGTAACGGTTGAAGATATTAAAAGTAACTTTGGTTTACCAAATTCAGACATTACAACAGAAAATAACGAAGAGATTATTAGTTATTCATATCGTCCTTATACGGTAAAATTTGTTTTTCCTAATCACAATCAGCAAGCAATATTAGATCATTACTCTGTAAGCAGTCCACCAAAATAATAAAAAACATCGATGGACCTACAGCTATAAAATAGAGACGATTCCAGTTCGGAATCGATCTCTATTTTATGTGATAGGTTGTATTCATTATTTTTTCATCATCTCCTGTTTGAAATAATAAAATGCTTCCTCTGCACTCTTAGTACTCTGACTTTTATCTATTCGATTTCTAATTGCCACTGATTGATTTGCCACTTCATTGTCACCGACCACAAGCATGTAAGGGATTTTTTGTTTTTCAGCCTCCCTAATCTTAAAGCCTATTTTTTCATTTCTTTCATCAACCTCTACTCTTACGCCAGCTAACTCTAGCATCGCTTTCATAGAATAAGCGTAGTCTTTATGTGCTTCCGCAATCGGTAGCACTTTTACTTGAACCGGTGCTAGCCAAAGGGGGAATTCACCTGCAAAATGTTCAATCAATATAGCCATGAAACGTTCAATGGAACCGTAAACTGCCCTGTGAATCAGTACAGGACGATGAAGCTTCCCATCTTCTCCGACATAGGAACAATTAAATTTTTCCGGCATTTGAAAATCTAACTGCACTGTGCCACATTGCCAACTTCGTCCAAGAGAATCTAATATGTGAAAGTCAATTTTCGGCCCATAAAAAGCTCCGTCTCCAGGGTTAATTTGATAGTTTAGTGATTTTTCCTTTAAGACAAATTCTAATGCTGATTCTGCTTCATCCCACATTTCTTTTGCTCCCATATATTCATCTGGACGAGTGGATAGCTCGATTTTATACTCAAATCCAAAATGAGAGTAGATTTCATCAATTAACTCTAAAACTTTTCCAATTTCTGCTTCTATCTGATTGTTTCTAACGAAAATGTGAGCATCATCCTGAGTAAATGATCGAACTCTCAATAAACCATTTAAAGACCCAGATAGCTCATGACGGTGAACCAATCCCAATTCTGCATAACGAATAGGAAGTTCTCGGTAGCTTCTTTTTTTGTGGTTAAAAATTAGAATGGCACCTGGGCAGTTCATCGGTTTAATGGCATAACGCTGCTCATCTACATCCGAAAAATACATATTTTCATGATAGTGATCCCAATGTCCCGATTGCTCCCAGAGCTCCTGCTTCATCATGATTGGTGTTTTGATTTCTTGATAGCCCGCTTGATGATGTTTTTGTCTCCAGTAATTTTCTAATTGATTCCGAATAACCATCCCATTTGGCAATAAAAATGGCATTCCTGGTGCCTCTTCCATAGAAGCAAAAAGTTCTAATTCTTGGCCTAATTTACGATGATTTCTTTTTTCCACTTCCATTTGCATAGACATATTATTATTCCTCCTAAAATTTTGTATAAAAAAAACACACTTCATCCGCAAAAGGGACGAGTGTGTCGTGGTTCCACCCTAATTCCATAAAACACATTGATTGTATTTTATGCTTAAGTAAAATAACGGTTTCCCGATGATAGATAATTTGCTTATGCATTTCCCTATCATTGCTCCAAGGTGGTAAATCATCCTTTTTTTCTTAGGGGCTTTCAGCCGATGACCCCGTTCTCTAGTAAAGAAACATTAAGAATGACTCATGTCCTCTTCCTCGCATACATTATGAAATTAAAAAACGCACCCATCCCCTACAAGGGACGAGTGCGGTCGTGATTCCACCCTAATTCCATATGCACATAATCGCGTACATATGCTCAAATAAATAACGGTTTTCCCGATGGTGGTTATTCTGCTCCGCGCATTTCTCCACCATTGCTCCAAGGTGGTAAATCATCCCTATACCTACAAGGCTTTCAGCCATTGACCCTGTTCTCTAGTAAAGATATTTAAGAATGATTCATGTCCTTTTCAACGCTTAGAATATTATTTTGTTAATTGAAATGTATCTTAGCACAGGGATTCCAAAATTGCAATAGACAAAGAACAGAATATTTATTTTTATGAACATTATCGGAAACTTCACATTATGTTCCGCTGCGTAACAATTTGTTCCCTTTCAAATACATATTTATTCTGTCACCATTCGCAGGAAATATGCACCGATGGATAGTCTATATATAATAAAATTTCCATTTTTCCAGGTCTATTAACCTATCACATGGTGACATTTTCCCTATTAATGAGAATATTGCTATAAATTTAGACAAATTCGTGATAGACTACTTCCAATAATTCATGAAGGAGATGATTACATGACACCAGAATTTTACAAGTTAATTGCCATTATTCTATATATACTGATGATGCTTTTAGTCGGATGGTATGCCTTCCGGAGAACAAGCAATTTAACAGACTATATGTTAGGGGGAAGATCATTAGGTCCAGCCGTCACTGCGTTAAGCGCTGGTGCTGCCGATATGAGCGGCTGGCTCTTAATGGGATTGCCAGGAGGAATTTATAAGCATGGTCTTACAGATGCGTGGATTGCCATCGGGCTAACTATTGGGGCATATCTAAACTGGGTATTGATTGCACCACGATTGCGTTCTTACACTCAGGTCGCAAATGACTCTATTACGATTCCATCCTTTTTTGAGAACCGCTTCAAGGATAAAACCAAGCTATTAAGGATTGTTTCATCCCTTGTCATTTTAGTTTTTTTCACTTTCTATGTATCTTCTGGAATCGTTTCAGGTGCAGTCTTTTTTGAAAGTTCTTTTCACTTAAACTATCATATTGGGTTGCTTATTGTGGCGGGGGTTGTAGTCGCATATACATTATTCGGCGGCTTCCTTGCTGTTAGTTGGACTGATTTTATTCAAGGTCTTATCATGGTAATTGCGTTATTGCTTGTTCCAGCCATAGGCTTTGTTGCAACGGGAGGACCATCTGAAACATTTCATACAATAAGAGCCATTGATCCGACACTCTTAAACCTTTTTAAAGGAACAACCATATTAGGATTGATTTCTGCTATCGCTTGGGGGCTGGGCTATGTTGGACAGCCGCATATTATTGTACGCTTTATGGCGATTAAAACCATTAAGGAAACAAAAAGTGCAAGACGTATTGGGATGAGCTGGATGATTTTATCTCTGCTTGGCACTTCCTTAACAGCATTAATTGGTATTGCTTATTTTCACGATCTTACAAATATTAAATTAGGAGACGCCGAAGCAGTATTTATTCAACTTGGGCAAATTTTATTCCATCCGCTTGTTGCTGGTCTTGTACTTGCGGCAGTACTTGCAGCGATTATGAGTACTATTTCATCACAGTTAATCGTCACATCCAGTGCTCTTACAGAGGATTTATATAAAATTGTGTTCCGCAGAGATGCATCAGATAAAGAATTGGTGTTCTTCGGCAGAATGGCTGTATTATTTGTTGCAGTAGTTGCAGCGATCCTCGCCTTTGATAAGAATGCCACCATCTTGGAGTTGGTTGCCTACGCATGGGCAGGATTCGGCGCATCGTTCGGACCGGTTGTATTCCTCAGTCTATATTGGAAAAAAATGAACCATTGGGGTGCCCTTTTTGGGATGATTGTCGGTGCCATTACGGTTATTGTCTGGAAGAATACAGGACTTGGCGATACACTTTATGAAATCGTTCCGGGCTTTGCTGCGAACCTAATTGTCTGTATCTTAGTAAGCTTAGCTACCTACAAACATAACCCCGAAATTGAAAAAGAGTTTCAGGAAAGTGTTGCGTTTTTGAAGAAAGGATAAAGTGGGCGGAATTATTATGAGTTATGCCTGAATTATGATCTATAGTGAAGGAATTATCATAACCTGTTGAAGTTATGATGAATTTCAGGTTCATTATTCTCCATTTAATGAAAGTCAGCAATTACTTATCCTTTAATACTAGAAAAATTCACAAAGCAAAACCGTTTACCACTATTGGTAAACGGTTTTGCTTATTCCACTTTATCTTGCGGACGAATTTTATCTATCGGTACAAATACCTCTAAGTGACGGTACAAGTTTTCAAACTCTGTCGGTACTAGTCCGCCAAATTCTCCATCAATATTTAATTGTATTTTTTCACTGGAGCTCACTTTAATCCTATTTGCTGAAGCATAAATGACATTCGGATCATTCACATGCTCTCCACGAATCGCTAGGGTTACTACCCGAATAAATTCAGCAAGATTTGTCTTCTTTAAAATCATGAGCGTAAATAAGCCATCATTAATCGAAGAGTCGGGAGCTAGTTTTTCAAAGCCGCCAATGGAATTGGTTAATCCGACCAAAAATAGCATGGCCTCACCTTCAAAAAGCTTTCCATCATACTCAATTGTCATGTCTGTAGCACGAATCGATGGCAGCATTTCAATTCCTTTTAGATAGTAAGCCAACTGACCAATCATGGTTTTCATCTTGCTTGGAACCTCATAAGTTAGCTCCGTGATTCTTCCACCGCCGGCAATATTAACAAAATATCCATCATTATATTTACCGATATCAACGGGAATCGTATCCCCTTGGACAATAATATCTGTTGCTACTTCAATGTCTCGAGGTATGTGTAATGCCCTTGCAAAGTCATTAGTGGTTCCAACTGGAATCACTCCAAGCTTTGGACGGTATTCTTGCTCGGCAAGTCCGTTTACTACCTCATTGATAGTACCATCTCCGCCAGCCGCCACCACTAAATCGTATTGACGAGCTACCGCAACTTTCGCGGCTTCAGTAGCATCTCCCGCTCCTGTTGTCGCATGACAGGACGTTTCATATCCAGCCATTTCAAGCTTTTGCAATACCGTTGCAAGATGCTTTTTAAAAAGTTCACGGCCAGATGTCGGATTATAAATAATTCTTGCTCTTTTCATGTACATCATCCTAATCTATTATCCTTTTACGATGAATTTTTGCATGTATATAAAAATTCCTTTTTTTACAAAGAAAAACTGGCCATAAGCCAGATGGTAAAATAGTCTCTCGAATATCATAACTCTTTTCAATGTAAAAATCTAGTGAACAGGTGTCCATCTTCTATGGCAAGTGTGTGACTGAAACGACCTCTGCTTGTGTTATAACAATATGATGTGTTCCTTCTCCAAAAGTCAGTTTTCCATTACTCTCCACTATATCATTATTATTGCCCTTTTCCTTTTTTTCTATCCATCCATCACCTGATAGTTGCCCCGTTTGATGTGCTTCTAGCATTAAATTTGGCTTTCCTAAAACTTGAATATCAGTGTCTGATACACCATTAATAAACCAATTATTTGATAGGTCTCTTACCTTTAATGTTATTGAATTATACTTACCCTTCACTTCCAACCTCAGGTTTTCAGGTATTAGTATGGTCATGGAAGACTCTGTTTCATCTGAAAAAAACCCATGTTGATTCGGCCCGTCTTTCAATTTCAAATAGACAGTATCTCCTTTTTCTTCTACCATTATGTAATCTTTTACTTCCTTTATCGTTGGATTATTTTCGACAATTTCCGCTTTATATGTTCCAAACGTCGAAATGGCTGTTTCCTTTGTGGACTCAATTATTACAGGCTGATTGGTTGTTTCCAATACAACCCTTTTAATGTTATTATCCACTGTTTGATTGTATTTAGGTAAATCTAATATTTTTGTTTCAGCTGCCATGGCATATGTAACTTTATTTAAAATTCCAGTAGAACTAAATATGGTCAAGGCGATGCCGCACATACCAATGATGCCGATGAAAAAGATGCTAAGGACATCATATTTTACAATCGGCTTATCCTGTTTCGAAAAATAAAGCGATAATAATATTTCAATTCCTAAAATCATCAATAAAATCGGCCACCAAGCCATTAACGCAGTTGCCGTATTCCAATGAAACACTTGTGTCAATAACAGGAACACCCCTAGAAAAACTAGAGCTGCTCCCATAGATATACTTCCTACTCTCCAAGATTTCATATATTTTCTTCCTCTCCCTTCCTTTTCGTACCAACCATCAGTTTAATACCTCCGCCAATAAGGAGAAGACACACAAAACCTGTTTGAAAGTAATTGCTAAACCAATAATCAATATCGATGTGAATGGCGTTGTAAATCATTGGGGAAATCACTGGTAAAACAATATAAGAAATTAAATAATATAAGCCAAGTATGATTAGTCCTATTCCAACCCATCTTTGATGGTTGATTAAATAAGAAATCACTGGTTTATCCTCCATCTCTTCCTTCCCATACTTAGATGCTTTTTGCAATCCATCGAAAAAGCTATAAAACCAAATAATTGGAACTAGGAATAGGAATATTCCCAATCTCAAAATATCCAGTATATAGATAGAGAAGAGGAATGCCGCCATTAATTGAATACCGCGTTTTTGCAATCCTAAATATAAATGTCCTGCTCCAGGAAAAATGGATAGGAAAGTTGCAATGGACCTGCTCTTTTTCCCATCCTCCTTTCTCATTTCAAACTCCTCGAAAATAGAACGATCCACGAGTTGCTCTCCACTCTGTTTTTTTGTTAATTGGCGGGTCGCATCAAAAAAGCCGTACACCCAAATAATCGGCAAGAATGCTAAGAAAACCAAAAACTCTGCACGATGAGTAAGAGCGGTAATAAACACAACCATTACTCCCATTCCCAGAAAAGATGTAAGAATGGTAAGGCCACGGTTCATTAAACCAAGTTGAAAATGACCCAAGCCCGGGATAAAGGATAATAGAATAGTGTAAAAACGCTCGGAATCATAAGATTTTGAATCTGCAACCACTGTTCCACCATTGCTGTGAGTTTGTCTTGATGCGCGTACTGCAGTATGAATCACACTAATAACGTAAATGACAAAACCGATGAAAGTTATAGCGAGTGCTGGCTTCATATCGTATGATGTTGCAACCAAAAGGATAGCAATGATGGCAAGGCCACAAACAGAAATGGTATAAATAAAACCACTCATTATCCCTAAATAAAGTAAGCCGCCACCCGGAAAAAATCCAAGTAAAAACGCTGTGATAGGATTCTTGCTGTTATTCATTATTTATTTCCCTCCTCAGATTCTCTTTCCACTTTATCAATCAGTGATACGGATTTATTCATTAACCCCATTACAACAGACGGTTCCTTCTTTTTCTTTGCCTCAAAATCATTCAAAGCGTTTGTGAGATGCGAAAAAACACCTGAAGTCATTAATAGAATGGTCATCGCTGCAGCAACTAAATAATGAAAGCTTGCTTTTTGATAGAGGCTTTGTTTTTTGGATTGGCCTACTGTTTTCCTCTTCTGTCCCTCGATTTGCTGCATCACCATTTCCGTAAATGAATCTTCATTACTCATTGCAGGCAGCAATTGTTCCTGCGCCTCAACAGCCTCCAAATAAACGGACAAGCATTGGTCACAGCTATATAAGTGATCATCATACTGCTGTTCGGTAGCCGAATCTAATTCACCTCTCACATACTGAAGCCATCTTTCATAGGAAATATGATTCACCTAAAATCGTCCTCCTTCCAATGCTTTTTCATCCACTGTCTTGCGCGGTATAATTTAGTTTCTATTGTTTTGACTTGGACCTGCTGCTCTTTTGCCAATTGCTGATAAGTCTTTTCTTCTATATAAAACCCTTTAATCACATCGCGATAATTATCAGGAATCTCACCTATTCTTTTTTGAAAGAACTCCTTTTGTTCCTTTTTTAAAACTATCACTTCAGCTGTTTCTGCTTTTTCAAACTGGTGATATTCTGGCTGAAACTCGGTAATATGCTCTTCTTTCCTTCTAACTTTCTTTCTCTTCATATCAATGGCATGATTGACTGCAATCCTTGTTATCCATGTTTTGAAACCTTGATCCTCATATTGGGGGAGAGAGGCATAGATTTTCAAAAACACTTCTTGGGCTGCATCTTCAGCGTCCTGCTGATTACGAAGTATAGCGAAAGCAGAGTGAAAAACCTGCATTCGATATTTTTCCACCAGCAATCGAAATGCATGGTCATTTCCGTTTTTCGCCTTTTCAATTAATGCTGCATCCAAGCGTGCTCTTCCCCCCTTCTGATCTACTCACTTATAATAAACGAATATAGAATGGATATCCCTACACCAATTATGAAAAAAATTGTTTGTTAACCGCAAAATATTATAGGTTGACATTTCATCTAAAAGATTAATAGAATGGTTATGTTCAAATCCATTTTACAATACAATAGGAGAACAATGATGAAAATCAAAGATATGATTTTTGCAGCGCTATTTACTGCAATAATGACTGTATTAGGTTTTATTCCCCCTATTTTTTTATCGTTCACACCGGTCCCTATTACTCTTCAAACATTAGGAGTTATGTTATCTGGAAGTCTATTAGGAGCAAGACTTGGAGGATTAAGTCAGCTTGTTTTTTTACTCCTTGTAGCGGTAGGGGCACCCGTTCTTTCTGGTGGCAGAGGAGGAATAGGCGTTTTAGCAGGGCCAAGCGGCGGCTTTATTATTAGCTATACCATCGCTGCATTGGCTATTGGCTGGGGATTAACAAAGATCAAAAAAGCAAACTTTATTAAAATTCTTGCAGTAAATATTATTGGAGGAATCCTACTTGTATACTGCTTCGGTGTTCCTGTTCAAGCACTTGTAATGAAAGTCAAGCTTATGCAAGCAGCAAAAACTAGTCTTATCTATATCCCAGGAGATATAATAAAAGCAACTATTGCCTCTATATTGACGATTAGTATAAGAAAACGTGTTTCAAAAAAATGGTTACCTTATGGAGAAAAACAATGAATATTACCGATACATATCACTTACATACAGCACAATCACCCAAACGAATTGCTATTAAGACAAAAGATGAAATAATCACTTACGAGCAGTGGAGTAAGATTGTTTCACTTACGAGCAGCTGGCTGCAAAAGCAGCCAGCTAAAAAGAAACGAATAGGCATATTGTTGCCTAACAGTCTTTCCTTTCTGCAAATTTTTGCTGGAGCCGCCCATGCAGGATGGACCGCGGTTCCCTTCGATATAAAATGGAGTCTTTCTGAATTACAAGATAGATTGGATATTTGCAAGCCGGATTTGATTATCATTTCCGATCATCGCTTTAAAAGTCTAAGGTCTACAAACCTTGTTCTGCATATGGACGAATTCCTACAGGAACTTCATGGAGAAAAGCCTAGTCTTATTCCACCTATCAGCAATGAGGAAGAACCGTTTTATATGGGTTTTACCTCGGGATCAACAGGAAAACCAAAGGCATTTATTCGTTCTCATCGATCATGGGTTAAGAGCTTTGATTGTAATATGGTGGATTTTCATATGAAGGCGGACGACCATGTTCTTATCCCTGGAGCACTTATTCACTCCCATTTTTTATATGGAGCAATCAGTACCCTCTATTTAGGAGGAACCGTTTATCTTTTGGAAAACTTCAACCCAACCATGACACTTAATATCCTAAAGAGTGATCCAATTTCCGTCATATATTCTGTTCCTACTATGGTGGAAGCGATTTTAAAAGTGGAGGAAATGATTACGAGGCCATTTAAAATCTTTTCCTCCGGCGCAAAGTGGGAAAAGGAATCGAAAGCAAAGCTACAGAAACTCTTCCCTTCAACGATGCTTTATGAATTTTATGGTGCGTCTGAATTAAGCTTTGTATCAGTATTAACACAAAAGGATTTTATCCAGAAACCAACCTCGGTTGGAAAACCGTGTCATAATGTAGAAATTAAGGTTGTAAAAGACGAAAAAATAGCGGCTCCAAATGAAATTGGGAAAATATTCGTCAAAAGCGATATGATCTTTATTGGTTATTTAACAAACCGAGATGAAACGCCTCCACGGAGAAGGGAGGAATGGATGTCCGTTGGTGATATGGGATACCTTGATGAAGATGGGTTTTTGTACATAATGGGAAGAGAAAATTCAATGATACTTTATGGCGGGATTAATATTTTTCCCGAAGAAGTAGAGTCCGTAATTTCCTCTCATCCGCTGGTAGAGGAAGTAGCAGTAATTGGAATGCCAGATTCCTATTGGTGGGAAATCGTAACAGCTGTAATGAAAGGTACGGGTGAAAAACGAGAACTACGAAAATATTGCAAAGGGAAATTAGCCAATTATAAAATCCCCCGTATGTGGTTTTTTGTGGATGAGTTACCACATACCTCTGGTGGAAAAATCGCAAGGGCAGAAGTAAGAAAAATGCTGATAGATGGAGCGGTAAGGAAATGAGCGAAGCTGTTATCGTGAAAGCGAAACGGACTGCGATTGGGAGAGAGAATGGATATTTTAAAAACGTCGAAGTTCAAAACTTACTAGCCCCTCTACTAAAGCATTTAAATGAGGAACTCGATCATCATGTGGATGATGTCATTATAGGGAATATTGTGGGTCCTGGCGGGAACATTGCAAGACTATCCAGTTTACAAGCAGGTCTTCCCTTCCAAGTACCCGGACTAACCATCGACAGGCAATGCAGTGCAGGATTAGAAGCCATTAGGATAGCATGCTGCCTTGTGAAAGCAGGGGCAGGAGATTGTTATATCGCTGGCGGGGTCGAAAGCGTAAGCACATCTCCCTTTGAAAAAAGAGCGCAATTTTCTCCTCACGAAATCGGCGATCCTGATATGGGCATGGCAGCGGAATATGTGGCAAACAAATTTCAAATAACGCGAGAAGAACAGGATGCCTATGCAAGCTTAAGCTATCAAAGAACTTGGGATGCATTTGAAAAAGGTATATATGAACCTGAAATCCTTCCAATTGAAGAACATACTATAGATGAAGAATTACTTCGCAAGAGGGATATAAATCGTATTTTGCTTAAGGCTAATCCTACATTTGTCAAAAACGGTACTGTAACAGCAGCAAATAGCTGCAGCATTAATGATGGTGCCTGTGCAGTGGTGGTCATGAATGAAGACAAGGCCAGAAGTCTATCTTTACAACCTATTCTACGTTTTGTGGACAGTCAAGTATCAGGAGTTCATCCATTGTATCCAGGCATTGCCCCTGTTTCAGCCATTAGGAATCTATTAGAAAAAAGAAAGTTAGATATTAATGATATTGATTTGTTCGAGATTAACGAGGCATTCGCTTCAAAAGTTGTTGCCTGTGCAAAAGAACTCGATATACCCTACGAAAAATTAAACACAAGAGGTGGGAGCATCGCACTTGGGCACCCTTACAGTGCATCAGGGAGCATCTTAATCACCCGTTTATTTTATGAAGTGAAACGCAGACAAGATTGTAAGTATGTATTAGCTGCCATTGGCAGTGGCGGAGGCGTCGGCTTGGCTATGCTGTTTGAGGTCATTGCTTAGCAAGCACCTGTTTGAGTCCACTATGTGCAATTAAATAATCAAGAAAAAAGCGAATGTCGTTTGATTTCTGGACGTCCGTTTGATAAATATGGACATGATGTGGTTCGATTGTCTCCTCCAGGGTCATAGCCTAATTCCAGCATTGCCTGATTATATAAATTTACCTTTTCTATAGTGTCGAACTTCTACTAAAATATAATCACCAGCTTTTGTTGCAGATAGTCTGTGTACTGCCAAAATGATAAATTTGCACAAATACATTCCTTCTTAATATTTCTAATTTTATTGGCCTCATGCTTGAGCATTAGCGGCCATTGATAATGATATGGAACTCTTTCTACTTTTCGTGGTTATCCCTTGATTTTTCAAATATTCTTATTAATGGTTCGCTTTTATCTTTTAAACTATCAACTAATTTATTGGTAACTGCTTCGATCTTTAATAGCTGTTCCTGAGTAATTATTTCTGCGACAAGAGCATCCTGGAGTTCATCCTCATCTAAAATAAATATGTCACCGCTAGGCAAATAGACAACATCGAGATATGCATCCAAAAACCATGGAGATTGCCGGTTCGCATCAAACCCTATCTCCAGACATAAATCATAATAACATTGAACAATTTCTTCCCTACTATTAACAACAATTGTTACGGTGTAAAAAAGATTGTCCTGAAAAACTTGAAACCACTTATATCCATTATCCGCAATGCAATGTTTCTTTTCATATGTAACAAACAAAGGTTCACGTACTTTTTCGATAAATAAACATGTAACAATACTTGAGTCCACTCTATTTATACTAAATTCTCTCTCCGTTACTCTTTGCCATTGAAGACGATCCGCATATTTTTTCTCCATCATGCGCCTCCAAACAAATGAACCCCGCGCTCTTCCAAGAACCCTATCGATTCTTTTAAAGAGGTTTCATCAATTTGATAGACTTCCTGAACAAGCTTCAGCCACTTGCTCTTATCTTTTAATTGTATTTCCCTTATATTTCGATAGGTCATCACTTTAATGGTACGATCACGTAGAAAATAACATTCATGCCCATTAAAACGAACTGCTGTGATACGTCTCATCGTTGTATTGTGATCATGGTCAAAATAAGAGGAATCTATATCTTCCGTAATATCCTCTTCTTTCAGAGGGATCCATTCAATTTCTTTACGGACGAATGACTTGCCATTAGAACGACGATCGATTTCAAAGCGATCCACTGTTCTCTTTTCAAAAATAATCTCTTCACCAAATCCATGAAGAACATGCCTTCTTTTGGCTTCCAACTCTACTGGCTTCATAATCGGTGATCCGTAGCCCACATCTACATAGTATTTTCGTTCATCCAAAGTCACCATAATGGCTACATGCCCAGGTAGTACTCTTACTAATGAGCATTCAAAGCCTAAAGAAGATAAAAGTCGAGAAAAATTGATATTTAATGTATAGCACGTTCCTCCCCATCCTCTTTCCACAAGGTTATTTACAAATGTCTCTAATGATGGAACAAAGTTCATTTTCTCATGAAAATAATGAAATTTACTGAATGTTTCATAAGGAATCAGGGATAGATGGTGCTGAATTAATCGTTGTAAATAGTTTAATGTCGGTATTTCTTTGTCTATTTTCAAATATTTTAAGTATGACTGAACTGTTTCCAATCTTTATACATCCTTCCCTCATTAAAGGACCATTTTTACTCTGTATTATAAGAAATTATAACATTTTGGTAATATTTTGTTATAAAAAATGCAGTTATTAAACTAGATTTAATTTTTTTGTAGCAAAAATGAAAAGTAGAACTTTCAATGTGATTCTTCTTCCGTTTCCCCCCTCTCAACGGGCGCGTACCGCTGTTCAATTTGGTGCAGGATAGAGTCCATATTAGCTAATGTATCAGCTTCAAGCTATAAGTCTGGTATGACAGCTGCATTCAAGACTAGTGATAACATGAGAACATCAGCTTTTATAATATATGTAATTACAGATTGAAATTGGCGAAATTATACTGACTCTTTTACAGTTAATCCTTCAGTGTTACAATAAACTGAATAGATGCTCTTTTTAGAAAAAAAGGGGAGGAAAATGTTATCAATGATGGGTGTTTCAGGATTTTTACTTTTAGCAATAATTGTTATCGGAATTTTTTTAATATATCGGATTTATAAAAATTAGGTAACATACCTAGCGTACTATATTTTACTGTTCTATCAAGTAAATCATCTTCTGTGCTGAGCTAAACATAATTTCGAGATTTAATCTCCACAAAATGAAAAAGGGTTCACGTCATAGACGTAAACCGTGTTTGGATTACAAAACTGCGTTCAATGTTGATTTTAAACTGCTATAAATAGTCTCCCAAACCGAAGTATCATGAGTAAATGCTGCTTGCATTCTAGCGAATACTTCCTTTTGCTTTTCATCGAAGCTTGGGTCATCCTTTGGTGGCAGGCCAGAGCGCATTTCCGTTACCATATCTTGAATCTTCGGTGCGCGCGGACCCCATTTTGCGATTTCTACACCATTTTTATCGATGAAAATAAAAATGGGAATCGAACGGGCTGTACCATTTGTTAAGTACTGATCCATCAACTCTAAATTTTGATCTCTTAATACCATATGAACATCAATATTTGTTGCTTCTGCAAGTCTCAAAAGAATTGGTACATTCACCATTGCATCTCCACACCAATCCTCTGTAATCACAATGGTTCTTAATCCCTTATCACTAATTGCTTTGAAAAACGGCTCATCTTCCTTTGGCAAACGGAAGCCTTCATAAATGGACATTAAATTTTCCTTATGTACCTGCATGGAATCGATATACTCCTTGGAGGTCATTCCTTTTTCAAACCATTCATTTAAGCTGGTCATGTCGATCACTCCTTTTTTTTTTTATTATAATGGACATTAGCAGAAATTTCACTTTTCATTTATAGACAATTAATTTGCTTTATTATATTGAATCATGTTTTGGCTTTTTACTTTTAAATAATGCTCCTTACAATAGTAACCAAGAAGCTTGTCACTTTTCCAATCATATACAGGCAGCACAAAATCAACTTCCTCACCTGTTTTTCTCAAACAATATGCGCATGTTTGGGTAAAGTTAAACTTATCTTTACACATTGTTTGTACTCACACCCTTAAATTTATTTACATCTTCTTTTTACCACCTAAAAATTAAAATTAACTTAGAAGTGCATGACTAATTTTCGACATTTTCATTAGTTTCGGATGTGACTACTTGCTTTTTTTAAAAAAAGAGGCAGATTCTCTTGAATCCACCTCTTTTCACCTTATCTTTTATCCAATTCCTGTACCAATAATTTATTTACCATTGGTGGGTTGGCTTGACCCTTAGTAGCCTTCATTACCTGGCCAACAAGGTATCCAACTGCTTTGGCTTTCCCATTTTTATAATCATCTATAGATTGCTGGTTTGCATCTAAGATTTCTGTAATGATTTTTAAAAGGGCGCCTTCGTCGGAAATTTGTACAAGTCCCTTTTCCTTCACGATTTGTTCTGGATCCCCGCCATTTTCCACCAGTTCCTTGAATACAGTCTTCGCAATTTTCGAAGAGATTGTACCATTTTCAATAAGCTTAATCATGCCGGCAAGGCTTTCCGGTGTCAGTGGTATTTCATGAAGTTCCTTCTGCTCTGCATTTAAATAAGCTGACAGCTCACCCATAATCCAGTTTGAAGCTTGTTTCGCTTCACTACCTGCTGCTACAGTAGCCTCGAAGAAATCGGCCATTTCCTTTGTTACCGTTAAGACGGCTGCATCATAGGCTGGCAGTCCAAGTTCTTCTACGTAACGTTTTTTACGTTCATCCGGAAGCTCTGGGATTTCAGCACGAACTCGATTCTTCCATTCCTCATCAATATAAATAGGAACTAGGTCAGGTTCCGGAAAATAACGATAGTCATCCGATCCCTCTTTAACACGCATCAATAGAGTTTGACCAGTTGCTTCGTCAAAACGGCGTGTTTCTTGTTCAATAACACCGCCAGAACGAAGGACTTCCTCTTGACGCTGTTGCTCGAACTCGAGTCCTTTTCGAACAAAGTTAAAGGAATTCAGGTTTTTTAACTCGGTTTTTGTACCGAACTCCTCTTGTCCCTCTGGTCTTAAGGATATGTTCGCATCACAACGCAAGGAACCTTCTTCCATTTTACAATCGGATACACCCGTGTATTGAATGATGGACTTTAATTTTTCTAAATATGCATAAGCTTCATTTGGCGTACGAATATCTGGCTCAGACACGATTTCAATTAAAGGCGTCCCTTGTCGGTTATAGTCGACTAGGGAATATCCATCACCCGTATGCATAAGCTTACCTGCATCCTCTTCCAAATGAATTCGGGTGATACCGATTTTCTTTTTATATCCGTCTACTTCAATCTCAATCCACCCATGCTCCCCAATTGGATGGTCAAATTGAGAAATTTGGTATGCTTTCGGATTATCAGGATAAAAGTAATTTTTGCGGTCAAATTTGGTTTCTGTTGCAATTTGGCAGTTTAATGCCATCGCCGCTTTCATGCCAAATTCAACCGCTCGTTTATTTAATACCGGCAGAACACCTGGATACCCTAGATCCACAACCGTTGTATTTGTATTTGGCTCTGCACCAAAGTGGGCAGGTGCAGAAGAGAAAATTTTTGAATCTGTTTTCAATTCCACATGGACTTCAAGCCCAATTACCGTTTCATAGTTCATTTTTTTCACCCCTTACAGCTGTGGTTTTTGTGTATGATAATTCGTTGCCTGCTCAAATGCATGGGCAACCCGATAGACAGTGCCTTCATCGAAATGTTTGCCTATAATTTGCAGGCCAATTGGCAAGCCGTTTGCAAACCCACATGGAATAGAGATTCCTGGAACACCAGCGAGATTGACAGGAATGGTTAATAGATCCTCTGCATACATCGTTAAAGGATCATCGATTTTTTCCCCGATTTTAAATGCTGGAGTTGGCGTTGTTGGCCCAATAATCACATCATATTTTGCAAAGACATCCTCAAAATCTTTTTTAATCAATGTACGAACCTGTTGTGCTTTTTTATAATAAGCATCGTAATAGCCAGAACTTAAGGCGAAAGTTCCTAGCATAATTCGGCGTTTTACTTCCTCCCCAAAGCCTTCCGAACGTGTCTTTTTATAAAGTTCCATTAAGTTCTTGGCATTTGGAGTTCGGTAACCGTAACGCACCCCGTCAAAACGAGATAAGTTAGAGGATGCCTCAGATGAAGAGAGTAGATAATATGCTGCAATACCGTATTTAGAATGAGGAAGCGATACTTCTTCCCAAGTTGCCCCTAATCCTTCCAAAACCTTTAAAGAAGCTAGCACTGATTCCCGTACCTCTGGGCTTACTCCTTCGTTTAAATATTCCTTTGGTACCGCAATTTTTAGTCCCTTCACGTCACCGGTAAGAGCGTGAAGATAATTTGGCACCTCTACATTTACTGATGTAGAATCATGCGGATCAACACCCGCAATGGTTTGCAAAAGATATGCATTGTCTTCTACCGTTCTTGTAATTGGCCCTATTTGATCAAATGATGATGCAAACGCCACAAGACCAAAGCGTGAAACAAGTCCATACGTAGGTTTTAATCCTACTACCCCACAAAAAGCTGCGGGCTGGCGAATGGATCCACCTGTATCAGAACCTAAAGAAAATGGAACCTCACCTGCAGCAACTGCTGCTGCGGAACCACCTGACGAACCACCTGGAACAGCATCTAAATTCCATGGATTATATGTTTTATGAAAACCAGAATTCTCTGTTGAAGAACCCATTGCAAATTCATCCATATTTAATTTTCCAATGGTAATGGTTCCACTGTTATGTAATTTTTTCATGACGGTAGCGTCGTATATAGGATCGAAGTTCTCAAGAATTTTACTCGCACAAGTTGTGCGCAATCCCTTGGTGACAATATTATCTTTGATACCAATAGGCAATCCGAATAGGGGATTATTTGCTTCTTCTGTCCCCATCTTGTCATCGAATTGTTTTGCTTTAGCCCTAGCATTTTCCTCATCTAATGTTAAAAAGGCCTGAACTTTTTCTTCAACTTCCCCAATTCTTTTGAATGATTCATCTACCAATTCAGAGATTTTGACTTCTTTTTTATGTACAAATTCGTGCAGCTCAGAAATCTTATGTTCAAACAGAGACAACCTATTCCCCTCCTTATTCAATTATGGATGGCACGCGTATTTGCCCATCCTTGTGATCCGGTACATTCTTTAATACTTCCTCACGTGGCAAACCTTGTTCTGCCACATCCTCACGCATCACATTTTGAATATTTAATACGTGTGAAGTTGGTTTGATATTAGATGTATCAGCTTCATTCAGTAATTCTGCCAGATTAATAATATCATCCAATTGTTTTGTGAATTTTTCTGCTTCTTGATCATTTATCTCCAGTCGCGCCAAATTGGCAACATGATAAACTTGTTCCTTTGAGATACCTGACATTGTGGCGTCACCTCGCGATAATAATTTAACTATGCTTCATTTTACAATAAGGTTAACCTATAATAAAAGTGTCTACGTCTAGCTACAGTGCCTATCGGCTAACAAATTTCTACGTCTTCTCATACGATAAGGCAACATTGACCCGTTCCAGCCTTGTTTCCTTTATCTCAGACGAAAGCTAAGCAGGTGGAATGAAACCTCACATTTCACTCAACTGTACGCCGCTGATTAAGTAGCTTCCGCTTTTGTACTGATGATAGCAGAATCGTGCATAAATAGGCAAGGACAAGTCTTTTTCGACTTGCCCCGCATCCTTCATTATTTTTCTTAGTTAGAACCTTTCCTTTACTGCTTTAATCGGAAGAATTGTTCCTATAAAGGCAAGTATGGCACATCCAATGAGGATGCCGGTTAGTCCTTTTATCGCAATGATGGAAATAACCCCAAAAACAATTAAGTCACAAACTGAATCTAGGATTGAAAGCAGGGATATCGTTGTAGCTCTTACCTCGGATGGGATAATGTCGTTGCTTAGTTGTGAATAAATTGGATATCTGACTGCACGAACCAATTTCAAAATAAAGAATGGGTCTCCCACTTCAATCAAAATTGGTTTTCATGAAGAAGAAGCAGGAGTTCCAATACGCCTAGTAGAAATCAATCACTCCCGCTTCTTGATTTAGCAATCTTGTGTGAATTTTTAACATATATTTCTCCTCCTCAACAATTGTTATAAATATTATATCAAATTCGAATATGCCGTTAATTAAATCATTTCAATTAAATTTTCACATTAAATTTTCTTATTGTAATATCACACTTGTAAACGTTTTTCCTGAAATTTATACAAAAATTGGGGGTTGCAAAACTATTAGAAAATAATATAATTACGTTATTACATTGAATTCTGATTTTTTTAATATCAATGACGAGAAGAGTAGCACGTAATTCTTGCACTAAAGAGAGTCGGCAATTGGTGAAAGCTGATGTCAGGATACGGGTGAAAATCATCTCTGAGATGCAAAGCTGAAGAATACAAATGCGTAAGCGCCATCCTCATCCGCTAACCAAGAGGCGCTGTAGCTAGACGTGACAGTATTTTAAAACGGCTAACCTCCGCTTTAAATTCTATTGATCACTTATGCCATAGTAAGCTTTTGCCGGAAAAGTCCGCCGTTAACATGGACCACGTATGATGGTACGTTGATCGAGAGCCGTATAGGTTTTTTGCCTATTTCGGAAGTAGGGTGGTAACGCGAGTAAGCTCGTCCCTTCAATAGGGACGGGCTTTTTTATTTAATAGCCTCCAAATAGATAGATGCGGTTTCTTTTGTAAAAAAGCATCTATGATCAGCACAGATTCTTACCAACTACAAAGAGAACAGGAGAGATTTCAATGAACAAGAAGGATAGTTTTTTCGTAGGACTTATGCTTTTTTCAATGTTTTTTGGAGCTGGTAATCTTATCTTCCCTCCATTTTTGGGAATGGGTGCAGGAACATCTTTCTGGCCAGCAATTATTGGCTTTATTCTAACCGGAGTAGGGCTGCCACTTATTGTTCTTATCGCGATTGCAAGAGTAAAGGATGGTGTGAATACGCTGGGCAGCCGTGTTCACCCATGGTTTGGAATTATTTTTACGATTGTGGTTTATTTATCAATCGGACCATTCTTCGGCATCCCCCGAAATGCGAATGTTGCTTTTGAGATGGGAGTGAAACCCTTCTTGGGGAATACGTCTTTCAATCAGTCAGTGCTCTTATTCGGATTTTCTTTGCTATTCTTTTTATTGGTATATTTATTAAGCTTAAATCCAACCAAGATAGTAGATTATATGGGTCGAATTATTACCCCCGTTCTTTTAGTATCCATCGTTGTTCTTTGTGTAACTGGATTTATAAAGCTGGATCAACCATTAAAATCGCCAACGGAGAATTATCAATCTGCCTCCTTATTTAGGGGATTTATTGATGGTTATTCCACTATGGATGCACTCGCAGCACTTGCGTTTGGAATTGTTATTTTAACCACTTTAAAACAAAAAGGGGTACAGGACAAAAAGAAATTAACTCAATATACTATTAAAGCAGGATTTGTCGCAGGAACAGCACTTGCATTAGTCTATCTAGTAATTGGCTTTCTTGGAGCTAAAATGGCCGGCTATGGAACGTTTGAAAACGGTACTGCTATACTATCAAAGGCTTCTACCATACTTTTAGGGAATGCCGGAAAAGTCCTTCTTGGAGGGATTTTCACCCTTGCATGCTTTACTACTTGTGTGGGATTAACAATCGCCTGTGGACAGTATTTCTCCAAAATTGCACCTAAGGTAAGCTACCGCGTTGTCGTAACACTTACTACTCTTGTAAGCTTCTTGATTGCAAATCTTGGATTAAATGAAATTATTTCGGTGTCTGTTCCATTCCTTGTCATGGCATATCCTTTAACTATTGTACTTGTCACACTTGCCTTTTTTCATCGTTTTTTCAAAGGTTCTCATAAAGTATACGCAGGTGCTATGCTTCTAACAGGGATAGTAAGTTTGTATGATGGATTACAAATGTTCGGACTAAAATGGAGCTTCATTGCACCATTTATGAAGAGTTTGCCTTTAGCAGCTGTAGGTTTAGGATGGGTTATCCCTGCTATTGCAGGAGGAGTTGTAGGATTTATTGCGGAGAAAGTTAGCAGATCGTCTTCTCCGATAGAAAAAGCGGAAACCAAAGAGGGTTAATAAATAGTAAGCACTAAAGATAAGGCCATCTTCCTGAAAAGATGGCTTTTCTCTTTATTCTATTAATTTGCGACCATCTTGATTTATCTAATTGTTTAAAGTGAACGCTTTCTTGGATTCAGTGAACTGTTTAAAAATAACCATTTATTTAGAACTTCCATTCATAAATGCCGTGTCCAGCTTTCGTAATCTCCTTATATTTAACCATTAGATTTTTTAATAAAACCGTTATGTTTTTAACCTCTAATGAATGTTCTCCTAACAGCTCTTTAATTTCCGAGTTTCTTAGTTTCCTTTTTAATTTTAAATGAGACAAAATAAGATAATCCTTATATATAGATAGGTCTTTGCTTGGAGGTTCTCTCAAAAGTTCCGATGCTGTAAACTTTTTCCTTCGTCTTTTAGAAGAACTCTCATCTTTTGTTATGGTCGCTGCTGTCTCCGGGATATTATAGACATCTTGTTTTTGCTCATTATGTTTTGACAATGTGCCTGCACCGCTTATGCTTCGTTTAATTTCTTCAATCCTCGAGAATATGTCATTATTCTTGTCCTGCTTTATTATCAATGGCGATACTGGATCATTTGAAGATATGACCTTATCATCTCCAACTTTATTTCCTATTCCTGTGTTCTGTGGTAATTGATTGTGCTGCGAATCTAATTCCCGTAATCGATTCAATAAACTTTCATATTCCGTACGAATAGCCTGTGACTCCTCTTGAAGTTGGAGCATGCGCAATTGAATTGCCTTTCTCTCATTCCAATCGTGCTCTAAAATCAAACCGATTCACACCTCTTTCCCACTTCTCTATTTTTATTTTCTATTCTACAAGCATCGGTTCCTTATTGCTAGAAAATATTAAAAGATTATGTATATTTACTATTATCTAAAAAAATTCACCGCGAAGGGTGAATTTTTATCACTTATATACTTGTAAACTGCTCTTCCTCCGTCGATCCTTTCAGGGCAGTAGTAGATGACGTCCCCTTCGTAATAACCATGGAAACTTCGTCAAAATATCCTGTACCCACTTCCCTTTGATGACGTGTGGCAGTATAGCCATATTGTTCATTAGAAAACTCCGCTTGTTGAAGTTCTGAATATGCTGACATACCTCTTTCCTTATAAGCTTTAGCGAGCTCAAACATGCTATTGTTTAACGCGTGGAAACCTGCTAAAGTCACAAATTGAAACTTATAACCCATTTTTCCAAGTTCCGATTGGAATGCTGCAATCGCCTCTTCACTTAATTTCTTCTTCCAATTAAAAGATGGGGAACAATTATAGGCTAGTAGTTTTCCAGGGAATTTTTCATGAATAGCTTCTGCAAATTGCTTCGCTTCTTCAAGATTAGGTTCAGATGTTTCACACCAAATAAGGTCAGCATATGGTGCATAAGCCAGTCCCCTTGCAATCGCTTGATCAATACCTGCTCTTGTACGATAAAAACCTTCCGATGTTCTTTCACCGGTAATAAATTTTGCATCATAAGGGTCCACATCACTTGTAATTAAATCAGCTGCATTTGCATCTGTGCGTGCTATTAATACTGTTGGGACACCCATTACATCTGCGGCAAGACGTGCAGAAATCAAGTTTCGGACCGCTGTTTGAGTTGGAAGTAATACCTTTCCGCCTAAATGGCCACATTTCTTTTCAGAAGAAAGCTGATCCTCAAAATGTACCGCCGCTGCCCCCGCTTCAATCATCGCTTTCATTAATTCAAAAACATTTAACTGCCCACCAAATCCTGCTTCTGCATCAGCGATAATCGGAACAAACCAATCCATCTTTGTGTTCCCTTCCACATGCTCAATTTGATCTGCACGCTGCAGTGCCTGATTTATCCGCTTCACTACATGCGGAACACTGTTAGCAGGATATAGACTTTGATCCGGATACATATGTCCTGCTACATTCGCATCTGCTGCCACCTGCCAACCACTAAGATAAATTGCTTTAAGGCCCGCTTTCACCTGCTGAATTGCTTGGTTCCCCGTTAAGGCACCAAGTGCAGGGACATAATCTTCTGTATGCAATAATTCCCACAACTTTTCTGAGCCGCGGCGTGCTAAAGTATACTCAATGTCAATCGATCCCCTCAATCTTATGACTTCCTCAGCACAATACGTTCTAGTAACACCCTTCCATCTTTCCGCCATTTCCCATTCATTTTGAAGCTTCTCCACTCTTTCCTCCATCTTTTTTCATCCTCCTTATTAAATGAAAGTATAGTCAATCACAGCATTCTGATGTTATGCCTTTGTATCTACTGTTCCACTTGATTATGCAGAGGTAACTTGCGTTAAAATCTCATATCCTGGTAACGTTAAAAACTCTATAAAATCATTATCCTGTATCAATCTATCAAATAACTGTACCGCCTCGTTAAATCGGCGATTGTTAAACTCTTTTTCTCCAATGTCCTCACGGATTTTCCTAAGCTCCTCTGTTTTAAATTCCTGATACATCTCCATTGTTATTTTCCGTCCATCTTCTAATACACCTTTGGGATGGCGTATCCATTGCCAAACTTGTGCTCGGGAAATTTCAGCTGTAGCAGCATCCTCCATTAAATGGTCAATTGGAGCTGCTCCCTTTCCATTCAGCCAGGATTCAATATATCGGATTCCGACATTTATATTTTGCCTTACTCCCTCTTCCGTAATGGCATCGACCGGAATTTCTAATAAATCTGTTTCTGTCACTTGTATATGCCGCTGTTTCGATGAATGGATTTGATTTGGCGTAGGCATCTCACGATCAAATACTTCTAATGCAACAGGGACCAGTCCCGGATGTGCCACCCATGTTCCGTCATGACCATCTCGAGCTTCCCTTTCTTTATCGGCTCTTACCTTTGCAAAGGCTTCCTCATTTTTCTGCTGATCATTTTTAACTGGAATTTGCGCTGCCATGCCGCCAATTGCAGGAGCCTTCCTGTGATGACAGGTTTGAATCGTTAGTAAAGAATAAGACCTCATAAACGGAACTGTCATCGTTACAACGGATCGATCCGGTAAAATGACATTTTCTTGATTGCGCAGTTTCTTAATATAACTGAAAATATAATCCCAGCGCCCACAATTTAATCCTGCTGAGTGTTCCCTCAATTCATATAATATTTCATTCATTTCAAATGCAGCCATAATCGTTTCAATCAAAACGGTTGCCTTAATTGTCCCTTTTGGAATTCCAATATATTTCTGCGAAAAAGTGAAGACATCATTCCAAAGCCTTGCTTCAAGATGGCTTTCAAGCTTTGGCAAATAAAAATATGGACCTGTTCCACTTTCAGTTAGATGCAAAGCATTATGGAAAAAATATAAACCAAAATCAAACAAACTTGCGGATATTGGCCTCCCATCAATTAACACATGCTTTTCTTCCAAGTGCCATCCGCGCGGCCTCACTACTAATACAGCTGTTTTTTTATTTAATTCGTATTTTTTTCCATTCGAGCCATCATAGGTTATCTTCTTATATACCGCATCATGTAAGTTTATCTGCCCCTCCATTACATTGTCCCAAGTAGGTGATGTGGCATCCTCAAAGCATGCCATAAATACTTTTGCACCAGAATTCAAAGCATTAATAACCATTTTTCTGTCCACAGGACCGGTAATTTCTACGCGACGGTCTTGTAAGTCATCCGGCAATGGTGCAATCGTCCATTCTCCGTCGCGAATATGTTTTGTTTCAGGTAAAAAGTGGGGAAGGATGCCCCGGTCTATTTCTTCTTGCCTTTGGACTCTGTACTGTAACAGTTCCCTTCTCTTTTCACCATAATGGCGTTCAAGCTGTTCAATAAATTGCAGTGCCGCTGGCGTAAGTATTTGTTCAAACCCAGATTTCATCTGCCCTACTACCGTTATCCCACTTGTTTGCGTGCTCATTTCAACACCTCTTGATTATGTTATAATACAGAATATAAAACTTAAATGTATTATATAACAGAATCGTTAAAATGCAACTGAATTTAGCTATTTTTTGTTCGTGTTCTTTCGACATATATTGTTTGGGAACGTTAAGTGAAAGGGGGGAATATAATGTTTTGGGGTGTTACACTTTATTTAAGTAAAAAAAGCTGCCGACATCTCATTGTCAGCAGCTCAGTTGTTATTCATAAATATGAACAAATGGTTCTTTCTCGTTCGGATCCCGGACTATTAGCGCCTTTGGTCCATTAACAGAAGTTACACTTATCTCTAAAGCAATGTAATCAGGAAAATCACTTAATAAACCCGCAATATACTGCGTAAATCCCACTACTTCTGATTGTCCATAAAATTGCATAGGGATTTCAATGTTTAATTTTGATAATTGTCCATCTTTATAAAGTCCACGACCAACTACACCATTATAATTAGGAAAATATTTTTCCACATCATATTTAAAGTTATTAAATGACTGAGAGTCATCCCGATATTTCTTCTCAGTAGCATCATTTGGGAACAAATAATACTTCTCATTTACCGATTTCCATTTATCAATGGATGTGCTCCCATTTGACACAGTAGTATAGGCAAAAAAGTTTCCTGGAACTACGGAATCTGTTCCTTTTTGCTCATACAATGCGATAGTAATCGGTACATTTTTCAACCCGCTAATATTTCGAAGTCGTTTTATTACTTCCTGAGCAATACTTTTCCCATGGCTCGCTACTATTGAATGGTCAATCGTTTTATCATACGTAGCTCCATATTGCTCCTTCTGGTAATAATACACGGAATTTAAGGCAAGTCCAATTACTACTCCGCCAAGCTTAACTGTATTTTTATTACTCTTTATTAAATAATCCTGTTCTAAAATATGGGCTAAATAAATAGGTGTACTTGCAGCATTTTTACCGGTTGCAACCGGATTTAACCCAAGATTTTCAGACGCTTTTAGCTTTTTTGCTTTTAATTGAGCCGGTGTATATTTCCTATTCAGCCACGATTGAACAGTATCCTTGTCTAGATATTGACCCTCCTGAAACAAATAGTCATTTGGCGAATACTGTTTTTGAGCCACTCGCATTAAACCTGTTTCAAACTCATCAATGTCATAGCGAGTATTCAGATTGCTTACCGTAAGCCCTCTTGATTTACTCGGCTTAAAAGGAAGGATAGTCTTGTAATATTGATCCGAAATTTGATAATTAGGAACAATCGCTGATTCCTTTTTGTCATTTTTCTTTTGTACAACTTGGTCTTGTTTACTAAAATTCGGTGCACAACCTGCTGTTAAAATGACAGCTAGCAGCACCGGTAACCACTTTTTCATGAAAATGCCACCTTTAATTCATCTAAGTGTCCGTTCACACTTAATCTCCTAATTTGCAAAGCAGTTAAATACTACCTCTTATAGAGACTACTTTAGCATAAGAAAAGTTTCAAATCATTGCCCAAATTCTTGCAGCATTTTATCTTCGTCCCAAATTTCAATTCCTAGTTCCTGAGCCTTCGTTAATTTTGACCCAGCATCTTCCCCGGCTATGACGATATCAGTTTTCTTGCTGACACTTCCAGTAACACTGGCTCCTAGTGCTTCAAGCTTTTCTTTCGCTTCATTGCGGGTTAGCTTTTCCAACTTTCCTGTTAACACCACTATTTTTCCAGCTAGGCTAGAATCAATATTTTCTACATCAACCGGTTTTGGCCCGAGATATGTCATGTTTAATCCTGCAGTTTTTAATTCATTTATTAATTCAAGAGCATCCTCGTTTTCAAAATAAGTGAAGATAGAATCCGCCATCTTCTCCCCAATATCTTGAATATCTGTTAGTTCCTCTTTCGTTGCTGTCATTAATTTTTCCAAGGTTCCAAAGCGCTGTGCCAGTGTTTTGGCTGCCTTCGCTCCAACATGACGGATACCCAAACCAAATAATAGTTTTTCCAAGGAATTTTCTTTGGATCTTTCAATCGCATCAAGAAGATTTGCTACCGATTTCTCTCCCATTCTTTCTAATGCGAGGAGCTGATCCTTCTGCAACCTATAAATATCCGCTACGTCTTTAATTAATTCATGGTTAAATAACTGACTAATAACCTTTTCTCCTAGTCCGTCAATATTCATTGCATCTCGGGAAACAAAATGAATGAGACCTTCTCGGATTTGTGCAGGACACTTAGGATTAATACAACGAAGGGCTACTTCTCCCTCTAGACGGACTAGTTCACTTTCACACTCCGGACAATGAGTCGGCATGGAAAACTGTCTTTCTTCACCTGTTCTCCGTTCGGCCAGCACATTCATTACTTCTGGAATAATATCTCCGGCCTTTTTAACCACCACATAATCCCCAAGCATGATATCTTTTTCCCGAATCAAGTCCTCATTATGGAGAGATGCACGTTTTACTGTAGTTCCTGCTACCTTCACAGGTTCGAGAAGCGCCGTTGGGGTGATAACCCCTGTTCTGCCTACACTTAGTTCTATATCTACAAGCTTTGTTACTACTTCCTCTGCAGGGAATTTGTATGCGATTGCCCATCTTGGGCTTTTTGCAGTGGTTCCAAGCTCTTGTTGTTGCTGCAAAGAATTCACTTTAATCACAATGCCATCAATTTCATATGGAAGATTTGGACGCTCCACTGTCCACTTATTCACATATTCGATGACCGCATCAATGGTTGCACATTTTTCACGTTCTTTATTCACTTTAAATCCTAACTTCTCTAAAAGATCCAACCCATCACTATGGGTTGTCACACCCGTTTCCGTAAAATCACCTATTGCATACAAGAAAATATCTAAGTTCCTGGATGCTGCAATTTTCGGATCAAGCTGTCTTAATGAGCCTGCTGCTGCATTTCTTGGGTTCGCAAATGGTTCTTCCCCGTTCTCTTCCTTTACTCGATTTAAATTTTCAAATGATTTCTTAGGCATATATGCCTCACCGCGAACTTCAATCGACATAGGTTGATGAAGACGAAGCGGTATCGATCGAATCGTTCTAAGATTGGACGTAATATCCTCTCCTATTGTTCCATCTCCTCTTGTTGACCCTTGGCGAAATATACCTTGTTCATATCTCAGAGAGATTGCGAGCCCGTCGATTTTCAATTCACAGACATATTCTACATCTTCGCCTACCGTTTGTTTTACACGGCGGTCAAAATCGCGGAGATCAGCTTCATTAAAGGCATTTCCAAGACTTAGCATCGGAATTTCATGTACAACTTTTTCAAATGCAGAGAGAATCTCCCCGCCTACCCGCTGTGAAGGGGAATCAGGAGTAACTAATTCAGGAAACTCCTTTTCGATGTCAAGTAATTCTCTCATTAAGCGATCATATTCTGCATCAGGAACCGATGGGTTGTCCAATACATGATATTCATAGTTATATTGTGTTAAGAGACGATGAAGTTCTTTTACCTGCTTCTCAGCAGTTTGTTTATCCATAGCTACAGCCCCTTGTCATCATTCCTATTTATACTTTTTGAATTGGTGCAAATTCCGCGAGTAATCTTTTAATACCGACAGGACTTGGAAAGGCAATATCCAATTCAACAGACTTGTCTTTGCCTTTAACACTGACGACTGTTCCAATGCCCCATTTCTTATGTTCTGCCTTGTCGCCAACCTTCCATTCCAATTCATCAGCACCCGTACCTGTTGGAATTGGTCTGGATACCGGTCGACTAACTGGTCTTTTCTGCTGGGAACTAAATGCACTAGTTTGTTGTTTCACTTCTTTATGCAAGACTTCTAATAGGTCTTCTGGTATTTCGTTAATAAATCGGGATACAGGATTCATATTTGTACGACCAAACAACGTACGCATCGCTGCATTAGTTATATACAAATCTTGTTCTGCTCGTGTAATTCCTACATATGCTAGGCGTCTTTCCTCTTCCATCTCCGCCTCTTCCATTAATGAACGGCTATGCGGGAAAACACCTTCTTCTAATCCAATTAAAAACACGACTGGAAATTCCAATCCTTTTGCTGAATGTAATGTCATTAAAACAATCGCATCATTATTGTTTTCTTCTTTTTCATCTAACCGATCGATATCCGCTACTAGAGCAAGATCAGTCAAAAAGGCAACTAAGCTCTTGTCTTCACTGCCTTCTTCAAAGCTTTTCGTAACGGATAAAAATTCATCTATATTTTCTAGTCTGCTCTGCGCTTCCAACGATTTTTCCGCATGCAGCATTTCACGGTAGCCTGATTTATCTAAAACCTCATCTACAAGCTCTGTTACAGATAAGTATTCTTGCATTTGTGTATAGTTTTTAATTAACTCATAAAACTCATATGCAGCTTTTGCGATTTTCGGACTTACCCCTATGAAATCAATTTCCTTTAACGCTGCAAAAATAGAAATATCATTATCAGCAGCATATCGGGCAATTTTATCAAAAGAAGTGGAACCAATTCCTCGTTTTGGTACATTAATAACACGTTGCAAGCTGATATCATCGTCAGGGTTAGCAATTAAACGCAAGTAGGCTAGAATATCCTTAATCTCTTTGCGATCATAAAATTTAATTCCGCCTACAATATGATAGTCAATATTGGATTTTAACAAAACCTCTTCCATTACACGTGATTGGGCGTTGGTACGGTACAGAATTGCAATATCCGATAATTTGCGTTCTCCCGATTCCACCATTTCTTTGATTTTCCCTGCCACAAACTGTGCTTCGGATTGTTCACTGTCCGCTCGATAATAGCAGATTTTTTGCCCATCATCATTTTCCGTCCATAATTTTTTCGGCTTTCTGTTTGCATTATGTTTAATGACTTCATTTGCTGCATGAAGAATTCGCTTGGTAGAACGATAATTTTGTTCAAGCATGATGACTTTTGCCCGAGGATAATCTTTCTCAAAGGAGAGGATATTCGCGATATCTGCACCGCGCCAGCGATAAATCGATTGGTCTGAATCCCCGACAACACATATATTTTGGAACCTGGATGCCAGCATTTTCACCAGCATATATTGCGCCCTATTTGTATCTTGATACTCATCCACATGAATATATTGAAACTTTCTCTGATAGAATTCCAATGTTTCTGGTACCCGATTAAAAAGATGAATAGTCATCATAATGAGATCATCAAAGTCCAGCGCTTGATTTTTACGAAGACGTCTTTGATACTCCTCGTACACATCACTTACAACCTGTTCGTAAAATCCACCTACCAACTTTGAATATTCTTCAGGAGTTACTAGTTCATTTTTCGCACTGCTAATAGTCCCAAGAATTGCTCTCGGTTCAAATTTCTTCGGATCAATATTTTTATCCTTTAAAATACCTTTAATGACAGATTGTTGGTCTGTAGGATCTAATATCGTAAAATTACGGTTTATTCCGATGCGATCTATATCGCGTCTTAAAATTCTTACACACATAGAGTGAAAAGTGGAAATCCAAACTTCTTCGGCAGCACCACCCATAATTTTTCCAATCCGTTCTTTCATTTCTCGCGCAGCCTTATTAGTAAAGGTAATAGCCAAAATATTGTATGGATTAACTCCCTTTTCCACCATTAAATATGCGACACGATGTGTTAACACACGTGTTTTCCCACTCCCGGCACCAGCCATAATTAAAAGGGGACCGTCCGTTGTTTTTACCGCTTCTTGTTGCTCCGGATTCAATCCTGCAAGCAGGCGATCTTTTAAAAATTGCATTGTATTATTCACCACCAGAACATTTGTTCTTATTATATATTTTCAACTAAATAAAGTCTACCTGCTATTCGTTACTTGTACTGTTTTTAAAGCCTGATTTATATCTTCATAAATAATGTTGCCAACGACAATGACATCTGCATACTGACTCATCTCTTCGGCTTGTTCTACGGATACAATACCCCCACCATAAAACAATTTCGTATTCGTCAAATGACTTTTCGCCGCTTTCACCACATCCACATTACCGTAAGTACCACTGTATTCTAAATAGAAGATAGGCATCTTAAATAAATTTTCCGCCATCATGGCATAAGCCTCTACATCTTCTACACTTAAATCTGTTCTCGATTGCGTTAGCTTAGCAGCCTTGCAATCATTGTTTAATATGCAATAGCCTTCCACCAATATCTCATCCCAGTTCATTAGGATACCATATTCCTTTACCGCTTCATGGTGCAAGCCAGTTATCCATTCTACGTTTTCACTGTTGAGAACGGATGGGATAAAATAGAGGTCAAAACCAGGTGTAATGGATTCAAAATTAGAAATTTCCAACACACATGGAACTGTGAATCTCCGGACACGTGCCATTAAATTTAGAACATTTTCCAACGTTACCCCATCTGTTCCCCCAATAATAATAGCATCTGTACCAGACTCACATAATTTTTCTAAGTTTTTATCAGAAATTTCCTTATTCGGATCCAACTTAAAGGCGTGTCGCCATTCGCGAACGTCGTACATCGAGCGTATCCTCCATTCCTATATTCCATACAACATTATAGCATTTGTTATAAGCATCAAAAAAGGTTTTCCATATGTAACTTAAGGAAACACCTTATATTGAATTGTTTGAAAATATATACTACGTAAGTTACAGTATTATCAGTTATTTTACATTTTGATTACCAAATAGGGAAAATGTCCCAAATTTTCCCGACCGTTATTTTTCATTCAGGAAAACTCGAAAGAAAATGAGGACTTTTTAGTCTATAATTCATGTTATTTTCCCAAGTTAATTGTCCTATAAAGTGTGATATGATAACAATAAGAAATTCAACTCAGAAAAAAAATTTGTAAGGAGGAGTTAAAATGCGTAAAAAAAACACCCCATCGAAGATTACAAAAAGAGACATTGATTCCTTAATTTACAAAATTGATATTCTGCTGAACGATAAAAAAGATTCAAATCTTCAAAAAGTAAAAGTATCCGTATGACCTTTGACACAGAACTTTATACTTAAATAGAAACCAAAAATCCTATGCAGGGAATCAAAATTCTCTGCATAGAATTAAAATGAGAAGAGAATAAATTCCCTTAAAAATTTTCTTATTATTACCACTTTAAGTAATATTTAAGCTATAATATATTCTGGGTGGTTAATATATGAACATTGGTGCAATTATTAAATTAAATCGTATCAAACAAAATTTGACCCAAGAAGAGTTAGCTGAGGGAATTATTTCCATCTCCTATCTATCCAAAATTGAAAACGGTAAAATCGAACCAAACGACGAAGTCATTAAACTCCTCTGCCTAAGGTTAGGGATAGAAATCAATAGACAGATTGATGATGAAACAAAAGCACTATGTCATGAATGGTTTCGGTTGTTATTGTCATGTACTGATGTTGAGAGGTTAAAAGAGAAATATAAAGAAGTAAATGAATTGGTTAATACTATTCAAGATTTGGAGCTTCAGATTTTATTAAAAATACATTTGATAAGATATTATTTGAAGATTGGTGACCAAGATCTCGCATTAAGCCATATCTCTCAAATAAAAGGATTTAGTACTACTTTTAATAATATTCAAAAGTATTATTGGTATAAATTTAATGGTAATTACTTTTATATAAAAGAAGAATATAATGAAGCTTTACGTTTTTATACTTTATCCGAGGACCTTGTTATTAATCTTGAATTGTCGGATGAGGAGATAGCTGATTTAGATTATTCTTTAGCACTTACGTATAGTAAATTACGTATTACAACCCTTTCTCTAAGAGCAGCTTCAAAAGCACTTGAAATTTATCGTCAAATTTATAACTTTTCAAGATGTGCTGAGTGTCATCTAATCTTAGGTATTTCATACCGAAGAATTCATAATCATGAAGCTGCTATAAAAAATTATAAATTAGCCATGGAGCTAGCTGAACGTACAAATAATAAAGAAATAATTCATTTAGCCCATTTGAATTTAGGATATTTATATTACGCCGAAGGAGATACTAAACAAACTATTGAACATTTAGATATGATAGTTAATGAAGAAGATTCTGTTTTAAGTGATAGGCTCTTAGCGTTAACTGCAATAGTTGAAGAACTATATAAAAATCGTGATTTTCTAGAGGCAAAAAAGAGAATAAGAGAAGGGCTAAGTTGGATTGACTCTACAAATAAACAACAAAATTTGCTCTTTTATTACGAAATATATACCTACCTCTATTTAATTGATTCTGAAGATGAAAAATTTGAAGATATGATGGTAAATGAATTTATTCCGTACCTAGAAGAACAAAAAGATTATGCAAGGTTGACAAACTACGCTACACTTCTAGCTAATCATTTCGAGGAATTACATAAATATAAAAACGCAACTAAATACTACAAACTTGTCAACTTTTCATATAAACAAATAATGCAAATTTAGGAGGCATAAATATGAAAAAGGTAATCTTTTCTTTAGGAATAACCGCATTATTAATTGGGGGAAGTTTTATCATAAAAGATACACAACAAAGTCAACCTAGTAAAGATTCAAAAGTAGTTAATGTTGCTGCTGGAGAAAAAGAACCCAAACTTTTCTCAACTTATAGTGTTTCTTTCTATTCTTTTGAAATTTAGTCGCTAAAAAAGAGGCTGGGACAAAACGCAGTAAAAATCAAAAAAGCGCATGAAATCAAATTTAAAAACCTTGATTTCATGCGTTTTTGCTTTCGTAGATTTAACCAATTTCAATGATTTTTTTACTTATGTCCCAGCCTCTTTTTATTTTATACATTTACCACTTTCTCGATAAACTCCCCGATTGCTCCACAATGGATTTCCACTTCTGGCAGGTGGTAAAACGTCGTATCTAAACTGTTCTCTTGGTTTTCTATATCCGGATTCAGTATATAGATTTTGGGAACACCCGCACCTAATGCTATTCCTAATTCTGTATGACTTCCTTTTCCGCCTGGCAGGAGGAGAATAAAAAGGTCGCAGTTCGTTACTGCTTCTTTTTCCTTTGTTCCAATTCTCATTAATTCCTCTTTTCCTACGGTTTTATCATTTTGGGTCCAGTCATAAGTCTGCTGGAAACCGTTTTCTAATAGTTTACTTGAAAGCTCTCTTACCATTTCTATATTTTGAAAGCTCGATGCTATATAAAACCTCATTTAACTACTCCCTATAATTGTGTTTTGTAATATTCCTCTTTCTGCAACAACTTCTGTTTCACCTCTGGCCATTCTTCCGAGATAATGGAATATACGCAAGCGTTTCTAATATACCCGTTTTCTAGTATTCTCTCTTTGCGGAGAATCCCTTCCCTTTTTGCCCCTATTCTTTCCATTGCTCTCTGAGATCTAATATTTCGTTCATCGGTTTTTAGCTGAACGCGGACCATGTTCAGTTCTTCAAAACAAAACCGTAGTAAAGTCAACTTGCAAGCTGAGTTGACAAAACTTCGTTGATAATCTGGTGCATACCATGTTGATCCTATTTCACAGGCACGGTTATGGAAGTCAAATCCATAGATGCGGGTTGTTCCTACAATTTTTCCCGTTTCCTTCAGCTGAACAACAAAGGGTAAAATCTGCTTATTCTCCCTTCCCTTTAAAGCAGTTTGAACCCAATTTTCCATTTTTTCAAGTGTATCTATACGCAGCAGCATAAAATCCCATACACTTGGGTGATTTACCGCAAATAGATCCTTTATATGTTCCTCTTCCATTGGGATTAATCTTAATTGTTTATGCTCTAATACTGGTTGTCTTTCAAATAGATTATTCATCATACAGTACCTCCATTTTCCTTAAATATTTCTTTCCATTCATACCATGCTTTTAAATACTTTGGTAAATCCTTAGGATGATAGATAACGCATCTGGAAATGCGAATATATAACCCTATCATCACCTCTTCCACTAACTTTTCCTCCGCAATCGGAAATTTCATATCTTTTGCGGCTTCTATTATTGTTTCCTTCGACAAATCCATTGGTGAGGAACAAAAGGCAAATACTAAATCGTATATAGGTGTACCTACAATGGGTGTTGGATCAATTACTCCACATAACTGTTCGTTCTTCCATATAAAATTATGAACACCACAATCACCATGGAGCAAAAAAGGATAATCTATTACATTACGATTGGATTTCACTACTAAAGACCTTATAAATTGACAATCCTCTTTTCCTAAAACGGAATTAAGTCTTTCACTCGCTACCTCTATTTCTCCTAAAAGATAGTTCCCCCATGAAGTAACCGGCTCTTCCATTAAGCCCCACATGCCTTGTATTTCTGCAGGATTATAACAATTTATCACCTTCTTAACCAAAACCTTTAAAGCATATTTTTTATCAAAATGTCCATCATATTCCCCCTCGATATATGTATAAACAATATATCTAAATGCAGGGTCGACAAAAATAAGACTCGGAAAAAGAGAAACATCTTGATAAACATTCAAAAAATAACTTTCCGCTTCTATCACTTTCGGTGCATTAGACTTTATGATAAATTTTTGACCGTTCCTCAACTTAAGATAACCTATTTTACTAGAAGTTCCTCCTTTCAGAGATTCGAACTCCTCCACATCATTTTCAATAATACCTTCTCGTATCAACTCATTTACTATAGATTCCATCTTATACCTCTAGGTCGTAAAAATATAAATCTGTTAGAAAGAATAAAAACATCTACGCGCCCATACTATCAGACTGTTTTAAAGATTATACCATTTCTGTTACGTAAAAATCGAAATCATTTAAAAAGTTTACACTGAGCTAGAAACCAGGGAATTATCAATAAAATAGTTATTGTTTTCAACTACATATATATTTTTAAATCATATTCTGATTACAAGATAAATAAATATATAGGAGGCCAACCCTTATTACAGATTCTATATACTTATATTTAATATTTTATTTATAATTATTATAAATAAATATTGATTTTAATTTTATTATAGTTATAATGATAGTAAGCTATAAAAATCTGAAGAGGTGATTTTAAATGAGTACAAACAATAAAAAACTTACTACTAGTTGGGGAGCACCGGTTGGTGATAATCAGAACTCGATGACCGCAGGATCACGTGGACCAACATTGATTCAAGATGTTCATCTATTAGAGAAACTTGCACATTTTAACAGAGAAAGAGTACCAGAACGAGTAGTACATGCGAAAGGTGCAGGAGCGCATGGTTATTTTGAAGTAACCAATGATGTAACGAAGTATACAAAAGCTAAATTTTTATCAAAGGTTGGGAAAAAGACTCCATTATTCGTTCGTTTTTCTACAGTAGCAGGTGAAAATGGTTCCGCAGATACTGTTCGTGACCCTCGCGGTTTTGCGGTGAAGTTCTATACAGAAGACGGAAACTATGACATTGTTGGTAATAATACACCTGTATTCTTTATTCGTGATGCTATTAAATTTCCTGATTTTATTCATACACAAAAAAGACATCCTGCTACACACTTAAAAAATCCTGATGCGGTTTGGGACTTCTGGTCATTATCTCCTGAGTCCTTGCACCAAGTTACAATCTTAATGAGTGACCGTGGAATTCCAGCAACCTTCCGTCATATGCATGGATATGGAAGCCATACATTCAAATGGGTAAATGCAGATGGCGAAGGCGTTTGGATTAAGTACCATTTCAAAACAGAACAAGGAGTTAAAAACTTAGCAGTTGATGTTGCCTCAAAACTTGCAGGAGAAAATCCTGATTATCACACAGAGGATCTATACAACGCAATTGAAAAAGGTGACTTTCCAGCATGGAAACTCTACGTTCAAATTATGCCTTTAGAGGATGCAAATACGTATCGTTTTGATCCATTCGATGTAACAAAGGTATGGTCTCAAAAGGATTACCCATTAATTGAAGTAGGGCGGATGGTATTAAATAAAAATCCTGAAAACTACTTTGCTGAGGTAGAGCAAGCAACATTTTCCCCAGGAACATTGGTGCCAGGGATAGATGTTTCCCCTGATAAAATGTTACAAGGACGATTATTTGCATATCATGATGCTCACAGATATCGTGTTGGTGCAAATCATCAATTACTGCCAATCAACCGTGCTCGAAATGAGGTTAATAATTACCAACGTGATGGTCAAATGCGATTTGATAATAACGGAGGCGGTTCGGTATATTATGAGCCAAATAGTTATGGCGGTCCAACTGAATCCCCAGAAGATAAGCAAGCAGCATATGCTGTATCTGGTGTTGCCGATAGTGTAGCATATGACCATAATGATCACTATACACAGGCTGGAGATCTGTATCGTTTATTAAATAAGGATGAGAAAACAAGACTCGTTCAAAATATTGTAGATGCAATGAAGCCTGTTACAAAGGATGAAATTAAACTTCGTCAAATAGCTCATTTCTATAAGGCAGACCCAGAATACGGTACTCGTGTCGCAGAAGGTCTTGGATTGCCTGTACCACAACTAGTTTAATATCATGGGAGAGAAGTATATTTATTATCTTCGTACGAATTTTAGGAGTCTCGATTGAGATAAATAAAATACGGCTTGGAATGAGTCAATGTTGGCTTAACGTAGGATAAAAGCTTTTAACCGATAGGTGCTGAAGCTAAACTTAGTTAATACGTAATAATAGTTTTCCTTCTAAAAAGGTATCTGTTTTAAATGCAGATACCTTTTCATTTTGTCGAAGAATGCGTAGTAATGTTCTCCAATAAACTCTCTTTTTCACATGAGTATTGCT
>Ga0224736_1034_pt1 | contig 45562 bp, 48 predicted proteins | sample IA12soil_MG_GH6A_FD_161628 | JGI IMG/M metagenome (GOLD analysis project Ga0224736, IMG submission 161628) | Enriched cells from agricultural soil in Iowa, United States - IA12soil_MG_GH6A(-) | ecosystem: Environmental > Terrestrial > Soil > Agricultural land | place: USA: Iowa | collected 2017-05-08
ACAATCAAGCGAGGAAAGAGCCCAAACTTAGGGGAAAAGCAGAAGAAAGGTAACAATCCAGTGAGGAATATGCCCGAACTAAGGAAAAAAGCAGAAGAAAGGTAACAATCAAGCGAGGAAAGAGCCCAAACTGAGGGAAAAAGCAGAAGAAAGGTAACAATCCAGTGAGGAAAGAGCCCGAACTAAGGAAAAAAGCAGAAGAAAGGTAACAATCGTAGCCCAAACTTCGAAGGAAGGCAAACGAACGGTAACGATATGCTCAGGATGATTAACAATTTTTCACAATAATAGAGGATATAATTCATTAACTCCATTCGTATCAGTATCAGAATCAGATATTAGGACCAATCTTTTTTACAAAAAATTGGGTAAGGTTTTTGAAGGTGATTAGTAATTTATGAAGAATTTTTTATCTAGGAAGGTGGTAATTTATCGATCATGACCATTTATATTGCGCTTTTTAGAGGCATTAATGTTGGTGGCCATAATATTATAAAAATGGCAGAACTAAGAAATCTATTTCATACAATGAAGCTTACAAATGTAAGGACGTATATTCAGAGCGGCAATGTAGTGTTTGAATCGGAAGAAGAGGAAGGAACTTTGCAAGGTCGATTGGAACATGAAGTGGAAAAAACATTTGGCTTTCCTGTTTCGATTATCCTTAGAACATCTGGACAATTGGAAAAGTTGATTCAGCAATGCCCGTTTCCAGTGGAGCATTTGCAAGAGGGAGAAAGTGTTCATGTTGCGTATTTAGAGGAAGAACCTACACAAGAAGCGATTATACGTTTAAGAGAATTTGAAAGTGATGAAGAGCAGTTTCGGTTAATAGGTAAAGACCTCTACTTATTTCTTCGTAAAAGTATTCGCGATTCTAAGCTTGCGAACCAGCTTAAAACGCTTGGGGTGAACACAACTGTTCGAAATTGGAGAACAACTTTTAAGCTTAATGCCATGGCAAAAGAGATAAAGAAAGGAAGATGAAAATGAAAAAAAGACCAGAAACGAATGAGTATAATCCTTACTACTTGACATACATAAACCTTGTTGGAGAAGGAGACATTGTAGATATTTTAAGCCAACAAATAAAGGAGACAGTGGAACAACTGAAAGGGTTAACAGAAGAACAAGCTCATTTTCGATATGCCCCTGACAAATGGACGATAAAAGAAGTAATCGGCCATATTGCAGATACGGAAAGAATAATGTCTTACCGTCTTCTAAGCTTTGCAAGAGGCGAAAAAGCGACATTGCCTGGGTTTAATGAAGCAGATTATGTACATTATGCCGCTTTCAATCACTTGACAATCGAGGAACTGCTTGAAAATCTGAAAGCGGTTCGCTACTCTACCATTCATTTACTCAATGGCTTAGAGGAAGAGGCTTGGCTGCGAAGAGGAAATGCAAATGGTTCCGATGCAACTGTCCGAGCTATTGCATATATTATTGCCGGACATGAACTACATCACCGCAATATCATCCAACAACGCTACCTGTAATGGTGCCTGGCACCACTCATGGACATTTTGCATTTTTGTACGCCTCCCGTGGACACTTTACCTTTACTTTTTAATTGGTTGGCATGGACGAGCTTTTATGCCTAAAATAGAGAGGAAAAAAAGGCAGTGCAGAGAGGTAGATGGAATTGGAAAATAATATAGTTAAAAAAGACATACGTTTAGTTGCTTTGGATATGGATGGCACGCTTCTGAATGAAGATCAGGAAATTTCGCAAGCAAATAGAGAGGCAATTACAAAGGCAAGAGAAAATGGAATACATGTTGTATTAAGTACAGGGCGGCCGTTTATTCATGTAGAGGATTATGCGCGTTCACTTGAATTGAATTCCTTTATAATAACGGTGAATGGCGGTGAAATTTGGGATTCAAACGGAAATTTACTGGAAAGAAACTTACTTACCGTTGAGGAAATCAAAATGATGTGGAATTTGAAAAATCTCCATCAAACGAATTTCTGGGCACTTACAGTAGATAAGGTATTCCGAGAAGATTTTCCTGAGGAAACGGCATTAAACCAACATCAATGGCTCAAATTTGGATTTGATGTAGACGATGATGATGTTCGCAATACGATTATCGAGGAGCTGAATAAACGTAAGCTCCAGGTTACCAATTCCAGTCCAACTAATCTTGAAGTAAATCCTTATGGCATTAGCAAGGCAAATGCTCTGGAAAAGGTGTGCAAGCGTATCGGCATCACAATGGATAATGTAATGGCGGTAGGCGATAGTCTCAATGATATTGCCATGATTGAAGGCGCCGGGTTAGGTGTAGCCATGGGCAATGCCCAAGAAACTGTGAAGAAGGCGGCTGATTGGGTAACAAGCACGAATAATGAAGATGGCGTTGCGAAAGCAATTGTGCAGTGGGTTTTGTAAAAATAACGCAACGATTCTTTAATAAAGGAAGGGATGAGGGAGAATGAAAGACGGTTATGTTTCGGTTACGGGTGGAAGAGTCTATTATAAAAAAGTTGGGGATGGCAATAAAACACCAGTGATCGTTTTACATGGAGGACCAGGAGGGACCCATGTTCCATTTTTTAATTTAGAAAAGCTGGGAAATGATCGTCCAGTAATTTTTTACGATCAGCTTGGTTCGGGTAGGTCTGACAAACCAGATGATTTATCTTTATGGCATGTAAGTCGCTTTGTGGAGGAACTTGGCCAAATAAGAGAAGCCCTTGGCCTTTCGCAACTACATATTTTAGGACATTCTTGGGGAACCATGCTCGCAGCAAGCTACTTATTAACAAAGCCAGAAGGGGTAAAAAGTGTTATTTTTTCAAGTCCTTGTTTAAGTGCACCACAATGGGAGCGGGATCAAGAGGTTCATTTAAAGCAGCTTCCTCAGGATGTTCAGGATATCTTAGCGAAGCATGAGCGTGAAGGTACAACCGATTCGGAAGAATATAAAACGGCGATGAAGGAATTTAATAAACGTTTTGTCTATCGTCTTGAATCGAAGCCAAAAGAAACTGAAACCGAGTACGCGAAGTCGAATCCAGTAGTCTATAACACGATGTGGGGGCCTTCCGAGTTTTGCACAACGGGTAATCTAAAAAGCTTCGATGTAACCAAGCGCTTAAAGGAAATACAGATTCCGGCGTTATTTACATGTGGACGCTACGATGAGGCAGCTCCAAGCACTGTAGAAGAACAAAGTCGCAAACTTCCGGGAGCAAAATTCCATGTATATGAAAACAGTGCACACTTAGCATATCTAGAAGAACCAGAGGAATATCTTCGCGTAGTTAGCCAATTTTTAGCAAGTGCAGATTGATGCGATGGTTTAACACATTTAAAGGAACCAGACACGCCATGATTGGACACAAAGTTCATCATGGTTTGCTTGGTTTTTTTTATAGGTATAAAAATCACAGATATATCCAACTTAATAAGGAAGTAGATTAAATTGTCATTGAGTGGGTGGTTATGAAACTTTCTTTTTTTATAGATGTTGCTATGGTCATTCTGATATCATTTTGCCTGTTGAAAAAGAATCATAATAGGTTTGAGAATCTGTTTATGTTGATGGCAGCAGAATTTGTATTGTTATGTTACTATGCTATTCTGTATATCAACTTAGACCTATGGACGATTTCAAAAGGTACCGAGAGATTTATCATTTTTCGAATATATGAAGTATTTTTTATTCCTTTGTTATTTTTGCTATATTTCAATTTACTTCCATTGCTGAAGAAACTTTTCTCGCAATTTGGATTAACAGTTCTATTTATAGGAATTATCTTGGCGGTGGAATTGTGGATGGTAGAGTGGAAGGTGATTATGTATAAGAATTGGCATGCATGGCAGTCTTTGATTACATCCTTATTTTTAATTATTCTACTTCGTGCCTTATTAAAAGGATATCAGTTATTGGGAGAAAAGTTCCGGTAGACCTGTAGATGTATAATTAATAAAAAAGGAGAGAGGAAAGTTGCCACTTCCACATAAATTTGATGAAAATGAATGGTTTGTAATAATCGGTATTATTATTTCGTATACGATCTTCTTTCTCTTGCCAAAAAGGTTTCCTATCAACATAACGATTCTCTTAATGATGTTTGGATCTGTGGTTGCAAGATTTTCTGATCATCTATTGGCTGGTCCAGGAGTCGACCTATATAATTTAATGGATACTCCTAACTTTGAATTATTTGATCTTATTTTATATCTTTTTTACGCCCCTTTTTCTTATTTCTTCGTATACTTTTTTGAAAAGTTTGGTATCAAGGGCTTTGGAACATTATTTTACATCATTGGCTGCACATTGGGCGGAACCATGGTTGAATGGCTAACAAAGCAATTTCATGTCTTTAACTATAACGGGTGGCACCTAGCATACTCCTTCACCGTCTACCTCATCATCCAAACCCTAACCCTGTTTCTATACAAATGGTGCCAGGCACCACCCGTGGACAATTAGGGATTTTGTCCTTGTGGGGTGGACAGTTTGGTTGTATGGAACTGAGTGTAGATTTGCAGATAACTAAAAGTATTAAAAAATAGAAGGATTTTTGTAGGATTAGTCGAATTGTATTAAGAAAGCTGTATACAAACATCTTTTTGTTCTCGCTTTCTCGTCTACCAGAAAAAAATTAAATAGGAGTGATTTTTATTGGTCCGCAAACGACGTTTCTGGGCTCCAGGGGCCAAGTATCATATTACGAGTAGAGGAATTCGGAAAATGGACCTCTTTCTGGACGACCACGACCGCTTGAAATACCTTGATTTTTTAACAAAAGTTAAACAACAATACCCTTTTCAACTATACGCATATTGCCTCATGACCAATCATATTCACCTTCAATTAAAAACCATCCAGCATTCCCCAAGTGAAATAATGAATTATTTGCATTCCCAATATGCTAAATACTTTAATAATCGGTATAATTATACGGGTCATGTCTTTGAAAGCAGGTATGGAGCAGAGCTTATTGATACTCCCGAATATGAACTGGAAGTAAATAAATATATTCACTTAAACCCACTCAGAGCCAATATCGTTAAACATCCAGAGGATTATCCATGGAGCAGTTACCGCACGTATCTCTTCAGTGAAAAGAATCCACTGATCACAACCGAACAGATCTTTTCCTACTTTTATCCTCCACTTGATGAAAACTATCAATGCTATCTAAACACCAACTATACAAAGTTAACATTCTTCCCAAATGGAAAGTTAAATATTACTATTACAAGTGCAGAACCTCCATATCCGTCTACCAACGGTTAGGGATGAAATATGGCGTAAATGGTATACAGCTCCTGCATTTACTGTAATGATGTTTGTAGGGGAAATGGAAATGGACGCGTTAATCATTCATTCGTATGCATTTATTGTTGGTTAGCGCATAAAGCGGTAAAAGACGCAAAAGGAAGAGGCACGATGCAGTAATAGGACAAATCAATTATATGTTCCCTACTCAAAAAGTGGGTTTTCAATCTGTGGCACCGTTTGATATGAATAAGATAGGCACGTGCTTCGACTTGGCGTCATTTAAGAGGGCAAAACCACAGGAAAGGCCCCTACATTCAACGATTCTTCCGTTTCGGGGGTGCTTCCAATGACAATGCAAGCAAAGGAAACAGGAATAACAAACTGAATCGTAGTACTGGAAGGAATATACTGCGGAAGCTAATTAGTAAAAGGGATTGAATTTCTTGGATATGTAAAGAGGCATTAATAAAAAGTAGTCATCCTGTCGGTTCGTGAAATTGATGTAAAAATATAAACTAGATTGCCTAGGGAATACCAAGTGGAAAAACGAGCTGTTTTTCACACTTGGTTTTTTTTGTCTTTTAACACAAAGTGTCCTTCCTACAAGGACACTTTCTCGATTTGTCCACGAGTGGTGCCTGGCACCCGATGCAAACGTTTTCAGAAATTTTTTTATATTTCGTGGGACGAAGGGGTTGACTTTGTCTAGGAGAATCAATAGAATTAAGTGTAATTTCATAATAATTTGTTAATTTAGAAATATAAAAGAGTGCGCGAGATACTGTTGAGTGTATGAGTATATCCCGTTGCTACTAGCCAAGACATTTAGGGGGGATGAAAGATGCTTGATGAACCAATCATCGCAAGCGTCATCGTGTTAGCCTTAGTAATGATCGGAGAAGTTATCTCCATTGTTAGTCGTGCAAGAGTTCCAATGCTTTTCGTTGTTTTTTTAGGATATCTACTTTGTCTTTGGGCAGGGATATTTCCAACCAATCTTACAGACAAAACACCACTAACGGTATTTGGAGGACTGATGATAGCTCCGCTGATAGTCCATATGGGGACTCTTATACCGTTCAAAACATTAAAGGCGCAATATAAATCTGTTATTATTGCTATCACTGGTATTATTTTTGCTACTATTCTTATTCTCGCTATAGCAACCCCTATACTGGGCTATAAAACAGCCGCATCAGGAATCGGGCCATTAACCGGGGGAATCATCGCTTTTGTTATTACATCAGAAAAACTAAAGGCAATTGGGATGACCTCCATTATTGTTATACCTGCACTTATATTAGCTTTACAAAGTATTATCGGTTTACCACTAGCTTCTAACTTTTTAAGAAAATATGGATTAAAACTTCGCGATTCTCACAATATGAGTGATATTGCTGCAAACGAAGTAGCGGTTGCAACTGCAGAGACCACTAAATCATGGATTCCGGAGAAATATGCAACTTCTGCTGTCTTGATTTTTCAATTATTTATAGGTGGAGCAATTGCCGTATTACTTGGAAAATGGACTGGCATTCATTACAGTCTATGGTCTCTTATTATTGGTTTTGTCGGTATTAAAGTTGGGTTCTATCGTGAAAACATGATGCAAAGAGCCAATACATTTGGTATTGCCAATGCTGGTCTTATCATTGCATTATTGCCATCATTGAATTCAGTGACTTTTGAAGCTTTCCTCAAAAACTTGCCAGCAGTTCTACTTATCCTTATAGTAGGAGCAATTGGGATTATTATTGGCGGTATTGTAGGTTCGAAAATTTTTAAATGGGACAAATTTCTTGGTATACCTGTTGCATTAACAGCGCTATTCGGATTTCCAGGAGATTATATGATTTGTTCAGAAATTAGTCGTTCCCTTGCACGAAATAAAAAAGAAGAGGAATGGTTATTTTCACAGTTGTTGACTCCTTTATTAATCGGTGGATTTACAACTGTAACGGTAGCCTCGGTCGTTCTAGCAAGTATATTAATGAAGACTTTGTAAAATGATTAAAAAACCTCCTGTATGGACTGATGTGACCCCTAAAAGTTAGAGTTTATTATTAAGCAGCTAATTGGTTGGTGTGGATGGGGTATTGAACCGGACTCCAACGGTTAGATTTTTACTCTAACTTTTGGGGTGAGGTACAGACAGGGGGTTTTTAATATTTCAAGGATGTTTATAATAAGGCGGTCGTAGAAACCGTTAGTGCACTAAATAGCGCATATCTCTCGTCTAAGGGGATTAAGGATATGGTGTTTAGGTGAAAACACAGAGAATGCACCGTAAAATAACGGAACCAGGGAGTGTAAGCATCACAAAAATCCCCTGATTTATCACACATAATGGAACTGGTGGCGGCAAACTCTCGGCATTCCAAATTTAAGACCAAATCGTTTTCGATTTGGTCCGTGTTCAATCTTATATGAAAAACTTATTGGGTCACTAGATTTGTGGCTCCTACCCTTAAATCTTTCACTACTTTACCATCTTTTACAACAATGACGATATTATCTTGATTTTCTAAAGAAGAGATATCTGTTAATGGATTGACTTTTGTGATGACGAGATCAGCCAGCTTTCCGTCCTCGACTGTTCCTAATTTATCCTCCCAGCCAAGGCATTCAGCGGCAACCTTTGTAGTTGCAACAATAGATTCCATAGGACTCATGCCGATACCACACATTAAGTTCAATTCGCGAAGGTTTGTGCCATGCGGCATAACCCCTGCATCTGTACCCATTGCAATTTTAACTCCAGCCTTAAATGCCTTCGTAACACTTTCGTGGTGAATATCCACAACTTCCAGTGCTTTTTGAATAGCATGTGCAGGCATATTATTGCTGTTTTTCCCTTGTTCTAGAACTGCTACTGGAGCGAGTAGGGTAGGCACTAGGTAAGTTCCGTGTTTTAGCATTAATTCAATTGCCTCATCATCAAGGAAAATTCCGTGTTCAATAGAGTGAATTCCTGCACGAACGGCATTTTTTACTCCCTCTGCACCCTGAGCATGGGCCATTACCTTAATTCCGCGGCGGAATCTTGCTTCTTCTACGATAATACTTAACTCTTCAAAAGAGAATTGAGTAAATTCCGGATGGTCTGTCGGGCTCATTACACCGCCAGTTGCATGAACTTTAATGATATCTGCGCCGGCTCTTAGCATTTCTCTTACACGTTGGCGAACTTGCTCAGGGCCGTCACAAAGTCCGCTCGGCATGCCTGGGTAGGTAGGTCTAGTTGTGTCGATGCCGGATCTTGTCCAACTATCGCCGTGGCCGCCTGTAATGGTTAGCGGATTAATACTCACTTGCATTCTAGGTCCGAGCACAAGGCCATTCTCAATTGCTTGCTTTACTCCCACATCTGTAAACCCTGCGTCACGTACAGAAGTAATTCCTGCGTTTACAGTTTTTTTCATATGTTCAATGGCTTGGTAAAAATGATAGGAAAATGGAGTGGAGACGGTTTTTTCAAGATTAGAAAACTCCATCATCATGTGAACATGTGTATCAAATAATCCAGGCAGGATATACCCATTCTGTGCATCCAAAATTTCCACGTCTTCATCAGGGAGACGAATTTCGCTGGCTCTACCTACTTGTTTAATTTTGTTATCCTTCAATAAAACCACTGCATCCTGAAGTGGCTCCCCGCCAGTTCCATCAATAAGTGTTCCGTTTTTGACAAGTGCGTAAGTCATGTTAGTATCCCTTCCTTTTTGTTTATTTATTCTATCAATTAACAATATTCTATACTATTTGATAGATGTCCTGCCGAAATTCAGAAAAAATTTCGTGAAGCTAAATATTTTTTTAATCGTGTAAAGGGAAAAAGCAATCTAACAACCAAAGGAATAATAAAAAAAGAATTGGCTAATGGCCAATTCTTCTTGAATTTTTTTAAAACTGTCCACCCTCTATGGACAAATTATCAATTTGTCCACGAGTGGTGTCTGGCACCTAACGGAAGATGTGGACTTTTCCCCAGTGGGTGCCGCCGTCAGAGGTGGTGTACATAACACTTGGTTTGGTGTTTTCAGTGATGATCCACCAGCCATGATTTTCGTCCGCAATGGCAAGGTATGAATCACCGTATCCAGTAAAGGTTTCATTGCTGTTAACCCATGTTTTTCCGCCGTCTTTCGTCCAACCAATTGAATTAGGATCGTCGCAAGCTGGGCAAGAGCCACCCATGAAGGCTACTTTGGGATTGACTACATAGAACGGGCCAGGTTTCGTTCCTTTATTTTTTGGCCCATTTCTATCCTCTTGTGTAAATCCCGGAGCTGGACCACCGCCAGAGGTAGAATTAGCAATAACGGTATTCCAAGAATTTCCTCCATCCATCGTATGGAAAACCGAGTAGGAGGTTTGTGTCATTCCGGAATCACCAATACATTCAATCCAAGCATCATTCACCCCTGTAGAACGAATGATGGCATCTTCTAATGGGGAAACAAGCTTTTTCGATAAAACGGGATACCAATTCTTCCCCCCATCAGTTGTCTTTTGAACGGATAACACCTGTTTGCTTTGAGTAACTGCCCATCCATTTTTTAAATCGTGAAAGTACGCCTGGTTTACTATGTTTTTTGGCGTTTCGAATGGTCGCCAAGTTCTGCCCCCATCTAATGAATAGGCATTTCCGCTTAAAGCAGTGTTGCTTGAGATAAAATGAAGAAATCCTTTATTAGGTGAAGTGCCTATTAATGTCCAGTGTTCGCCGCCATCTTTTGATTGCAACAATCTTAAACTATTTCCTCCTTGATTTAAGGTCGCCCAAACTTCTTGTTGATTTAAGGCGAAAATTTGTTGTACCTTTCCGACCCCTTTGTATTTTACAGCCCAGTTGTACCCGCCGTTTACTGTTTTTGCAATCCAGCCATTGCCTCCAACCCAGCCTGTTTGAGGGTCTGCTAGTCGAACTGCAGTAACAGCACTCATATCCACTTTTTTATTATCTGCTTTGGCAGGAGGTGAAGTAATAGCATTTCCTTTCCCGCCATTTACTTGTGATCCAGAAGATGCACTTGAGGTTGATTCAGAATTTTTATCCGAAGAATGATTTGTTTTCGATGTCTGCGATTTTAATGATTCCTTATCTGCTATGGAAACATTACTCGTTTGCTTGGATTCTTGATTACCTTCCGAACTGCATGCAGCTAGAACAAGAGAAAGCCCCAACCCCAATGCCGTCAATATGGACCTTTTTATATATATCATGTATTGATCCCCCAATTAATTAATTGTTACCTTGAAATTTTTACATACATTAGACGATTCTATCTTTATAAGTGTTACGTTTTGGAACGCCTATTTTAAAAATTTGAGTAAATATATATTCGAAATTCTATTATATGCGAGTTTAGTAGAAAGATATTCCTATATTTAAAATTCTCTGTACTAAAATAACATATAACCGTTAAATAATCCATTTGATGGACATACTATATCTATAACTAGAGGCTTAGATAATAAACAATGCAGGGGAAGGTATAGGAGGCGGATAAAATGGAGGTCTTTCATAAGTTTGCGGATTTTCTTTGGGATGGCTTAATTTTAAAATATGTTTCTGAAAGAGACATAGTGATTCCTTACTTGTTGTTTTTAATCATGGGAGTTGTTTTTGAGCTTTTTTTACTAGTCCTAGCAATAATATCTGCCTATTTACTTTTCAGCTTCGAATACATGCCCGATATTTCTTACTTTGCCAGTATAGGCATTTTAATTCTGCTATTTTTATTAAACTTACTAATGTTACGAGCGGTGAAAAACAAAGTAAAACCAAGATGAAAATATTCACCTCTGTCTATCTACAATTTCCAATCCTACTCTCAAATCCCAGACATCTTGATCCTTGAAAGGGAAAAAATGGCCGAATTCAGAGCCCGAACCACTTTCTAATTCAAACGTTATATAATAGGTTGTGCTGGTAGAATTTTTGCCACTGTGTGATTCCTTTGATAAACGTTCCTATAAAAACGAATCCAATAAAATTGGCCTAGTACTAAATAGAAATTATTCATTACCTATTTTCTCACAACCTTGCCTTTGATACGTATGAAAAATACCCCTTTTACTTGTCTCAAATAGTAAAAGGGTGCACTATACAGTAGAAGATTTTTCTGTTTTTGATTTCTTTTTCGCTTTGATTTTCATGGTGAGCCATAATAATACAGTCAGAATCGGAATGTAGATATACCCAATAATAAAGCCTATACTATTAATGAGACTATTTAATATACTGATTTGTGGCCTGGTTTCGAAAAAGATACAGCCAAGCAGGACAAGAATACTTAACAAAAAGATATTGTATTTCATTTTAAATTTTATCGTTCTTTTAATCAACTTGCTGGAACACCAGAGGGATATACAGATGCTTGGCAAAATAATGAGACACCAGTTGGCAATCCCGATAAATTCAAATCGTTCAACAACAGGTAAATTTACGATTTTAAAGGAGGTCAATGTTGGCCAGATTTCTTTTTCCAATTGATCGACTGGAAAATATGCAAATGTAATGAACGTTAAGTATAGATACAATAATGTTGTAAAAATAAGTGATAACTGACACCATTTTTTCACCTTTTTTTTGTTTTTAATAAATGGATATATTATTAAGATTGTTTCATAACCCATGTTTGACAACGACATATTCTCTGATGAGACAAAAATCTCATTAAGGGAGTGATCAAATAATGGAAAAAAATGTCAAAAATCAGCGAAAGGGATGGTAAACCCTTGGATAAAGATAATATAAAACGGTAGAGTAAAGGCAAAAAATGAAATACCGACAAGGGTTCGGATTCCGCCCAAAATAATATAGATACATAATAATAGGTATCCGGAGGCAAACCAAAAAGTACTTAAATCAGGGAACATCCAGACCTGAACAATTTCGATATAATTTCTTAATACCGTGATTGCATACCATAAATAGTAAATGGCAAATAGAATATTTAGAAGACTCCCTACCCGTTTTCCAAAAACACTCCAATGTATATCACAAAAGTCACCCTGTACCATTTCCAATTGTTTAATCATAAGCCACATAACTACATTGGTTGTCAGCCCTGAAAGGATGACAGCCTGCCAACCATCGTACCCCGCAAACTTAGCAACATGCTTTTCGAAGTCAAGTAATCCGATACCTACTTGCATTGTGACAATAACGTAAAATATAAAATAAGGAGAAAACTTTTGGGATTCAGGAACGGTTTGCGGCTGCATGTAGCTACCTCCAGCTGGGAAATCTCTTACTAGTCATGAAGGTTAGTGTTACCAAAAAAAGGGGAAATATGAAACTTGTGAGCGGCTTTTTTGGGAAGAGTAGTGATAAGGAGTTCAAAGTTTCCTATGTATAAAGATAACAACAGGGGATAAATGACTATTCTGATTTTTATGTTAATATGTTTTTAAAGGAAAAAGAAGGTAATTTGCAAATTATTCTTTACGCACTGCATCGAAACCAACTCTGTAAAATCGTTATACCTAAGGGTTATGAAGGCAGTTTCAAAAAGTGGTGAGGGGGAAATAGTATGCGAAAAGTAGTTTTATATATTGCAACAAGCTTAGATGGATATATTGCTGGTGAGGATGACTCATTAGATTGGCTCTTTCGAGTAGAAGGAGAAGGGGACAATGGGTACTCAGAATTTTATGAGACAGTGGATACTATTTTGATGGGGAGGAAGACGTATGATCAGGTGCTTATTTTAGAAAACGGGAAATTTCCTTATCAGAATAAAAAATGCTATGTATTTTCACATACGATTACCGGATCCAATGAGAATGTTGAATTTGTTAATGGGGATATTGTTTCATTAGTCAATGAATGGAAAAAACAAGAAGGTAAAAACATTTGGATTGAAGGCGGCGGGGAGTTACTGCACTTCTTTTTGAAGGAAAAATTAGTGGACGAAATACGAGTCACGGTTGCACCAGCCATAATCGGGAAAGGGATTCCTTTGTTTAAAAAGGGAGACTATGAGATGGATTTAGTATTAAAAGGAATAAAAAAATACAATCAATTTGTAGAACTTCAATATGAAGTGAAATAAGATCACTTGAATAAGGGAAAAATGCTATAATAAGTCTTCATGATAAAAAAAATAGGAAGTGATCTTTTGATTAAAATAGAAATTCCAAAACCGGATGTAGTCGTGACAAAGCAAAAACTAACAGGAGACGCGAAAGACGCAAAAATCAGCAGTCAATATGGATTTGTTGATTTTCGATTGATTTCAAGGGAAAAAGGTGGCATTATTTTGTTTTATAATGCGGACGGGGAGTTATTATACGTCGGGAAAGCTAGAAAGCTTCGTCAACGCGTAACTAAACACTTTGAGGATAATGTATCTCCTATTAAGAACCATCGAGACGAAGTTCATAAAATTGCTGTCTTCTATGTAGAAGATCCAACGGAACGTGAAATATATGAAACCTATATCATTAACAAGCTTCAAGCAAAATATAATATCGATAAGGTATTTTTTAAATAAGCAATCCTCTTTGGGGATTGTTTTTTTTACTGTAGAAAGTATAAATAATGGTTAGTAAAGCAGTGTGATTTTATACGGTAAAATGATAGGATGAAAGAAGGAATCGGAGGGATAAAGGTGGAAATAAAAAAGATCACGCCCCAAGAATTAGCGGAACAATTAAGAAACAAGAAACCATTTGTTCTTGATGTCCGTGCAGAGGAAAAGTTTCAAGACTATCATGTGGAAAACGCGTACAACATTCCTAAGTCAGTTATTTTGGAAAATCAAGAGGATGTAATATCCACCTTACCAAAAGATACGGAAATTATAGTAACTTGTACAACCGGAAACTCCGCAGCCAAATGTGCGCAAATTTTAGCAGATAAGAATTATCAGGTTACCTTGCTTGAAGGTGGCATTACCGCATGGAAAGACTACAATCAAAAAAAAGGAGGAGAGAAACATGAGTGAAAACAACGCTTTACCTCCAAAAACCTGCTCAGTCGACCGCTTAGTAACAGTGGAAAGGGATGTCAAAAAGGTGTTAGCAGGGGAGAAAACTGCTACTCGCCGAAACGGAAGATATGCCGATGTTGGTGAAATCATGGAACTAGACGGTAAAAAATTTGTGGTTGAAAATGTTTACTCGCAACAGCTCGGAGATATGACAGAAGAAAATGCGCATCAAGAAGGATTTGCGAATTTAGAAGAATACAAAGAATCCATTTTATCCATACACCCTGGAATGCGCTGGGTACCGAAAATGAAAGTATGGGTACATGAATTTAAATCGCTGTAAACCTCTACAATCTGTGGAGGTTTTTTCGATTTAAAAAAAACAGTGTGGGTTTTTCCGCATAATTCGTGAAAAATTCCTCACATTATTAAGTCTTTTCATCAAAAATAGAAAAAATTCTACACCTTAATAGGAATTCCCCAAATCGGTATGGGTTTTCCACATAATTCGCGAAAAATTCTCTACATCTCTCAGGTTTTTCATCAAAAATCAGAAAAAAATCCACACCCTAATAGGAATTCCCAAATCGGTAAGAGTTTTCCACATAATTCGTGAAAAATTCCTCACATTATTTAGTTTTTTCATCAAAAATCAGAAAAAATTCTACACCTTAATAGGAATTCCCCAAATCGGTAAGAGTTTTCCACATAATTCGTGAAAAATTCCGCACAACTCCAAGGTTTTTCATCATAAATAAGAAGAAATTCCGCACCCTAATAGAAATTCCCCAAATCGGTATGGGTTTTCCACATAATTCGTGAAAAATTCCTCACATCTCTCAGGTTTTTCATCAAAAATAAGAAAAAATTCTACACCTTAATAGGAATTCCTCAAATCGGTAAGAGTTTTCCACATAATTCGTGAAAAATTCTCCACATCTCTCAGGTTTTTCATCAAAAAATTCTACACCCTAAATGAATTCCCCAAACCGGTATGAATTTTCCACATTATGCACGAAAAATTCCGCATATCGCACAGTTTTTTCATCAAAAATAAGAAAAAATTCTACACCCTAATAGGAATTCCCCAAACCGGTAAGAGTTTTCCACATAATTCGCGGAAATTTCTCCACATCTCTCAGGTTTTTCATCATAAAATATATGTTTTCCACACCATTTTGAAATTTCTCCAAAAAGTCCATACAGTATACGCTTCACAATCCCCCATTGGGAGCTTGTGATAAAGGTTTGCAGGAATTGGAGATATAGCGTCGAAATTATGATAAAAGAATGTTATAAAGGAGACCAAAATGTCTAATCTATTTAAAAGAATTGATACGGTTTTTTTACCGGTGAAGGATTTTGACAAGGCGATTGAATGGTATTCTGTAGTGCTTGGTTTCACGATTCGGTGGAGGGATGATTTATCTGGATATGCAGCATTAAATATTGGAGAAACACCTTTAACGTTGGTGAGAAAATCAGAAGAAGAGATTCACAACAGGTGACTTTTAATTTCTACACACCTGATGTGGAAAAAGCACACCAGCATTTAGTAGATTGTGAGGTAAAGGTGGAACCAATTCAGGATGGAGGAAGTATCCAGTGGTTTCAGTTTTATGATTTAGAAGGTAATCCGCTAGAAGTTTGCCATTTTAAGGAATAACAAATATGAAAGCTGATGCGTTGTCATTGGCTTTTTTTAGTTTACGGTTTTTAAAGACATAATATTTGTATTTCTATTCGTGAAGGATAATAATGAATTAATACTATTGTTAACGGAGGTTTTAAGATGAAAGTTGAAGTATGGTCAGACTTTGTATGTCCATTTTGTTATATAGGTAAACGTCATTTTGAGGAAGCATTGAATCAGTTTGGAGGCGAATCTAATGTAGAAATCGTTTTTAAAAGTTTTGAGTTGGATCCGAATGCAAAAGTACATTATGACGAAGACATGCACCAATTGCTTGCGGCGAAATATGGCATGAGTGTGGAAAAGGCGAAGGAAATGAATGAGAGCGTGGCAGAAAGAGCTGCGCAGGTTGGATTAACGTATCATTTCGATACGATGAAGCCCACTAATACATTTGATGCCCATCGTTTAACGCAGTTTGCAGCACAGTATGGAAAAAGCACAGAAATGGCGGAAAGATTGTTCAAAGCCTATTTTACTGATTCGGAGCATATCGGTGAGCATGATACATTAATATCTTTAGCAGCAGAAGTTGGTTTGGATTCGGAAAAAGTACGCGAAATGTTGAACGGGGAAGAGTTTTCTTATGAGGTTCGTACCGATGAGCAAGAGGCTGGAAGTCTTGGAATTCAAGGAGTTCCCTTCTTTGTCATCAATCGTAAGTATGCTGTATCAGGTGCGCAGCCGATTGGGGTATTTTTAAATGCATTACACAAAGCAAGTGAAGAAGAGAGTTCCTTTACCATTTTAAATGAAAATAAAACTGATGCTAATGATGCGTATTGTGCGGATGGACGGTGTGAAGTGCCTACCGATAAATAATATTCGTTAAGAGTAGGTTCAATTTTGTTTCCCACCCCCAATGAAAAAAGCAGTGATTCAATTCACTGCTTTTATTATGCTTATTTTTTTAGTTTTGCCATAAAAGTCATCGCTTTGCCTAGCTCTACTTGTTCGGTATACTGCCCACTTTCGTAGTTCATTTCCCCGCCAGGTTCACAGTGAACTAGATTTAAATCAATATCTTTCATTAATAATTTAAAATCAACAGGTGAATAGCATCTTAATGATTGTGTTATCTGATCACCCTCATGCTCCTTCCGCCACCAAGTATCTAACATTCTGCATCCATTTGCATCGAAGTCGTATCGCCTAACAATGTTGCCAAATTCCATTTCTTGACCGGCTACCTTAGCCCAGTACCAAGGGGTATAAATATCAATGAGTGCCACCCCATTTGGCTGCAGCCAATCCGATATGCGCTTCAGTAATAATTGCTGGTCGGTATCTTCTCCGATTCCAAATCCATCCCAATAGCAAACAATATCAAACTGTTCCTCTAAATCAACTTGATAAAAGTCCCCTTGAATAATTCGTAAATTACTTCCTATTTTATGTTTCTCAGCAAGTTTATATATATTTTCTACACATGAAGGGGCTAGTTCAATGACAGTAACATCATATCCGCGTCTCGCAGCGGTAACTGCAAAACGTCCATTGCCACCACCTAATTCTAGAATCCTCGTGATTGGATGGTCGCTAAAATGTTCTACTTTATCTACGTGCTCCTCAATCAAGTGATTCAAATCAAAATCGTATTGTGTGGTGGACCAAATAAATTGTTTATCATAAAAGTCTTTAACCCATTTCATTTAAAAGCACCTCTTTAGGATAAAAGTTTTTGTCCGGAAGTGGCTTTTAATATTAATAAAATAATAATCCCACGGAAATCCTCCTTGGAAGTCAAAATAATTCAAAAATTATTATATATTCTAAAGATGGCTAGTACAAGTGAAAAATTCATGTTGGGATCGGAGAAATGGTTTTCAAGGTAGGGAAAAACTTTTAAACTGGAAAGGTAGACTTCTTATTAGATTAGTAACTTATTAAATGCATCGAGAGGGACGATACCAATGAAAGCATACAAAGCACTGTTTTTTGATGTAGATGATACGCTGTTGGATTTTCGTGCTGCAGAGCGTGAAGCATTGCGACAGCTTTTTGAAGATGAGCAAATAGAATTGACTCCAGAGATGGTACAACAATATAAAAACATAAATCAACAACTTTGGAGAGAGTTCGAAGAGGGGAAACGAAGCCGCGATGATGTGGTAAACACCCGATTTGCAGAATTTTTTAAGGTATATGGGAAAGAGGTAGATGGTGTTTTATTGGAAAATAAATATCGTAACTATCTGCAAGAAGGACATCAGCTTATGGATGGAGCACTGGATTTAATTACGGAACTAAAGGATTATTATGATTTATATATTGTGACCAATGGTGATTCCGCAACTCAGGATAAACGTTTGCGTGCTGCCGGTTTATATCCGTTTTTTAAGCAAATATTTGTTTCGGAGGACACGGGATATCAGAAGCCAATGAAGGAGTTTTTCGATTATGTGTTTGATCGCATTCCGAATTTATCACCGGAACAAGGGCTTATTATTGGGGATTCTTTAAATGCAGATATTAAAGGAGGCAATCTGTACGGACTTGATACTTGCTGGTTTAACCCTGAAAAAAATGCGAATAATACAGGAATCTTGCCAACGTACGAAATCAACAGTCTTAACAAATTATATACTATTACTAGTGTAAAAATGGTATAAGTAAGAAGGAATTTCATTCAATACTTTCATTCTTTAAAAAAGGTTAGCTAAACAGTCATTATTATCAAATAATGTGGTTTTGGCAACCTTTTTATTAATTTGAGGGAATTTTTACAAAAGCTTTGATTCGGACAGATGGATAGACGAAGTATTAGAAGCTCTGCAACTTAGACAAGTGCATATGGCTGGTGTTTCATACAGCATAACCATTTATTCTTTATTATGTATTTCATCGTCCTAACAAATTGTTAACATGACTTGTATGGTTGGGGTATTCCCTGTGGAAAATTGATTTCCAAAATAACAGTTATGAAAACAATTGCAGTATTCTTCCCTGAAATTTTTATTGCCAAGCCACAAAAAATGCGTTTCGCTTATGAACTGAGGATACTTTCAAAATGTATTAGAGTTAAATAAATAAACTTTTATGCTTACGTATTTTTATGGCGATGATTTACATAGGTGATGGTTGATAACATTAACCTCGTATTGTGTGGGGAAGGGGATCTTTTACGAATTGTTCGTGATAGAAAGAAACCGATCAAGAGAATGATCGGTTTCCTTTACTATATTACACCATCAGTCTTATCACGCTTATCCTTATTCCTTTTGTTGCCTTTACTGTTATCCCCACTGACAGGAGACTGCCCATGTAAGGAAGGGGAATTCTGATTATTGCTGCCTTTATTAAATTTCTTTGTCATGCCTATCACTCCTTTCCTATTACAAATACAGTTTGTCTCTTTTTCGTAAACTTATGAATTTAAGATGGTGCCAGGCACCACTCGTGGACAAATTGGGAAAGTGTCCTTCAGAGGAGGACAATGCGAACTGTCCACCCCATGCGTACAAAAGCGTAAAATGTCCACGGAGGGTGCCAGGCACCAATTAGATATCGAGGGTTAATCTGTTGATAAAGGTTTTGGCGATTTGGGAGGAGGGCTTGCTTTTGTGGCGTACCCATCCGTATGGAATTGGTTTATTGTCGCGCGTTTTTAAGTCGATGGTGATAAGATTTGGGTTGTTACGTTGATTTTTTTGAAAGGAAAAGTCTAACCCAATCGTAACTGCAATTCCTTCTTCCACGGCATTCTCAATAGCAAATGTATTATTGGTTGCAAATAATACGTCCGCCTCTCCGTATTTCGCAATATTTTTATCCATAAAATTTAGAATAATGTCGTCTTCATATAGGACTAGTGTTTCTTTTATTAACATTTCTGGGGTAATGGATTTTTCAGTCGATAATGGGGATTCTTTATTAACCGCAACCACCATTTTCCCCTCTAGTACTTTTGCGAAGACTAGATCATTGCTTTTCGGAAGGAAATCCTCATCCATCACCATTAATCCGATATCCATTTTATTAGATAAAATAGTCTCAATGATTTCTTTTGGTCCTTTTTCAAAAATTTCAATTCTAACATTTGGGAAATCCTTTTTAAAGCGAGCAACGGTTTCCACAAGTAAGTGGGTGGGGCCGGGAATCGTTGCGATTCTTAATTCACCTGATAAAGTATGATTAAACTGATTGGCTTCCTCTTTCAGCTCGTTCACTTTCATTAAGATGTCCGTAGCCTTTTCAATTATTACTTTTCCTTCAGCTGTTGGTGCAGCACTTTGACCGCGGGATCTCGTAAACAGTGTCACGCCCAATTCCTGCTCTAATAACGAAATGGACTGGCTAATCGCAGACAATGTAATATGTGATTTTTGTGCAGCCATCGTTAGGGACCCGGATTTGGCTACTTCGACGATATATTGTAATTGTTCCAGATTCATCTTTTTACTCCTAAATTAAGTTTTAGTTAATTATTAATTAGTATATCTAATTTTTATTAAATATAATACATTGTTATAATGAAGTAGAAATGAAAGATATTAATAACAATGCTTCTTTTAGAAAAGAGGAGAATAATAATGGATTATAAAAATATTACTGTCGCAGGAAGCGGTGTTTTAGGAAGTCAAATCGCTTTCCAAATTGCCTTTAAAGGATTTAATGTAAATGTATATGATATCAATGATGAAGTGCTAGATCGAGCAAAAGAAAGAATGACAAATTTGAAACAACGTTATCAAGAAGATTTAGGAGCAACCCAAGAAGAGGTAGATGCTGCTTACAAACGAATTTCCTTTTTCAGTGATTTAGCGAAAGCTACAGCAGACGCAGATCTTATTATTGAAGCAATACCTGAAGTAGTGCAAATAAAAACCGATTTCTATAAGGAATTAGCAAAAATAGCTCCTGAAAAAACAATTTTCGCAAGCAACTCATCTACCTTACTCCCTAGCCAATTTGCAGAAGCTACGGGCCGTCCGCAAAAATTCTTAAACTTGCACTTTGCTAATGAAATATGGAAAAACAACACAGCCGAAATTATGAAGCACCCTGGAACGGATGATAAGGTATTTGAAGAGGTCATTGCATTTGCGAAGGCCATTGGAATGGTTGCATTGCCTTTACAAAAAGAACAACCAGGTTATATTTTGAATTCTCTATTGGTTCCGCTTTTAGATGCAGCTCAAATGCTGTTATTAAAAGAAGTTGCTGACCCAGAAACAATCGATAAAACATGGATGGTTGCAACTGGGGCACCAATGGGTCCATTTGCCATTCTAGATGTGGTCGGTATAACAACTGCTTATAATATTACCCTTGCTAAAGCGGAAGCAACAGGCGACCCTGATTATAAAAAACTTGCGGATTTATTGAAAACAGAGTATATCGATAAAGGAAAGCTTGGCAGAGGAACAGGAGAGGGATTCTATAAATATCCAAATCCTCCTTTCATGAACCCGGATTTTATCAAAGCATAAAAATAAAAATAAAGAAATCTCTTTCTATTTGAAGGAGATTTCTTTTTTATTTTGGTGAAAAATCTAATGGAAATTTTTCCATCGAATGGAGTCGAAACCGCAGTGAGGATGGTTTTGGGATTGGATTTTAAAGTATTCATGTTCTAAGTCAGATAAGGTCAATTCAAATAGATGCTTGTCGTTTTTCTTGAATTGCTCAAGCTCAATTAACTTGTTAATTAATTCATTCCTTCTTGCTTCTACCGCATCTTTCAACAATTTGCCCATAAAAAAATCCACTCCTTTTTAATGAATACAGATAAGAAGAGGATAACTTGATTGGTCGAGGACCTCCACTTATCTTCCAAGCATAAGCTTGCAGGAATTAGCACAGAATTCGAGTAGAATCTGCTGCTGAGGTTTCGTCGGGCCAGTCCCTCCACCTCTCTTGATAAGTTTCCATGACATATTAAAATATTTAGCGTTGTTATTAGCATAAATCCTATAATTCCTATTTGTCAACTAGTATTTAAAAAATTATAAAAAAACACAATTATCTTTAAAGGGAAATAATTAAGACTGTGGAAGCTTATATTAGATGGGACTTGAATCATGAAAATTAAACAGAAAAGGAGTATGTAAATTGAGTAACTTGGAGGTAGTAGAAGCATTCAAAAACGACTTGCAAAACTATTCATTGGACCAGCTAAGACATATATCAGCTGAGGGAGTATGGTCTATTGGACAAATGTATGACCATTTAATCGTGGTTGCACATGAGTATCTGGATAATGCGGAAACTTGTGCAGCATCACATGAGGAGTGTACCCTTGGAAAAACGGAATTTGGAGAGAAATTATTTACAATGGGAGGGTTTCCACCAATAAAAATAAAATTACCAGATGAATTAAATGCTCCTCCTAATAACTCGGATAGCAAGGATGAACTTATAAGTAGACTGGATCAGTTAATTAGCAGACTGAGTCTATGGGAGATAAAAGTAGATTCGATCAATCCCAATTACAAAGTTCAACATGGCGGTTTCGGTTGGCTGCATGCAAGAGAGTGGTACGATTTAGTAGGAATGCATTTCCGTCATCACCTCCGCCAGAAGGCTGAATTAGAGCAAAAGCTAAAGAAGGCTGTTAAATGACTGGAATAAGTACTATATAAAAGCCGATATCTTGCAAATAAAGATATCGGCTATTTTTCTTGTTATGAAGATGATAAAATTTAATCATGTGGATAACCTTTTGAAAAATTGTCTACTTCTAGTAAATGATATTCCTGTTTATTATCGCTCCCAAAACGCTGGCGGTTCAATCCCAAGTAACCGTAAGTAAATAAAACCTTGGCCACGATGATGGATTTCATTTTCCAATGCATAATGAAGACGTTCGAAATGACTCATTTCGCCACCAAAAAAGGGATCCTTTTCTACGGTATGCAACCTTTCCTCAGTAATTTTTGGCCACCATTTTTGCACATTCTCCTTTATTTCATGACAACCTTTTAATAGATCTTCTTTGGTCGAAATACCATCAAAAGATGGGCTATATTCCCATTCATTAAGAGCGATACCGCGTATGTATGCTCTTTCGATATCCAGTATCTCTAAAATCATTTTTGAGAAAGGCCGCAGTGGTTCTACCGGTGAAAAGGTGAATAACTTGTCTTCAGGAAAAGCCTCAAGTGTTCGAATGGTTAAACGACGATTCCCATCTAAAATTTCGCGAAATTGCTCCATTGTCATGACCATTATTGGTCGCCTCCTTCATTCATTATCCCTTTCATTGTAAAACGGCATCCCTGACAAAAGCAGTCAGTGGAAAAAGAATAGCTCCTAAATTTTACGGAATATGTAATGTTTCGTGTTTGAGGAGAAGAATTTTTGAAATAGATGGAGGAAACTAGAATAAATAATAGATGCTATATCCGTATTATTCCAGCCAATTTTTTTCAAGGATTATAAAAGTTAATCCTTTCGTTCAATAAACGAACCGATACTTTATCCTAATGAAATAATGTAGTTGTTTTATTGTGTATATACGAGGCTTTTGAAATTCAGACGCCATTATAGTTATTTAGGGGATGTATTACCATTAAAATGAATAAGATGGGCCATCATCTGGAACGATTATTTTTCCAGATAGCTCCTTTTTACTGATGAAGGCTTTTAATTCCTTTCCAGTTAATAAGCAATGATTGACTGCCTCCATACGGGAAACCTTTATAGTGGTATGTTTGGCGGTTATATAAGTTTGATAGATATCTTTTCGTCATAATGATAAGATCACCTTGGAGGAGCTTGTGCAGCCCCTCCATTTACGACATTTACTTCGGGTTATGAGCATTAATCATTCCTGAATTCCGTGGAAAAGGATTTATTAACGATTTACTTTTAAGAGCAATAAGATATTGGTGTTTGGAGAATACAGATGTTGAAAATATCCCTATGAGAAATGCATTTGAGAAGTCTGGATACGAAAAATGTAAGCAATCTTCATGAAATGTTTTCTCTAAAAAACTTCCACCTATTCAATGGTGAAAGGTTTTCATATTTGTGTAGAAGTTAATGAATGGTATATGCGGACAAATCGCTGCAATCCATCCCGTAATTGAGTTTCGTTTAAATAGGAATAACTCATCCGAATCCATGATTGGTGTTCTTTAAGCGAATCAAAGATAGATCCAGGTACAAAGGAAATCGATTTTTCGATGCTCTTTTCAAGAAGTCTATCCATTGGAGTAGACTCTGGCAATTTCATCCATAAATTAAATCCTCCCATTGGAGTTGCCCATTTCCACCCTGTATCAGATAATTCTTCCTCCATAATGTTCCTGCGAATTTCAAGAGCTATCCGTAGCTTTTCCACATGCTTTTGCAAACGTTCTGAAAAGAAATAATGCAGAAAGATTTTTTGGTTAAGCAATGGCGTCCCGCTGTCCGAAAGGGATTTTGTATTTAATAGGTATTTCATGATGGATGGCCGGCATGCAACGGCAGCGATGCTCAATCCTGGTGCAATGTATTTGCTGAAGCTCCTTATATAAATAACACACCCTGCTGTATCATATGAAAAAAACGGCAGCGGAGGTTTTTTCTCAAAATAAATATCCGGGTAAGGATCATCCTCAATTAGCAAACATTGATATTTATTAGCCATCTCTACTAAAGTCTTTCTTTGTTCGGCCGGAACTGTATAACCGGTCGGATTGTGAAAAGTAGGGTTGAGATAGAAAAGGCGCGGTTTATGCTCCCGTATGAGTCCTTCTACTTGCTCTAATTGATAGCCATGCGGATGAATCTCAATCGGAATAATATTCGCACCCTGTCTTCTGAAAACATCGATTGCAGGACTGTAGGTGGGCCTCTCTAAAAAAACAGTATCTCTAGGTTTGATCAATCCTCTGGCGATCAAATCGATAGCCTGTTGGGATCCGGATGTGATCAATAATTCATCGGGAGTTAGGTAGAAATGTGATTGATCGGTAAAATAGCGGCTAAGAGCTTCGCGCAGCTCCGGATCTCCCTGGATGGATGAATAGGTTCCCAGCACTTTAGGGTAAAGATTAAATACCTTTTTTATATACTCGGAAAAGTAATGATTAGGCAACAGATTAGGATCAAGCAGTGCGATGGAAAACTGATAATCAGCCCGAACCTGATGAATTTCTGAGAGGCTGCTTTCTTGAACGTGAGCGGAAATAATCGGGTTCTGCTGTGAATCTATCAAAAGCATATTTTCCGGCATCACATAGTATCCGGATTTATCCTTCACATATACTTTTTTGTTTTGTTTTAGCAGCTGATAAGCTTTAAAGACTGTTAGCCGATGTACATTGAACTCCGTTGCTAATGTTCTAATAGAAGGAAGCTTATCATGTGCTCCCCATACGCCTCGTCCGATTCTTTCTATAATATAATCATAAATTTGCTCGTAAAGATTATCCGAATGAACATTTGAGAGTGCTTTTCTCTTCATGAAGTACCCTCCTTTTCTGTTATTATACAGGATAATTTCGATAACTGTTCTATTCGTTTTTATCTGTTCTACTCTTTACACCTTATGATGGAGATGTGGAGGAGAGAAGATAAGGAGGAGAGAAAAATGGTGTTATTTAATTATATTTTAATGTGTCTCATTTTCGGTACGACTTTTTTATCTATAAAAGTAGGGGTAGATGCCGGAGCGCCGCCTTTTTTCTCGGCGGGAATTCGCTTCCTAATGGCAGGAAGTATTTTATTTTTATGGATGGTATCAAGAGGAAAGGCGAAGTTTTCGCTTTTATTAAGAAAAGAAATGCTTTTGTCCGGAACAGGATTAACTTTTGCAACTTTTGCAGCCTTGTATTGGTCTGAGCAATATTTAAGCTCTGGTATAGCGGCGGTTTTATCGGCGACCGGACCGCTGATGGTCTTGCTGCTTCAAAGCGGCATTAATCGGCAAAAGCTTTCCGTCAGTTCTTTAGTTGGCTGTCTGACAGGCTTTTCCGGCGTTGTTTTGCTGCTTCTACCAGGTATATTGGGCACATCGTTCAGCAAGCTGTGGATTATTGGCTGTATAGCAATTTTATTAAGTGAACTTTTTTATTCTGCTGGTGCGGTTTATTCCAGCAGAGTTATCCAACGTTTTCAAGGAATATCACCAATTGCCTTGAATGCGGCACAAATGATGTACGGTGGGGCTATGCTTCTTTTTTTATCATTGTTCACGGAAAAAGTGCATATGAAATCGATTCTAACAACAAGTGCTATCTTATCACTGCTGTACTTAATTATTGCTGGATCCATGGTGGCACACACAATCTTCTATTGGCTTGTAGCTAAAACCAATCCAGTCTTTCCAGCCACTTGGCTGTATATTTCTCCATTAATTGCCCTTTGTCTTGGAGCGGTGTTATATCATGAGCCTATAACTCTCTTGTCTGTAATTGGGGGCATCATCATTATTATTGGAACCATTATGGTCAATATAAATAATTTAAAGCACCTGATAGGCAGGAGAACGAAAGAAAGCAATTTATGAAAAGAGGACTAAAAAATGCTCTAGGGGCTAGAGCATTTTTCTTTGAGGGAAATTCTATGAAAGATAAAAAAATTACTTTGTCAATATCCGCATCAACACATCCACGTCTGGCAGCCCATACTCTTCATCCACCTCATCTTGAGTGAGAAGACTGTTAATGATGGTGAAATACCAGGACAGCATCTTTCTCGGATCCCCAGGTGAAAACACACCGGATTCCTGACCTTTAACAAAGGTCGGAATGAGCGGATCAATCAGAACGCTTGTGGAAACCTGTGAAAAAATCTGCTTAACCTTATCCGGGACATCATTCGCCGTTCGAGCCCTTTCCATCAGCATAAAAGCGTACATATTGTTTTCATCCATCATATTCCTAGTTAAGTTTCTAATTTGCTCAAAGGGTGTTCCAGGCAAGGATGGAGCTTGCGCAAGTTCCCTTTTTGCTTCCTCCATTAATTCTTGGACAATGGTGGTGTAGAGCTCCTTTTTAGATTGAAAATAGCGGTAAATTAGTCCCTCGCTAATACCTGCTTCTTCTGCAATGGCGCTGGTTTTCGTTCCTGTATATCCACGACGGGCAAACACTTTAAGAGCCGCCTGCTTAATTTGATCTCTGCGCTCATCACGAATTTGATTAAGCTGCTGTTTGCTTAATGGAGACAATCATACCAACCTCCAAATCATTAAAAAATATTATATTCATTATACCATTAATCAAAAAAGGATTAGTTTGAAGTTGGGGCAGCTAGAGGTCGAACTCTCATTAACAGCTCTTCAAGGAATTGATCGGCACGGGCAAAGCATGCTAAATGGCCGGCGTTCTTGATGAGAACAAATTCCTTATAAGGAGCTTCTATTTCGTTGAAATAAAGTTTTGCCAATTGGGTTGGAGTGATAATGTCATTATCTCCATGAATAATAAAGACAGGAAGTTCAAATATCATTCCGATTTTTTTAAAATCAAAGTTGATTAATTCGGTATATAGGTGGTCAAGAGAATAACTCATGCCTTTAAAAATATCCATAATATCACGTATTTTATGTTCTGGGGATGAAATCATAGAAGGTAATATTATGTCTGTAATCATATTAGGCACATCTCTAATTGCCTTTACAAGAATTCGGTTACGCTTATCGACATCTTTACGACTTATCTGGGATCGATTCGCTCCCATTTTTTCAAGTAATTGAACACCCTTCGTATTTCCGGATGCATGGACAGCATTTATGGTTATTTTATGCAAAAGATTTTGGGAGTCCGGGGCATTTTGATCTGTGCCGACATATGCATGAAAAAGTTCTGGACGAAGTTTTGCCATCATGATACCAATTAGACTACCTGCAGAGCTTCCGATGAGAACGACTTTTGGCTGGCCAAGCTTTGCAATCAAGTATTCCGTCACCTCTATCCCATCCTTGGCAAGGCGTTCAAAAGTGATAGTTCCACAGCCGTCTTTTCCATTCTTACCAAAAGTCTTTCCTGTTCCACGCTGATCCCATTGAACAACCGTGAAATGTTTTTCCCATGAACGCAATAATGGATTAAAAATGGAATAGGTAGAAGCCGGTCCGCCATGTATCAATAGTAAAATGGGGTTGTTCCGATTCTCACCGCGGATGGTAATCCACTGGTCAATGCCGCCAATTTTAACAAAACTGCTTTCAACAATGCTGTTAGGTGCATTAATCTGAAGTAATTTTGCATTTTTATTTTGATAATGCTTTCTCATAATGATTTGCTGAAGGATATTGTTTTCTCCCATTTTTACTTACCCTCTTTCGTATATTTATGAGTGAGTAACTCACTCAATGTTAGCGTAAGGTATTTTTAAGTTGGAGTCAATAGGAAGATTTGTGATAAACAAAAAAATAGAAAAATAATATATAAGGGTTGGATTGCCAATTGAAGATAATCGCTTACCCGGATTTTCTTACGGGGAGAGTCTTTTGGTTTACAATGTCAGCAAGTTATTTGGGCGTATTTAGAGGTTCTACTTTAGGAGGACTATCGGGAGCATAATATCGGATAAAATCAGTGTTTTTTATTACCAGTGCATTATTCCTAATAAACACAATCCGCGTTTATTTTAAAATCTACAAGAAATTGAATCTTAAAGTGGTGCCAGGCACCACTCGTGGACAAAACACAAAAGTGTCCACTCCACATGGACAAAAATCACCATAATGAAGTAACCCCCTAAGTTGGACAGATATATCCTACTTCAGGGGGTTTTTGTATATAAAAGCAATGATTATTAGTAATGTCAGTTAGGTAAATACCCATTTTAATAAAAATAAGCTCTTTTCCTAGGTAAATGGCATAGCATGTAATTGGCTAGAAACTTCTTAAAAAGTAGGTGAAAACATGTATCCTGATTTTAGAAATGACCATGGAATGGCGGGAAGTCATTATATGATGGGATATGGATATCCAACTTACGGTATGGGGCACCACATGATGGGATATCCTTCCTATGGTATGATGTACGATCCTTACTGTGGCTGCTACCCACATGTACATTATCCACACGCGCATTATCATGGACACCACCATCATTGGCATCCACAAAATACACAGATGCAAGCTCAATCCATGTCTCTTAACATGATGGCGCCAGGGATGATGCACAATTAATGTAGTATAGAAAATATTGATTTTCACTCTCATTACTATGTTTATTTGGAATGTGGATTAGGTGTGACAAAAATTTTATCCAAACTCGATTTTTGGGAGTAATGTGGATAAATTCACTAGAAAAAAAGCCCGATTCTATTAAGAATTGGGCTTTTTTTAGTGGTGCTAGGCACAAAAAAATGGTGTGCTGTCACCACCATTACAAATCCTTCATGAAATATAGGAACCAAACGGCATGATTTTGTTCGTCTAAGGCAGCCTGCAGAAAAGCTTCCTGTATATGTGGATCATTGGTCTTTCTTGCAATCTCATGGTAAAAATCCACTGTTTCCTGTTCGTCTGTAAATGCAGCAACCGTTCCGCTTTTTACATTGGGAGGGCATTGTTTGCTAAGGGTTACTTGGGGATAAGTGTTGGTAAGAGTAAGGTAGAGATTGTAGAAAGTTTGGTAATGCCTAATTTCATCCTTTCTGATTTCAATTATTTGCTTTCGCATTTCAGAATTAGCAGTTTGATAAATTAAAAATTCATAACAGTGAATGGCGTCATACTCACCATTAATTGCCTTCGAAATATCTGAGATTACTTCCATTGTGACAGTAGACGTGTCATGTCCCGGATCGCTATAAGATTCGAAAGTATTATTATCATGCTTTGCGATGTAAGCCCTAGGATAATCTTTATATGGTCTCATTATAATTGAGTGGGTAACCAAAGGTTCACACCTCCTAATTATGCTTTGGGTTATAATATGACGAATGGGTGGTTTCGTTCCTTTCTTACTGAAACCAAGGGATGACTGATATCGATATAAAACATGTACCCGTCAGCATATATTAGATTAGGTATTTCATCCATGAAGAAGCTAGTTTATGCCAAAAGGAATTTTTCTATTATATATAGAACGTTTATACTAGAGTATTCAAGAGAATGGGAAAGAACATGTCTGCATAGAATTTTGAAAAGGATGCTAACTTCAGAAGTGATAGTTTTTAGGTGCTGGATAAAAGTATGAATCAGGCTTAGAACGGTTAAACATGGCAAGTGCTAAGAGATTCATAATGCCATTACTGAATGAGCAATAATGCTGTATCGTGTTGCAGACAAATTTTATTATTTTTATAATGCGGATTGGTAAAAGCGTAAAGGAGTTGTGGATATCAAGAGGAGCCGCCTTTCGAAGCAGCTGTTATTATCCTTTTTATACTCTTGATAAATGACGCTATACCCTCAGACAATTTTTGGTGTAAAAATGTAACATTTTCAAGGCAGCGACATTCTCTAGAGGAGGAACCAATGAAAGACTACACATATACAAAACTACTAGGCATTTTTATGAGCGTATTAACCATTATTGGTGCTATTGGATATGGACTACTATCACTATTAGGAATAGGTTTAGCAAATGCGCTAAACACAGAATATGAGTATTCCGTCCACGATGGTTTACCAATTATTATCGCTTTTATTTGCCTTCTTTTGGGTATCATCACACTCATCGGCAGCTTTTGGTTAAAAAAGAAAGCAGGAAGAGGCTTTTTTATCGGATATTGTTATCTGATTGGGTTTGGTCTTGTTATCAGCTTTTTTATTTCCATTGGTGCACTAGGAACTAGATATGAACTGTTTATCCTATGTATGGGAATGCTGTATCTTTTACTAGGATATTTGGCATATAGAAGGAGATAGTTTTTAATATTAACCTGTCTATATCAGAAATATTCTTTTCCTATTCCTTACATATTTTCTCATTTAGTGAACATCATAAAAAATAGATAAAATCTATTTTTTAAGGAGACTAGAATGAGACATATTATTTCGCTTATCATTAAATTTATCTTTGTTGCTATTTTTACCTTTTCTGTATTAGGAATTTTTAATTTCTCCATTGCCTCTATTTTCACAACTGCCCTCGTTCTAACGCTTGCATCCTATCTTATTGGGGATTTATTGATCTATCGATTAGGAAGTGTAACAGCTGTTGTTGCAGATTTTATACTTTATTTCGGTATGCTTGCTGTAATTGAGTACTTCTATTTTCAGCTACCCTTGAGCAGGACACTGTATTCTGCCTTTTTTACCTCTGTTTTTATTACAGGCGCCGAGGCTTTGTATCACGGATTTGTTATTCATCGCTATTTTGAGGAGGATGACAATAACCGTCCTACTCCAATCAATACCTCACGATATAGTACTGAATTTAGTGAAGAACTAGATAATCCAAGTGATAAGGATAATGAGAAGTAAGTCTGCAAAAAGTGGGTCGATTTCAAATCGATTCACTTTTTTATTACTTTTTAAGTTGTAAAAGCTCGAACAACCAAGTAAGCTTTTATATTATGTAAGGGTTTTCTTCTGTTCTGAGAAAGGGAGTGTTAAATTGTGGAGTCGATTGTCTCAAACCGTGAAGAAATTTTAAGTATGACTAATGAGTTAGTTGCTGTGGAAAGTGTAGTGAACACCAAAGGGGAAATGGAGATTGCTGACTTTTTAAATAAGAAAATAGCGTCTCTTCCATATTTTCAACAGCACCCTTCCTTTGTTGTTAAATCGCAAACAATACAGGACGAGGTGGAACGTTATAATGTGTTGGCTTTTGTTAAGGGTACGAAGACAAAAAGTAATAAAACGGTCATCTTGATGGGGCATCTGGATACTGTTGGTATCGATGATTATGCCCATTTAAAAGATATCGCGTGTAAACCGAATGAATTGATGCAGGCTCTACAGGATGAATCATTGCCTGAATTAGTGAAATCTCAATTAAAATCAGGCGAATGGCATTTTGGACGTGGAGCGCTTGATATGAAGTGCGGGGTAGCAAGTCACTTTTCTCTATTAAAATATTATTCTGAGCATCCCGAAGAGTTAGCAGGAAACTTATTATTGTTGGCTGAATGTGATGAGGAAGACAGTTCACATGGTGTTTTATCCGCTTTGAAAGATTTGAAGAGACTCCGTGATGAGCAAAACTTTGATTATATAGCGCTTATTAATTCTGATTTTGTTGCACCGCGTTTTGAAGGGGATGAGAATCGTTATATTTATAAGGGATCCATTGGAAAGCTATTGCCGTCATTTTTTATAACAGGCCATGAAACACATGCTGGTTCAGCGTTTGAGGGACTTGATCCTAATTTTCTTGCGGCAGAATTGACAAGGCAAATTAGTTACAATCCTGATTTAGTAGATGATGCATTTGGTGAATTCCCGGCGCCTCCTGTATCACTAAAACAGACAGATTTTAAGCCGAGTTACACGATACAAACTGCCCTGTCTGCTTATGTATACTATAATTTTTTCATCCAGTCCTGGTCACCCAAAGATGTTTTAGAAAAAATGAAGGAACAAGCTGACATTGCTTTTGATAATGCCTTGAATACGCTAACGCAACGTCATCGAACTTTTTGTGAACGAAGCGGGGAAAGTTATCGTGAATTACCATGGAAAAAACGAGTCTTCATCTATGAGGAAATGAAGGAATTACTGGAAAAAGAGCATGGTGAAGCGTTTATCAATCATATGAAGGAATTTAAAGAAAAACTTTTACAAGATAAATCATTGGATACACGTATGTTCGCAGCTCGTGTGGTAGAAGAGGAATGGAAATGGATGACAAATAAAAGCCCAGCTATCATTATTTTTTACTCTTCGATTTATTCTCCATGTGTAGAGGTAACGGGGAAAAACGAAAAGGAACAAAAACTATTGGCTGCTTTGGAGCAATCTGTCGATGAAATCCAACCAACTTATGAATACCCAATCGTCATTCGGAATTTTTTCCCTTATGTCTGCGATATGAGTTTCATGGCTATGAGTGATGATGAAGAAGGAATTCAAGCAGTCTGCGAAAACAACCCTAGCTGGGGTACAAAACATTATGTAAACTATCAAGACATCCGAGACATTAATGTCCCATCCATCAACATTGGTCCATACGGATACGACGCTCACAACAAATACGAAAGAATGGAACTTACATTTTCAACAGAAATAGTACCAGAAATCACGAACGGTGTCATTAAACGGCTGTTGGGATGAAGGGTCAGGTCCCTTATCCCAGCAGATTGAATAGGATGAGGAATCCGTTCCTTGTCTGAGTGGATTGTAGATGGGTTGGGGTTCTGGCCACCATTATGCAGCAACTATGTAGGAAGTGTGCGGGAATGGGAAGAGGGGTCAGACCCCTTATCCCAGTAGATTGAATGGGGGAGGAATCGGGCCTTGTCCCAATGGAGTGAGAGAGTGTGGTGTGATTCTGGCCACCATTTTCAAGATACTATATAGGAAGTATGAGATACTGCACCTATAGATGCTAGATACCCTATATGTAACTATTGTAAAGAAAATGGGACAAGGAACCTGTCCCTCCGTCTCATTTTGTGGAAAATTGTTGAAAAATGTGTATTGATTGTAATTAGTAAATCGGTTAAACTGAAAACACCAATATTAAAGGAGTGAACCAAAGGGCGATGATCTACTAATCCTATACTACGCAAAACATTCGTATACTCACGATGCTTTTTCGAATATGGGATTAGTCTATGATTTTCAATAAATGATACATGGTACAGGCGATGGCCGGTATGATGTCCTTTTATGGTTCTTTAACGGGCGACCCCTTATTTTGTGAAAAAGCAGAATAGGGGGTTTTTATTATGGCAATAACTAAAAGGTAGTATGAATAGAGTATTTGCATTTTTAGATGATTAAAAGTTTGAATGTGTACAACATTAAATGAAAAAAGAGGAGAATGTTATGAATCAATTATTAAGAAATCGGTTTGTTCAAGCCATTTTTATATCTGCTTTATTTCTGCAGATTGGTATTTGGGTTCGGAATTTTGCCGTTCTTTTATTCGTAATGGATAAAACGAATGGAGACGCGTTTGCCGTTTCGATGATTTCTGTTGCAGAATTTGCCCCAATTTTTATTTTTTCTTTTATAGGAGGAACATTTGCTGATCGCTGGCGTCCAAAGCGGACGATGATTTGGTGTGATACATTGAGTGCTGTTTCTGTTTTTGCTGTTATTTTAGCTCTAGTGTTTGGGACGTGGAAAGCGGTGTTCTTTGCGACTCTTATCTCATCGATTTTGTCACAATTTTCACAACCGTCTGGAATGAAACTATTCAAGATGCACTTACAGGAAGATTTAATTCAATCTGCTATGTCCATCTATCAAACTATATTTGCGATATTTATGATCCTTGGTCCGATTGTTGGTACCTTTGTTTTCCAAAGTTTCGGCATTGATGTCTCGATTATGGTTACGGGTATTGCGTTCCTACTATCTGCGGCCTCCTTAACACTGATCCCTGCCGATCATTCGATGGAAAGGGATTCAAAGGCAACGACACTTTGGCAGGAAATGAAGAGCGGTGTTCGTTATGTTTTAGCAAAAAAGGAATTAAAATTATTAGGAATCTGTTTCATGGCAGCTGGCCTTGCAATCGGGTTAATGCAGCCATTAAATATCTTCCTAGTTACAGAGCGATTAGGTTTGGCTAAGGAGCATTTACAATGGCTTCTCACAGTGAATGGAGTTGGGATGATTTTGGGTGGAGCCGCTACAATGGGATTTTCGAAAAAAGTCTCGCCGGCAAGGTTGCTTGTCATTGGAATGCTGGTTAACGCAATTGGTGTTGGTGTTTTAGGGCTTTCAACCACGTTGTGGATTACACTCGTTACTGAGTTTTTCTGTGGTTTATTTATGCCGTGCATTCAAATCGGAATCAACACTTTGATTCTGCAAAACACGGAAGCAGATTTTATCGGGCGGGTAAATGGAACCTTAAGTCCGCTATTTACGGGTTCTATGGTGATTACGATGAGTGTTGCAGGTTCTTTGAAAGAACTATTATCTCTCGTTTCTATATATGAAATTTCTGCGGTGCTATTCATTATCGGTCTCTTGTTCATCGTGCCGATGTATAACAAAGCAATGCCAAAGAGTATAGAGGTTCAAAAGGATAGTGTGTAAAAATAACACCCTCAAAGGATTGGCGAATGATCCTTTGAGGGTGCTTTTGAGTGAAGTCTAAAAGAGAGTGGAGATAGATGAATTTTGAAAGCATACACAGATAGTAAAAATGAAAAAGAAGTAAGCCGAGAATTCAAGTTTCCACGAATTCGAAATTAAATTACGCGCAATTAAAATTGAATCGCGCAAACATACCGCCATTATCCCATTAAACAACACCTTCAGCAAAAAAGACCTCGAAAGTGTCCATCCCACATGAACAAAAGCCTAAAATGTCCACGAGTGGTGCCAGGCACCCCGTAAAAAATTTGAAACATTCCTAATTTTGGTTCGTATATTATGAATAGAACAAGGGGGGATTTTTTCGTTGAAACGTTCTTTCATAACTGCACTAATGACTGTAGCTTTTTTGGTAAGCGGATGTAGTCACGATGGACTCTATCGTTTTAATCATAAATCATTGCTAGCTGAGTTAAAGAAGAGCGGTTTTGCTCCGGAACTGCCAACCGAATTACCTTTCAAGGTGAAATCAACTAATATCACTGAGGCACCTCAGCCGAATAATAAAATTTATACTATTGATTTCCACGGTACCAAAGGAGAATATCTATCCCTGCAAATGGTCAGCAACATGAACGTAAAATATAATGACGATGTAAAAAGAGAGAAAGTAAAAATAGGAGATATTCAGGGACAATATGCAAAAAACAAACCTGGTGCTTTGATGTTAAATTGGAACCATAATAAAATTCACTATGATATGACCTACTATATAAAGAAATCCAAAAAGAAGATATCCAAGAAGGCTATGATTAAGACGGCCGAGTCTTTTAATTAAAGCGGGGGGAGTTTTACTCACGGCTTCCCTAAAATCCCCAACAACATACCTTTTAAAAAACTACTTCAAAATAATTTGTTCTTTTATAAGCTCAACAAGTTATCAATCAACGTGACTAACTACAATAATTTTAGGAATACATATATATTTTTGTTCTTAATTAAGAATTTTATAGCGGGTGCCAGGCACCACCCGTGGACAAATTAGATATTTGTCCATGAAAGATGGACAGTTTGATTAGGTTATTGTGAGTGAAGAACCTATTTTTCCATAAAAAAAATCAGATTGAATAAACGAATCTGGTTTTTTTATTGCGGCTTTTGTTAGGAAATGTTGAGGATGATATGAATTTATATCGGAGTGAAAATTCTCTATTAAAAAATTGTTTATTATAATGATTGATAGTTTCACTAAAAAGAACAAAAACTAGAGTAAAACATAGAAATTGATAGAATAACGGAGAAAAGTATTAATTTTATAGTAATAATTACCCAAAAAGAAGGTTTTCTTTTTAAAGAACGTTCACTATAATAAACATAAGTTCTTTATAAAGAACAAAACATAAGAACAAATAATCAAAAGGAGGGCGGTGAAATGAGAAAAATAATAGGCACTGTAATAACTAGTATAACGTTACTTAGTGCTGGTGCGACTTTTGCACTATCTGATCCTGGAACAAGGCTTTCAAATTGGTATAATCTCCAGTTTGAAAAGAAGGCGGAAAAACTCGGTGCATCAACAGTGGACAAGCTTTCTTCATCATTCACGGACATCCAAAAGGAGATGGAGGCGATGAGGAAAAGTATTGCTACATCCATCCAAGACTATCAAACTACTAATCTTCAAAACTCTACTAACACAATAAAAGAACATAACGAACAAAACGTCAAACAGTTACATACCGTCACAGAAAAACTCAAAGAACAAAATACGGAACAAATGGCGGCATATACACAGCAAAAAACGCTGCAGGAAACAGCGAATATCAGCCATGATATACAGGATATTTTAGAAGATGTATTAAAAAACAATCAAAAATGAAAAGGGAAAGGGAGTATTTAAATGTTTAAAACAGTTAAGGGAAAAATCGTAACAGGTGTCGTAACAGTAGGCTTATTATCTGGAGTAGGTTCAGCATTTGCGTTCACGGATGCAGGCGGCAAATTACAAGACTGGTATAATGCGCAATTTGGCAAAGCAGGAAATGCTATTACACAATCAGCTGTTAGCCATGTAAAAGACAAAGTACAAGGATTAAATGCAGAGTACCAAAGCGGTAGAACTGCAACAGTAAATGCAATTAATAGTGCAAAGGATAGTAAAGTGAACGGTGTTACGAATGAGATTACGAAAGCAAAAAATACAGCAGTCAGCCAAGTAAATGCTAAAAAGGGCGAAATTGAGAATGGCATGAGTGCTGATTTTGATAAATTGCAAGCTTATGCAAATGGACTAATCGAACAAGCAGGTAATCAGGTTCATAGCTATTTATATAATGATTTTTCTAACTTATCAACAAAAACTGGTAAGGCAGCACTAGCAGATATGGAATCTAAGATTAATGCATCAAAGGACAGCGCAAAGGCTGATTTGCAAACAGCTATTGCAAATGCAAAAACAGAAATACAAGGAATGCTTGATAAGGAAACTGCTGATACTTCCGCTGCTATCAATGCTGCAATTGATAAGAAAATTTCTGACCTACGCGCTCAACTTGCACGTGAGGTAGCAGGTTTCATCAGTACACAAAAGAAAGCAATCGATGATAAAGCTAGTGAACTTCAAGCTGCTGCTTTAGCAGAACTTGATGATGTAGTTAACGGTATCAATAAAAATTAATTTATTACTTCAAACCGATCAGGGCATTCAACGGCTCTGATCGGTAAAAAAATGGAGGACATTGCGATGAGTAGAATGTTAGAGTTCCAAAAGACAGATAACCATGTTCAACCCCTTAGCAGAAAGGGAAAATACCGGAAAGAAAATAAACATATAAAAATAAAATTTCTAATTGGAGTTCTTTTTTTAATCGTAACAGTCGGTGGTGGGATGGGAATCGCGTTTGCTGATGCAGATATCAATGGCCTTTTAACAAATTGGTTTAATCAAAAAAGTTCAGAATCCATTTCCTCTATCGAAAAATCCATAAGTACTGAAAAGGACTTACAAAAAGAACGTTTAAAACAAGAATTGCAAATAGAAATACAAAATGCACAAAAGCAGCTGTCAGATTTTACAGAGCAAGAGAAAAACCAGCGCATTCAAGCTATAAGGGATTATGCAAATCAATTGATTGCTAATCTAAAAATCGATAATTCCGGTAAAGAAAAAGCAATTCAAAATCAAATGAATGCTATTGTGAAACAGGCTAAAGCAGCGATGGAGCAAATTGCAGCGAAGCAGCAGGAGAAGGAACAACACAATGACAATTCAAATGACAACTCACAAGTTAACGCCAATAAAAATACTAAATCGGAAAATGGAGATTCTGATAAACAATAAAATCCAGCTCGGGAGGTTGGTTTGATGCAAAATGTTAATGTAATAGACTCGAACGCTTCAGTTATTCCAAAGAAATCGAGGAAGGCTTCCATCTTTAGCTGGCTACGGTTTGTGATTTTATTAATTGTTATATATGCATTGCTGCACTATGGAATGGCATTCAAAATCGTAAGTGGTCACTCTATGAATCCAACGTTGCATAATAAAGGTTTTATGGTGGTCAATAAATTATATTTTAAGCCGGAAAGAGGAGACATTGTCATCGTTAAGGATCCGAATGGCTTTGACATTGTAAAACGAATTATCGGATTGCCAAATGATAGTATTTCTATTAAGAATGGAATCGTATTTGTAAACGGGAAGCCAATTAAAGAAAATTATACAGAGGGAAAAGCGAATGACATGAAGGCAGTCGCTCTCGACAATAAATCCTATTTCATCATGGGAGACAACCGAACGCCTGGAGAAAGCCTGGACAGCAGAGACCCAAGTATAGGACCTGTTTCCAACGACCAAATTGAAGGAGAAGTTATCCTCCATTAAGCTACCAATATTAAGGGTATCTGGCTTCAAACAAGAGATCGGTTTGAATGAAGAAAGCATTCCAAATTATTGGAATGCTTTCTATCTTAAATCGCTTCATATAGTCTTTTAAATCCGTCAAAATGCTCTTTCCAATAGGAGTTTGATAATGATGATATCTCTACCCCATTATCTCCGGCATGGATAAATTGATTATTTCCTAGGTAAATTCCCAGATGAGAAATCCCCTTTTGATATGTATCAGAGAAAAAGACGAGATCGCCTGGCTTAGGACTATTCACATAAAATGAACGGCTATAATATCCAACGCTTGATGTTCGTGGTAATTTAACGCCAACTTGATTATAAACATAATAAATAAATCCGCTACAATCAAATCCGGAAAGATTCGAACCGCCCCAAGCATAAGGAACTCCTAATAACTTTGTTGCAGCATTAATAACTTTTGTCGCGGATAATCCATTGGAGGTTCCAACTTGGGTACCAGCTGTCAAATTATTAGAAGATGAAGTGGTAGAAGATGAAACTTTCGTTGAGTTTACGGTTAATTTTTGTCCTATGTAAATCAAATCAGAGCTTAATGCATTAAGCTTTTTCAATTCTGCTACTGATAGATTAAATTTCAGCCCTATTCCAGATAGAGTATCTCCAGATTTCACGGTATAAGTCCCTTGACTGGATGCAGAACTTGCATTAACACTTTTTGAAGAAGAAGAAGTGTTTTTTGGTGGTTGCACTGAATTAGTTGAAGTACTAGATACCTTCAGTACATCACCTGGATATATAAGATCAGTTTTAATATTATTCCATGCTCGTAAATTAGATAGAGATATATTAAATTTCTTTGCGATGCCACTAAGCGTATCACCAGAAACTACTGTATAAGTTTTTTGGCTATTAACAGTTTTCACCGGTGTCACTTTTGAAGAAGAGGCACTGACTTTTACATTTTTATTAGAAATAGTTAGTACTTGATTTGGAAAAATTAAGTCGGTTTTTAGATGGTTCCATTCTTTTAATTGATTTATCGTTGTGTCATATTTATTTGCTATACCCCATAGCGAATCCCCTTTTTTAACCTTATATGTTGAGGCAAATGCTTGCGAGGTGAAGGTTGAAGCAATAATTGTCGTTGCAGCAACCGACACAATCGTTTTTTTCACGTCATGTTTCCTCCTTTTTCATCTATTATCCTTCTATTTTAGCAAATTTTTCATGCATATGTACCCCTTTTTTGGCTAGTTAGTTAAAAAAGTCCTATAATTTTATCCGAATAATCCCATTTTGGTATTGTATAATAGAGAGAGAAGGATGGATAGGAGGTATATTTTGAAAAAAATAAGTAGCATTATAGTTATGTTGTTGCTAGCAATCGGATTATTGTCAGCGTGTCAAAAGGATGTTTCGCCGAATGAGAGACTAAAAGAATATGTACAGCTTTGGAATAAGGGAAATTTTAAGAAGATGTACATAAATTATCTTTCTTCTAGTAGTAAAGAGGAATATAAAACTGCAGATTTCGTCGATCGTTATCCAAAAGTATATAAAGACCTTGAAGTAGATAATTTGAAAATTTCATATAAACCGTTGAAGGAAGACGATTATAAGAAAAAAGATAAAGTGAATATTCCGGTGCAAGTTTCATTTAATACTTTTGCCGGACCTGTGAAATATTCTACAAAGGTATTATTAACCAAAGAAGAGAAGGATAAAAAATCAAATTGGTATATTAATTGGAATCCTGCACTCATCCTTCCTGGGCTAGCAAAGGGAGATAAAATTGTTCCTACAACAGAGGATCCGAAACGCGGAGAAATTCGAGACCGCAGTGGACAAGGATTAGCAGTTAACGGTACCGTTTATCAAATCGGCGTCACTCCAGGAAAGATGGGTGGCAATGAGTCAGAAGTAAAGGCACAGCTAGCAAAACTTCTTGGACTATCAGAGGAAGAAATTGATCAAAAACTAAACGCGTCTTGGGTGAAGCCAGATTTGTTTGTGCCTATTAAAAAAATTGCCACAAATAATCAGAGTTTATTAGAAAAACTTTACAAGCTTCCTGGTGTTGATAAACAAAATACCACTGGGCGTGTATATCCATTTGGAGCTACAACAGCACACTTAATCGGATATATCGGACCTATTTCCGCAGAGGAATTAAAAGAAGAAAGTGGAAAGGGATATACTGCGAATAGTGTAATTGGAAAAAGAGGATTGGAACAGTTATATGAAGATCGACTTCGCGGTACAGCAGGTGGAAAGATCACTATCCAAAAAGCAGATGGAACTGTAAAAGTCATTGCCCAAAAAGAAGTTCAAAATGGAGAGAATATCAATATTACGATTGATGCAAAATTACAAGAAAAAATTTATAACCAGATGAAGGGCAGTGCAGGGACAGCAGCTGCCGTACAACCAACTACTGGGGAAGTACTCTCTTTAGTAAGCTCACCATCCTTTGATCCTAATGACTTTGTATTGGGGATGTCAAATTCAGAATACAATAAGCTGGAAAAGGATCCAATGCAGCCGTTAATCAATCGCTTTGCTCTGTCATATGCTCCTGGTTCATCGATAAAACCGATTACAGCAGCGATTGCATTGCAAAACGGTACATTGAAAGCAAATTCGACCAAAACTATAAACGGAAAGTCTTGGGGAAAAGGAGGAAGCTGGGGAGACTATAAGGTTAGCCGTGTTCATGTAGAAAACGGTCCTGTCAGTTTATCTGATGCCATGATGTATTCCGATAATATCTATTTTGCCCAAACCGCCCTCGATATGGGTGGGGATAAGTTTGTGAAGGGATTGAAGGATTTCGGCTTTGGAGAACAACTACCTTTTGATTACCCATTAAAGAAATCACAAATATCTTCGGATGGGACATTAAACAAAGAAATTTTATTAGCGGATAGTGGGTATGGCCAAGGACAGGTACAAATGAATATCTTGCATTTAGCGGATACCTATACGGCTTTTATCAATAACGGCAACATTGTTAAGCCTACTATAAAAATGAATGACAAAAACGCTGGTGTGTGGAAAGAGAATGTAATCAGCCCAGAAAATGCGAAAACAGTAGCAAGTTTGCTTCGAAAAGTAGTAGCAGATCCACGAGGAACGGGACATGGAGCTGACCTTCCAAATATAGCTCTAGCAGGGAAAACCGGCACTGCTGAATTAAAAAGCTCCAAGAAGGAAAAAGGAAAAGAAAATGGTTTATTCGTAGCCTATGACCAAAACAAGAAAGATGTTTTGGTGGCCGTTTTAATAGAAGGTGTTGAAAAAGGCGGCGGAAGCCATCTCGTTGTACAAAAAGTAGCAAATATATTTAAGTGATTTGTTATAATCGTCGAAAATTAATACTATAGTGTCTTACTAGATTTTTTAAAACCACAGTTCTGTACTGTGGTTTTTTGTTTATCATAGAAAAATTTAATATTGCGATTTCACTAGCTTGTGAACTATCTTAGTGCGGTTTCCTAGGTTTTCCTGTGACCAGTAAAATTCTTACCTCGATGGAACAAGCGTAAAACTTTTCTATTTCATTTTTTCAAAAGTGGATATGCATTAATGTAAACCATTATGCATATTTTCATCCAAATAGATAAAAAATTTAGGGGGAAATACATTGAAAAGAAAAATTGGTTTTACATTCCTCATTTTGTGTTTTCTATCAAGCTATTTTTTACCACAACATCTACATGCAAAGGCAGTAAAAAAAACACCAAAAAGAGTCGTCTACCTTACCTTTGATGACGGTCCAAACAGTAGTGTTGAAAGAATTTTAAGTATATTGGATAAATATCATGCTAAAGCAACTTTTTTTATGCTGAACAATAATATGAAACTTCATAAAAAATCGGTCAAAAAGATGGTTAATAAGGGTCACGGTATCGCATGTCATGGTGTCACACATGACAAAAACAAGTTCTATAAAACTCCCTATACAGCAGCAAAGGAAATGAAAACATGCTTAAATACGTTGACACAGATTACAAATAAGAAATCCATAATAATTCGTGTCCCATATGGCAGTAAACCATATATGAAAGCACCGTATCGAAAAGTGATGAATCAGTATGGGTATAAGATGTGGGATTGGAATGTGGATAGTTTAGACTGGAAATTTCTAAACGGTCCAAAAACAGCACAATATACTATTAAACAAATTAAGATATTAAAAAACAAAGGCATATCCCCTCTTATTTTATTTCATGATAAACCAACCACTGCCGATGCACTGCCAACCGTTTTGAAATATTTAAAGGCAAATGGGTATGATTTTAAAGTACTAACAAATTCGATGAAGCCTTACAACTTTTGGAATCCTAGAAAACTATAAAAATGGGAAAAGGGATGAAAATCCCTTTTTCTTTTTAGTGAAATCTACACGTAGTAAAAATGTACCTGGTTTTCTTGAAATTTTTCCAATATAATATCAAAAATATGATAAAATATGACAGGCAAATACAAATGGAAAGGGGGTGCATTAAAATGGTGAAACTACGTAATGGGGTTATTTTTCTATTAATCTTATTAGTATTATCCATATCATTATCTGAAAAAGATTTAGCAGCTACGAAAAGCAGTTCCTATAAGGTAAATGCAACTGCTTTAAATGTTAGAAAAGATCCAAGTACTCATTCCCCTTCTATTGGTATGGTAAAAAAGGATCAAACGATAACTGTTTATCAAATCAAAAGCGGATGGGCATATATGTCCTATGGGAAATTAAAGGGTTATGTAAGTTCCCAATATATAAAAACTATTAAACTTGCAAGTACCATCGCGAAGCCAAAGACATTGGATCAACGGACGGTAACGGCGAATTCGTTAAATATTCGTAAAGGTCCCAGTGCGAAATATGCGGTAGTTGGAAGCTTGAAAAAGGGTAATAGGGTAACGGTATCAAAGGTTTCCGGAGGCTGGGCATATATCACATATGGAAAAACAAAAGGATATGTAAGCACGTCATACTTAAGGACAATACAATCAACCAGTTCAACGACAAAACCAAGTAGCATATCCAAGACTCCAAGTAAACCAAGTACCGTTACAAAAAAGGTGGATCAACGGACGGTAACGGTAGATGTGTTAAATGTTCGTAAAGGTCCCAGTGCAAAATATGCAGTGGTTGGAAGCTTGAAAAAAAGGTAATAAGGTAACGGTATCAAAAGTTACCAATGGCTGGGCATATATTACATATGGGAAAACAAAAGGATATGTAAGCATATCATACTTAAAGGCTATACAATCGTCCAGTCCTACGACAAATTACCACACACGTATATCAATGGTTTAAAGACTATATTGTTCTTTAAGGAGGCAGAATAGTGACACAAATTACATTCTTAGCTTCATCTAAGCCATTTCTAATACCAGATGAAATTGCGGAATACAATTGGCGAACAGTGTTTGAACATGAAGAAGATGCCATCTATTTCTCCGTTCAAGATGTTGACGATTATTGGAAGGATAAAGTGAATGGGTTGTTTTCTATGCCCTATGTTTACGAGGCACAAGGTGTGGGGAACAAATTATTTCTTACATACATCGGAAAGTATATGGAGGTAGGAGACGTGTTGGAAGTTTTCCAAGTACCAAACCAACACGCATTCGAGGAATATAAACAAAGAATGGAAGAACGTCCTGAACCAATTGAAATAAATGTAGGTAGTTATACTTACCGAACCATTTATGGTTTGTATCAATTAAACCCAAAGAAATGGTTAGAAGAACTTAGCCACCGAAATTATTTTACTCATTTCGGAGTTACAACATTTGTGAATTATTAAAGACAAGAAATAATTGTATAAGGAAAATAGTGGGCGAACACCGTAAGTTTGGTTCGACGAATATTATTAGTCTAAAATTATTTTCCAGTTCTTCTTAATAAAATGCAATAAAATACTTGGGCTAAAACGTGAGATATTCTTATATCCATTTCCTTTATAATGAAAAAAAGCAGCCTAATTCATGTTACGAATTAGACTGCTGGTTAATAACGTTCTGTACTCGAAAATCCAAGCTATTAGAATCTCTCTGCGCCAATTTACTATTTCATAGTTTTATAAAAATCAAGAATTCCCTCATATATGGAGCGTGCTGCAAGATCTCTGTAAGAATTAGATTTTAACTTTTTGGCATCACTAGGATTCGAAAGGTAACCTAATTCGACTAATACTGCTGGCAATGGATTATATTTTATAACTCGAAAGTCATTCTCCAATACTCCGCGATTCCTTGTTCCGATTGCTTTGTATAATCGATTTTGAATGAAACCTGCCAATTGTTTACTTTTGTTCGCTCTATTTTGGTCTCCATCTGAATTATAGTACGTTTCTGTACCACTGGCAGAGCTTGCTGAAGCAGTATTTGTGTGTATACTTACGAAAGCATCAGCACCGGATTGTGCTGATATACTATTTCGCTCATCCAGTGTTGGGTAGGTATCCCCCGACCTTGTCATAACTACTTTTATACCTGCTTTTTCTAGAAGCTTTTGAACACGTAATGCAACCGATAGATTCAATTCTTTTTCAACAATTCCGTTGCCGCTTGCTCCAGGATCCGATCCTCCGTGTCCGGCATCAATGACAATGACTTTTTGACTACTTGTTTTATGTACTAATAAAAACGCTGAACTTACATACCCTTTTAAATTGCCGTAGGCTATGTAGGCCCAACCATTTGATACCTTAGTAACAGTTACTTTATTATTCCTTTTTAACTTCCCG
>Ga0224736_1035_pt2 | contig 45321 bp, 50 predicted proteins | sample IA12soil_MG_GH6A_FD_161628 | JGI IMG/M metagenome (GOLD analysis project Ga0224736, IMG submission 161628) | Enriched cells from agricultural soil in Iowa, United States - IA12soil_MG_GH6A(-) | ecosystem: Environmental > Terrestrial > Soil > Agricultural land | place: USA: Iowa | collected 2017-05-08
AATATAATAAATTTTTTTTTTAGGTTTTTTTCTTTTAGGCTTTCTTTTTTAGACGGGAGAACTCGGAAAGGGACTTGCTGGTGCAGGTTTCTTTGCATTAAGATCCAATGCACATGTTGTACCTTGTGCGATTATTGGACCATATAAACCTTTTAAAAAGCTTAAAGTTATTTATGGGGAACCTATTGATATGTCCTATTACAGGGAGAATAAAGCAAGTGCGGATGAGGTTACGGAAGTAATTATGAATAATATTCGTACGCTTATAGAAAAACATCGATAAGGGACTACTTTACTTGACAAATTTTCATATTTGTAAGAAGTTAGTAGAGAGAATATCTTTTTTGAATTATTAGATATTAGACGATTAGCTACAAAGCTTTTCATTTAACTGAACTCTTGTCTTTATTCCACTATTAAGGAAGGGCGAAAGTTTTCAGCAGTTCGATTAAGGAGGAGTACATATGACAGAAGATATGAGTCAAGTGGAAGTCAAAACTTTTTCTGAGAATGATAAAGTTAAAGGAACTGTAACCAAAATTGAAGAAAAGCAAGTGCTTGTTTCAATTGATGGAAGTAAACTTGATGGTATTATTCCAATAAGCGAACTATCAAGTCTGCATGTGGAACATGCTTCTGATGTGGTGAAAGTAGGAGACGAACTCGAATTAGTGGTAACAAAGGTAGAAGAAGATGCATTAGTTGTGTCTAAGCGAAAAGCGGATGCAGAGAAAGCATGGGAAGAAATGAAACGTCGTTTTGAAAATGGTGATGTTTTCGATGCGGTTGTAAACGATGTTGTAAAAGGTGGTCTGGTAGTAGACCTCGGAGTTCGGGGATTTGTACCAGCATCATTGGTAGAGGATCATTACGTGGAAGATTTCTCGGATTATAAAGGCAAAACAATTTCATTTAAAATTGTTGAACTAGATCAGGAGAAAAATCGTCTTATTCTCTCTCACCGTGCTGTCATTGAAACAGAAAAGGAACAAAAGAAAAAACAAGTATTAAAAAACATTAGTGCCGGCCAAATATTAGAAGGCGTGGTACAACGAATTACTAATTTTGGTGCATTTGTTGATATAGGAGGAGTGGACGGATTAGTTCATATATCCCAGCTATCTCATAACCATGTTTCAATGCCATCAGATGTTGTACATGAGGGTGAAAAGGTCCAAGTCAAGGTGCTTTCTGTGGATTTAGATAATGAAAGAATTTCATTATCCATTAAAGAAACACAACCGGGACCTTGGACGAATATTGAAGAAAAAGCTGCAGTTGATTCGATTTTAACAGGTGTAGTAAAACGAATTGTATCATTTGGGGCATTTGTCGAAGTATATCCAGGGGTAGAAGGTCTTGTGCATATTTCGCAAATTTCCCACAAACATATTGGAACTCCTCATGAAGTGTTAAAAGAAGGACAACAAGTCCAAGTAAAAGTTCTAGATGTTAATGAAAAGGAACAAAGACTTTCCCTAAGCATAAAGGAATTAGAGGAAAAAGATGCTGACAATCATATTGAATATGAATTGCCAGAAGAAACCAAAGGATTTCAGTTTGGTGAAGTGATCGGAGATAAATTAAAAAATTTAAAGTAAGAGAAAGTAAACATGCATTGTAAAGTAATACGAATTTAATACTGGCTAATTTCTTAGTATTAGCAAAAGAAAAGGGGCGCATATTTCTTATGTCCCTTTTTCTTTTGCTATCATAAAATTTGCCTACCTATCTTATCCACGCTGTCTCTTTCGGGCTTCCTCAGGTCCTTCTAATCTGGTTGCACCATCATAATGTAATGCCTGGTCTCTATCTGACTCCACTTTTTTGCTCTTTCTTAATTTTTTCTCTTGTCTATCTTTTCCCATCGAAACACCCCCTTAAATAAAAGTAGAAAGGATCAACCTGATAATTACCATTTAGGGAATATCCCTAATAGTTGAACCGCTTCTATCATAAGGATATCTCCATAAATATTTGCTATTCACGATTAGAAATTTTTTTATTTTCCCATAATGAATAATGGTTAAAGAAGGGAGAGAAAAAAGTGCCAGGCTCGATATTTATTGGATTCTTGTGGGGGACATGGATTGTTGCCACTTTTCTTATGCACAAGCAAAATAAGTTTCGCTTTCCGTTAGCATTTCTTTCATTGGTCTTCATTATTGTATTTCCATATAAAGTTCATATCGCACCTTTGAGCATTCAAGTTCCTGCCATAATATTTCTAATTATCGGATATGTGTATATTGCATTTCTTGCTTTTTCCAAAAGAATCTTTATGATGATTGCCATTATTATTATGATAACCGGCTATACAGGTTATTTATTAATGATTTTATATGATCCAGTTTGGTTGATTCTTGATTACCATGTTATGACCGCAATCTTGATCTTTCTTATTGCACAAATTCTTTATCCAAAAAGTCTATTTTCTCATTTAGTTTGCTCCGTTCTGGGCACAATACAAGGAGAAATAGTCTATGGGGTTATATTGTCTAAATGGGAATTTACGTATAATGCTTGTTCCGGAGATTACTTAGATATTTGCGCCATTTACTTTTTTATTACATTAACATGGTTTTTTATCCAACATATATCTTCCAATATGTCATTAAAAAACTCCGTTGGAAAACAAAAACATGGATGAGATGCGGTAAAGAAAATGATTGATTGGTGAATAGTAATGGAATCTTTCATTGATTGCAGACCATATTATTGTTAAACTATTATAGCTAGTGCCTATTAAAAATATAATATTTGCAAAATAGATTGTATTTCCAGATCTTTAGTTGATTATAGTGATAATACATATCAATTCCGAAAGTATTTAATTTAAAGTAGTATAAAATAATAGTGGATTAGTAAATGACGCATGAAAATGAATAGAAATAGATGAAAGGGTGATAGAAGTGGCAAAGCCTGTTGTCGCTATCGTAGGTCGTCCAAATGTGGGGAAATCCACAATATTTAATCGAATCGTTGGAGAACGTATTTCGATTGTAGAGGATATTCCTGGTGTTACTAGGGACCGTATATATAGTTCTGCGGAGTGGCTTACACATGATTTTAATATTATTGATACTGGCGGTATTGATATAGGGGATGAACCCTTTTTAGAACAAATCCGCGCTCAAGCTGAAATCGCCATTGATGAAGCGGATGTCATCATTTTTATCGTAAGTGGCCGTGAAGGTGTAACGACAGCTGATGAGATGGTAGCAAAAATATTATATCGGTCGCAAAAACCAGTTGTGTTAGGAGTAAATAAAATTGATAATCCCGAAATGAGGGATCAAATATATGATTTCTACGCCCTCGGTTTTGGAGAGCCGTTTCCGATTTCTGGTGCACACGGTATCGGCTTAGGGGATTTACTAGATGAGGCCGCAAAGCATTTTCCTAAGCAGGATGAAATAGTCTATGATGATGATGTAATTAAATTCAGCTTTATCGGTCGTCCAAATGTTGGAAAATCTTCACTTGTAAATGCTATACTAGGGGAAGAACGTGTGATTGTAAGTGATATAGAGGGCACTACACGTGATGCAATAGATTCATCTTATACATTTGAAGATCAGGAATATGTCATTATTGATACGGCTGGGATGCGAAAAAAAGGAAAAGTTTATGAAAGTACAGAAAAATATAGTGTGTTGCGTGCATTAAGGGCTATTGAACGGTCAGATGTTGTTTGTGTTGTCATAAACGGTGAGGAAGGCATTAGAGAACAGGATAAACGTATTGCTGGATATGCGCATGAAGCTGGAAGGGCAATAGTAATAGTTGTTAACAAATGGGATGCGGTAGAAAAAGATGAGAAAACGATGAAGAAATTTGAAGAAAAGATACGAGAACATTTTCTCTTTTTAAGCTATGCACCAATTGTCTTTGTGTCAGCTAAGACTAAGAAAAGGGTGAATAATTTAATCCCTGTAATAAGAAGGGTTAGTGAAAACCATTCATTAAGGGTGCAATCTAGCATCTTAAATGAGGTTATTATGGATGCAGTAGCGATGAATCCAACACCGACGGATAAGGGACAAAGGCTACGAATTTATTATTCCACACAAGTATCGGTAAAACCGCCAACTTTTGTTGTTTTTGTGAATAATCCCGAATTAATGCATTTTTCGTATGAGAGATTTTTGGAAAATCGAATTCGAGATGCATTTGATTTTGAGGGAACACCGATTCGAATTTTGTCACGTCAAAGAAAATAACATTTGAGCAGGTGATATCATTGTCTAATAAAAAAGAAAAAATAGCAGTTATTGGGGCAGGAAGCTGGGGAACTGCATTAGCATTGGTTTTGGCAGATAATGGACACGAAGTACGATTGTGGGGGCATAAGCAAGAACAGATTGATGAAATTAATAGCCGGCACACAAATGTTAAGTATTTACCTAATTTAAATCTTCCGGATTCCATTATCGGTATAAGCTCATTGTCTGCAGCTTTAGAAAATATAGAGACCATGATTCTTGCTGTTCCTACAAAGGCTATAAGGGAAGTTCTTGGAGAAATTCGTGGCTTTCAAAAAAGTCCATTGACCATTGTACATGTAAGCAAGGGGATAGAACCAGATTCGTTGCTCCGAATTTCTGAAATGATCAAGCAGGAATTCCCATCGGAACTCCTTAAAGATATTGTTGTCCTGTCAGGACCAAGTCACGCTGAAGAAGTTAGTTTAAGACATCCAACGACCGTAACGGTTTCTTCGGAAAACATGGATGCAGCCAATATGGTACAAGATCTTTTTATGAATCAACATTTCCGTGTTTATACAAATCCTGATGTAATTGGTGTAGAGATAGGTGGAGCATTAAAAAATATTATTGCTCTTGCTGCTGGTATTTCTGATGGATTGGGCTATGGTGATAATGCGAAAGCTGCCTTGATAACTAGAGGTTTAACGGAGATTGCCCGGCTTGGAACAAAGATGGGGGCAAACCCTTTAACCTTTTTAGGATTATCTGGTATAGGAGATTTAATAGTAACTTGTACAAGTGTACATTCTAGAAACTGGCGTGCGGGAAACATGCTTGGAAAAGGTAAAAATTTAGATGAAGTTCTGGAAAGTATGGGGATGGTTGTAGAAGGTGTCAGGACGACAAAAGCGGCCTACCAGCTTTCGGAAAAATATAATGTGAAGATGCCGATAACCAAAGCACTATATCAAGTTCTATTCGATGATAAAAACCCGAAGGAAGCGGTTGATATATTAATGGGACGATTAAAAACCAATGAAATGGAAGATTTAACGAATGGCTTAGGTGTATAGTCACTGATAAAAACACTGTTTCATACGTTATAGTCCATTGATATTTTAGAATTTCTTTAGACAAGAATTTTATTATATGGGCATTCGAGGATACCAACCAACAGTTTGTAGCATAAAATGCTATGAAGTAATTAGCTTTGAGCCAAAGGTATGGGTATTTGTCTATTTTTTTAGACAGAAGTAAGGAAACGCTCCCTTACTTCTGTATTTTTTTACTTTAAAGGAAATGATAAAATTCAGCCTTCTGGGTAACTTTTTTTTACTTATCTTCATGTTGATATAGGTTTATCTGCTGGGATTTCTCTGTCTCTCTAGCTAAGTCCACATATGTAAAATCACACTTTGAATTTAATTCATCCGTACGCCGATGATGGAGGAGTTTTGCGTTTCTGTTCTTATATTTTTCTATTTTCGACAAAGTCATTTTATTCAATTTTCATTGCCTTATGATATAATATTGTGCGAGTATGCATTCTTATTTTATATTAATATATTTTATAAAGGTGGTTTGATGGATGTCACTGTCCATGCTCAAAATGTGGATCTCTATTGCTGCCATGGGAATCATGGCGATAGCGATGATAACCATTTATGTAAGCAGATACAAATTAAAGTCAAAGGCATTTAAATTTATTACTGCATTAGTAGCGTACATATGTTTAATAGTTGGAGGATTAATGATGTTTTACGTTGTTTTAAGCGGACCGACAAATGGTTAACATGTAAGGATTTTACTTCATTTAAATATGTCTAGTATTGACCAAGAAAGGATGTCCCATAGGTTTGAAAAATATAGTACTTAGCATTATTCTGATTACTTCTATATCATTGTTGAGCGGATGTTTATATCCTCAAGATAAGTTATCAAAAAATCAAGTTCCATTTGATGATCAAATTCAAACGGTCCAAACAGCTGTTGAGAAATTTAAAAAAGATAACGATGGAATCCTCCCAATCAAAACGGAGGAAAAAAGTGCTTCAATCTATGAAAAGTATCCTGTAGATTTTAATAAATTAATTCAGAGTAGATATATGTCCGAATCGCCGGGGAATTCCTATGAAAACGGCGGGATCTTTCAATATGTCATTATTGACGCAGAGAAGAACCCTACAGTAAAAATATTTGATTTACGTATCGCCGAAAAAATACGTGAAATTAAGATACGTATTACTGCCCAAGGGTATCCTCCTTTTGGTAAACAAGTTGCATATAATGTTTACACCATTAACTTTAAGAAATTAGGATATAAAGATGAGCCTTATGTTGTATCGCCATATACAAATAACAATCTTCCTTTTGTTATTAATGGTTCAGGAGATATTTTTGTGGATTATCGAATGGATTTATATCAAGCCCTAAAAAAAGGTCATGCTACATACAAACAAGGTGATGATATCAGATCCATTTTAACAAAGGATTCTTCCTTTGTTCCAGCGTATTCACTACCATATACCATTAATAAAAAAAATGAACCAGTCTTTTTGACAAAATAGTCATAACCCTTTCTCAGACAATATATATTGTAGAGGAAGGGTTTTTATTTATTATAAGCAGTTGTTCAAAAAGCGAAAAGAAACTAGCATTTGTCTCCTAAATCCATGAGACGTTTATTATTTTTCTATCTTTTTGAACGCTAATTATAATTAAATCTATAAAAAAATTACTCTTTTTTAGTCATAACATAATAGGACAACATCATACACATATATTGTCCAATCATATTTAACGGATGTAATGTCCCGGTAACTTAATGTGGGGAGGGAATCTCTTGGAAAAGGTAGATATTTTTAAAGATATCGCTGAAAGAACTGGTGGAGACATTTACTTAGGAGTGGTGGGAGCAGTTCGTACCGGCAAGTCTACATTTATTAAAAAGTTTATGGAACTGGTTGTTTTACCCAATATCTCAAATGAAGCAGACAGAAATAGAGCACAAGATGAGTTACCGCAAAGTGCGGCAGGAAAAACAATCATGACAACAGAGCCGAAATTTGTACCTAACCAAGCCGTTTCGGTACATGTGGGCGAAGGTCTTGATGTCAATATTCGTCTTGTTGATTGTGTAGGATATACAGTACCAGGTGCAAAAGGCTACGAAGACGAAAATGGTCCACGAATGATTCATACACCTTGGTATGAGGAACCTATATCCTTTCATGAGGCAGCCGAAATTGGAACAAGAAAAGTTATTCAAGAACATTCTGTAATAGGCGTTGTGATTACAACAGATGGTTCAATTGGAGAAATTCCTCGCTATGACTATGTTGATGCAGAGGAACGGGTGATTGCTGAATTAAAAGAAGTAGGTAAGCCGTTTATTATGGTTATCAACTCTGCTAGACCGCATCATCCGGAAACAGAATCACTTAGAGTGTCACTTGCGGAAAAATATGATATTCCAGTGGTGGCAATGTCTGTTGAAAGCATGCGCGAAGGGGATGTATTAAACGTACTTCGTGAAGCATTATATGAATTCCCAGTACTTGAAGTCAATGTTAATCTTCCTAGTTGGGTAATGGTCTTAAAAGAGAACCATTGGTTAAGGGAAAATTATCAGGAAGCCGTGAAAGAAACGGTAAAAGATATTAAAAGATTAAGAGATGTTGATCGCGTTGTTCAATATTTCAATGAGTATGATTTTATTGAAAATGCGGGATTAGCAGGAATCGAAATGGGGCAAGGTGTAGCAGAAATTGACTTGTTTGCACCGGATGAACTGTATGACCAGGTGTTAAAAGAAATTGTAGGAGTAGAGATACGCGGAAAAGATCATCTACTGGAATTAATGCAGGATTTTGCCCATGCAAAAAGGGAATATGATCAAATTTCTGATGCATTAAAAATGGTGAAACAAACTGGTTATGGAATTGCTTCGCCGTCTCTTCAAGACATGAGTTTAGATGAACCGGAAATTATCCGCCAGGGATCAAGATTCGGGGTTCGTTTAAAAGCCGTAGCGCCATCCATCCATATGATTAAAGTAGATGTAGAATCCGAATTCGCACCAATCATTGGTACAGAAAAGCAAAGCGAGGAACTAGTGAGGTACTTGATGCAGGATTTTGAAGATGATCCACTGTCCATTTGGAATTCTGATATATTTGGGCGAAATTTAAGCTCCATTGTCCGTGAGGGTATTCATGCAAAACTTTCCCTTATGCCGGAGAATGCACGCTATAAATTAAAAGAAACACTTGAAAGAATCATCAATGAGGGATCTGGCGGCCTAATCGCTATTATTTTATAAAGCAAAAAGAGGTGTCATTAAAAAATGACACTTCTTTTTTTGGTTCACATTTTATTCATTTCACATAAATATTTTACTGGCTTAATTTCTAGCACCAGAGAGCCTATTAGATAGCGGATTTCCGCATTTTTTTTGCACGATAAGTCAATATCGACTTGTCTCTTATCGCTGTATTGATTATCTCAATAAAAGACTGCGAAATTAGTAAGCTAGGCTTGTGGAGCTTCACTTTTACAATTTTTTTATGAAAAGTTTCCCATTAAATCAATAATTATTCTTGCTAAGCCTATTTTAATATGATAATCTTTTATCAGAATTGTTGTTGTTACAGGAATCAACAACGTTCAATACGGTTTTTTCACTATTTATGTATAGAAACCGTTGAATTTGTTTACAAATGTAATAATTAACAAAAAAATGTTCCTTTTTGGGAGGAGGTGAATGGCATGAACAAAACAGAACTTATCAATGCTGTTGCTGAAAGCACAGAATTATCAAAAAAAGACGCTACAAAAGCTGTTGATGCTATTTTCGATACAATTCAAAATGCATTAGCTAATGGTGATAAAGTACAATTAATCGGATTCGGTAACTTCGAGGTTCGTGAACGTGCGGCACGTAAAGGACGTAATCCACAAACTGGTGAAGAAATTGAAATCGCAGCTAGCAAAGTACCTGCATTCAAACCTGGTAAAGCGCTTAAAGACGCTGTTAAATAAGTACATATTAACTTTGAGCGTATGAATAAAAGGACTGCATTTTGCAGTCCTTTTTATTTTCCCAACTTTTTTTCATCTCATTCATCATATGAATAAGAAATTGAATTTTGCTGACTACCAAAGTGTGTGCTAATATAAAAAAGTTATCACTTTATTTTGTTTATTGAAAAGCATGAAAGGATTTATATATTATAAAGGCTGTTTTTGTATAAATTGTTTTTTGTAATTTGGGATAAACCCCAAACTAGACTGCACTTTGGGGTATCTTTTCTTAAAAAGGATACTATTTATAAGATAAACGAAGAAATGAAGATTTTCTTTTACAAAAGATACAAATTAAGAGAAACAAGCCATAATATAAAATATTATTGAGGAGAGTAAGCAATGGACGAGGTGAGCTTAAAGAAGATTGAACAAGGTGTTCGGATGATTCTAGAGGCCATTGGTGAAAATCCTGAACGAGAAGGTTTAGTGGATACTCCAGAACGAGTTGCAAAAATGTATAAGGAAATATTCTCAGGATTAGAGCAGGACCCTAGTGAATTTTTTGATACAATCTATAGTGAAGATCATGAAGAACTTGTACTAGTAAAAGATATATCTTTTTATTCTATGTGTGAGCATCATCTTATTCCCTTCTTTGGGAAGGCACATATTGCATACATTCCGCAAGAAGGGAAGGTTGCCGGTTTAAGCAAATTAGCTAGAGCGGTTGAGTCTATTGCTAGTAGGCCGCAATTGCAAGAAAGAATGACTGCAGCCCTTGCCGATTTATTGATGAATAAGCTTAATCCACTAGGTGTATTCATTATGTTGGAAGCAGAACAATTATGCATGACCATGCGCGGTATAAAAAAGCCTGGAACAAAAACTATTACTACTGGAGCACGAGGGATTTTCAAAACGAATGATTCCATTAGGTCCGAGGTTCTTTTATTAATGAAGAATTAATTTTTCATATGTAAGGAGGAAGAAGCGATGAAACCGTCGAATGGAAATAATGATTTTATTGTTATTAAGGCAATAGATGATGGTGTAAGTGTAATTGGATTGACTAGGGGAAGTGACACTAGATTCCATCATACGGAAAAATTAGATAGCGGCGAAGTAATGATAGCTCAATTTACAGAGCATACATCGGCGATAAAAATTAGAGGGAATGCTAAAATATATACAAGTATTGCCGAATTAAACAGTGAATCGAATAAATAAAGAGTTTGTAGGAAAGGAAACTAGTGAAATATATCACAAATACATACAGTTTAAATGTTTTTATGTTATAATATATTTTGTTCTATTTTCTTGAACAAAGAGAAAAAGGATATTTATCCAGGAAAGAAATGGGGATTAAGGGTTATGTCATTGCAGGAATCATTAAAACTAGTGGCCTCCATTAAGGAGAACATCCAACAAAAGATTAAGCATTATTATTTATATAAATATATTGAGCTTCCTTTCATTGATGAGGATCGCATCATTCTTTTGTTAAATAGTATGATGGATAGCAATATTTCGAAGAATGACATGGCAAAGGTTGTCACTAGTGCGATGCTTATTCAAATTGCCCTTGATACCCATGGCAAAGTAACTAACTTCGGTGAAGATTTAAAAAAACGACAGCTTCTAGTTTTATCTGGAGATTACTATAGTGGATTGTATTATAAAATTTTGGCTGAAGTGGATAATATCCCTTTAATTAAAGCATTAGCAGAAGGAATTAAAATTGTTAATGAATCTAAAATTGTTCTTTATCGAAATGAAGGTATAGACATTGATACATATATGAAAAACCTAATAAGGGCAGAATCTTCCATTGTAACAAAGTTTTGCAGCTATTTCGGAAATAGTCATTTAACTCCTATTGTAGAAGATTTTTTATTTTTAAATCGGCTATTAAGTGAAAAAGAAAAGGTGAATATCGGCCATACATCTGAAATGTTTGAGGCGCTTGTGAAGTGCCTATTCCCTACAAAACAATTGGCATTTCATGAATTGTCCGCAGAATTAAAAAGAAAAATTGTGAATACTTGTGATCAATACATTACATTATCGAAAAACCGATTAAAGGAGTATATAAAAGATTTAAAAAATCCAAGTCTCTTATTAGGTCAAAGGATGAAGTTTCTGGTGATGGAACGGAATACAGTATTAAATATACAATTGGGGGAAGGGTAAACATGTCAACAAAGGAAGAACGTGTCCATACCGTATTTGAAAAAATATATGATAATTACGATAAAATGAATTCAGTTATCAGCTTTCAACAGCATGTAAAATGGCGAAGAGATACGATGAAGAAAATGAATGTGCAAGAAGGTGCAAAAGCTCTTGATGTATGCTGTGGAACTGCAGACTGGACAATAGCGCTCGCAAATGCAGTAGGACCAAATGGGAAAGTTTACGGACTGGATTTTAGCGAAAATATGCTAAAAATTGGTCAGGAAAAAGTATCTGGATTACCACAAGTTGAGCTGATCCACGGGAATGCAATGGAACTCCCATTTGATGATAATACTTTTGATTATGTTACAATCGGATTCGGCCTTAGAAACGTTCCGGATTATATGCATGTATTAAAAGAAATGTTTCGAGTAGTAAAGCCTGGTGGAATGGCGGTTTGCTTGGAGACTTCTCAGCCTACAATGTTTGGCTTTAAACAAGGTTATTATTTTTATTTTCGCTATATAATGCCTGTTCTGGGGAAATTATTGGCAAAAAGCTATTCAGAGTATTCTTGGTTACAAGAATCAGCAAGAGATTTTCCGGGTATGAAGGAATTAGCAGTAATGTTTGAAAAAGCTGGGTTTATTAATATTCAATATAAGCCATACAGCGGAGGTGTGGCTGCATCGCATATAGGGTATAAAGAGAGACAATAAGCTGGGTGGATATAATATGAAATTACAAATGATGTATTCGTTCATGAAAGCGGATATAGATCTAATTGAAAAAGAGCTTCATAAAGCCATTACCTCTGATTCGGATTTGATCCAAAAAGCATCGCTTAATTTAATTGACGCTGGTGGAAAAAGATTGCGGCCAATCTTTGTATTGCTTTCTGCAAAATTTGGGAAATATGACATCCAAGCAATAAAAAATGTTGCGGTGGCGTTAGAACTGATTCATATGGCCTCCCTGGTTCATGACGATGTTATTGATAATGCGGAACTAAGAAGGGGAAAACTTACGGTCAATGCAAAATGGGATAACCGTGTTGCAATGTATACTGGTGACTATATATTAGCATGTTCACTAGAGTATATGACCAAAATTGATAATGTAGAGGCACATCGGATTTTGGCTAATACGATTGCCGAAGTATGTTTTGGCGAAATTGAGCAAATAAAAGACAAGTATCGTTTTAATCAAACTTTAAGAGATTATTTAAGACGTATTAAAAGAAAAACTGCCTTACTTATTGCTACTAGTTGCCAATTAGGGGCTATTGTTTCTGGAACAAGCGAAGATATACATAAAAAACTTTTTCAATTTGGATATCTTGTTGGAATGTCCTATCAGATTACCGATGATATTCTTGATTTTACCGGTACCGAAAAAGTGCTTGGAAAGCCTGCGGGTGGCGATCTTCTCCAAGGGAATATAACACTGCCGGTTCTTTATGCCATGAATGATAGGAATGCCAAAAATAAAATCTTAACCGTACACGAGAATATGAGTAAAGATGAGATGAACGATATCATTGCTGCTATTAAAGAAACGGGTGCAATTGAGAAAGCCCATCAGCTAAGTCAGCGTTATCTACAAAAGGCTTTATCTGTTTTAAAAGAACTTCCTGATAATCGCACTAAAAAATCATTAATAGAGATTGCAAATTTCGTCGGTAAACGTAAATATTAAATTTTTAATTGAAACAGTAACTTTCATAATGCAAAAAAAAGGAATAATTATAATTTTTACACACGTAATTGATTCGAAAGCGTTATCAATTTATTTATTGTCAAAATTCGTTATTAATGTTACTATTTTCATGGGTATTTCCCGTATCAACCAAGATACATAACTAGGAGTGGTATTAATGGAAAAAACATTTTTAATGGTGAAACCAGATGGCGTACAAAGACAATTAATCGGTGAAATAATTTCTCGATTTGAGAGAAAGGGTTTTCATTTGGTTGGTGCAAAATTAATGAAAGTGTCAACAGAACTAGCAGAAAAACACTATGGTGAGCATAAAGAACGCCCATTCTTTGGAGAACTTGTTCAGTTTATTACATCTAGTCCAGTATTTGCAATGGTATGGGAAGGTGAAAATGTCATTGCTACGGCTCGTCAAATGATGGGATCTACTAATCCTAAGGATGCACTACCGGGAACAATACGCGGTGATTTTGGTGTCACGGTTAGTAAGAACGTTATCCATGGTTCTGATTCGCCTGAAAGTGCTGAAAGAGAAATTGGTTTGTTCTTTAAACAAGAAGAATTAGTAGAGTATACAAAACTAATTAACGATTGGATTTATTAAAACTTTTGGATTGGTTAACTACCAATCCTTTTTCATTTGCAAAATTTTTTATCCAAATAGGATAAATTTCGCTATAATTAAATTGAAAATAATATTTGGGAGTTCATTATGGATCGTGATTATCAAGAATTTATCCTTCAAGTGAAGGGAAAAACAGGAATTGATTTAGCATTGTATAAAGAGGCACAAATGAAAAGAAGACTTACCACTTTCTATGAAAAAAAAGGGTTTTCTTCCTTTCAGGATTTTTTTAAAGGATTGAACTTAGATATTGATTTATTTAATGAGTTTTTAGATCGAATGACAATCAATGTATCGGAATTTTACCGCAATAAACAAAGATGGGATGTTTTGGAAAATAAAATTTTGCCAAGACTAATAAAAAATAGCCAGCCATTAAAAGTATGGAGTGCCGCATCATCAACAGGAGAAGAGCCCTATACTTTATCGCTTGTTTTATCGTCTTACATGCCTTTAAGTAATATTTCCGTACTGGCTACTGATATTGATGCGAATGCAATACAGAAGGCGAAGATAGGTATTTATCCGAAACGATCTCTACAAGAAGTGCCAATGAATATAATAGAAAAGTACTTTAAAAAACAAGGTGACTATTATGAAATTGCAGAATCTGTAAAAAGAACAGTAAGTTTTAAAAAGCATAATTTACTGGCAGATAAGTTTGAGAAGAATTTTGATTTAATTGTATGTCGAAATGTATTAATTTATTTTACGGAGGAAGCGAAAGAAATCTTATACCAAAAATTTAGTGATGCGTTAAAACCGGGTGGTGTACTTTTTGTAGGAAGTACAGAGCAAATCTTTAACCCTATAAAGTATGGGTTTGAAATTGAAGATACATTTTTCTACAGAAAAGTGTAAAAAACTGTTGCCTGCAACAGTTTTTTGTCATTTAAAAGTGCTAAAAGGATAAAAAATTCTAATTTTTTTAATTATGTACTATGTTGTGCAATGGGTTTATGATATAGTGATACATAATTCCTTTAAAGTGATGAAGGGGGTATATAATAATGAGATATTTAACAGCCGGTGAATCGCATGGGCCGCAGCTTACCACTATAATAGAAGGATTACCTGCAGGAATGCCTTTAACAGCAGAAGATATTAATGCAGAACTTGCTCGTAGGCAAAAAGGTTATGGTCGCGGTAGAAGAATGCAAATTGAAAAGGACAAAGTAAATATTGCCAGCGGTGTAAGACACGGTTATACTCTTGGTTCGCCGCTAGCATTAATAGTGGAAAATAATGATTGGAAGCATTGGACAAAAATAATGGGCATAGAGCCTATTGAAGATACCGAAATAGAAGAAGTTAAGCGAAAGGTAAGTAGACCGCGACCCGGACATGCGGATTTAGTTGGAGGTATTAAATATGGACATCGCGACATGAGAAATGTTCTGGAACGATCGTCCGCAAGAGAAACGACAGTTAGGGTCGCAGCTGGAGCGGTAGCGAAAAAATTACTATCGTTACTAGGAATAGAAGTAGCAGGACATGTTCTGGAAATTGGCGGTGTAAAGGCAAACCCTCCTATCTATAAAAACATAAAACAATTACAACAAAAAACAGAAGATTCTCCGGTTCGTGTATTTGATGAATCGGCAGAAAAACAAATGATGGAAGCAATTGATTTGGCAAAGAAAAACGGGGATTCCATCGGAGGAATTGTCGAGGTCATTGTGGAAGGAATGCCTGCTGGTGTTGGAAGCTATGTTCACTTTGATCGGAAATTGGATGCTCGTATTGCAAGAGCGATTGTAAGTATCAATGCCTTTAAAGGTGTAGAATTTGGATTAGGATTTGAAATGGCTAGAAAGCCAGGCAGCCAGGTTCATGATGAAATTATTTGGGATGAGAATGATGGATATACTCGTAGAACTAACAACCTCGGCGGTTTTGAAGGTGGTATGTCAACAGGTATGCCTATCGTAGTAAGAGGGGTTATGAAACCTATTCCAACTTTGTATAAGCCATTGCAGAGTGTGGATATTGAAACAAAGGAACCATTTACTGCAAGTATTGAAAGGTCCGATAGCTGTGCTGTACCTGCCGCAAGCGTTGTCGCAGAAGCAGTAGTTGCGTGGGAACTGGCCACAGCTATTATAGAACAATTCTCTAGCGATCGTTTTGATGCTTTACAAAAAATCATTGCTGAACAAAGAGAATATGCAAGGAAGTTTTAAAAATATGGATACCTTAGATATTTATACTTCAACTAAAAATTACCCCGTCTATATAGGGAATGAAATTATAAATCAATTAACCGAAAAATTAGAAGGTTATTCAAAACTTTACATTATAACGGATAAACATATTGAATCATTGTATTTGCAGACTTTGCAGAAATATCTTCCTGACAAGGAAACGCATATCTTTATTGCCCCTAATGGTGAAGATGCAAAAACTTTTTCAGTTTATGAGGAATGTATTTCATTTGCCCTTCAAAACGGATTTGATAGAAGGTCGGTCGTATTAGCATTTGGAGGAGGAGCAATAGGAGATTTAGCAGGTTTTGTGGCTGCAACTTATATGAGAGGGATTCCTTTTATTCAAATTCCTACGACGATATTGGCTCATGACAGTGCCATTGGTGGTAAGGTTGCCATCAATCATTCGTTAGGAAAAAATATGGTTGGTGCTTTTTATCAACCTGAATTCGTTCTTTATGACATTCAATTTTTATCGACTCTACCAAGCAGGGAAAAAAGAAGCGGGTTTGCAGAAGTTATTAAACATGCATTAATTTCCGATTCAAGATTCTTACAAGAATTAATGGAGAAGGTAGACTCCCTTGAATCTATTCCAATACATGACTTGCAGAAGTATTTACGAAAGGGAATGGAAGTAAAAGCTAATATTGTTCATTTGGACGAAAAGGAACGAAACATACGTGCCTATCTAAATTTTGGCCATACCCTTGGTCATGCGTTAGAGGCAAATGCTGGCTATGGAAATTTAACGCATGGGGAAGCTGTAATGATTGGCATCGTTTATGCTCTTCAGCTTAGTAAGGAAGTATTTCAACTTCCGTTTTCTATCAAGGAATTTGTCTCATGGCTTGAAAAGTTAGGATATAAATGGAGAATACCAGCAAACATGGATTATGATGCAGTATATGAATGGATGGTTAGGGATAAAAAATCTGTTTCAAACTCACCGACATTTGTATTATTACAAGAGATAGGAATACCTATCTTGCAAAAAGTTGATCAAGCAATTTTACAGAAAACCTTTCATTTATTGCAAACATAAGAAAGATGATAAAGGGGAGAAGGAAATGATTCGCGGAATTAGAGGTGCAACAACAGTTTTTCATAATCAAGAAGATCTTGTTATAGATGCCGCAGATGAATTATTGCGTAAAATGATTGAAGCAAATGAAGTAGAAGCAGCAGATGTTGCTTCTGTTTTCATATCTGTAACGTCGGATATTAATGCCGCTTTTCCTTCAAAGGCATTAAGAAGATTTCCAGATTGGAAGTTTGTTCCGATTATGTGCATGCAAGAAATTCCTGTCATAAATAGCTTGCCTTTTTGTATAAGAGTGATGCTTCACGTTAATACAAACAAACCTCAAGATGAAATCAACCATATATATTTAAATAATGCAGTTGTTTTGCGTCCAGATTTAGCCGTAACTAGGGAGGATAATGAAGATGAAATGGAAAAATCAAATTCTTAATCTAGAGCCTTACAAGCCGGGGAAAACAATAGATGAAGTGAAAAAACAATATCAACTTGATACCATTGTAAAATTGGCATCCAATGAAAATCCATATGGATATTCACCGAAAGTGGACCAAGCATTAAGGAATTTTCAAGCATCCTTTATTCTATATCCGGATGGTAATGCCTCAAATCTTCGTGACACAATGGCGGGGCATTTAAAAGTAGATCCGCGTCAGCTTATTTTTACAAATGGAACAGATGAACTGATACAAATTATTTCAAGGGCATTGCTTGAACCTGGAAAGAATACCGTTATGGCAAATCCAACTTTTTCACAATATAAGCATAATGCCGTTATCGAGGGTGCGGAAGTTCGGGAAGTAGATCTCATAAATGGTGAGCATGATTTAAGAGGGATGCTTTCTCAAATCGATGCAAACACAGCTATTGTATGGGTGTGCAGTCCAAATAATCCAACAGGTACTTATATACCCAAAGAAGCGTTACAACCATTTTTGGAACAAGTTCCAAACGATGTATTGGTAGTTTTAGATGAGGCCTATTATGAATATGTAGACAAAGATGTGGCATATGATTCGCTAGCGCTTATCGACCAGTTTCCAAATTTAATTATCATGAGAACTTTTTCAAAAATATATGGTTTGGCAAGTTTTCGTGTAGGTTACGGAATCTCATCCATTGACAATATTCAAAGTATTGAACCAACCCGACCTCCTTTTAATACAAATGTACTTGGCCAGTTGGCAGCTTCTACAGCTTTATTGGATCAAAAATTCGTTGAAAATTGTCGTTCCAAAAACGAAGTGGAAAAACAAAAATATTATAATTTCTGCCAAGAAAATAATTTGGGTTATTATCCAACACAAGGAAATTTCATTTTAATAGACTTTGGGTTAGATGGAGATAGTGTATCACAGTTTTTATTAACAAAAGGAATCATTGTTCGTTCAGGAAAGGCGCTAGGATTCCCAACGGGTGTACGGATAACCCTAGGTTTAGAAGAACAAAACCAACAAGTTAGAAACGCTATTAAGGAATGTATAGAATTAAATTCTTTCATAAAATAGACTTGATTGTATTTTCTACAGGAGGATTTTCATGCGCGGGAATGTATTTATTGTCGGTCTTGGTTTAATTGGAGGTTCACTTGCCTTAAATATAAAAAAACAGCATCCGGAAGCTGTTATTTATGGATATGATGTGAATAAAGAAGAAATAGAAAAAGCAATTATTCTAAAAATTATTGATGAAGGAACTGAATCTTTTCAAAAGGGGTCAGAATTAGCTGACTTAATTATATTAGCAACTCCTGTTTTGGAAACGCAAAAGTTGATGGAACAACTAGTGAATTTTTCACTTAGAGAAAATGTTCTTATTACAGATACAGGAAGTACCAAAAAGTCAATTGTAGAAAAAGCAACTATTTTTCATGACAAAGCTATACAGTTTATTGGCGGTCATCCGATGGCAGGTTCCCATAAGAGCGGTATTACAGCTGCAAAAGAACAACTTTTTGAAAATGCGTTTTATATATTTACACCAAGCTCTAACCAAGGATCGGAACAAGTTAATACATTAAAAGAATGGTTTAAAGGAACAAAAGCAAGATTTATTGAACTTTCTGCAGATGATCATGATGAAATGACAGGAATATTAAGCCATCTTCCGCATATTATTGCTTCTTCTTTAGTAGAACAAGCAAAGGATGCACAAGAAAATTTTCCTTTACTTTCACGACTTGCTGCGGGCGGTTTCCGTGATATAACAAGAATTGCATCCAGTGATCCAACAATGTGGGCAAGTATTAGCTTATTGAACAAAGATGTATTAGTAAGATTGTTAAAACAATGGATAGCAAAAATGAATTATGTAACTGAATTAATACAAGCGGAAAATTTTGATAAGCTTTATACCTTTTTTCTGGAAGCAAAAATATTTCGGGATGAACTACCTGTTCATTCCACTGGTGTTATCCATTCGTTCTATGATTTGTTTATCGATATTCCCGATTATCCGGGGATTATATCCGAAATTACTGGTTATTTAGCGGAGGAAAGAATCAGTATAACAAATATTAAGATATTAGAAACAAGAGAAGACATTTATGGTGTTTTAAGAATAAGTTTTCAAAATGAGAGAGATAGAAGTCGGGCAAAAGAATGCCTTGAAAAAAGAACCAGTTATGATTTATTTATCCAATAATTCGTTTGTTTTTGAAAAGGGTGAATACAAATGGAAGTAAAACAGCTTAATTTTAACAGGCACAGTATACAAGGAACAATTAAGGTGCCCGGGGATAAGTCTATTTCCCATCGGGCAATTATGTTCGGAGCAATATCAAGCGGTAAGACAATAGTAAGAAATTTTTTATTTGGAGCGGATTGCTTAAGCACGATTTCTTGTTTTCGAAAGTTAGGCGTTAATATTATTCAAGAGGACAATGAAATAGTGATTTATGGAGAAGGATGGAGTGGATTGAAAGAACCTGCCTCCGTCCTTGATGTGGGAAATTCCGGCACGACAACCCGGCTAATGTTGGGGATTCTTGCAGGACGTCCATTTCATTCCGTGGTAATAGGCGATGATTCGATTGCTAAAAGACCAATGAACCGTGTTGTTCTGCCTTTAAGACAGATGGGAGCAAAAATCAATGGACGTGAGAATGGGAATTATACCCCAATTGCAATCCAAGGAAGTCCATTAACATCTATTACTTATGAACTTCCAGTTGCAAGTGCTCAAGTGAAATCATGCTTATTACTTGCGGGTTTGCAAGCGAATGGGGAAACTACCATAATAGAACCGGCAGCTACGAGAGATCATACGGAAAAAATGATTCAGCATTTTGGTGGTGAAATCTCTATTCGAAATAACCAAATTTCGGTCCAAGGAAATCAACAGTTAACAGGAACAGTAGTAGATGTACCTGGAGATATTTCTTCAGCTGCTTTCTTTATGGTTGCCGCTGCAATCATGGGAAATAGTGAAGTGAAATTAGAAAATGTGGGATTAAATCCAACAAGAACAGGTATTATTGATGTATTAATTAAAATGGGTGCCGATATTTCGATTGAGATGAATAAAGACGCTTCTTATGAACCTGTAGGTACTATAACAGTCAGAACTTCAATATTAAAAGGCATAGAAATATCAGGAGATTTAATTCCAAGGTTAATAGATGAACTCCCTATTATTGCATTATTAGCTACACAAGCAGAAGGAACAACCATTATAAAAAATGCCGAAGAATTAAAAGTAAAGGAAACAAATAGAATTGATGCTGTTGCAAGAGAACTGTCACAATTAGGTGCTAATATTGTACCTACCGAAGATGGGATGATAATCACAGGAAAAACAACCTTACACGGAGGGACTGTCTCCAGTCTTGGCGATCATCGGATAGGCATGATGTTAGGAGTCGCTTCATTAATTTGTAAGGAAAAAGTAATCTTAGAAGATTATGAAGCGGTTGAAGTATCTTATCCTAATTTTTTTGAAGATTTACAAGCGCTCCTTAAATAAATTTAACAAAAAAGAAACTAAAAGCTAGTTTCTTTTTTGTCATTTTCCTCCCCATTTATTCATAGCTTGTCTATAGAATTAATAAATGGGAGGGACAAAAATGTATATCATTGAAAAAGCCAATATAGAAATGGAAAATATGGAGAAGACTACTTCCATACTGATTAAAGATAACAAAATCTATTCTATAAAGGATTCCTTTATGAGAAATAATTATGTAAGAATGAACCTTTCCGAGTACATTATGACTCCTACTCATGTAATGCTTGACCTTACTTCCCTTCCTTCCGGATTTCAAGAGATGAAGAAGTATTATACCGAGAATTTTTTATTGAAAGGGACTGGTACCATCATTAATGCTTTTACTATTCAGTATGAAAGTCAGTTTGAGGATGAACTACGAAAAAAGCGAACCTCTTTCCTAAACAGTCCGATTGATTATGTCATTGCTGTAAAACTTCCACTGGAAAAACTCTCCACCAATATTATTCGAAAATGCAAACGAAATAAAATCCCTATTATTTTTGTCGAATTAAAAAACATAGAGGATTTATATGAAAAGCCATGGGGTTGGATAAAAGAAGCAATGTTTCCTTACAATCCAGTACTAGTTCCAGTTTTTTCAGGCGAGCAAAAAGCAAAGAAAAATCTGTTGAAAAATTGGGATGAAATACTAAGCAAAGAAAAGATTTCACATTTATTCGATGAAATTCCTGAAAAAACACCAATTGCAGTGAAATATTTGAAGAAATTTGGTGTGTATCCGAAAAGAGGAGATTTAAGTATTGGAAGCGAAATTAACTATAACTTATATTTCAAAGCCGATAAAGTTGATGAACACGTCCCTTTTCATTATGATAAAGATAGGTTAGCTATAATGGTTCATAAAGGGCTCATTACAACTACTTGTAATGAGGTTACTTATCGACCGGGTTTTGGAGAAGAAATTAGGATAGAAAGAACTTCTCTGTTTGTATAAATTTTACGTTTGGAAAGGGTAGTATTATGTCAAATGTACAGCAAATGTTAAAGCATATAGAAGAAGGTAATATGGAACAAGCTGATAAGTATTTCAGGATTATTAAAGAAACAGGAGCGGATGAAGAACTATTTATGTCAGCGGAGGAGCTTCACCAGCTTGGCTTTCTTCAAGAGGCGAAGGAGTTATATGAACAATTGATTCATACCTTTCCCGATGAGGGAGAGTTGAAGATATTATTATCAGAGGTTTATTTGGATTTGGATCAAGAGGATGAAGCTATCGCTCAACTCGATACTATTATGGAGACGGATCCCGATTATCCTAGGGCATTGCTTTTATTGGCAGATCTATATCAAATGCAAGGATTGCTAGAGGTTAGTGAACGAAAATTACTGGAAGCTAAGGAAATACTCCCTGAAGAACCGATAGTTGATTTTGCATTAGGTGAACTATACGCTGCCAGTGGAAACTATGTCGGTGCTATACAATATTATAGAGCAATCCTAAATCAAGGGCATGAAACGATTGCCGGAAATAATATCCACAGCCGATTAGCAGAAGTACTTAGCGCGGCGGGAGAATTTGAGGAAGCATTGCCGCACTTTGATCAGGCTCTTGATGAACATTTGGAAATCAATACACTTTTCGGTTTTGGTTTAACTGCTTATAAAGCGGGATTTTATCGAAAATCCATTGAAATCTTTCTAAAGCTCAAGGAAATAGATCCTGAATTCCACTCACTTTATTTATATTTAGGGAGAGCATATGAGCATGAGGAAGAAGTGGACAATGCATTAGAAATTGTTCAAGCGGGGTTAAAAGTAGATGAATTTAATAAGGAACTGTATCAATTTGGAGGGAAAATCGCATTAAAATCCGGAAATGAATCATTAGCGGAAGAGTATTTTCGCCAAGCGTTAGCACTTGATCCCGGATATATTGATGCAGCCCTTACATTAAATAAATTATTTTTACATCAAAAACGATATGAAGATGTAATAGATATTTCTTCACAAATGGAAAATGAAGGTGAGTCAGATCCGACTATTTACTGGGATATGGCGGTAGCTTATCAGCATTTAGAACAATATTCACAGGCATTAAAATATTATGAACTCGCATATAATGATTTAAAGAATAACCTTGAATTCCTTGAGGAATATGGATATTTCCTTATTGAAGAAGGAAAGAGAGATGAAGCGGCACAAATTTTTCAGTACTTATTGAAAGAAGACCCTACCAATGAAGAGTGGATTACGCTTTTGGAACGTTTTGAACATGATTAATAATGAATGGACTATACTAACATTATGCAGAGGAGGGATTCCTTTGGCTGCAACTCCTGTATCTGTCAACGAGAAGAAGGATTTTATTCGCTGGTTTTTAAATCATTATCAATTAAAGAGAAGAGAATCAGTTTGGATCTTGAATTATCTTATGAGTCATGACCAATTGATGGAAAAGGTTCACTTCGTAGAGGAAGCACAGTATTGTCCAAGAGGTCTTATAATGTCAACCCATTGTGTTGATCTTGTTCCGTTTCGTTTTTACAAAGAAAATATAATGACAACAGATGCGGAAAAATCATTTCACGACATTCGACTAAATCGCGACGAAGATATTTATATTCAACTAAATTTTAAAGATGCGAATATTTCATATCATTATGCTGCTGTTTTAGAAGAAAATCCGTTTATGCCGAAACTATTGAGGATTAATGAGGAAGATAGAAAACTTGCTGAAAAATTCTTGCAACGAAGCATTAAAAGCTTTCAAAAGGAAAAAATCTTGAAGGAGATTGATGATGCTTTGGATCGAAACGATCGAGAAGCGTTTTTAACTCTAACAGAACAGCTAAAAGGATTATAATAGGAAGCAATCCTCTTGTGTCAATAACAAGAGGATTGCTTCCTATTAACGTTTGAAAAAAAAATATTTTGCATGATATGATAAAATTGCGTCAATTAATAAGTATAGGAGTGTTTTTATGAATTGGAATGGAAAAGATATTGAACTCTATTTGAAAGAAAAGCAATTTATTGATACTGCCATTGTTCCACTTATTCCTGTTTCACTTGGAGAAAATTTGAAACAATCAGCATCTCAAGGAGAGTTCATTAGTTTATTAACACTCCATCTTGAAAGACAGTTTAGGGGAAGAATGCTCTTGCTGCCTCCAATTACGTATCTATTAGAAACAGATGAAGCAAGGAAGTTAAATTTATTGCACGAATGGGAGGAGAAAATTAAGGAGAGTGATTTTGCACATGTCTTTTATATTACCTCTGATAGTTTTTGGAGAGATAAAAATGAGTCCTTCTCTGATGATGTGATTTGGCTTCCATCAATTCCTCTAGAAAACATGGAGGAGCAATTTAAACATTCGATATTAGAGGATCAAGTGAAACAATTAATAAATATTATAGTGCAAAAATGGCAAAATATATAATGTAGCAATATTGATGAGATATTTTGGTTATTTCTTTCTCACTAATGCGTAAAATAGGACAAAATTGGCAAGAAAAAATTCGATTTTCCGTCACATTGTTGTCAACTTTTGCTAGGGGAGGTTATTGACCTTCTATTATGTTTGATATATCATGATTATGTCCTAGATTTGTATTTGTGCGATATTTATGTCCAGTGGACTTACCTTACTGCTAGAGGGGGGAAAAGGGATGAGCAAGAATCCTGTTTCAAGACGTCAGTTTCTTAGCTATACACTTACTGGTGTAGGTGGCTTTATGGCTGCTGGAATTTTGATGCCGATGGTGCGTTTTGCAGTTGATCCAGTGTTAAAGACGGAGGCTGGTGGCGATTTTCATGCTACGAAGCTAAAAGTAAGCGATTTAACGGATCAGCCAAAAAAGATTGACTTTACATATGAACAAGTGGATGCATGGTATAAGTCAAATGTAACACAAACTGCTTGGGTGTATAAGGACAGCAAGGGAGATATTGTTGCTTTGTCACCTATTTGTAAGCATTTGGGTTGCACAGTAAACTGGAACGCAAATAAAGACCATCCAAATCAATTCTATTGTCCTTGTCATGGTGGTCGTTATGAGAAAAATGGTAAAAATGTACCGGGCACACCACCTGCCAAACCGTTGGATACTTATCCAACAAAAGTAAAAGACGGTTATTTGTATTTAGGTAAACCAGAAGCAAATGTTTTCGTTAAATAAAGGAGGCGTAATTCATGCTTAATAAACTATATGATTGGGTTGACGAGCGTTTAGATATTACGCCTTTGTGGCGGGATATTGCTGATCATGAGGTACCAGAACATGTAAACCCTGCACATCATTTTAGTGCATTTGTCTATTGTTTTGGTGGATTAACATTCTTTGTTACTGTCATTCAAATATTATCTGGTATGTTTTTAACCATGTATTATGTGCCGGATATAAAGAATGCTTGGCAATCTGTTTATTATCTTCAAAATGAAGTGGCTTTCGGGCAAATTGTTCGTGGTATGCATCATTGGGGCGCTAGTCTGGTAATTGTAATGATTTTCTTACATACGTTACGTGTATTTTTCCAAGGAGCATACAAAAAACCACGTGAACTGAACTGGATCGTGGGGGTACTTATTTTCTTTGTAATGATGGGTCTGGGATTTACAGGATATTTACTGCCTTGGGATATGAAAGCGTTATTCGCTACAAAGGTAGGTCTGCAAATTGCTGATTCAGTTCCATTAATCGGTCCTTATGCAAAGATTTTACTATCTGGTCACCCTGATATCGTTGGTGCACAAACTTTAACTCGTTTCTTTGCCATTCACGTATTTTTCTTACCAGGTATTTTAATGGCCTTAATGGCAGCTCATTTCTTAATGATTCGTAAGCAAGGTATTTCGGGACCGCTTTAAAATTCAGAGTAATTAAAAATTGACAGCTACTTAACGAAGGAGGGGGACTAAATGCATCGTGGAAAAGGAATGAAGTTTGTCGGCGACTCGCGTGTTGCTGCTCCGTCTCATCGCAAACAAATGATTCCGAAAGATTATTCGGAATATCCAGGTAAAACGGAAGCCTTTTGGCCAAACTTTCTTTTAAAAGAATGGTTAGTTGGTGCCGTTTTCTTAATCGGTTTCTTATGTCTTACTGTAGCGCATCCGTCACCGTTAGAGCGTATTGCGGATCCTACGGATACAGGTTACATTCCATTACCTGACTGGTATTTCTTATTCCTTTATCAATTACTAAAATATTCATATGCATCTGGCCCATATAGTGTCATCGGTATTATCGCTATTCCTGGTTTAGCATTTGGAGGTTTATTGCTTGCTCCATTTATTGATCGCGGACCAGAACGCCGTCCTATGAAGCGTCCATTTGCAACAGGTTTTATGCTGCTTGCTCTAGCTTCTGTCATTTATCTAACTTGGGAAGCGGCAGCTCATGAAGATTGGGCTAAAGTTCATGAACAAGGTAAGATTGTAGCTCAAGTGGATATTGATAAAAATGCTGAAGGCTATAAAATTTTCGCAAAACAAACATGTATCACTTGTCATGGAGATACCTTAAAAGGTGGTGCAGCAGCACCTTCTCTGATTGATACTGGATTAAAGCCAGCAGAAATTGAGAAAATTGCTCAGCACGGTATGGGTAAAATGCCACCAAATCAATTTAAAGGTTCTCCAGATGAGTTGAAAAAACTTGCAGAATTTATTGCTAGTTTGAAATCTAAATAAGTAAAACAAAAGCTGGCTTTTTGCCAGCTTTTATTTCACTTTTAGAAATTTGAATTATTAAAAATTACAATATTGTAATTGAGGTGCTCTTTTTGCGATTATTGTACCCTTTTTTAGCAGATCGAAGAATCTTATGGGTTTTATTAATCATCAATATTATAGGAACGGTATATGGATACTATTGGTACAGAGGACAACTAAATGTGACGCCATTACAATTCCTACCGTTTGTTCCTGATAGTCCAACTGCAAGTTTATTTTTTGTATTCGTATTAATAGCATTTTTATTTCGGAAGAATTGGCCATTATTTGAAGCTCTTGCAATTGTTACGCTATTCAAATATGGTATTTGGGCAGTAGTAATGAATATCCTTACAAAGATGGTAACTGGCTATTTGCCATGGGAGGGTTATATGCTTATCATTTCACATGGTGCGATGGCCATTGAAGGACTTTTATATGCGCCATTTTATAGGATAAAATTACGTTACTTGTTAATTGCGGCAATTTGGACCTTACATAATGATATTATTGACTATGTATTTATGCAATTTCCACAATACCAAGATTTATACATATATGTTCGGGAAATTGGTTATTTTACATTTTGGTTAAGTATCTTATCACTAGTTCTTTCTTATTATTTGTGTATAAGAAAGAATCGTTTGGAACTATCCATGAATGGTAAGCCTGTCTAGTTGTTTTTGGTCTACTCTTGTCCCAACTCACATACACATAGTAGTAGTTTGGAGGGGGGACAAGAAATGAAACTTAAAACGATATTCCTTCTATTATCTATCATTCTTTTATCCATTCATCATGCAAAAGCTACTGCACCGTTATCGATGCCATTAAAAGAAATGGATGATACTGCAGATGAAATATTGCAAGTAACGAAAATGAATCATTATAAGGAAGCAACACTACTTCTACAATCTTTTTCGAATCAATTATCCAAATTTACTAAGAAGGAAGCTCTATTTTCTTTGGACGAAGTAAGGGCATTAAGGAATGCACAAAATCAGGCTTTAATGTCTGTGACTAGCATGAATACCTTACCTGAGCAGAAATTAAAGGATGTAACGGCTTTTCGCCTCGTAGTGGATGCTTTGAACTCTCACTATCAGCCGTTATGGACTAATATGAGACAGCCAATCCTCTCTGCATTTAATCATGCTAAAGATGCGGCGAAACAAGGGGAGTTTGAACAATTTCAAGCGAATTTAAACAATTTTTTATCAAAGTATTCTATTATTGAGCCAAGCTTGGCGGTAGATCTACCTAATAATCAATTGGAAAAACTTAATGCAAAAATATCTTTTATCGACAAGTATAGAGGCAGTATGGTGCAAAATCAGTCTCAACAAGCGCAAATGGAGGTTTTGGGAAATGACTTGCAGAAAGTATTTGAGGATATGTCCAAAGATGAAACAGATCCATCCCTTTGGTGGGTTATTTTTACAACAGGATCCATTATTATTTTTACCCTCTCTTACGTAGGATGGAGAAAATATATGGGACAAAAAGAAGACAGAAAACGTACTGAGCATAATGATTGACCTTTATAGCAAAATTGAATAGAATGATTAGTAATATAAAGATAATGGAGGCTGAAAATGGGAGCATTTTTCATTTACTTCATCATTATTGCCTTAATACCGATTTGGGCACAACTTAGAGTGAAAAGAACGATGGGTAAATACTCTAGGGTGGAGTCTACTGCAGGTATGACCGGTGCTCAAGTAGCAAGAAGAATTCTTGATGAAAATGGATTATATGACGTTAGAGTAGTAGAACATCAAGGTTTTTTAAGTGACCATTACAATCCGATGTCAAAAACAGTTCACTTATCTTCAGATAATTATCATGGATACTCCGTTGCAGGTGCTGCTGTTGCGGCTCATGAAGTGGGGCATGCTATACAGGATAAAGAACGTTATGCTGCATTACGGTTTCGTCATACATTAGTCCCGATTGCCAACATAGGCTCAAATGCATCCTGGATTTTTTTAATGATTGGTTTGATAGCAAGTATTCCTAATATGCTATTGCTCGGAATCATTCTAATGGCTGCCGGAGTTTTATTTCAGCTTGTCACTTTACCTGTTGAATTTAATGCTTCCTCAAGAGCAATGAATCAAATGGTAGGATTGGGAATTATCAATAATATCGAAGAACGGCAAGCAAGGAAAGTTTTAAATGCAGCTGCATTAACTTATGTTGCAGCGGCAGCAGTTGCGGTAATAGAATTACTCAGAATGGTGTTAATTTTTACAAATATGAATCGAAACGAGGATTAAGAAAAGGACTATCATGTGGATAGTCTTTTCTCTTTCAAAATGATGTGATTAAGTTCTGTCTCTGTCCATTTTAAGTTAAAATCGGCTTACTTTTTTTTATTTTTCAATTGGTTCCTTATTCTCGTCTAATGTAAAGCCTTCACCTAATACATCATGGACAATCGTTACAGATACGAAGGCATGAGGGTCGATAGAATTAATGATACCTTTTAAACGGGATATCTCATTTTTGCCAACGACACAATAAAGTACTTCTTTGTCAGCTTTCGAATAGTAGCCATGCCCCCTTAGAACGGTTACACCTCTATCCATTTCTTTCATAATTTTGTCAGCAATATCATTATATTTTTCTGAAATAATTAAGGTTCCCCTTGCTGTATATGCCCCTTCTTGCATAAAGTCAATTACTCTTGCTCCAACGAATACTGCTACCAGAGTATACATTGCATGGCGATAATCCAAATAAGTAATAAGGGAAAGTGTAATAACACAAGCGTCAAAAATGAACATGGTTCTCCCCATTGCCCAGCCCTTATATTTAAAAAATAGTCTTGCAATGATATCGACCCCACCGGAAGTTCCTCCGTATCGGAAGATAATACCTAATCCAATACCGATAAAAGCTCCTGCAAACAGGGAAGCAAGAAATAAGTCATCTGTTAAAGGAAAACTTAAAGGATCTCTCTGGAAAATCCATAAAAACACTGAAGTTCCAACCGTACCAATAATAGTGTATAAAAATGATTTCTTACCAAGCATCCTCCACCCGATAATAAAAACTGGGATGTTAAGAGCTAAGTTTGTATAAGATGGATTTATCCCTAATTTAGCAAGTAGAATTAAAGTAATACCTGTAAATCCACCCTCTGCAAGATGGTTTTCAATATTAAAATGGACAATACCAAAACCAAAGATTGCAGATCCTAGCAATATAAAGAGGATGTTCTTTATTTTCAAATCCAAACCCATGCAGCAGTTCCTCCTGTATATGTATAAAACATTACAATGCTTAGCGTCCTTATTATATATAATGGGAAGAAAACTATCAAATACATTCATGAATTGATTTAAAACATTTGTAAATAAAAAGATATTTGGCTAACATGGAAATGGGACGATTTGCAGAGAACATGTAAAGAAGATAGGGGTGCTAGACATGAGCGATCATAAAACAATGAAAGAAATGCAAGAAGAAGTGGATCAATATATAAGTCAATTTAAAGAAGGCTATTTCAGCCCATTAGCTATGCTTGCTAGGTTGACAGAAGAATTAGGCGAACTTGCACGGGAAGTAAATCATTATTATGGTGAGAAACCAAAGAAGAGTACGGAAAAAGAAAGAACAATTGAAGAAGAATTAGGAGATGTACAATTTGTCGTCATGTGTCTGGCAAATTCATTACATATTGATTTAGAAGAAGCACATAATCATGTTATGCATAAGTTTAATACTAGAGACAGGGATAGATGGACGAGAAAGTAATTTTTTTGTTCGATATAAATAAATGGTAAAGGAAGATTTACATGAAAACAGTAAAAATAATTGTTGCCGGACCAAGAGGGCGGATGGGAAAAGAAGCAGTTAAAATGATACAGGAAACTGAAGAATTTGAATTAGTTAGTGTTCTTGATCATAAAAATGATGGAAAGCTGCTTTCTGAAATTCCTGGATTTTCGAATATCAATGTACCGATTTATACAAATATTGAGGAATGTTTACAAAAGAGCCATGCAGATGTTCTAGTAGATTTAACAACACCGGAAACGGGATATTTACATACTAAAACCGCGATTTTGAATGGTGTAAGACCTGTTGTAGGTACCACAGGTTTTACAAAGGAACAATTGGAAGAACTTTCTGATTTGGCAGAGGAAAAGCAAATTGGTTGTATCATTGCACCGAATTTTGCTATCGGTGCAGTGCTTATGATGAAATTTTCACAAATGGCCGCAAAATTTTTTCCAGATGTTGAAATTATTGAACTTCATCATGATCAAAAACTGGATGCACCTTCCGGAACAGCTGTAAAAACAGCTCAAATGATTTCAGAATCCAGAGAAAAGAAAGAACAAGGACATCCGAATGAAAAGGAAACCCTTAATGGAGCACGTGGTGCAAACATGGATGGGATGCATATTCACAGTGTTAGGCTGCCAGGTTTAATTGCTCACCAGCAAGTATTATTTGGTGCGGATGGTCAATCATTAACAATCCGACATGATTCCTATAATAGAGCATCGTTTATGTCAGGTGTTAAAGTTTCTATTAATACGGTATTAAATATCGCTACACTCGTGTATGGTTTAGAAAATATATTAGATTAAGATTGGGGGGATGGATGTTATGGAGATAGCTTTGATTGCCCATGATAAAAAGAAAGAAGATATGGTTAGGTTTGTTTTAGCATATCAGCATATTTTTCAGAAGCATCATTTATATGCTACTGGAACAACTGGAAAAAGAATAATGGAGGCAACTGGAATGAAGGTGCATCGTTTCCAATCCGGTCCGTATGGAGGAGATCAGGAAATAGGAGCATTGATTGCAAAGAATCTTCTTGATTTAGTTATATTCTTTCGAGATCCTTTAACCGCTCAGCCACATGAACCAGATGTATCCGCATTAATGAGACTATGTGATGTATATTCAGTTCCACTTGCTACCAATATGGGTACGGCTGAAGTGTTGGTTAGAGGCCTAGAAAAAGGAGATATTAATTGGAGATCGATTACTAGAGGTGAAATTCAATGAGTAACGACATAGATATATTAGCATTTGGTGCCCATGCAGACGATGTCGAAATCGGCATGGGCGGTTCTATTGCGAAATGGACCAATGAAGGAAAGAAAGTAGTTATATGTGATTTAACAAAAGCGGAACTATCTTCGAACGGAACGGTTGAAATGAGGCAAGTTGAGGCAATGAAAGCTGCTGAAATATTAGGTGTTAATGAACGGATTACATTAAATCTGCCTGATCGCGGACTTTATAAAAACGAAGATAATATCCTAAAAATTGTTGAAATCATCCGTACATATAGACCAGCTTTAGTATTTGCTCCATATTATGAGGACCGCCATCCAGATCATGCAAATTGTTCTCATCTAGTGGAAGAAGCATACTTTTCTGCTGGAATACGTAAAATTACAACTCCAAGTCCCTTATCTGCACATAAGCCAAATGGTATGTATCACTATATGATTAATGGATTTCATCGTCCTGACTTTACCGTAGATATTACAGACTATATGGATAAAAAAGTTGAAAGCCTTTTTGCTTATAAAAGTCAATTTGTCGAAACAAGTGACGGAGTAAAAACCCCATTAACAGATGGGTATATCGAAACCGTTCAGGCCCGTGAACGTCTATTTGGTAAAGAGGTTGGAACAGTATATGCAGAAGGGTTTAAATCAAAGAAACCTATTTTACTCAATTTGGATGTGAATACAGAATGGAAAATAAACTAAAGATTGGCATTACTTGTTATCCAAGTGTTGGTGGATCTGGGGTTATTGCAACGGAATTAGGAAAGCTGCTTGCAGAAAGAGGACATGAAATTCATTTTATAACATCTAGTATCCCTTTTAGACTAAATAAAATGTATCATAATATTTATTATCATCAGGTAGAGGTAAATCAATATGCTGTCTTCCAATATCCCCCATATGATATTGCGTTAGCTAGTAAAATGGCAGAAGTCGTAAAAAGAGAAAATTTACAGATACTTCATGTTCATTATGCAATTCCTCATGCTATATGTGCTATCCTTGCAAAGCAAATGGCTGGGACGAATGTGGAAATTGTGACTACTTTACATGGAACAGATATAACAGTGTTAGGATATGATCCTTCATTAACAGATGCTATTCGGTTTGGCATCGAGAAATCTGATTATGTCACAGCGGTTTCTAAGGCACTTGTTCAACAAACTTATGATCTAATTCAACCGCAAAAAGAGATACAAACTGTTTATAATTTTATTGATGAGCGTGTCTATAAAAAGGTAGATTCTAAGCATTTACGTGAGGAATATGGCATTTTACCGCATGAGAAGGTTATTATTCATGTATCAAACTTTCGGGCTGTCAAAAGAGTCCAGGACGTCGTCAGGGCATTTGCGAAAATCAGTGAATCAATCCCTGCTAAGTTATTATTGGTTGGAGATGGTCCCGAAATGACAGTCATATGCAAATTAGTGAATGAACTAAAATTAGAGGACAAGGTCCTGCTTTTAGGAAGGCAAGATAATTTAGAGGAATTATATTCTATTAGTGATTTAAAATTATTGCTCTCGCAAAAGGAAAGTTTTGGATTAGTTGCCCTTGAAGCAATGGCTTGCGGAGTTCCTTGTATTGGTACAAATATTGGAGGTATTCCTGAAGTTATCCAAGATGGAAAAAATGGGTATATTTGTGAAGTGGGAGATATTGATGCTATTGCTGAAAAAGCTTTGCATTTATTAACAGATCCGATACTTCATGAAGTATTTTCTGCGAATGCTGTAGCCAGCGTTAGGGAAGATTTTATGTCAAAGAAAATTGTAAATCAGTATGAAGAAATTTATTACCAATTAATTTCAAAAGGGGAAAAGGTAGTTAAATGAAAGAACCATTCCTGCAAGCAATACCAATTTTAAAAAGAATAGAAAAATACGGTTTCGAAGCGTATTTTGTAGGTGGATCAATACGGGATCTTTTATTAAAACGTACCATCTCAGATGTTGATATTGCCACATCCGCAACCCCGGAAGAGATTAAAAATATATTTAACCGAACCGTTGACATTGGAATTGAACACGGCACTGTTTTAGTATTATACCAAGATAAAAAGTATGAAGTAACTACTTTTCGATCAGAATCGCAGTACAAAGATCATCGTCATCCTGATAAGGTGTCATTTATTCGATCGCTAAAAATGGATTTAGAAAGACGAGATTTTACGATGAATGCCATTGCTATGGATCAGTTCGGCAATTTAAAGGATCCCTTTGATGGTAAACAAGATATCGAAAAGAAAATCATCCGGACAGTAGGTGCAGCGGAAAGTCGATTTCGAGAAGATGCTTTAAGAATGATGAGAGCAGTGCGATTTGTTAGTCAACTTGAATTCTCTATTGATCAGAACACGCGTAATGCACTGACTCAACATGCACATTTATTAAATTTTATTGCAGTAGAAAGAATTACAAACGAATTTGTAAAATTGCTGAGCGGTACTGCCAAAACATCCGCTATATCTATCTTACTGGATACAAACCTGGTTGAGTTTATGCCAAATCCTATCGACACAAAAATATCTTTAACCAAATGTAGCGATTTTCAAATAGATATATTAACGGAAAACCAAATGTGGTTAATCATTCTATACTTTCAATCTGGTGAACCTGTTGATTATTTAAAGAAATGGCGTCTTCCTAATCATAAAATAAAATATTTAACAACTTGTCTTCGGTTTTTAAAAGGTAGAGAACTCAAGGAATGGTCAGAGTTGACTTTATATCCTTTAAATCTAGAAATGGCTATTGACATTGAAACAGTTTATCGGACTTTGCAAAAACAGAGTATCACAAAAGTATATGATGACATTACTAATAAATATAACAGTTTAGTGATTAAAAGCAGAGAAGAATTACAGGTTACGGGCAAGGATTTAATCTACTGGTTAAATAGGCCTGCTGGACCTTGGATAAAAAATGCTTTAAAAGATATAGAAGAAGCAGTATTGCTTAAAAAGATTGAAAATAGTAAGGATGCCATAAAGGGGTGGATTTTGAATCAATGCAATCACCGACAAGAACGAAACTAATAGAAGCGTTTTCTAATGCAAATGGAGAGTTTCTTTCAGGCCAAGCATTAGCAGATATATTAGGTTGTTCCAGAACAGCGATTTGGAAACATATCGAGGAATTGCGAAAAGAAGGATTTGAGCTGGAGGCAATTCGAAATAAAGGATACAGAATTATTAATACTCCTAAAAATATGACGGAAAATGAATTGAGATTAGGATTAAAAACAACTATCTTTGGCAAAACCATTCATTACTTAGAATCAACAGATTCCACTCAAAAAGTCGCGCATCGTCTTGCACAAGAGGGGTGTCCGGATGGAACCCTAGTTATTGCTGAAGAACAAACAAATGGACGTGGAAGATTAGCGCGTGTCTGGCATTCTCCTAAATACACAGGTATATGGATGAGCCTTGTCTTAAGGCCGAAGCTCCCTCCTGCAAAGGCGCCGCAATTCACGTTAATAGCAGCTGTAGCAGTTGCACAAGCTATTGAGGATGTTTGTAAGATTAGTCCGGATATTAAGTGGCCAAATGATTTATTATTAAATGGTAAAAAAATTACAGGAATATTAACAGAACTACAAGCTGACTCCGATAAGATAGATGCTATTATCATGGGAATAGGCATGAATGTAAATCAAAAGGAAGCGGATTTCCCTATTGAGCTGCATGATATTGCAACCTCTCTTGCGATTGAAACTGGAAAGGAAATATCTCGCTCTAATCTTGTAAAAAGACTTTTGGAGAATCTTGAAAAATACTATTTAATTTATTTGAAGAATGGTTTTGCACCATTAAAGCTTCTTTGGGAAAGCTATGCTGTTTCTTTAGGTAAAGATATTATAGCAAGAACTATCTCCGGTAATATAGCCGGTAAGGCACTAGGAATCACAGACGAAGGTGTCCTGAAAATTCAAGATTATAATGGACAAATTCATGAGATATATTCAGCAGATATAGAAATTAAATAGTCTTTTTGAATAAAAAAAGAAATAGTCATTTACATACAAATTTGCTATACTTTGATTGGGTAGTATCCTTAGGAACTGCACCTTATTTTATCCAAACGTAACTAAATAATGTTCTGCCTTGATCCAAAATGGACGGGGACAGAGGGTCGAAACAATCAATAAATACTACAGGAGTCCTTCTGCCTTGCGAAGGACTCTTTTTGTTTTAATAAATTAATGTTTCACCTTCTTCCCAGAGGAAATGGCAGGTAAGGCATACCACCTGACCAAAATGAGAGGGGAAATTGTATGAAACAAACAACAGATTTTTTTAAAATGAAAGAAAATGGAGAAAAAATTTCAATGCTGACGGCTTATGATTATCCAAGTGCCAAACTTGCTGAGGAAGCAGGCATTGATATGATTCTTGTGGGAGATTCTTTAGGAATGGTAGTTCTTGGGTATGATTCAACTATACCTGTGACTGTAGATGACATGATTCATCATACTAAAGCGGTAAAACGAGGTGCTAAAAATACCTTTGTTGTAACAGATATGCCTTTTATGAGTTATCATTTAAGCCGCGAACAAACCTTGCAGTCTGCTGCCAGAATTGTACAGGATGGCGGTGCTCATGCTGTAAAAGTGGAAGGCAGCGGCGATGTTATTTCTATGATACGTGCTCTAACAGCTTCTGGCATACCTGTTATGGCACATTTGGGGTTAACTCCGCAGATGGTTGGAATTTTCGGAGGGTATAAGGTGCAAGGAAAGACGGCTGAAGCTGCCAAACAGTTAATTATAGACGCAAAAATGTGTGAAGAAGCGGGTGCATTTGCTGTTGTGTTAGAGTGTGTTCCGAAACAAATTGCGGAACAAGTAACAACACAATTAACTATTCCTACTATTGGAATAGGCGCAGGTGTATATACCGATGGACAGGTTTTAGTATTTCATGATTTATTGTCCTTTGGAGTTAACAGAGTTCCGAAATTTGTGAAAAAATATGGAGATGTGAACAGGGTTGCTATGGAAAGTATAGGTCAATATATCCGCGATGTTAAAAACGGAACCTTTCCAGAAGAAGGCCATAGTTATTCCATGAAAAATGAAGAGTTAATTCATATCTACGGAGGAAAGTAAATCATGAAGGTAATAACGACGAGACAAGAAATTCAAAATATATCATTGCATCATAAACAAAAAGGAAGAACAATTGGATTTGTTCCCACAATGGGGTATCTTCATGAAGGACATCTTACTTTAGCAAGTAAAGCTCGTGAAAATAATGATATTGTTATCATGAGTATTTTTGTAAATCCTCTTCAATTTGGTCCAAATGAAGATTTCGAAACGTATCCGAGAGATCTGAAAAGAGATGAACAGTTAGCAGAAAATGCGGGCGTAGATTATTTATTTGTTCCATCAGTGGAAGAAATGTATCCAAACTCTTTATCCATTCAGATGACCGTCTACAATCGGGTTAATGTATTATGTGGAAAAAAACGTGAAGGTCACTTCGATGGAGTGGTTACTGTTCTCACCAAATTATTTCATCTTGTTTCTCCAAATCGGGTGTATTTTGGGTTAAAGGATGCTCAACAGGTAGCAGTGGTGGATAGTCTAATAGAAGATTTTTTCTTTCCGATTGAATTAGTGCCTGTAGATACTGTTCGGGAAGAAGATGGACTTGCGAAAAGCTCTCGAAATGTCTATTTAAATGCACAGGAAAGAAAAGAGGCTACCCAACTTCATAAAAGTTTACAGACTGCAAGATCTTCGATTGAAAATGGGGAAAGGGATATCAATAAGATTATTTCAGAAATCGAAAATCATATCAATACCACTACAAGTGGAACCATCGAATATATAGAAATATATCAATATCCGTCCCTAAAGCCTATAACCGAATTAAAAGGAAAATTTATTATTGCGATTGCAGTTCAATTTTCAAAGGCAAGACTCATCGATAATTTAATTATGGAATTAGCTTGATTGCAAAGTATGAGGAGGATACATCATGTTTCGCACAATGATGAATGGAAAAATACACCGTGCAACCGTAACCGAAGCAAACTTAAATTATGTTGGCAGTATAACCATAGATCAAGATATATTGGATGCCGTAGGGATGGTTGAAAACGAAAAGGTTCAAATAGTAAATAATAATAATGGCGCACGACTTGAAACATATATTATTGCAGGAAAAAGGGGCAGCGGTGTTATTTGTTTAAACGGGGCAGCTGCAAGATTAGTCCAAGTAGGAGATATTGTTATTATTATTTCCTATGCCCTGATACCTGAGGAACATCTATCAAGTCATATCCCCAAAATTGCAATAATGGATGAACATAATCATATTAAAGAAATGATTTCATATGAACCTGAAGCTACTATAATTAGGTAAATGGATAAAAAACCGTATCTATAAATGGTACGGTTTTTTCCATTGTAATTATGTATTGCGATAAGAAATTATGCTACACTATTAGAAAAGTGCAGGAGTATCAGTTTATTAGGCCTTTTAATAGTTTGGACATAGAAGAAAGCTCTTTACTAAGCAGGGCATTCCGTGTAATATAACCGCCAAGCGCTAAAACAACCCTTAGAATTACGCACATAAATAAAATTAGGTGATTTTATGAATCAGCAATTTGTTGTTGTAGATATTGAAACAACAGGAAATTCTCCAAAAAAAGGAGAAAGAATTATACAACTTTCTGCAGTAAAAATGGATAAAGAAAAAATAATAGATCAATACACCACCTTTGTGAATCCTGGAATATCAATTCCTCCTTTTATTGAGGAATTGACAGGAATCAATAAAGGAATGGTGAAAGATGCTCCATCCTTTGATAAGATTGCCCCATTTCTCCGGGATTATATACAAGGATGTATTTTCGTTGCTCATAACGTATTATTTGATCTGCAATTTCTTCAAAATGAATTTGAAAGAGTGGGAGTTCCTCAATTTGATGGAAATATGATTGATACCGTTGAATTGGCAAAAATAATGCTCCCTACCTCAGATAGTTTCAAGCTTATTGAACTTGCAGAAAGCTTATCATTATCACATGATAGACCACATCAGGCGGATAGTGATGCACTGGTTACAGCTGAACTGCTTTTATATTTAATGGATAAAGCAAAGCAGCTTCCACTTGTTACACTTGAAAAGCTTGCAGACCTTGCTATGCATGTAAAGAGTGATATTGACCTCCTACTTGATGAAATTATCGAGGAGAAAAGAAAGCATATAGAAGATTTACCAGATGATTTGGAAGTCTTTCGAGGTATTGCAATAAAGAAAAAACAAACTTCAGTAAAAACCGATAATTACAGGGAAAGGTATGAATATCCTGAAACAACGGAGGAAAAAGAGAGATTACTGACTCCATTCATAGAATATTACGAGCGCAGAATGGGACAATTTGAAATGATGGATATTGTCCATACTTCCTTTCAAGAAAAGAAATATGCAGTCATTGAAGCAGGTACTGGAATCGGAAAATCTATTGCCTATTTACTCCCAAGCATTTATTTTGCGTGTAAAGAACGAACACCTGTTGTGATAAGTACTTATACAGTGCAACTGCAGGAACAACTATTGAAAAAGGAAATAAAAACTTTATCTAATTTGCTGCCTTTTTCCTTTAAAACCGTTTTATTAAAGGGGAGAAGTCATTATGTCAATATGTTTAAATTTGAACAATCTCTTCGTGAAAGAGATTGGCAATATGATTCTCTCTTAACAAAGATGCAAATTTTAGTATGGCTTACTCAAACAACAACAGGGGATGTAGATGAATTAAATTTATCCAGTGGAAGCAGTGTTTATTGGAATAGAATCAAGCATGATGGGTGGCATTTAACAAAGGAAAAGGATCCATGGATTTCTCGTGATTTTTACTTGCAAGCGAAAAAAACGGCACAAGATGCGGATGTTATTATTACTAATCATTCCATGCTTCTGACAGAACTGGTCCAAGATATAAAATTATTTCCTGACTTTTCACATCTTATCATTGATGAGGCTCATCATTTAGAGCAGGCAGCACGTCAGCATTTATCCATTAAAGTTAGCTATAATCAAAGTAAGTTTTTGTTAAGTCGTTTAGGTATATATGAAAAGAAACAATTGAATTACCAACTTGAAAAATTAACAGAAGCTCAAAATATCACAGTAAAGACCCATGCTTTTGAACTCGATTTTATGGTTCATGAGCTCGATCTTGCAATAGATGAATTATTTATGATGATTGGCCAATTTATGCAGCATTCTCATCATAAAAAAGAAAAATCACTTCCAAAATTTCGAATTAGATTAACAAAGGAAAACAGAAATAAATATAATTGGGATAAAATAAAATTGGGTGCGGAGCAAATAGTCGCATTATTAATAGATATTCGAAAAGGCATTCAAGAAAGATTAGATTCTTTAAATCAAAAGAGTGAACAGCTAAATAACAAAGAAAAAGCTGTACTGGAAGAGATATATGGATATAGCCAAGAATTAAAAGAACTTCAATTAAGTATAGGTGCTCTTGTAATTCAGCCGCTTGACCATCATGTATATTGGATAGAAGGCGATAAACGAGCCCTACCAAATAGTATATCTATACAAGCGCAGCCGGTCTCGGTGCAGTTGGAGCTGAATGAGAAGCTATTTAAAAAAATGAATAGTGTTGTGCTTACATCTGCTACGTTAACGATAGATCAATCTTTTCATTATTTTAAAGAGGGGATTGGACTTAACACCGGTCTAAAAGTAACGGAAAGAAGTATTCCTTCTCCCTTTCCTTACCAAGAGCTGACAAAATTATATATTCCAAATGATATACCTGAAATTCAGCAAGTGTCGATACAAGAATATGCGGAAGTCATAACCAATCATCTTATTGGAATTGCGCAAGTAACTAAAGGGCGAATGCTTGTATTGTTTACATCTTATGAATTATTGAGGCTGGTTCATGATTATATTAAATCTTGCGGTTTATTAGAGGAATTCATCCTTATTGCTCAAGGCATCACTTCTGGAAGCAGAACAAGATTAACAAAGAATTTCCAGCGCTTTGAAAAAGCGATTTTATTTGGCACCAATAGTTTTTGGGAGGGTGTTGATATACCAGGAGAAGATTTATCTTGTTTAGTGATGGTACGATTGCCGTTTTCTTCACCAGATGATCCAATTACAGAGGCCATCAACGAATATTACAAGCAAAGAGGAATCAATTCATTTACAGCTCATTCGCTACCGGAAGCCATTATTCGATTCAAGCAAGGTTTTGGCCGCCTTATTAGAAGGAGTACCGACAGAGGAGTTATTATCGTATTTGACAGAAGAATTGAAACAACCAATTACGGAAAGGCATTTATTAAATCAATTCCATCTGTGCCAATTGAGCATGGCAATTTATCGGATATTATCGACAGTATTGAAAAATGGCTATAAAAATGTATTATACTAATGATCAAAAAAAATGCTGCAATTCTGCAGCGAAAATAAGTGTGGACTAGAAGTATTTTTTAAATATTAATTAATCATCATTTACTGTGGATTTACTGTTATAATGATGAAGTGTTATTAATACTATTGTTGCCTGATTTGAATTCAATATGAGTAACAAAATTTGTGTGAAAAGGGGGATGCAGATGGACAGTAAAATTAAAGTATTATCATCTGTAAAGATTGATCATCATCCTGATTTATATAAAATTGTGGACGCGCTAAATCGAACGTTAAAAGAGGATGATTTAATGTTTGGTCTTGGATTGGATTCAAAAGACGATAATAAGGCAATTTTTACGATATATCGTACATAAGAGGGTAATTATGAAAAAATGGATATTAGGAATTAGTTTAGTTGTTGTAGTAATAGTAATCGGTTTCTTTGTAAATGTATACTTTCAAGCGGTTAAACCATTAAACTCTGCAGAAAAGACTGCCATAAGTGATGCCAAACAAAAAGCAAATTTAGTTTCAACAGATCAGTTTTATCAGTATAATGGTAATCACGCCTATTCAGTTGTTGTGGGAAAACAGAAGGGTGGTAGTAAAGTTGCCGTCTGGATTCCGCTAGACAAAAAAGAGAAAGTAACTACTATAAAATGGGCAGATGGTATATCAAAAAAAGTAGCTCTTAATAAACTTATGGAGAAAAAGACACCTAATAAAATTTTAGGCATTCGTCTAGGAATGAAAGACGATGTACCTGTTTGGGAAATTTCTTTCTTAGACAAAACTAAAAAGTTAAATTATTTTTATGTTGATTTTCTAAAAACAAGTAACCATTCAACTTTAATTGAAAATATTTAAAATGTGGATAGAAAAGGCAGGGAGAAAAAATGGAATTTTCTTTGGCAAAACGTGTTAGTGCATTAACTCCATCATCAACATTGGCCATTACGGCAAAAGCAAATGAAATGAAGGCAGAAGGGATCAGCGTAATCGGTCTAGGTGCAGGTGAGCCGGATTTTAATACACCTCAACAAATAATTGAGGCGGCAATACTTTCAATGAGAGAAGGAAAAACAAAATATACTGCAACAGGAGGCCTACCTGCCTTAAAAAAAGCAATTATCGATAAATTTATTCGTGATCAAGGTATTGATTATAAGCCATCAGAGGTTATTGTTACAAATGGTGCTAAACACGCATTATATACACTTTTTCAAGTTATCTTAGATGAGGAAGATGAGGTAATTATTCCTATCCCATACTGGGTAAGTTATCCGGAACAGGTAAAGCTTGCAGGCGGAAAATCTGTTTTTATCAATGGTTCAGAGGAAAATCAATTTAAGATAACACCAGAACAATTAAAGGGAGCTATTACAGATAAAACGAAAGCATTTATCCTGAATTCTCCAAGCAATCCTACTGGGATGATTTATACAGAGGAAGAATTAAAGTTACTAGGAGAAATTTGTGTAGAACATGGCATTATCATTGTTTCCGATGAAATATATGAAAAACTCGTGTATGATGGTCATAATCATATATCTATTGCTCAGATATCACCGTCCATAAAAGAACAAACAATCATTATTAATGGTGTTTCAAAATCACACTCCATGACTGGTTGGAGAATTGGCTATGCAGCAGGTAATGAAAAAATTATAAAAGCAATGACGGATTTGGCAAGCCATTCAACCTCAAATCCAACTACACCTTCTCAATATGGCACCATTGCAGCTTACAATGGTACACAAGAACCGGTGGAAGAGATGAGAAAAGCATTTGAAGAAAGATTAAATACAATCTATCCAAAGTTAATAAGTATTCCCGGATTTCGTTGTGTAAAGCCTCAAGGAGCATTTTACTTTTTCGTAAATGTACTGGAAGCAGCGAAAATCACTGGATATGAATCTGTTGATGAGTTTGCTAAAGGGTTATTAGAAGAAGCAAATGTTGCAGTAATTCCGGGTTCAGGATTTGGTGCACCAGATTATATTCGACTTTCTTACGCTACATCATTGGAGAATTTCGAAAATGCTCTGACCAGAATCTCATCTTTCATAACGGAAAAAAGGGCTTTACAAAAGTAAGCACTCCAAAGTCTGTGCCACACTCTAATGAGAGATTGAGGCTAGAAATAACGGTGTATGTTTCTGGACTGGAGCATGATTCGTAAAACCATTCATTCTTAATCGATTATATCCTTCCTATATTTATCGGCAACATATGTTGCCGATTTCTTTTTGCAAACGTAGCAGAATGGAAATCTATTTCGATTCTCAAGAACCTTGCAGCATGATATACTTAAACATGAGGTGTCCGATTATGGATAAAGAGTTAATGATGACGTGGATAGAAGAAGGTAATCTTCAAATTCCGCAACTATTATTTTCAAAATACAAGAAAATTGGCTTAAATGAAACAGAGCTAGTGTTACTATTACAAGTTCATTCCTTTTTGGAAAAAGGGAAAGATTTCCCAACCCCTGAAGAACTTGCAAATAGAATGACGATTCCGGACAGTATTTGTGCGTCCATTCTTGGAAGACTACTGCAAAACAAATTTATATCTATTGAAGAACGTTATGCAGAAAATAATATTCGCTATGAAAAATACTCGTTAAAACCTTTATGGGAAAAGCTTGTTGAAGAGTTGATTTACGATAAAAAGCAGGACGAGCTGGAACAGAATCTCATGCAAGAAACGAATTTATATTCCACATTTGAAATGGAATTCGGAAGGCCATTATCCCCATTAGAATGTGAAACTTTAGCGATGTGGCTTGATCAGGATCAACATAATCCTGAGGTGATAAAAGCTGCTTTAAAAGAATCCGTTTTATCCGGAAAATTAAATTTTAGATATATTGACAGAATTCTCTTTGAATGGAAAAAGAATGGGGTTAAAACGGTTGAACAGGCCAACAAACATAGTCAAAAGTTTCGTGGACAACAACGCAAATCCACGAATGTTACACCAAAAAGTTCAAATACTGTTCCTTTTTATAATTGGTTGGAGCAATAAATAAGAGAAGCGCAAGCGCCTTGATGAATGCTTGTGCTAGATTAGACAGGATTACATGCATATAGCAAGGTGGTATATAGATGTTAAACCAAGCACAAATTCGATTTTGCCTGGACGAAATGGGGAGGATGTTCCCGGAAGCACATTGTGAATTAATTCATTCTAATCCCTTTGAATTAGTTATTGCAGTTTCTTTATCGGCTCAGTGTACGGATGCTTTAGTAAATAAGGTAACAAAAAAGTTATTTCAAAAATATGAAACACCAGAAGACTATTTGGCAGTTTCTCTGGAAGAACTGCAAAGTGATATAAGGTCGATAGGTTTATACAGAAATAAGGCGAAGAATATCCAAAAGCTCTGTCAAATGCTTATTACAGATTTTAATGGAGTAGTTCCAAGAGATCGTGATGAATTAACCAAGTTACCAGGAGTTGGCAGAAAAACGGCAAATGTAGTTGTATCGGTTGCATTTGGTAAACCTGCCATCGCTGTTGATACTCATGTTGAAAGGGTAAGTAAGCGCCTTGGATTCTGCCGTTATAAAGACAGTGTTTTAGAGGTAGAAAAAACGCTGATGAGAAAAGTACCGCGTGAAGAATGGTCCATTACTCATCATCGCATGATATTCTTTGGCCGCTATCATTGTAAAGCGCAGAACCCACAATGTGATAGTTGCCCATTATTAGAGTTATGCCGTGAAGGAAAAAAACGAATGAAAAAGAAAGTGATATAATTGCAGATTATCGTACCTAAGGAACTTCGACATCCTTTATTTTTTCCTAATTCCATAGTAGACACGAAAGGGGAGAGAGTTTTCTTTTTGCCTGAATTGTTATACTTTACTATGGATAGCGCAGACACACCGTGGTTGTGCTCGGAAATTCAAATTCCATTAATCGTAAAAAAATGGACAGAAATAAAAGACGAATTGATTTCCGTCTTAAAGGCTCGCAATAAGGAAATCAAATTATATATGTTAAAAGGAATTGAACTATACTTCTCACTTTTATTTTGGAGCAATAATGTACCAGTTCGACTATCTGAATGGCAAAAGCATGTTGAATTTTTAGTATGTAAATCTGTTAACGTCGAAGAACGTTTAAGCTTTATATTAAAAAAATGCAATTCTTATCCTGCCTATATCCAACTCTC
>Ga0224736_1036_pt1 | contig 45225 bp, 47 predicted proteins | sample IA12soil_MG_GH6A_FD_161628 | JGI IMG/M metagenome (GOLD analysis project Ga0224736, IMG submission 161628) | Enriched cells from agricultural soil in Iowa, United States - IA12soil_MG_GH6A(-) | ecosystem: Environmental > Terrestrial > Soil > Agricultural land | place: USA: Iowa | collected 2017-05-08
ATTAGTATCTTCCTCAAACATATGGACTACAGAAAAGTCGATTAACACACAAGTTCCAGTTCTTCTTGTTTATATTGCTCCTCTTTTATTATTTAAGCCTATTAATGACTTTGATCCATTTATTTGAACGATAATAATGTATAAACCCGATAATAAGCAAAATGACTCCAAAAGTAATGGAAATGTACGCCGTAATTTCTAGTTTTACGTTTTTATCAAAAAACTGAATTAATGCAGCAGAAGCGGCAAAGAATGCTAAGGATGTTCGAATGTAAGCTAATAAGGTGCGAATATTAGCCAGCTTGGTTCTCTCCATTGCTAATAATTCGCTTGCAGATGCTGAGTTTTGCTCCTGTTTCTTCATATTTCTACTCCTTTTACAAAAGATACCGATATGATAAATAAGTCCTATATAATATCCCCTTCTTTTCCTAAAAATTAAAAATAGAAACTCTTTCACGAGGGCATGATTATTAGTAAAGAGAAACCGCCTATTCTGAAGGAGACACGATAATGACTCGTAGCCAAAACGTCATTCCCTCCCTTGCATCCAATTCTATTCTGCTTGGTTCTTTGTTAGCTATCGTAGGTGGATTTTTGGATACCTATACGTATATCAGCAGAGACGGGGTATTTGCGAATGCTCAAACGGGCAACATCGTCTTGCTCGCGATAAAAGTGGCAAGTGGCGATTGGAAACATTCTTTTATTTATCTTCCCCCAATCATGGCTTTTTTTCTCGGTGTTTTGATAGCAGAAATCGTAAAAACATCACGTCTTAGAGAATGGTTATATAGCTATCGACGTGCTATACTTTTGCTTGAATGTATGGTATTAATAATTGTCGGATTTTTGCCGAGCAATATACCTAATGTAGTGGTAACGGTATGTATTGCCTTTGTATCATCGGTGCAAATTTCTACTTTCAACAAACTAGATAAATGGTCGTACAATTCAACCATGACTACCGGAAATCTGCGAACCGCCTCTCAAGCTGCTTATTCTGCATTGATTCATAATGATGACGAAGCAGAAGAAAAATGTAAGAAGTTTTTTATCATCATCTTTTGTTTTTTATTGGGTGCATTAATGGGAACGATTTCGACTAATCATTTAGGCAATACATCGATATGGATTGCAGCAGGGATTTTATTCATTGCATTAATCCTATATCACAGAGATAAAGGTTATTTTAAGCATTCAGGCAGGTAAACCAAAAAATGACACGATCATTCCATGTCGTGTCATTCAATATGTGATTCATTAATTTTCAGCAGTCTATAAGCCACCACAATTGGAGGGATTGTCCTTCCTTTGGGATGCTGGATTCTCTTTATCCGGTTCTTTTACTACAGATTCCAATCCATATCCAGTTGAACTAATTTCCAATACTTCTTCTGTGTTCTGATGTAAACTTCCAGTCAGATGATCTTTTTTCATAAGGGCCTCCCTAAAGTTATTTGCTACTATTGTGCCTCATTTCTTAGGAGAAATTCTTTTGTAATAAAAAACAATAATCTAACTATTATACATCCTTAGAATATTATGTATATAATGAAAGACATACCAAAGAAAAGGAGTGCTAATAGATGAGCATAGAAAAAATAAGAGATTTTGTATCTGCTAATCAACTTGAATTCTTAGATCCACTTTATACTTTACTACGGCAGAAAAGTATTAGTGCTCAAAACGATGGTGTAGTAGATTGTGCAAACCTTGTTATGGAAATGATGAAGGAACTTGGAATTACGACACAACTCATTGAAACAGAAGGACATCCAGTTGTATTTGGAGAACTTATGGATCCTGCCAATACTTTTACCCTTTTAATCTACGGTCATTATGATGTTCAGCCTCCGGAGCCTTTAGAAAAATGGGAATCTAATCCATTTGAACCAGAGATCCGTAATGCAAGAATCTATGCTAGAGGTGCTGGTGACAATAAAGGACAGTTAGTAGCCCAGCTTCTAGGCGTAAAAACGTATTTAGAAACAATGGGCAAAATGCCAATCAATTTAAAATTTGTTTTTGAAGGAGAAGAAGAAATCGGCAGTATTCATTTAGCCTCCTTCGTAGAACAACATAAAGAATTGCTAAAAGCCGATTTAGTTTATACATCAGACGGTTCTTTGCATGAAAGCGGCTCCCCTACCATCCTGTTAGGTGTGAGAGGAATGCTTGCGATTGAACTTGAAGCAAAGGGCGCAGACCGTGACAACCATTCAGGGAACAATGGCAATATTGTCCCAAACCCTGTCTGGAAATTATTAGACCTTCTCGAAACTATGAGAGACAAAAATGGCAAAGTGTTAATCGAAGGATTTTATGACAATATTCTTCCTTTGACAGAGTACGAAAAACAATTACTAAAGAAACTGCCTTTTGATAAAAAAAGTGTTGGAGAGAAAATTGGTTATCCCCAATTAGAGATGAGTGGCGAAACCTACTATCGAAAATTAACAATGGAGCCTACCTTTAATATTTGTGGTGTCGAAAGTGGATATACAGGCGAAGGCATCAAAACCATTATCCCATCCACTGCACGTTTGAAAATGGATATCCGATTAGTAGTAAATCAGGATCCAATAGATATCTTTAATAAAATAAAAGCACATGTTTCCCTTCATGCTCCAGATGTACAAGTAACATATTTAGGATCGATGGAACCTTCACGTACAAATGCGGAATTGGAAGTGGTTAAAACAGTTGCTCAAGCAGTTCATCAAGCCTTTCATACAGAACCACTTATTCAACCAGCAATGGGCGGCTCTCTTCCTAACTATGTATGGACAAAAATACTGGAACTCCCATCTGTCATCGTTCCTTATGCAAATTTCGATCAAGGGAATCATTCTCCTAATGAAAATATTAAAATACATAATTTTTTAAGTGGGATTGTTTGTACAGCGCATGTCATTCATACATTAGGGAAAGTTGCGAGGGAAAATTAGATTTTTGGAGTAATTACTGCATGATCTTGAATGGAATCTAAAATATAGCAAGCCTTTCAACCGTAAGGCTTGCTATATTTTTTTATTCACTTACAAATGGATGAATCGGCTTCAACATAAAATCAAAGGCTAAGTCCTGATGCGAATGAATTAGGTATTCATGATGAACCGGTGCACCCCAGCTGTCATCTCCGCCAACACCCATTTGCTTTCCAACTGTTACAACCGTATAGTGAATATTTGGTAATTCATAATGGTGCAGGGCATTTTCCAGTTCAAACGCTGTATAAGGGGAAAAATTACATTCCAGTGGTTCCGTAACGGCTGATAGCTTGAGTCCAAATCCATCCCTGTTTTTAACACTAACCCGTCTGACCCCTGTTCGATTACCGGATTCCTGCGGCATAATATATTCGGATAAATTGTTGGAAACGCAATTATTAAATATTCCTAGTTTTGCTCCATTACACCGGTCAGAATAGTTTTCCTCCGGTCCCTTTGCATACCATTCCAGCAAATGATAATCAGCTGGGACTTTAAATGTAAGGGCGAATATAGGCATCTGCGGAAGATAATCTGCTCCATGATAAATTGCATTTACATAAATACTTCCGTCTGGATACACAGTGTAAATAGTGTTAACTTCTATTTCAGCAAGAATAGAAAACTTATACGTAAATACTATGCGAGTAAACCCCTGACCTTCTGTAACTTCTATATTGATACATTTTCTTGCTAAACTCGCTGCATACCAAACACCTGAATTATATCCTTGAGAAAAACCCCTGTCATTATCTGTAGTGGCTCTCCAGAATAGCGGCGTAATTGGTGTAGAAATCATCTCATTTCCAAAATAGTTTAAGGAAATAATACTCCCTACTTGTTTAGAAAATAAGATGGAGAATTCTTTTCCATGAATGCCAATGTTAACATCACCGTGAACTACTTTAAAGTTTCCAGTCGGAATCGATGATTTTTGATTTTCCTTTTCCGTAAAAACATACTCTCCAAATGCGATTTCGTATCCTGCAGCTGCCCAAAGGCTGTCTTCTTTTAATCTAGCTAAAACATGAATGCAATATTCTCCTTCAAACCTGAAAATATTATTGGGCCACTTAAACACTGCCCTTCCATCGTTCAATGGCGCTACACTCACTTGCAGAATATCTCGAAATAATTCTTTCCCTTCATGATAAAGGATATATTCCAAATCATATTCCGAAGTATCCAAAAATAGGTTTTCGTTCCATATGGTTATACCCTCCCGATCAGGAAGTAATTTCAAATTTTGATATAAATATTTTACTTCCTGCATCTTTGGTGACGGCTTACGGTTTGCGTAGACAATACCATTTGTACAAAAAACGTAATCGGTAGGACGATCATCAAAATCTCCGCCATATGCTAGAAATTCCTTTCCATATCGGTCTTTCTTCACCAGCGCCTGGTCGATATAATCCCATATAAATCCGCCTTGATACATTGCGTATTTTCGTTCTAAGTCTGTATATTTTTTCATACCGCCAAGGGAGTTTCCCATCGCGTGCATGTATTCACAGCTAATATAAGGCTTATTAGGATTTTTCGATAAATATTTTACAATTTCTGCAGGTTTTGCATACATTCGGCTTTCTATATCACTGGTATCATCAAAATCTCGGTTATGAAAAACTCCCTCATAGTGGACAAGCCGGGAGGAATCTACCGATTTAAAGTAGCGAGAAACATTTAAAATGACCTCCCCTGCATATGATTCATTCCCACATGACCAAATTAAAATAGATGGATGGTTTTTATCGCGCTCATACATCGAAATAGCACGGTCTAAAACAATATCTTGCCACTCTGATTTGTTTCCTGGTATGTTCCATGAAGGCTCAATTGCCCCCATTTTTTGCCAAGATCCATGTGTTTCCAAGTTCATCTCATCTATTACATAAATTCCATATTGATCACATAAATCGTACCATTCACTTTGATTAGGGTAATGAGAGGTACGAACGGCGTTAATATTGTTCTGCTTCATCGTTTTTATATCCCAAAGCATATCTTCTTTTGTGATAGATCGTCCCCTTCGACAATTAAATTCGTGGCGATTCACCCCTTTGAAGACAATACGTTCCCCGTTCAGTTTCATTATCTTATCAACTAGCTCGAATTTACGGAATCCAATGTTTACTGGTACTACTTCTACTAAGCTTTCGTCTATTTTAAATACTTGAATATAGAGCTTATATAAATATGGTTTTTCTGCACTCCATAGCTTTGGTGATTCCAGTGAACAGCTTATGAATCTTTTTTCATTAGCATTTTGATTTTCTGCTGTTCGAGCTACTAATGTTCCGCTAGCATCATATAAATCTCCAACTATTTTAGCTTCCTCTGCTGATGATAAAGCTAAATCTAGCTTTAGTATCCCTTTTGAAAAAGTAGAATTTAAATCGGTTACAACTTTGACATCGCTTATATGAATGTCAGGAATAGTATAAAGATATACATCACGAAATATCCCTGAGAATCGCCAAAAATCTTGGTCTTCCAACCAACTTCCTGTACTTCTTTGGTAAACCTCCACAGCCAGTTTATTATCGTGATCCTGAAGATACGGTGTTAATTCAAATTCTGATGGAGTAAAGGAGTCCTCGCTATAACCGACAAATTCTCCATTCAGCCACACAAAAAAGGCTGATTCCACTCCCTGGAAAGAAATAAATACAGGTCTATCCTGCATATTTTTCGGTAAATCAAAATACCGAACATAACTTCCGACCGGATTATCATCCTCCGGAACTTCCGGTGGCCGAATTGAATGAATACCGTCCCAAGGATACATGGTATTTACATATTGAGGTTTCCCGCAACCCTGCAGTTGAATATGCCCTGGTACTTGAATGTCTTCCCAATTAGAGCAGTTAAATTCGAATTGAAAAAAATTTTTGGGCCTACTTCCAGGATTTACAGAATAATGAAATTTCCAATATCCATTTAATCCATAACGCATTGGCATCGGACCCGCATTTTTCGCTTCCTCCATTGTTTCATAGTACGAATGATTTGAATGAGCCTTAATCCGGTTAACTGCATAGACTTTGACGTCCGATAGCCAATGAATATCTGGACTTGTTACCATCTTAATCACCTTTTTCTTTAAAATTTATTTGACAGAACCCATCATTCCAGCTACAAAATGTTTTTGCATAATAAAGAAGATAAGTGCTGCAGGTAGGGTAGCGATAACGATTGCCGTCATGATCATTCCATAATCAGGAGCGTAACTGGAACCGAGATTGGATATTAATAACGGAATTGTTTGATTCTCTGGAGTTTGTAATATAACCAATGGCCATAAATAACTATTCCAAGAGGATGTGAACGTAATAATGGCTGCAGCAGCATAGCTTGTTTTCATGGTTGGAATATAAATTCTAAAGAAAATTCCAAACTCCGTTAATCCGTCCATTCTTCCAGCTTCAAGTATTTCCTTAGGAAACATCTTCGTGCTTTGACGAAAAAAGAAAATAAGGAAAGCAGTCGTAATCGTCGGGAGAATAACAGCTGTATGTGTATCAATACCAAACGCTGGAACTGTTTGAGTAATGGTCCCAAACATCTTAAATAAAGGAACCATTAATGCTGCAAACGGGATCATCATCGATAGCAGCAATATATTAAAAACGATATCTTTGAATTTACTTTTAAAAATTTCAAATCCATATCCTGCAAGCGACGCAATCAGTAATGCAAGTACCGTCGTGATAACCGAGATTTTAGCTGAGTTTATTAAGGCGGTTCCGAGTTCTGCTCTTTCCAAAAGATGATGGAAATTTTGCACAAACTGGTTTCCTGGCAATAATCTACCTGCCGTAACATCGACCGATTTATTCGTAGCGCTAACAATCATCCATATAAATGGGAAAACCGAAATAATAGCAGCAATTGTTAAGACAACATAGTTCAACATATGTTTCCAATTATTCATGTTTATCACCTGCCACTCTGAACTGTATGAATGAGAAGAATATGATTAAGATAACAATAGAATAGGAAACGGTAGCTGCATAACCAAAATCGGGAGTATATTTAAAGGACAAATTATAAATATATTGAGAAATCGTCATTGTCGCATTTGCCGGTCCTCCCTTTGTAATATTCATGACTTCATCAAATAGCTGAAGTGTACCAATTGTAGATGTTATCGAAGTAAATAAAATGATTGGTTTTAACATAGGTACAGTAATCCTAAAGAACTGTTGAACGGAAGAGGCACCGTCCATTCTTGCTGCTTCATAGATAGATTCATCCACATTTTGAAGGGCAGATAAAAAGAAAATCATATTATACCCCGTCCATCTCCAGGTAATCGCAATAATAATGGCAATCTTAGCTAAAAAAGGATCTGTTAGCCATGGTATTGGTTCTGAAATCAGTGAAAGCTTAGAAAGGAATAAATTGATAATGCCATCCTGGCCGAATAAGTACTTAAAGATAACAGAATAGGCAACAAGTGATGTAACACAGGGCAAAAATATTGCTGTACGATAGACCCCTTTTAATCTCAATTTTTTATTATTTAATAAAACTGATAGAAACATAGCTAGTATAATCATGATTGGAACTTGTATAATTAAATAAATCACCGTATTCTTTAAGGTCGTAAGAAACACGGGGTCTTTTACTAATCGAACATAATTATCCAACCCCACAAAGGTTTGATTCAATCCATTACCTGAATGAAAGGACATGATGAGTGCCTGGATCATCGGATAAAAATAAAACAAACAAATTAATATCGTTGCTATAGCAATAAAAGACCAACCAATCAGCCCTTTTTTCATCCGAAGTTTTCGACCGGAATTTTTCGCTAAATAGAGATGCTGATTTGCTTTCGCTGGTATCATACGTTCCACTCCCTATACAAATAGCCTTGGAAACCGCCGCCTCTATTTCCATTAGTAGACTAGCCAGCAGTTTCCAAGGCTAATTCTCTAAAACAATTTCTGAAAATAGCCTATTTTACCGATTTTAAGTAGTTATTTAATTTGTTCTTCTGCTTGTTTCTGTGCATCTTGCAGGACTTTTTCCAGATTTTTTCCTTTTAAGTAGTCCTGCATGGAAGCAGCCAAAATATCCTCGATTTCATAAGTATGCAAGCCATAGTTTACTTGAGGGATATTTCCAGTCCAGCTTGCGAAATCAGAGATAATCTTTTGTCCCCCAAAGAAATCATCTGTTGCCTTATATGCTTCACTATCTGCTGCAGGCTTATAAGTACCGATTGCGCCAATTTCTTTAACTAAAGATTGATAGAAATCAACATTAGAACCAAATGTCTTTGCTAAAAAGTCAGCGGCTTTTTCCTTACCGGGTACATTAAGTACATACCAAGAGCTTCCTCCTAAATTAGATGCATTGACAGAGGTGGAAATACCAGCATGTTTTGGAAGTGGTACTACTGCCCATTTGCCTGCTTGATTGGCTTGTGCTTTTACAGACGGTGTAATCCAGTTTCCAGTTGGAACACTTGCGATCGCTCCACTATTAAATGCGGCAACGAACTGGCTCCAATCAGAATTTGGCTTAACAATATCTGCATCAACGATTTTTTTATAAGTTTGAAAAGCATCTTTTAATGCGGCATTATCGGCAATATCTGGTGTTTGTCCATCATCCTTTACATACCAGGAACCACTTGACTGAATCATCATACGAATAAGACCAAGATCTTTTGGATCCTGTGTGAGCATTTGTTTTCCAGTAGCTTTTTTTATTTTCTTACCAATTTCGATGTATTTGTCCCAATCAATATTTTGTAAGTCATTTACTGAGTAACCTGCTTTTTGTAAATAGTCAGTTCGTACATACAGCCCGGTAACACCTGAATCGAATGGAACTCCGTAATTTTTGCCGCTTAAAGTATTGGCAGCCACTTTATAGGAAGCAAAATCATCTGTTTTATAAGTGCCGGTCAAATCATAAAACATATCAGGATATGATTTCAAAAACCCTTGGGAACGATAATCTTCAATTAAAACAATATTCGGCAAGCCTTTCGTAGAACCAGAGCTTAAAGTTGTATTTAATTTTTGAACAATATCATCTTGTGCCATCTCTACAACCTTAATCTTAAGTTTGGAATCGACGTCTTTATATACGTCTTTTGCAATTTCCATCGCTTTAATATTAAAGTTTGGATCCCATGCCCATACTGCAATTTCTTTTACATCCTTACTTTCACTCGATGACATTTCACTTGAACCCGAAGAACAAGCTGTCAATAGCAGCATACATGCAATAAAGAGTGCTAGTATTTTTTTCATTAAGATTCCCCCATATTCGTAATGTAAGCGCTAACTTCCTGTGATAATTATGGTAACACCGTAATGAAGGAAAATGTTAGGATGATTTTTATGAAAAATAGTAATTTTTTATACAAATGAATTCGCTTTCAAGACCTATTTGAACTATTTTTAGATTTTAGTATTTTTTTATGATTGGCAAGGTATGGTGATTAGGACTTTAGTACCTTCCCTTGGCTTACTTGTAATCTTGACTCCGTAGGGTTCCCCATAAATTAGCTGGATCCTTTCATGAACATTTCGAACTCCTATTCCAGAGAATAGTTGCTGTTTGCGCTTTGTTTTCGGGAGTTTGTCATCTATGGGGCTCATTCCATCCCCATTATCCGTCACTTCACATTTTAGCAGTTCATTGTCGCGCCAAATAAGAACATTAATGGTTCCTTCCTGCTTTTGATTAAATCCATGAAAAAAGGAATTTTCTATAAATGGCTGTAATATTAATTTTGGTATTTGAACATGCTTACAATCTAGCTCCACAAAATAATTAACTTGTATACGGCTCCCATAGCGCATTTGATTGATGAGCACATAGTTTTTCAAATTGTCCAATTCCTGTTCAATGGTGATGGTTTCACTTACATTTCCAATCGTATTTTGCAATAACGAAATTAAAGCATTAATAATTGCTTCCGAATCTTCTTTTCCCCTCTGCTTTACCAAAAACTTTATCGATGCTAATGTATTGTACAAAAAATGCGGATTAATTTGCTGTTGCAAAGCAGCTAGTTCCGCATGCCGCTGTTGCTTTTGGGAAAGCATTAATTGCTCTACATATTCATGTAATTCATCCAGCATGGAATTAAATGCATTCCCAATTTGCTTCGTTTCATAGGTACCCGTAACCGCAACATACTGATCAAAATTATTTTTGGAGACATTGCTAATTTGCCTTACTAAGATCGATAAGGAATTAGTCAATCTTCTGGACGCAAAGAATACTATTAGTAAGGCAAGTAGGACAATCCCCATTAAAATCAGCGTGATTTCCTTTGTATCGATTAAATCTCCAAATGCCGTTTGCTTATCAATAATATTAAAGAGATACATATCAAAGGAAGGCAGATAATTCATTAAGATAACTTGATCCTTCCCCATAAATTTTCCAACAATATATTTTTGAGAGCTGTTTTTTAATTTAGCAGCATAGTCCAAAAAATCTCTTGATTTTTGACCAATTAGCTTTGACTGATTACTGGAGACGATCAATCCGGTCTTGTCGACGAGATAAACATTATTCCCCGGACTTGTGTAGCTTGTATAGAACTTCCTAATTTCTTTTTCTGAAATAGCAAAGTACATGGATCCATAAATTTTTTCCGTAATTCGGTCCATTAGCGCTCTTGTGGCAACAATATATTGTTTTTGCTTGTCTAAACGATGATACTGATACATCAACTTTTTCGGCTGCTCCAAAGTTTTTCTGCGAAGTGTACTTGTTTCGAGTTCGCGGTCTGTTATAGGCCAGTAGTTTTGATAGGTCGAAAAACTAACCCCATTTATTCCCATAATCACAATATCCATATCATAGGGTACAAAATTTGATTGGATTCGTTTCATTTGTTGACCAATTGTATAAAACGAAGTCATCTTTTGCCTGTCGGATTGCTTTCCGCTCAATACAGACTTAATCGTGCCACTCGTGAGAAAGTTGTTAGATGCTTGTACAATAGAATAATTAAATGATTCGAAGCTATCGATAACCTGATTCATTACCGTTGCATTCATGATACTGAATTTACCAAAGAAAAATTTCTCGGACATCCGGACTGTGGTCCAAGCAATCGTAACCGATACAATAACAATAATTACAACGGTTATGAAAAACATATTGATAAATAATCCACGTTGTTTAAAGCTGACAGGAATCCATCTCATCTTTTCCATCTCTTAACGGTTGTATGTTTTCTTTTAAATTGACTAGGAGACATACCTTGTACTTTTTTAAAAACTTTGCAAAAATAACTATGATCGGAATAACCGACCATTGCACTTATTTGCGAAATGCTCGCTGCTCCCTGGATAAGTAGTTTAGATGCTTCCTCTATGCGAATTCGGTTCAAATATTCATTAAACCCTTCTTTGTTATGGGTGGAAAAATAACTGGAAAGATAGGATGGGCTAAAATGAAATTGCTTGGCTACTTCTGTTAACGAAAGTGGTTCATGGTGGTGATTCTTTATGTAATTCAACAGTTTTTTCATCGGTTGATTTTGCACCGCTGTAATGCATTGTTTCGCAGCTTCTATAAAACCATTCAATATCTGTAAAGTTGCTTGTGCGGATGAGGCTTCTTCTATCCTTTTAAAATATGTATACTTTCTTTTATCCAATTCCTTCACATCCAAATCCATATTGCCAAGAAGGATAATGATGTTAAAGATGCAATTGCCCATAAAGGACTTATATTCAAAAATATCCATTGTATAGCACTTAGATAATTCGGAAGCATAGGATGATAAATACATAAATGCTACATCGAAATTGTGTAGTTTAAGATCATTCGTAAATTGCTCCAAATTAAAGGGAGCCACTTGATTTGGAGGATCTGGAAGATTTCTTTCCATAAGCAATGGCATGTCATTTAAATAGAAATGATATGGAAGTAACTGCAATAATGTTTTGTATGCCTCGCCAATTTGATTCATCTCCTCGAAAACGTCACTTAATGCAAATTTCGCTTTCTCCATGGACTGTGCCAGATGATAGGAAATCTCAACTACTTTATCATTATTTTCGGACCTTGTATTAAGAACGATAAGAATGATAGACTGATTCAAACAAAGAGTATAAAAGGTACCAAAGGGAAATTCTTTAAGGAATATGCGATCAATCTCCTTTTTACAAATATCCAAATGGGTAGTGGGAATCTTGTTCACATCGGCACCAAATAAAAAGAAATGCCGGTATGGAAACATATTTTCCACCTCACCTGGTTCAAAACAAACCTCATACCCAGAAATCATTCTTTCCAGCTTTTGACCAATGGATAGCTTGCTATTTTCTTGTATTGCTAATTTTTGCAGATATGGTATTCGATTCGCAGCGGTCTTTAATGTCTTCAAAAGCCCTTCTGCATCCAACTTTGGCTTTAATATATAGTCCACTACCCCATTTTGAAATGTTGACCGAACATAATCATATTCACTAAAACTACTAAGAATAATAATCTCCATCTGAGGGTATTTTTCTTTTACTAATCTCGTTAATTCCTCTCCATCCATAATTGGCATTATAATATCGGATATTAAAATATGCGGAGACACTTTTTCGATTAACTCCAATGCTTCTTGACCGTTCGAAGCCTCTCCAACGATTTGGAAGCCCTCCTTCTCCCAATCAATATAATGCTTAATTCCTTGTCGTATTAACAATTCATCATCTACAATTAGTGTTCGAATTAATTCTTTCGCTGACATAGACTCCCCTCCCCTTTTCCATGTTTAATGAAGTTATACTATTTTTATATCATACTAATTATGAGTTTTTAAATAAATCTGAAAACACCTCCAACATTCATTATATAAAAGCCTCTACTTTAAACCTTGTATAAAATCCAAAAGCCGATTTTAACCTGTTACTATTTACAATATTTTTCTACAATCTAATGAAAAACGGAATGTAGAAAAGAGCGCGAATCCTATCTATTTCAAGGATTATATTCTTATAGGAAATGCAACAATCTTTGAGAAAACAGCCTTATAAAAAAAGCATATGGGTGATACTTGTTCTCTATTTTTCACGTACTGATTCACCAGAAAGATAATGGCAATAAAGTGAGGTGTTCATGGGCTAAACCTAATGATTGTAGAGAGAAGCAGAAATTCGTTAACGGATAGCTGCTTATACAGACACAGGTTTTATCATTTCGGATGCAAAAAAGAGCCTTCACGATTTGTGAAAGCTCTTTAGATTAAGCGATGATATAAAAAAGATATTCTCTTCCATTTTTCATTGGTTCTTGCGCCATTTGGTATCCGTGTTTCACTACTTCCTCCGGAACATTTCTGAAAGATGACGGACAGTCGGTAATGACTTGAAGAATCTTCCCCTTTTCCATATCTTTTAATGTTTCTAAAGTATAGATGACAGGATATGGACAGGATTCTCCTCTGATATCTAATGTAAAATCAATGGACATGTTTATTATGATCCCCTTTCTTAAAGCCTACTTCGAAACGATAATTTTTTTGCCAATAGACTGCGATGATAAAGCAAAGAGCAAGTAAAATAAGCGTAATGATCAGTGCAGAAGCTGGTCCCATTACTGTGATAAGATTAATTGGTTTTCCGTTTTTCACCAAATAATTGTAAACTCCAAGATGATCCCAAGCATAGGAAAGCAATGTTGCCCCAAAGACATTCCCGATAAATACCATCAAATAGTGAACCTGTCCTTCCATCAACCGGTACATCATCCCAGTTTCACAACCGCTAGCCAAGACAATTCCCAATCCAAAAAGCAGGCCGCCAATAAAGGTGCTTGGTGCCGCAATTTTCGTTACAGGCTCTAAGCCATAAGCAATAATAACGATTAGAGTAGCCACGGAACTGATAGCCATTCCCAATAAAATTGCCTTCGTCATGGTTGCTCTGCCGCTGATCCATAAATCACGAAAAGCAGAGGTGAAGCATATTTGTCCTCTTTCTATTAAAATACCAAAAGCTGCTCCAAAAATAGCCGCTACTCCAAGCATGGTTTTTCCTGTACTAAATAAATACACAATGATTCCAATATAAAGTATAGCAACAAGTCCACCAATGTACGGCTGTATTGGGTGTTTCTTTTTCAAAATCTCAGCAGTATTTCCCTTTAGCAGCACAGGTTTCCCTTTCCACCATTTTAATTGGACAATCTTTGTACCAATAAAAGTACCAATTCCTGTCGCAACCATAAAAATCCAAGAATGCAACGAAAATTGTGGTACACCTGTGAAAAAGGCGGCTAGATTACAGCCGAGGGCTAACCGTGCACCGAAGCCTGCAATGATACCGCCTATGAGGCCTTGAATCAATCTCCGTTTTTGTTTCGGAATTCTAATTTTAAAGCTATTACTGAATAAAACCATCATAAGTGCTCCAATAAACATCCCCCAAACAATCCAGCCATCTGTACGGCTAAATGTAGTTCCTTGCATATGTATTAGTTGGAAGTAAGCCCAATCAGAAATATCCACACCAAAGAGCTGTAAAATATTCCCTCCTAATCTGGTAAACTCACCAGTCACCGCCCAAACCGTTTTGGTTATTCCAAAATAAAGAGCACTTAAAATCCCGGCAATGCCTATCGCGATATATGGGCTCCAATAATGGTTGAATATTTTGTTGATTACTTTCATTTAGTAAAAACTCCCTTTTCAAAATTTCCCTCTCTATTTTACTACAAAAATAGAAAGTGTATTACGTATGTTTACATTGCATATTATTTGATTCTCAAGAAATGTTTATTTAGGATTAATAACAGACCTTAAAATTCCATAACATATATTTGGATAAACCGCAAAATGAATAAGCTGTAAAAATTTTTTAGTAGGAAGTGTTATAATGAAGGCTGTCATTGTAGATAAACCAGGAGGCCCAGAACAACTTAAAATAGTTGAAATGCCTACTCCCAAACCTAAAAAGGGAGAATTACTAATAAAAGTAGAAACTGCCGCCATAAATCGAACAGATATTATAACGCGTGAAGGAAAAGCGGGTTATGCTCTCAATCCAATCTTAGGTGTTGAAATCGCAGGCACTGTTGCAGAAACAAATGGAAATGATACCTTCTCGATTGGAGACAGAGTAATGGGACTTGTTAATGGTGGAGGATATGCTGAATATGCCGTCATGCCTGCAGATCGTGCGATGAAAATTCCTGATACGCTTTCATTTGAAGAAGCAACAGGAATTCCTGAGGTGTTCCTAACCGCCTATCAAACGCTATATTGGATTGGAAAATTGCAAAAGCAAGAAACCGTGTTAATCCATGCAGGTGCAAGCGGCGTTGGTACCGCTGCGATTCAATTAGCAAAAATATTAAGTAACGCTAAGGTTATTGTTACTGCTGGATCCAAAAGAAAACTTGAATTTTGCCGTACATTAGGTGCTGATATCCTTATCAATTACAAGGAACAGTCCTTCGAAGAAGAGGTTCTAAAAGCGACAAATGGTAATGGCGTAGATTTAATTCTAGACTTTATTGGCGCCGATTATTGGGAGAAAAACTTAGCAAGTATTAAACAAGAAGGTCGTTGGGTCCTTATCGGAATCTTGGGAGGAAGTGAAGTAGAAAAGATGAATTTATTCAGCCTTATGTCAAAGTGCGTTCAAATTACTGGAACTTTACTAACCCCAAGAAGTGATGAGTACAAAGCTCAGCTAACGCAAGAATTTATGGAAACAGTAGCTCCCTATATCGAACGAAAAGAAATAATGCCTGTAATCGATGAGGCATTCTCTCTAGATATGGTGCAAGCAGCCCATCAACACATGGAGGACAACAAGAATATTGGAAAAATTATTCTTAAGATAAATAAAGGGTAACTCATCTACAAATATAAGAACATGAAAAAAGTAACCCCTTCCAAGTTTTCGGGTTACTTTTTTTGTTCCATCATTTATCGTTTTATAACGCTCACGTTTTCGGTACATATTTAAAGATTTCATTGCTTTCAAAAAAATCAACTAATCGGGTTAACCAATTATAATAATCTGCCCACTTTTTCATTTCCAGAAGTAATTCATTTACTTGTTCTTCCATTTCAGGTGAAAGCTCTTCACCTTCCTTTAATTCGTTTAGCTCTCGGATTACTTTTTTCTCGAACATTTTATTTCGATTGATTGTTTTTCTCCAATTAGATGTAAATATCGTGATAAAGGTATCGTAGTAATCATCTTCTACATCATAAATATCTTTACGAACCCCTTTTTCAAAAACTTTTTCCGCTATATTAAGTTCGACCATTTCACGAACCACTTGGCTCATTCTCGTCTTACTCATGCCAGTTTCATTGGAAAGTTCATCTAGTGTCATCGGTTTTCGATTCATATAAATAATCCCAAGTATCCGTCCAACCGTCGAGGAAACCCCGTATGCTCGCATATTATCGGCAATTTTCTCTATATATTGTTCTTTTACTTGAGTAACTTTTTCTAACGCTTTCTCATCCACAGGTAGTAATCTCCTTTCGACTACCAATTATACTATGACAATGTAACATACATCTAGCGAAAATTAAAATACGATATGTGGTAGGAAACAGGAGTATTTTTTAGAAAAATTGGGTAATTAACATAATAAATCTTTTTACAATCCAAAATTTGCACGATATCGATAAAATACATACAGTTTATAAACTTTATATTTTACAAACTTTACACTATACTAAAATAGTACCGAACATATTATCGATTAAGTGTATAAAATTTCGGAGGTGTTTTCATTTGCTTAAATTTGAACATGTTACAAAGGTGTATAAAGGAGGAAAAACAGCGGTTAAGGATTTGAATATGGAGTTTCAGCCCGGTGAGTTTATTGTATTTATTGGTCCAAGTGGCTGCGGGAAAACAACAACCATGAAAATGATTAACCGTTTGATCGAACCTACCAGCGGCAGTATTTATATTAATGGAAAAAATATTTTAGAAAAAGATCCTGTTCAACTAAGACGGGAAATTGGCTACGTTATTCAACAAATTGGTTTATTTCCTCATATGACCATTCAACAAAACATATCACTCATTCCAAAACTACTAAAATGGCCGGAAGACAAGCGCCGCGAACGAGCAAAAGAACTACTGAAACTAGTAAATATGACAGAAGATTATCTAGATCGCTACCCACATGAATTAAGCGGTGGGCAACAGCAGCGGATTGGAGTATTACGTGCGTTAGCAGCAGATCAACCATTAATTCTAATGGATGAACCATTTGGTGCTCTTGATCCCATCACACGTGATTCCTTACAAGATGAATTTAAAAGGCTTCAACAATCATTAGGAAAAACTATCGTATTTGTTACCCATGATATGGATGAAGCGATAAAACTAGCCGATCGCCTTGTAATTATGCGCGACGGACAATTAGTGCAAATCGGCACTCCTGATGAAATATTACGAGAACCGGCAGATTCCTTTGTGGAAGAATTTATCGGAAAAGAACGCCTGCTTCAAGCACGGCCAAATATTCAAACCGTGGAACAAATAATGAACCCGAAACCGATAACCATTACAGAGGATAAATCTATATCGGAAGCCATTCAAATAATGAAAGATCAACGAGTCGATTCCCTGTTAGTAGTAGATCGATATCAAGTACTAACAGGTTTTATCGATGTAGAAATGATTGACCAAAATCGCAAGAAATCCGTAAATGTTGGGGATATCCTCAATACACAAGCATTTGCCGTGCAAAAAGACTCTTTAGTTCGAGAATCCATTAGACAAATCTTAAAACGTGGAATGAAATATGTTCCTGTCGTGGATGAGAAACAACGTCTTGTTGGTATCGTAACAAGAGCTAGTCTTGTCGATATTGTTTATGATTCCATTTGGGGGGATGTAGAAGCGGAAAAACAAGAAAAACATGTAGGATAGGAGGAATTTAGATGGATAGTTTACTACAGTTTTTGAACAGCTATTGGTCTGAAATGTTATTTAAAACTTGGCAGCATTTTTACATCTCTATTATTGCCGTCATTTTTGGTATCATTGTGGCTGTTCCGCTTGGGATCGCATTAACACGAGTACCAAAAGTTGCCGGAATTATCATGGGAATCGCAGGCGTTGTCCAAACCTTTCCGAGTCTTGCTATATTAGCCTTTTTTATTCCTATTCTGGGAGTCGGGGTTAAGCCTGCAGTTATTGCTTTATTTTTCTATTCAGTCCTACCCATCTTAAGAAACACCTATACTGGTGTAAAAGGGATTGAACGAAATCTGCTGGAAGCAGGTCGCGGGATGGGTATGACTGGATGGGAACGTGTTCGCTATGTGGAAATACCATTAGCGATCCCGGTTATCATGGCAGGAATTCGTCTTTCCACTGTTTATCTAATTGGCTGGGCCACTCTTGCCTCTTTTATCGGAGCTGGGGGTCTTGGAGATTATATTTTCAGCGGACTTAATCTATATCAACCGCAATTTATTATCGCGGGGGCAATTCCTGTTACGATTCTAGCCCTCTTAGTCGATTTTCTACTGGGAAAACTCGAAAAATGGGCTACCCCTAAAGGAATTCGCAATGTAAAAGAAGCTGTCTAGGAAGGAGCTAATTATGAAGAAAAGCAAATGGATGATCGGATTGATTTTGTCGTTCTCCTTGCTAATTAGTGGATGCTCCTTGCCAGGCTTGAGTGCATCTTCTGATAAGACCATCAAGATTGGAACAATGGTGACGACAGAATCACAAATTTTAGGATATATGCAAAAATACATGATTGAACATTATACTGGTTTAAAAGTAGATATCGTAAACAATTTAGGCTCTTCCATTGTCCTTCATAAAGCGATGGAGAATGGGAATGTAGATATTTCCTCCGTTCGTTATACTGGGACGGATTTACCAGGGGCACTAGGAATGGAACCAGTAAAGGACCCTAAGAAAGCGTTAAAAATTGTTCAAAATCAATTTCAAAAACGTTTTGATCAAACTTGGTTTGATTCCTATGGATTTGCTAATTCCTATGCTTTTACTGTATCGCAGGATTTTGCTAAAAAAAATCATCTGGAAAAAGTATCTGATTTGAAGCCATTGATTCATGACTTAAGACTAGGTGTCGACAATTCATGGTTAAAACGTAAAGGTGATGGGTATGAAGGCTTCACAAAGGAATATGGTTTTGAATTTGGGCACACCTATCCAATGCAAATCGGTTTAGTGTATAAAGCAGTTCAAAGCGGGAAAATGGATGTCGTTTTAGCGTATACAACAGACGGAAGAATCAGCGCTTATCACTTAAAGGTATTGGAAGATGACAAACATTTCTTCCCTCCTTACGATGCCTCCCCTGTTGCAAGAAATGATGTATTAAAGCAACATCCCGAGCTGAAAACAGTTTTGCAAAAACTAGTTGGAAAAATTAGCACGGAAGAAATGCAAAAATTAAACTATGAAAGCGACGGTAAAATGAAGGAACCATCTGTAGTGGCAAAGGAATTTTTGGAGAAGCATCATTACTTTGAATAATGTAAAGCTCAGCTATCGTATGGTTTACGTAGTTATAAGTATTGTCCTGTAAGTGACGTAGGAGCATTCTATGACTATTATGATTGTAATTCTGGTAGCAGACTGGAAACGGGAACAATAGTCGGTGTTTCGTGACCATTAACTAGCTGGCCAAGGAAAATTGGGTATGTTGGTAGTGGTTCAAGGAATCCGGGCACGATCGCTGGGTTGGTATCCGAATTACAAGTGATTAAAGTAAACTACTCAGGTGGTTTACAAGCTTATTCCGATTATAGAGAAGTCTAGTCGAGGTGGTTGAGCTAGATCCTAATTATAATGACATTAAAAATAGCAGAGAGTGAGGTGCTGATATGGATACACTACAAGGAATTGTAAACTATTATATGCAAAACGGAAGTTACGTTTGGGAACAGTTTTACCGCCACTTTTTAATGTCAGCCTATGGAGTGTTATTTGCTGCTATTGTGGCTATTCCACTAGGAATCTTGATAGCGCGCTATCATAAATTAAGTACTTGGCTCTTGTCTCTGGCAAATATTATTCAAACCATTCCTGCCTTGGCGATGGTATCGGTGCTTATGTTAGTGATGGGATTGGGAACGAACACCGTTGTCCTCTCCCTATTCCTTTATTCTTTATTGCCAATTCTTAAGAATACCTATACTGGAATACAGAGTGTGGATCAATTTTTATTAGAATCAGGTAAAGCAATGGGAATGACGAAATTTCAAGTATTAAGAATGGTAGAGCTTCCCCTTGCATTATCAGTTATAATGGCAGGCTTACGAAATGCACTAGTTATTGCAATCGGTATTGCTACCATTGGAACCTTTGTTGGCGCAGGAGGCCTTGGTGACATCATTGTCCGTGGAACGAATGTAACCAATGGTGCCCCTATTATTCTTGCTGGCGCTATCCCAACTGCAGTAATGGCAGTTGCAGCTGATTTTATTATGGCGTGGCTGGAACGAAGTCTATCTCCGATTAAGAAGAAGAAAAAAGTAGAGCAGGTGGAGTTGGAGAAAGCTGCTTAAACTTGGTATTAAATAGCTATTATTTTCGGATGCAAAATAGTAGAGAATTCGAGGCACTGTTTTTTTGAAACAGTGCCTCGTACTTTTTTCTTCTCTTCTTTAACTTGAAAAGCCTCTTTTTTTGATCATTATTTACTGCCAGCAACCCACTTCATACCCCAACGATACGCATGGTCCATATCTTGATGACCATTGAAGTATTCCACCAATCGCTGGACTTTAAAGGTTTCATCATTAACATTTTCAATCATCGCTATCGCACACATAATTTTACCATTGCGATGTTCATCTAGTTTTACCTCAATATCTGGACCAGAAGGGTATTTTAATGTTACGATTCCATCCGCTTGCGACCAGTTCGCTACACCTTCATAGATAAAAGAATAAACTAAAATCCTTTTAATATCTTTAATCATATTTCCGTTTATTCGCAAATTTTCTCCACTAGATACAGAACCAGTGCGATCATCTCCATCCAGTTCTATGTAAGGAAAACTACGAAAGGAACCAAATGAATTTCCCAATGCTTGCACGCATCCCTTTTGCCCATTTTTTAATTCATATAAACAACCTAAATCTAAATCGACACCAGCATTCCCTTTTCCAAACAACGTAGAAAGGATTCCCCCGGATTTTTTTGTTTGTTGATTCCAATTAAGATTTACTAAAATTTCACCTATCGATTGTGTATTACTTTTTGTTAGATTTATAGATTGCCCTTTTTTTGTTAATTCAATTTTACTTAAATTTACCATTGGTCCCTCCACCTTTTTCAAATAAGCTATATTACCATTATATCAACAATTGGAAAATATAGTATAAATTTAGTGGAATTTATCGAAATTCCTGGGATGAAAATAAAAACCGACCTATCAAACTTCTTTAATAGGTCTGTAAATGATTTTAAAAATCTATCATTAAAATTTAATGGCTTGACTGACTACCTGTTTCACAGCTTCAACCAATTTTTCTGTTTCTTCAACAGTGTTATATGGAGCGAGTCCAGCGCGGATCCAACCACCTTTATCATTAAGACCTAACTTATCTGCTAAAGTAGTAGCATAAAAGTCTCCATCTGCGATAAAAATGGCATGTTCTTCTGCAAGATTAAGGCAAAAATCAGTAGGAATTACCCCCTCTACCCGGAAGGCAATCGTAGGAGTTTTAAGTATATTCGGTGGAGTTTGATAGAGTGTAACTTCAGAAATAGCAGATAACCATTACGGATTCTATTCGCTAATTCATTTTCGTGATCCTCAATTGCTTTGTACCCACTTACAATTCTTTCCCTACGTGTCGAACCTGTTCCAAGGTTTTCAATAAATTCAATGGCTGGTTTGATAGCAGCAATTCCTTCATGGTTTTGCGTTCCCGTTTCCAGTTTATCTGGTGTATTGGTAGGTGCCGGCACTAACTTATACGGTTCAAGTGATTCAAATAAGCCTTTACGTATGATGGAAATCCCAACATGCGGTCCAAAAAACTTATACGCAGAGCAAAAGATAACATCGGCACCAATCAAATTTCGGTTGAGAGCAAAATGAAGAACGGCGTGAACCGCATCCACCGCAAGTATTGCACCAACTTCCTTTGCACGTTTTGAAATTTTTTGAATGTCGGTAATCGTGCCAACAGCATTAGATGCTAATGTAACCGCGACGAGTTTCGTTTTTTCATTAATTGTTCTTCCAAGTCTGTTAAATCCAAAGATAGAGTTTCTGTGTCCACCTTCAGCCAGCGAACGTTAAGATTATTATCGCGAGCTGCCGTTAACCATGGATCCACATTGGCACGATGATCAATTTCCGTTACAACTATTTCATCCTCTTCCTGCCACTGTTTGCTTAAAGCACGGGATATCGAGAAAGCAAGTGAGGTCGAATTCTGACCAAAAGCCACTTCATTCTCCTCGGCCCCAACAAGATCGCCAACAATACTTCTTGCTTGAGCGATATAATCCTCGGTTTCCCTACTCGATGGAAATTGGCCATGCAGATTCGCTCCCCCATTTGACATGTAAGATACCATTGCTTCGATTGCGGTTTTTACTACTTGTGATCCACCGGGTCCATCCAAATAGACTGCAGACATTCCATTATAAGTTCTTTTCAATGCAGGAAATAATTCTCTAACATTATCAATTGGAAAAGCTGTCATACAGATACCTCTTTTCATTTATTAATAGATTATTAACTGGTCAGACCATTCTTTTTCCTGTTCTACATCATGACCGTAAAACACGTTCACCTTTTCACTTTTTGCAATTTCTTTTAACTTGGTAATCGAGTTAATTGTATCCTCGGCATTATGTATTGCAAACGGGACATTGTATTCATAATTACTTCTTGTGTAAGCAGCATCAATTGTTAAAAGAATATTCCCAGATTCCTTTGTCTGAACCAGAACTGATTGGTGGCCTGGGCTATGACCAGGAGTGGCTAATAATTGTAACCCTGGTACTAATTATCACCATCTCCCCACTTATAATTTAGTCCAAGTCTCTTACAAACTTCGGGATATCCCTGCTCTTTCATAGCTGCATCAAATTCAGCACGCTGGAGATAAATTTCCGTATTTGGAAACATAGCATTTCCTCCAGCATGGTCAAAATGCAAATGAGAACTGATAAGCCATGCTAAATCATTAAGTTGATACCCTTGGCAATGCAAAATGTTTAGAATAGTGTCTTCTTCCTTCATTTGTGGAGCGATAGACCCATCACTCATTCCGCCGAATAACCCCAATGGATCTTGCACACATGATTCTTGCATTCTGGTATCGATAAGAATCGGTCCATCCGTTGTTTCAATCAGATAAACCCAAACCGGTAAACTTACTGTTAGCCTCCCATGCTCCATACGTGTATCAAGGATAGTACCATCAACTAGACACCGCCCCGCCGGAAGTAAGGATAATTTTTTTATTGCCAAAGAAAAACTCTCCTCCCATATATGATTCATAACGCAAACTTGGTTCTTGTTTACCTCTTTATACTATTGAGAATATTCTAATTTTTAAATCAATACCAGTGCTTTCTTTTATCATCAAATACCGCCTCATACCAATCAAGTTACACCAACAAAATTTAATTTTTTATTGCAATTAAGTAAAGGCATGCCAAATACCATTTTGTTTTAGTAGACATGAGACTTTCTCTGGTTTTTCTTACATGTGGGTGCATTTTGTACAGTGCTAATGATATTATTGGCTATATTTGATGAGTCCATTTTAGAAAAATTGATGCACCAAGGAATTGAGCAAAAACGGAATTACTTACTTGTTTTACAAGTTAAGTGTTGTATTTCGAATTATTTAGCTTGATATGCGTTTAGCGTATAAAATTTGTTAAATGTTGACGATAGCCTTCAAAAAAGCATAAAGGAAGGGGTTGAATGTGACCGATGTATGAATAAAATCAGAATTAAGGTCACATTCACGGGGTAAATGTGACCGATGTATGAGTAAAATCAGAATTAAGGTCACATTCATGGGCTCAATGTGACCGATGTCACAGAAAAAACAGGATTAAGGTGACATTCATAGGGGGAATGTGACCGATGTATGAGTAAAAACAGAATTAAGGTCACATTCATGGGCTCAATGTGACCGATGTCACAGAAAAAACAGAGTTAAGGTCACATTCATAGGCGGAATGTGACCGATGTAAGAGTAAAATCAGAATTAAGGTCACATTCATGGGCTCAATGTGACCGATGTAAGAATAAAATCAGAATTAAGGTCACATTCATAGGCGGAATGTCACCGATGTAAGAGTAAAATCAGAATTAAGGTCACATTCATGGGCTCAATGTGACCGATGTAAGAGTAAAATCAGAATTAAGGTCACATTCATGGGCTCAATGTGACCGATGTATGAGTAAAAACAGAATTAAGGTCACATTCATGGGCTCAATGTGACCGATGTCACAGAAAAAACAGGATTAAGGTCACATTCATGGGCTCAATGTGACCGATGTAAAAGTAAAAACAGAATTAAGGTCACATTCATGGGCTCAATGTGACCTTTGAAACAGAAACAACAATAACAGTCACTTTCAAAGGACGAATGTGACCGTTCGAACAGAAAAAACGGTAATATTCGATAAGCTGCGGGATGGTTCTGTGGAATCCGACAGAATTGTAAAGACGTATAAAATTTTAGCTAGGATTTTATTGGCATTGTTTTTAGATAAAAAACCCTGAAAAAAGTAATCTCCTTCCAGGGTTTCCGCTTAATAAAAATTATTTACTATTAGCAAGTTGGATTGATGCGAGTACCTCTTTCTTATCAATTTCTCCGAGACTTGCGGTTGTTATTGTAGTGGATTGGTGTTTTTTTACTCCGCGGACTTTCATACAGAAATGTTCCGCTTTCATGATTACAAATACACCTTTAGCATTCAGTTGTTCATATAAATACGCAGCAACTTCATTTGTGAGTCGTTCTTGGATTTGCGGTCGGGATGCGAAATAATCTAATACTCTAGCGCCTTTGGAAAGTCCCATGACCCTATCATTCGGAAGATAGGCGATAGTGGCCGTTCCGACAAAAGGTTGGAAATGGTGTTCGCATAAAGAGTTAAAAGGAATATTTTCTATTACAACTAGATCCCTTGATGTATTTTTATCTATTGGAAAGGTTGTAATAATTGGCGGTTCTGTAAATAATCCATTACATGTTTCATTTACCAGCATTTTCGCTACTCTTGCCGGTGTATCTTTTATCGAAGGATCATCTAAATCTAAGCCAAGTTCTTCTATAATCCTAGCAAAATGCTCGGAAATTTTTCGCTTTTTCAAGTCATAGTCCATAGTAGTTACTTGATTCATAAATTATACACCTCGCTTATTTGCCCAAACTAATGCATGTAGTTGCGGCAAAGCACGTACATTATTCATTTCGGGATCTTCGATTACTTTGCTCCATAACCAATCTAGAGAATTTAATAATCGTGAAGATATATCACCTGTCTCATAAGGATCCTTATTCCCTACAGATACATAAAAATCTATGGAAGGATACCGTTTATGAACCATTCTGGAGTAGTCAAAATCCTCATCATTAAAGACAACTACCTTTAGGCTCATTCTATTTTTATCTAAATTTTCTATTATTCTATCTAATACATCAAAGTCGGTCTTCATCCCGCTGCTAGGAGGCTTCGGGCTGATGGTTAAATCATCGACTAAGGTAAACCATTCCTGCCAGCGGCTTCCTTGTGTTTCTAAGCCGACTCTTATATCATGTTCATGGAAAATCTTAATCAATTCCATCATCGGTTTCCCAATCAATGCAGGATTTCCGCCACTTATCGTTACATGATTAAAATTGTGACCGCCTAGTAGTTTCAACTCCTGAAAAACTTCGGATGGAGTTAGTAATCTAATATTATCTTTTTCCGATCCATCCCATGTAAAAGCCGAATCGCACCATGCACAACGATAATCACAGCCTGCCGTCCGAACGAACATGGTTTTTCTTCCTATTACCATGCCCTCTCCTTGTATCGTAGGACCAAATATCTCTATAACAGGAATCTTACTCATGTCGGTCGTTCCCTTCGTTTCTGGGTCTATAGATAACATAAGACGTTGGTGTTTCTCGAACCAACACCTGGATACATTTTGGTAGATTCGGTAAAGTATCTAAATAATTGGCAACCAATTCGTAAATGGTTTGCGCCACGGCCTCTGTAGATGGAGGCAACTTTTCAAATTCAGGAAAATCATTTAATAGCTTATGATCATATCTTCCGTGCACTAATTTCTTTAAATCACTAAAATTAACCAGCATCCCCATTTCATCGAGGTCATCCCCTGCAATGGTTAGATTGACAAAATAAGTGTGCCCATGAGTAAAGGAACACTTCCCTGCTTTCTCATTTGGGATAAAATGAGCAGTCGAGAAGTTCATATCTTTATTTAATTCAAAACGATATGGATGAGGAGCTGGTTGCGGGTAAAATTGTTGTATCATATCGGTCATCTCCTAACTCACTATTTTCTGATTTTCAAATATTCTTCAAGACCATGTTTTCTTAATTTACAAGCTGGGCAATCTCCACACCCATCCGCGATTATCCCGTTATAGCATGTTAAAGTATTTTCACGGACAAAATCAAAAGCATCAAGTTCATCTGCTAGTTTCCAAGTTTCACATTTATCCAACCACATTAGCGGGGTATGAATTACAAAATCCTGATCCATCGAAAGATTTAAAGTAACATTCAAAGACTTCACAAAAATATCTCGGCAATCGGGATATCCGCTAAAATCAGTTTCACAGACTCCAGTTACAATATGTTTAGCCCCCACTTGACTAGCTAATACACCTGCAAAGGACATAAACAACAGATTTCTTCCAGGAACAAAGGTGGATGGCAGACTTCCGTTCTCCCCATCTTTTACCTGGATATCGTCTCTGGTTAAAGCATTCGGAGCTAATTGATTTAATAAGGACATATCTAAAATATGGTGTTTGACACCAAGCTGATTTGCAATATTTTTGGCGCATTCAATTTCCAACTTGTGCCTCTGATTATAATCGAAGGTTACGGCAACGACTTCTTCAAATCGTTCCTTCGCCCAAAATAAACAAGTGGTACTATCCTGGCCGCCGCTAAAGACAACAACCGCTTTTTCTTTTTTCTTCATCTTAAACTCTCCCTTGTACAGAAAAACAGGACTACTAACGAAAGCAGTCCTGTTTTCCTTAGTTTTTTAAAGAGGGTAGCTAGAACCTCTACCGCGTTTTGCGGATTTTTATTTAGTTGACTTTTTGATTTTAACAGATGTTTAGCATTTTTGCATATGAAAATAGACTCAATTAGAGATTTCCGAAAATTATAACTCCATAATAAATACTTCTTCAATAGCAAATAAAGAATCTTACTTTGCTGTTTTGTACTTTATGCCCATTTAACTACTAGATGAATCAAGTTAACACCATAAAGCGTGTTAGAAACATAGATTCCCATTGAGGATCTTTATCCATTACCGCACAAGATACTTATTTCGTCCTCATAACAAAACAACGCTTGAATGTAATTTCTAATAAAGTATTTTGGGCCTGCATTGCAGCACACAAAACAACCTCTTGCAACCAAACCCCCATGTCCGTCATGGAACAACATTGGCAGCACATACGGATCACGTCTAAACAAATGAATTATTAAAAAGAGGGAAACAACCGCAAATAGATTGACGAAAAAGTTGGGATATTCATTCTAAAGATGAACAGCAATGGAACCAAATTCAGGAAGGATTGCGAAATGAATACGTAACACTTTAGAATTGATTGATATTATTGAATGGAACAAATGAAGTATTATCTTCTTTGCTCGGCAAATATTAAAAGGCATACAGTTTGATCATTTAGTAGACATAAAGGTGCACCTGTCGATTTGGGGGCACCTATTGTTTTTCATCATTGGTACCGAAGATGATTATTAAGGGAGATTTATTTGCCACGAAACTCCGAATCGATCATTTACCCATCCAAACTTTTTGCTGAAACCATAATCGTTCAAAGGCATAAGAGCTTGTCCACCTTCAAGGAGGTTCTCATAAAGATTGTTCAATTCTTCTTCCGTATTACAGGTAATAAAGATGGAGAAAGATGGGGTGAAAGAGAACGGATGTTTCACATAACTATCAATACACATAAATTCTTGCCCTTTTAAGGTAAAAGTAGCCTGCATCACGGTGCCTTCTGGACCAGCTTCGTTTGCCCCATATCTAACAATGCTTGTAATTTGAGAATCCTCTATGATGGAGGTATAAAAATTCACCGCTTCTTCTGCGTTGCCATCTTGAAACATTAAAAATGGTGTTACCTTTTCCATCATACATACTCCTTTCCATATATATCATTTAAAGTATAATTCATGATAGTTTAGAACAATTCCTTTTTAGAATTTGATAATTCAATGATATAAGAAGTACATTCTTTTATTTTTGAATGATTACGCGAACTAAAAAATTTGTATACGTTACAAAATCCATAGTTCTTCTTATTTTCTAATATAAAGGTACCGTTTACAGAGCCATCATAGCCGTGAGTAATTATGTTGGTTATGTGCAGTTCCGTTACTTTGTTATGCTGCATTTGTTTTAATGCTTCGACAAAATTCTCCTTCCCGTGAATACGTTTTTTTCCGATTATATTCCATTGAAAATCATCGGTAATATTATCATTAATAGACAGTAAATCGTTTTTAGCAAAAGCAATGGTTAATTCCTTAAGATGCTGTTTTTTGGGGGCATTTCCACAATCATCGGGGCAAATTATTTTTAAGTTATTGTTTTCGTATTTTCTAGAATCCATTAGACTCCCCTCCCATTTAAAAATTTTTTCGAACAGTCAAAATCAGTTTTGTGTTCCATAATGATTGTAAATCAAAGTAACCACCATGAATAGTTTCATTTCAATTCTTTACAATCTCATCCATATTTTATCATAAATTATGGGTATTCTTTAAAGCCATTATATACCCCTTCAATGGAATAGAAGTATCGAAATTCTATATTAAAAAAGCCGCATTTCTCCATGTTTAAATGGAGAAATGCGGCTTTATAGTTTCTACAATAATGTGCCAAAATTAATTTACCAAATTTATATTTTTTTCGGCATAACAATTCCTTTATATAAATGAACTGTAATAAGATAATAAGCCGTGTAAACGGTGAAAAAAATAACAATTGGCAGCCAGATGTGATAATAAGGATCGATTAAGATAAATCCAAAAATGTTCATTCCTATTAATACATGAGTCATGCCTAGGATTGCTGGAATTAAAAATACGAAGAATAACTCTTTATAGATGGACTTCGTTAGTATTTCACGACGGACTCCGATTTTACGAAGCATTTGATACCGGGTAATATCTGATGTTGCCCCAGATAGGATTTTAAACATTAAACAACTTGCCATCATCGCTAAGAATGCAAACCCTAAAAAGAAACCCATAAATACGGCTCCACTTGAGACAGTGTAAAATTCATAATAGATTTTATATTTACTTAGTATACCATCCGCTTTAATATCCTTATATTTTACCAACTGCAACTTATCTAGCTTCTTCCACTCTTTTGTATATGCAATAAAATCATCTGTTCTACCAGTAAAAATAACCCCTGCTTTGCCTTGTAATTCATGATACATTTTTAGGTCTACAATTTTTATTGGCTTGTTAAAATCATCTATATAAATAGGTTGCATATTTATTAAAGCATCTTGCCAATCCTCCGGAATTATAGTATTTTGTTTGTTTTCATGACTATAAGCTGAAACAGATCCCACAGGAAGATTTTTAGAAACACGTTTAAGTTTAGCGGTATTTCCCTCACCGCTTCTAACATAAATTAATGGCGGATATTTCTTCAGATCTTCTTTAACATAATAAAAGAATTGGTCGTCCACTTTATAACGATATTCCCCTTTTTCTTTAAATGGAATGTCATCTAGGATTTTCATCTCCTCCGTTGTTGGGTTATTAATTACTGAATCATATATTTCGAAACGATCTGCCGAGATCATCGCATTATTTTTAAAGGCCAAGCCACCTGAAATAGCACCTGCACCAAGTGCAATTAGCATGGCTACTGTGGCTAACACCTTGGTTAAACCGTTGATTCTGAAATTTAATTGTGCAAATGTAAAGGCATTAAGACCTTTTTCGTTGTATGTTTTATTTGCTTTTAGTTTTTTAACAAAAAGTGGCAAAAATGCTTCAAAAAACAAATACGTACCTGCTGTTGTTGAAAGCATGGCAATCATGATTCCAAGTAATTTCAACTTTTCCAAATAGACCATGGATGCATAGCCAATACCTAACAAGATCAGGGAGAAAAGCGCAACTATACCAGTCATTTTTCCTTTAATTAGGATAGAATCTGCGTAAGTATCTCCGTGAACAAGCTGCAGAATCGAAATTCGCGATAATTTAATACTATTTATAATGGCGGATAGGATAAATAACAAACAGAAGAAGATAAAAGTAACGGTCATCGATGGAATGTATATTGCATGATAACCATTCGCAGTAAAATCCAGCTGTTTCATAAGCAACTTGCCAATCCCTTGTGCAAGCCCGGAGCCGACTAAAATCCCAATCAATAGTGATGCTGCCCCGATAATGATTATTTCGATAAACATTAGAAGTATAATTTTATTTTTCTTCGCTCCTAATGTTATATACATTCCAAATTCTTTCCGCCGGAGAGACATCATGAAAGAATTCGCATAAAACATATAGAAAAATGTTATGATAGCCAGTAAAACGGACCCTGTTTGAAAAACATAGCCGATTGACTTAATCGTTGTGTTTGCTTCAAGGAATGTTTTATTTAAAGCTAATGTTTGAAACATATAAAAAATGGCAATGGACATAACTAGTCCAACAAGTAAAACAATGTAATCTTTTAACTTACTTTTTACTCCTGATATGGAAAGTTTAAATAACATCATGAACCTCCTCTCGCTGATTGAGTACCTATATCTGCAAGTGCATCTAAAATTTCTTTATAAAACGCTTCACGTGTACCACTGCGATGAATTTCTTTGTATAATCCCCCGTCACGAATAAATAAAATACGCCGACAATAACTTGCACTAAACGCATCATGGGTAACCATTAAGATTGATACACCTTGTTTTTCATTTAAGTTCTCCATTGACCGTAAAAGGCTTGTTGCGTTTTTGGAATCAAGCGCCCCAGTTGGCTCGTCTGCTAAAATAATGGCTGGCTCATGGACAATTGCACGTGCTGCTGCCGTACGTTGCTTTTGTCCTCCGGAAACCTCTGACGGATATTTACCAAGAATCGCGGAAATCCCTAATCCCCCTGCTACCTTTTCCACTTTCGGTCCTATCTTTCCTGAAGAGACACCTTGCAGTGAGAGTGGGAGTGCAATATTTTCATAGATCGTTAAATTTTCAAGTAAGTTGAAGTCTTGAAAAATAAACCCTAACTTTTGAGATCGGAAGTCAGTCAGGTCACTTTGTTTCATCTTCGTAATATCCTTGCCGTCAATTTCAACTGTGCCATTTGTAGCTGTATCTAGTGTTGAAATCACATTTAGTAATGTTGTTTTTCCAGAACCGGATGGGCCCATAATGCCAACAAATTCCCCTTCTTGAATGGAGAAGGATAATCCTTTTAATGCATGTGATTGGTTTTCGCCTTTTTTTCCATATACTTTTTGTACATTTTTCACATTAACAACAAATTTCTTCATATTTCCTACCTCCATAAGTTATCTGTTCTTAAGCGTTTCTCTTGCCTTTTCAGGTACATCCTTCTCTGTTACTATCTCGTATTCAAAAACATATTTACCTTTTACATGTACTTTCAAATAACTATTTTTGGGGAAATTTTTAACGGAAGACGTTACTTTAATTTCTTCTACCTTTTCTGACTCATCTACCCCATCTAATAGGAACATATATCTATGCTCAAAATCAGGGTCGGGTTTTCCTTCTTTATTTACAAGTACATACACGTCCTTTTCTTTAATAAATGGATTGAATCTATCACGATTTTCCTTTCCAATAAGGAAAAATACGCCGACCCCCATAATAATCACGACGAGTGTTGCAAATAACCATTTTTTCATCTTTTATTTCCACCTTTCTCTACCTATTAAAATTTTTTGATACTCCAAAGTATAAAGTGCGTTCTTTAATAAAAAATGGTAAAACTTCTTAAGGTTTTCTTAACAGATGAATGAAATGACCATATTTTTGCGCAAAAAAAGAACCCTTAAAATGTAAGGGTCCTTGAAAAAACATCCTTTATTTTGGATGATGCATTATTGTTCTGGTGATATTGGCAACCAAATAATAAATTGGACAACGCCATTTTCATATTCCGCCTTAATCTCTCCTCCTTGCAGTTCTACAATGTTTTTTACTATTGCAAGGCCAAGTCCTGAACCTTCAGCCACTCTACTTCTTGAATGATCTGTTTTATAAAAACGTTCAAATAGGTTTTCTAACTCTTCTTTGGTAAATTCATCGCTTTGGTTTGCGATGGATACTTCCAGATAATGCTCATGTCTTTGAAGAAAAACCTGAATATCTCCGTTATCTTTGCTATATTTAATGGCATTCATTAATAAATTGTCAAACAGTCGTACCGTTTGTTCTGAATCGACAAAGGCATATAAAAGTTCGTCAGGAAATTTTTTCACAATGGACAAGCCATGGCTTTCTGCTTGCGGTGTGATCTCGTCGATTAATTGGCCCAGGAGTTTATTGATGCAGACATCTTGTTGAGTTAAGGACATATTTCCGTCACTAAGCTTTGTATACTCAAACAAATCTTCGATTAAATTTTCCAATTGCTGCGATTTTGAAAAAGCAATTTTTATATATTCATTACTTTTTTCTTTATTTTCAAATTTTCCATCACGCAGCAAGCGTAAATAACCAATGATTGAGGTCAATGGTGTTCTTAAATCATGTGATACATTTGTAATCAATTCATTTTTTTGCTTCTCCAATCTCCGTTCTTTTTCCATTTTGTTCATTAGTTCTTCCGCCATATTATTAATGTGTTCGGTTAATGAGGCAATTTCATCTTGCCCTTTTTGTTTAATACGAAAACCCAAGTTTCCTTTTGCAATCTCTTTAACACCATGTGCCATTGCTTCAATCTGTTTCATCTTTCTCTTCGTTATCATGAGAAAAGAAAATATGAAAACAAGCATTCCGATTAAAAATGGAAAAGGGCCTTCTCTTCTACTATAAGTTACATTCCCTTCTGGAATTCCGCTTACAAACATGTATAAGTTCTTATCTTTAATTGTAAGTGGGTAAAACGCAATGAACTCTTTGCGCGATTCCCATTCCGGTTCGTCCCCACTTGTATACGTCGGCTGGTTTATAGCAAAGGACATAACATTACTAATGGTATCATGAAGATTGATCTGAACTTCCTGTGCTTGTTTTGTTTTATACAATACTTTTCCACTTTCATCCGTCACAAGCACTTTTAAAGCGCTTCTATTTTCTAGTAATAATTCATTTTGTTCATTGATAAATTTTTTTATCGCTCCCATCGTATTTTCTTTAACGGTTGTTTCTGCTGTAATTTTAGCTTGCCAATTAATGCTTTGCATATCCTGGCTATAATCAATCGTTGCCTTTTTATTTATGTTTTCAAATATTGGCGCTGCTATTCTTGATGCAAAAAAAGCCAATAATGCACAAACAATAAAGGTGGTAATTAACTGAATTCTAATACTCCGACTTATTCTGATTATCATTTTTTCAATAAGGCGTTTTATAAAATGAATGGGATTAATTTTCTTTTTCAATTTTATATCCCACTCCCCAAACCGTTTTGATATATCTTGGTTTTCTTGGGTTTTCCTCAACTTTTTCACGGATTTTTCGAATATGCACCATGACTGTATTGTCTGATTGATAAGACGGTTCTTTCCACACTGTTTCATAAATTTGATCCACACTAAATACGATGCCACGATTCCGGGCAAGAAGTTCTAGAATGGAGAACTCTCTTGGCGTTAGTTTTACTTCCTGATCCCCAATCATTACTTCATGTGTCGCTACATTAATTACCATCTCTTCAATTACAATTTCATTTTCCTTTTGAACAAAACCACCACCCATCGTCATATACCTGCGGAGCTGCGATTTAATTCGCGCTATCAGTTCTAGTGGATTAAAAGGTTTCGTTACATAGTCGTCTGCTCCAGTTGTTAATCCCATAATTTTATCCATATCTTGAGTCTTCGCAGAAAGCATAATAATCGGCATTTCCGCTATTTCTCGTACTTTTATACACATATGAATACCATCAATTTTAGGCATCATTATATCGAGTACAATTAAATGTACTTCATTATTTCTCAAAATTTCTAGACCTTCTTCACCATCACTAGCAAGTAATACTTCGTATCCTTCATTCTTTAAATAGATTGCTATGAGGTCTCTGATCTCCTTTTCATCATCCACTACAAGTATTGTTTCTCTACTCATGAAAAATCCCCCAATTGTCAAAAATACCTTCACATGTCAGTTTAAATTAAATTTCTTAAAAAAATAGAGGTTGAATTCTGAAGTATTTCTTAAGATAATAATACATTTTGTATAGCTCAAAATACATTTGTAACTTCATAAATTCAATTCTTCTAAATCTTGTTTGGGAAAACCTAGCACTTCAGAAATTTATATAAGGAACTGCCGCTGTTTGATGCAACAATTCTCCAACTCTCGTAATTATCATACAGTATCATCTCATTTCTGTTATTATTCCGTTAATTAGTTTTATTATATATCAATAGAGTGTACGCTATTGATATAATTGTAATAGACTGATACATTCATAGTTACACGTTGTCCAGAAGATTCGTTCATGGAGCAGAAAATTAAAACAGTATTTACTTGACCTGCTTCCATTAACCAATAGCATTTGCAATGAGCTTTTCCATGCTGCTTCCTTCGCCATGTATATCTTTTACATATTTTGGCCGAACGCCAAGATAGGTTGCCAGTTCATGCGACGTATAGAATCATTTTCGTTATAGCTCATAAATCCTTCTATATCCTTTGCGGCAAGTCCTGCATCTTTCAGCGCAGCTCATGCTGCGTCCAAAGCCATATGTATTGGTGTTGTTCCTGATTTTCGGGAACGTCTATTTTCTCCTACCCCTACAATGGCATAACGATCTTTTATATTCTCCATAAATTTCCTCCCTTTTTCATTCCATGAAATGTGAGTATGGCAGTACCAGAACCTACTAGTTCTTCCGGTGCCTTTTCAGCAAATAGATCAAACTCTACTAAACGCTTGTTATCTTTTACATACACATGTTTCACATTTCCATAACAAGTAAGGGTATCACCTGGTCTTGTTATGGCTCCAAATCTCATTTGAAAGTCGGAAACTTGCGCTTCATCCCCAGCAAGCTTCTCCTACATATTGTCCTAAAAACCCATAATGAGCATTCCATGTGCAATCACTCCTGGCATGCCAACTTTTTTCGCAAAATCGGATTGTTCTTTATGATAAATACAAATCACCAAAAAGCTATTAATTTTTTTCATCCATTGGTGAGGAGTCCCCTTCATTTTGGCCAATCCACCACTCTACTACTTCAATCATTTCTTTGTATGATACCTCCTAGACAATGATTGACCAATAATTATGCATTTATGTAGACATGGAGGCTGGGACATAAGTAAAAAAATCATTTGAATTGGTTATAATCTACGAAAGCAAAAACGCATGAAATCAAGGTTTTTAAATTTGATTTCATGCGTTTTTTTTGATTTTCACTGCGTTGTGTCCCAGCCTCCTTCACCTTACTTATTAATAGTCCTGCATGTTGGATGGGGAGTCATTATTTCCCCAATTGTTTTTCGTCAATAACAGAAGGAAATATAAGGAAAATGTCGAATAGATATATAAGATCCTTTTTTTGATAGGAGTGACAAAATGATTTATTTTATTATTGGTTTAGCGGTACTTATTGTGGTTATCTTGGCTATAAGGTCTTCGAGAAGGAGAAATGAAGATTCCCGACAAAAGGAATATCACATTTACACATATGTCGTAATGGAAAAAGAAGACGAAGAAGTGTTTGATAATGCGGATGAAAAATTATGGGAACTTGCAGAAACCTATCCTTTTCTAATTCCTGGCCAAATATTTTGCAGAGAAGATAGATATAACGACACATGGGAAAACGATTGGGATGAATTAATTACTAATACCAATTATTCGAAGGAAAAAGAACCTTATTATCTATTTTTTAGTGAACCAATCCAAAACAGAAAAAATGCCCCAAGTATTCTATGGGATACGAAAGTATTGGAGACAAACAATATAGAAGAAGTAAGAAAATGGTGTGAAAAATTTGAACAGAATATTTTTAAGGAACAGAGCTCATATGAATACCGAGTAGGTTTATAATGTGTAGACTAGTATTTTCATTTTTCGCATAATATATTATGTACAAAGATATATATAAAGAACGCCGATGCTATTACATCAGCGTTCAGCAGCTATTCCGCAAGTAGTGCGGTGGCTCAGCGAAGATCCCTTTACCTATAGCATACAAGGAGGGTTCCTTTTCTCTTTTTGATTGGTGTTTGTCTAGTTCTAGCAATATACTCTGCTTTAGTAGAATTTCTGATAGAAACGTTTCTCTAGTAAAATAATAAATCACACAATAAAAGTGCCCAAGACATCCTACATGTTTAGTAGAAATTAGGCTGATTTGCGCAACTTAATTCAGCAGAAACATCATGAAAGCTCTGCGCTAAATTTTCCTATAATTATCAAAACCACATACATTCTTCCTTAAACTATCTTTCTATGTATACTTACCTGAAAGATAGTTTAATATCTTACCTATTGTTTTTTAATTGGAGTAACTACTGAGAATAAACTTTCCGTAGGATCTGTTACTTTGACCTCGATAATCTTGTATCCGTTTTTTCCGTCTTTACTTTCGTTTGTCCTTGATATTCTCAACTTCATGTCTTCCATTTTCTTCTTACCCCCGTATTTATAAAATTGCTCACAGTAGGCAGTATATGATGGAATTTAAAATATGTTCATCAATTTTTTAATTAATTTTAAAAATGGTTCGCCCTAATTTTTGTATGCTTTAAATAAAATCACATAAGTAAATTTTTCTGTTTACCCCTAAATGAAATGCGGTTATAATGAAAATTATGTAATTTCGGAAATCGAAAGGAAATACAAATAAAATATTGACATTTTATAGGGGGTGTTGATCAAATAACTGGGCAAAGACATTAACACAGGTTTCATTCTAAATATATAATCGAAAGGCGAGGAAAAATTGAAAACACCTAGTGGAAAACAACGAATACAACTTGCTGTACTTTTAGGATCACTTGGACTTTTAGGACCTTTTACAATAGATACGTACTTGCCGTCCTTTCCAACTATTGTAAAAGATTTTCATACCACCGCTTCACTTGTACAAATTAGTTTAACGGCCTGTTTATTAGGGCTTGGGGCAGGACAATTATTTATTGGTCCATTGAGCGATGTGAAAGGCCGCCGAAAACCATTGTTATTTTTTCTATGTTTATACTTAATAGCCTCTTTAACTTGCTCGTTTGCACCCAATATTTATTTCCTTATTATATCTCGTTTTATCCAAGGCTTTGCTGCAGCTGGCGGTCTAGTGGTATCCAGAGCCGTTGTCAGAGACCTTTTCAGCGGTAAGGAATTAACTAAGTTCTTTACTCTCATGGTGTTAGTCGGTAACCTTGGCCCTATCGTTGCACCTGTTGCCGGCGGGATTATCCTTTCTTTTACAAAATGGAATGGGGTCTTTGTCGTTTTGGCGTGTATCGGCGCGATCTTAATCTTCATCGTTTCATTGAAACTAAAAGAAACGTTGCCAGCAGAAAAACGTGTTCCAAGTAACTTGCCTCAGCTATTGGGCAATTTTGGCTCGTTATTCAAGAATCGTGAATTTATGGGATACGCGTTCACACAAGGATTTACGACTGCTGGAATTTTTGCCTATGTATCTGGTATTCCATTCGTCTATCAAAATATTTACCATGTCACTCCTCAACAGTTCAGTCTATTATTTGGAGTAAATGGCCTAGCATTAATTATTGGAAGTCAGTCCGTGGGGCGCTTTACAGACAGGATATCAGAACGGACATTCTTAAAGATCGGGTTAACTATCTCTAACGTTGCTGGAGCATGTTTGCTTATCGCCCTTCTTTTAAAAGCACCGATAATGGCCGTCGCTATCCCTATTTTCTTTTTTGTCCTATCAATCAGTATTATTGGTACGACTTCATTTGCATTGGCCATTGAATCACAAGGACATATTGCGGGCAGTGCATCTGCATTATTGGGCTTATTGCCATTTGTACTAGGATCCCTATCCGCTCCTCTTGTTGGAATAGCTGGATCCTATACAGGTGTACCGATGGGAGTCACTATCTTCGGTTCGAGTATTTTGGCGTTCCTGTCCTATTTTGTGTTAGTCAGGAGAGCTACAGTTCGGATACAAGGGGCGAAGTCTACGGAGCAGGTTTCTAAGTTATGACGTGGGAACGTTGCTTTTGATGATTACGAACCAGCATTCTATGATAAGGCTAATATCATTATACGAGATGATATGCCTATGGATTTCAAGAAACTCAAAAAAGCTAGCTGATTCGTTGGATGATAATGGTAACAAATTTAATAAAGAGTCAAAAATTAAAATCATTATCAAATATTAATCAGTTCCAATAGCGCAATGCGTTAAGGAGTAATCCTCCATTTAGGGAGAGTTACTTTTCTTTTGTCACTTAATAGTATTATAAGATTGTCAATAGATTTAACCATTTAAAAACACCCCGGAAGTTAGATCTTTTCCTCTAACTTCCGGGGTGCAATACTTTATTGGATGTAACGTTTATTGTATATTATTTAACGCCAGGTACCCAGCCAGGATTAGATTGCATCATACGCATCATCGGTCCAGGAATGACATTTTCTCGTGTCATATCCATTTCGGTAATGACTTCTTCCCCTGCTGCAATTTTCTCTACCCAATGCGGCTCAATTAATAATTCTCGCGCCAATGCTATTAGTTCTGCACCTGTTTCCATCGCTTCTGATGCATCTTTTTTCGAATAAATGGAGCCTACCCCAATAAGTGGCACGCGACCATCAATCACGCGATGAATAATTTTGATGCGATTTTCTTTCTCCCCTTCATAGCGTCTTGCTAATGAACGGAAATCCATGACTGAAATATGTAAATAATCCAGTGACTCTTTTGCTAAACGATCTACAAGCTGTACCGTTTCATCCAGCGTAATTCCATCTTCCTCCGGCTCTTCTGGGCTGAACCGATAGCCAACGATAAAGGAATCATCTGCGTATTGTTGCTTTACGCGATTCACTTCTGCTACTACTTCTAATGGGAAACGCATACGCTTTTCCAGTGTACCACCGTATTCATCTGTACGTTTGTTTGTGTAACCAGAGAAAAATTGCTGTAATAAATATGTATTAGCACCATGTATTTCAACCCCATCATAGCCTGCTTCAATGGCACGACGTGTTGTTTCACCAAATGCTTTCACAACTTCTTGAATCTCTTCGATTGTTAATTCGCGAGCCTTGCCTCCATCTGCTGCTATCGTCTCACTAGCACTGACAACATCGCCATTTGGCACAAGTTCTCGTGGTGATTGGCGTCCACCGTGATAAATTTGTAAAATCGCTTTTGCACCGCCTTTATGAATCGCTTGTGCTACACTTCGTAAACTATCGATATATTCATCTTTATGCCCAGCGAATTGTCCTGGGAATCCTTTTCCGTTTGCAATTACATATGTACATGCCGTAATCACGGCTCCTACTCCATAGGAACGCTCCTCATAATACGCTAATTCTTCCTCCGATGCCGTATCATCTGGATTTGCAGAATACGTGGTCATCGGTGCCATCACAACACGGTTGCGTAGCTCAACTCCGTTATTAAATGTAAATGGTGTTAAATAAGTTGTCATTTTCATCACTCCTTGAAATTCATAGTAAACAAATCAGTTTTATTGGTCAAGCGTTCTGCTTTGCACCCTAAATTATTTTCAAATGTAATCATAAATATCTACAGAAATACTATTTTTGAGCAAATTGCATCCTAATGACTTAATTTTTCTTATTTTTGTTGGATTAGTTCATTTTGTATTAGTAATTGAAATATATGCATACTATTACACAAGGAAATGCTATATTTCATACTTGAATTGTCGGAGGAAATATGAAAAAAACTGTCAAAGTCGTAGCTGCAATCATTGAAAATGATAAAAAGGAAATTCTCTGCGCACTTCGTTCACCAAAAATGGATCATCCTAATAGGTGGGAATTCCCAGGTGGTAAAGTGGAGAAAGAGGAAGATATTTATACTGCCCTGGTTAGAGAAATTAAGGAAGAATTAACCTGTAAAATTGAAACGCATGAAATACATAATGATATCTTTCATGAATACGAAACCTTTATTATTAACTTAATTGGTATTAAATGCAGTATTGTAGAAGGAACTCCTACACCAAAAGAGCACTCTACACTTATTTGGCTTAAAAGAGAATATCTTGATTCCTTGAAATGGGCTCCGGCGGATGTACCAGCGGTTGAATTGTTGATGGGAGAGATTTAAATATTATTAATGAAACGTATCTTTAATAACAGAGGGAGAAAATCACCTACTTCTCCACTTTGCAAAAAATAAGAATATGGAATCACCAGTCTAGTATCATTCCAATAGCTACCTTACATGCATGGGAGTAACTCATCTCTAGTTTCCAATCAAGGAAGGATACTCCTTTTTTGGTCACATTTAAACTTGCAAAATTAACCTTTAAACATGCGGATTCCAACAGTTGTGACTTCAAAAAGTTTATTAATAAAGAATTTAAACCCCATTTAAGATAAAAATTTTGCTAGCTGCTTTTTCTCTCCTTTTGTAAATTCCTCTTTACTAAATAGGATAACCTTGCTGTTCTAAAAAAGAGTTTTGACATACATATGAATAGTATGGCTATTAACTTTTTTACACTATATAACAGAACCGGCGTTAAATAAAAATGGTATAAAGAAGCAATCACATCTGCAGGAAAAATGAAAATGTTACTGTACATATATATTTCGCATGTTCATCTAAATAAAGTGAGTCTTTTTAAAGAGTACTGAACGGATAATAAAATTACCCGTTCAGTCTCACCAAAAATTTCACTTGTATAAGCCACTAGTTGTAACCATGGCTTCTTGTTTACTTGGAGCTTTTTCATATAATTTTGCTTTACCTACTGAATGGAATAGATTCATTTTTTGGTGAATCACTTTACGTGCAGCCATAATGCATTCTGGATATATGACATTTGGATCCCAATACTCAGTAGTGCTAAGAATATCCCGGGCCTTTGCAAAATAAGCATATTTCATATCGCTAGAAATATTGATTTTACTTACTCCAAGTGTTATGGACTGAGCTACTTCACTGTCCGGGTTAGAGGAACCCCCGTGTAGTACTAATGGAATACTTACAAGCTTATTAATTTCTTCTAGAATATCCATTTGTAATTGTGGTTTGATATTCTTTGGATATATCCCATGTGCTGTTCCGATTGCAACCGCTAATGAATCTACACCTGTTCGCTCCACAAAGTCTTTTGCTTCCGCGGGGTTTGTATATACAACTTCCGTAACGCCACCTTCAACTGAGTTTCCTGTGCTTCCAATGGTACCTAACTCGCCTTCTATCGACACCCCTACCGCATGGGCAATTTCAGCCGCTTTCTTCGTTAATTCCACATTTTCTTCATATGGAAGTAGCGAACCGTCAATCATTACAGAAGTAAAACCACACCGTATTGCTCTTAATACATCCTCAATAGAACCACCGTGATCTAGATGAATAACAAATGGCACATGACTTTCATACACACGGTGCCTTACATACGAGAAAAATTCATCAGTCAAAAATTCTAATTCAGATGGATGGATTGCTATTATAGCTGGTGAATTAGAACTTTCTGCTTCCTCAACTACTGCTCTTAAAAATGAACTATCAGCGACGTTAAATGCTCCTACTGCAAATTTGTTTTCATTTGCTACTTCCAATAGCTGCTTCATAGTTAATAACATTATAAAAACACTTCTTTCTTTAATTTTTTATAGAGATTTACCAGTTGATTTTGATAGATTGATATAATATTTAACTACTTCTTTACCTGCTTCTACTGTACTGTGTATCAAATCAAAATAATTAGTTGTTGGATCCATATCTAACTGATGCTTAATATCCATCACCTGTGCTTTCATAAAATCAGAGCCAACATTAATCTTATTAATGCCTAATTCAATAGACTTTCTAATATTTTCTTCCCCGCAGCCAGATCCTCCATGCAATACCAATGGAATGTTTGTTTCATACTTTATTTTTTCTAAGATATCAAATCGAAACGAAGGTACATAGTCATCAGGATAGTTCCCGTGACTTGACCCATATGATATAGCTAAAGCATCTACGCCAGTTTTTTTTACAAAAACAGTCGCAAGTTCAGGGTCCGTAAACATATTATCGCTTGTCATGATATTACTTGCTGCTCCAATATTCCCTATCTCTGCCTCTACACTTGCGTTGTATGTTTGAGCAAATTCCACCATATTTCTAGTTATTTTAATATTTTCTTCAATTGGATAAGCGGAGGCATCCATCATGACACTAGAGAAACCATCTTGTAAACATCTCTTAACAAAGCCAATATCTTGACCATGATCTAAATTTATAGCAACCTCTACGCTCGATTCATTTGCCATTGTAATGATTGATTTCGTTAATAAATGACTTCCCTAATGCTCCTTTAAATGATCTTGTAATAAATCGATGATAATTGGTGCTCTTAATTCTTGAGCCGCTTGTATTACAGCCTTAGCCGTTTCTAGATTAAAACAATTAATGGCCATCACCGCATATTTACTTTTATTTGCTCGTTCAAGCATTCCTTTCATAGAAACATACATTTTACATCCCCCATGCAGTCTATTTAATTATGAAATTCTTATACCGGACAAATCCATTTCCTCTTCCTCTTCATCAAATGAATAACTATCTACATCACTTTCAACCGGCTCTTTTTTCCATAAAAATAGCATTATTCCTGTGACAACAAAGCCAATAAATAAGGCTAAAGTGAATAACAATGGATGATTCATGGCTGGGACAATAAACATTCCTCCTGATGGAACTGGTGAGCCGACTCCCCACATCATAGATAAACCTCCACCAACTGCCGCTCCGATTGTACAAGAGGCAACGACACGAAGTAAATCAACGGCAGCGATTGGAATGACACCTTCAGTAATCATACAAATACCCATTGGAAATGCAATCTTAATATTATCTTCTTCTTTCTTCGTATATCTCTTCTTTCGAAATGATTTTGCCAAAATCCATGAAATTGTTACGCCGAACGGAGGAACCATTGAAGCTAGTATTTTTACAGCCTCTGGTTCATAAACTCCCTCTAGCAATAGACCATCTGCAAATAATGAAGCTACTTTATTTACAGGCCCTCCAAAATCAAATGCAGCCATACCACCTAAAATTGCACCAAAGACGAATTTCATAGATCCTTGCATATTTGTTAAGAAAGAGGTCAATCTTTCCGTTGCCCAAACTATGGGAACACCTAAGACAAAAAACATTAACAATCCTACTATCAAACTAGAAATAAGCGGAATAATCATCATAGGCATTAAACCTTCTGCCCATTTTGGAACTTTTAAATGATTTTTAAGAAGGGAGACGAAATATCCTACAATAAAACCACCTAACATTCCTCCTAAAAACCCTGCACCTATTGCATTTGCAATCAAACCCATTAATAAACCAGGTGCGATACCAGGACGGTCAGCAATGGAGTAAGCAATTGCACCTGAAATGACTGGTGCCAATAATCCCATACCTAGAACTCCAAGGGAGACAAGTGCGGATGGTATGGAGAAACTCTCTTTATAATTCTCAATAACTGTTCCACCTGTTAAGTTTCCGATTGCAATAAGTAGACCAGATGCAACAACTAGAGGTAACATATACGAAATAGCAGTTAATGCATGCTTTTTTATTTGCAGCTTTTTTAACATACCAGCTCCTCCTTATTTGCTACTATTTAATTCTTCTTCGATTTTTTTAAATAATTGTTTAGGTGCTTTAATAGCGATATTTGTTGGAATTTCAACTATTCTTTTACCTCGAAATCTCTCCTTTCCACTTACCTTTATATCTGCAGCAATAATGACTAAATCAGCAGTAGCAATTTCTTCCTTTGTTAATTCATTTTCAATTCCAATAGTCCCTTGTGTTTCAATACGCACTGTGTGTCCTAGTTCTTGCCCCACTTTGATTAATTTCTCTTTTGCGATATACGTATGCGCAATACCAGCTGTACAGGCAGAAATTCCAACGATATTCATACTATTTCCTCCTAATCATAATTTTCAGATAATAGTTTAATTAATTCTTGCTTTGTTTTGACACTTTGTAGACTCTGAATAACTTCATCATTTGCTAATAAAGTGGCTACCTTTTGTAATAATTTAATATGGACTGTAGTAGTATCAGAAGACTTAACGGCAAATAGAAAAAAAATGTCGATAGGGTTTCCATCTAAGGATTCCCATTCTATTGGCTGTTTTGTTCGTCCAATAACTAATGAGGTCTTGATCACACTCTCTGATTTTCCATGTGGAATGGCTATGCCTTTTTCAAGTCCTGTTATACCTTGACTCTCGCGATACAATACATCCTTAATGAAGTCTTTCTCGCTCTCAATACAATGATTCCTATACAATAAATGTGTTAATTCCTCTATAACTTCCAATTTTGTAGTGGCCTGTAAGCTTAAATTGATTAAATCCTTTGTTATGACTTTACTTATTTCTAAATCTTCTAATCGTATATTCATTCTCACGTTCTTCCCTTCAACATACTTCTGCTCTTTTTCTCTTATAATAATTGCCAATAAACTGATCTATTTTCTGTTTATCTTCATCATTTAAAATGGGACTAACCAAAATTGTAGGTTTATCTATTATGCTTTTTATTTTTACAGTTGAGATGATAAGTTCAATATCGTCATAGTCGTTTTTATTGATTCGATGCTGCGCAACGATTTTTTTCACCTCAATG
>Ga0224736_1038_pt1 | contig 42030 bp, 44 predicted proteins | sample IA12soil_MG_GH6A_FD_161628 | JGI IMG/M metagenome (GOLD analysis project Ga0224736, IMG submission 161628) | Enriched cells from agricultural soil in Iowa, United States - IA12soil_MG_GH6A(-) | ecosystem: Environmental > Terrestrial > Soil > Agricultural land | place: USA: Iowa | collected 2017-05-08
GTAATGCGATGGAGTGGCATCAAATACAATACTTTCAAACGGTGGCAGAGACGGAGCATTTTACCCGAGCTGCGGAAATTCTAAATATTTCTCAACCAGCCCTAAGTCGGGCGATTTCAAAGCTGGAGCAGGAGTTAGAGGTGCAGCTGTTTGACCGTAATGGAAGAAATATTGTGTTAAATAAATATGGAAAAATGTTTTTACAAAGAGTGGAGCGATCCATTCATGAGATTGAGTTGGGCAAACAAGAAATACAAGATATGATTCATCCTAATCACGGAACCATATCATTATCTTTTCTGCATTCTCTTGGGATAAGTTTTATCCCAAGCATTTTGCAAATGTTTCTAACAAAATATCCGGAAGTCAGATTCGATTTAAGCCAATCAGGCTCTAATCAAGTCTTTGAAAAATTGCTTACAGGGGAATGTGATCTTGCTTTATTATCCTACTTTCAGGATGATAAAGAACTTCATTGGGAATCTTTGTGGTCAGAAGAGTTATTTTTAATTGTATCTGCCAATCATGCACTTGCTTCTAAAGATGAAATTGATTTAGTTGAAATCAAGCATGAACCTTTTATTGCATTTAAAAATGGTTATGGACTGCGGACCATTGTTGATCAGATTTGTTCTCAGGCCGATTTTACACCAAATGTAACGTTTGAAGGCGAAGAGATTGGTACGGTTGCAGGATTAGTAGAAGCAAAGTTAGGGGTATCCATTGTTCCGGATGTGAAGGTATTGGATAAAAATAAAATTAAACTGATTCGTATAAGAAACCCGATATGCAGGAGAGAAATCGGGCTTACTTGGAAAAAAGGAAGATACCTATCACCGGTGACGAAAAAGTTTATTGATTTTGTGAAAAATCTTTCGCACACTAAACATTTATAACAAAGTAAAAGGAGTTTATCATTCATCATGGGTTACATTAAACGTGGTACCGCCAGTTTTAAAAAGACAAATTTAGCATTATTTGCTGGTGGTTTTAATACATTTGCTATCCTTTGGAGCACACAGCCCTTACTCCCCGATATTGCAAGGGAGTATCATGTGTCACCAGCAGTATCGAGTTTAACTTTATCGTCCACTACTATTGCATTAGCAGTAAGTATGCTTTTAACAGGTTCATTATCAGAAGTGTATGGGCGAAAACCAGTTATGACCATATCATTAGTAGCTTCCTCGATATTAGCAATATTAACAGCATTTAGTCCTAGTTTTCATTTATTACTTTTATTAAGAATTTTACAAGGAATTGTTTTAGGAGGATTACCTGCCATTGCCATGGCTTATTTAGGAGAAGAAATTGAACCAAAAAGTCTTGGTATGGCAATGGGGCTATATATTAGTGGGAATTCAATTGGCGGAATGGGCGGCAGGATTATTAGTGGTGTCCTTACCGATTATTTCAGCTGGAGAGTTGCGATTGTAGTCATTGGGATCGTTAGTTTACTTGCGAGCCTGTTGTTTTGGTTTATGTTGCCAAAATCAACCCATTTTCACGCGCGTAAATTGGAAATAGGAAAGTTAAGTTCTTCCCTTATTAGTCAATTTAAAGAACCTGGCTTATTTTATTTATTTGGTATTGGGTTTTTATTAATGGGAAGCTTTGTTTCTCTGTATAACTATATTGGCTTTCAATTAACTGCTCCGCCATATTCCCTAAGTCAAACTTTAGTTGGTTTTATTTTTATTGTTTATTTAGTTGGAACCTTTAGTTCAACTTGGATGGGGATGCTTGCCGATAAACATGGAAGAAGAAAAATTCTCCAATTTTCAATCGGCATATTGTTGATTGGAGCTCTCATTACCTTAAATACAAATCTTTGGTTTAAAATTATTGGGATTGCTATTCTTACTTTTGGATTTTTTGCAGGACATTCTATTGCGAGCGGTTGGGTTGGCAAGCTTGCTTCACATGATAAAGCACAGGCATCTGCCCTTTACCTATTCTTTTACTATACAGGTTCCAGTATAGGGGGAACCTTGAGCGGAACATTTTATAGCCATTTCGGTTGGATTGGTGTAGTAGGGATGATTATTGTGTTTGCTATTATTGGTGTATTATTCTCGATACGCTTAGGATTGATCGCAAAGAGGAAGTTCCAGCTTCGTAATGTTTAAACTAAGTTCGACTAAAATAATTAGGTGGAAAACCTTTCATTTGATTTTTTACTAAAAGGGGAGTAATATAATAACACAAGCTGCGTTGTTCGTAATCATAATAAAGTTTTAACCTTTGAGCTGTAATAGGGAGTTTTATATAGGAATTGGAATGACAGGCCTCTGTCTATAAGACATGGAGGACATGCAGAAAGGTTCCTGCGAACACCCACTTTGAGGAGTGGTGGTTTAAAACTTTCTTATCATTACATTACGGCAAAGGCGGCTGTACATAATTAGTACTAAAACAGTTTTCATATGAAAACTGTTTTTTCTTTTTTAGAATTGTTTATGGATAAGTTGAAAAAAGTTGTAAACAAATGCTTAAAAAATGGATATTATATATAAAAAGTTGTGTTAACGCAAAAAAGTTGAATTATTTTAAAAAGGGGGATAGCGATGAAACAGACAGAAATGAGAAAACAAAATACGCAAATTCCTTATGAATTTATGAAACAGAGAACAAAAAGGCTGATGATTACTTTATCGCCAATGGTTCTTTTGTTAATGTAATCAAAATTCGGTCTTTCTTTTTATTAAAAATATGTTAATATAATTGTATAAATGAATAAAAGAATCACTAGGGGAGTCTTTTTAGACTGAGACAGACATCGTCTGGACCCTTTGAACTTGATCCAGTTAGTGCTGGCGTAAGGAAGTGGCTGATGTTACTGCGATATTGCATATATTAATGTCATCATAACCCGTCCTTGCGCAAAAAGGGCGGTTTTTTTACGTTTTTGCCTATTTAATTTAATATTGTTATTTGCTAGGGGAGCCGATTTGGCTGAGAGATATCGTAGGATTGAAACCCTTTGGACCTGATCCAGATTGTACTGGCGTAGGGAAGCGGTCAAGGGGTGTTGTTTTCACAACTTAGGCTATAACCGCTTTCTATTTGGAGAGCGGTTTTTTTATGATTATAAAGGAGGAGTTTTTATTATGAGTAAGGTTAAGAAAATGACATTAACTTGCGTGATCATTGCGATTACCACATTGACAAGCAATATTGTGTATATTCCGGTAGGTTTTGTAAAAATCTTCCCAATTCAACACATGGCAAATGTTTTAACGGCTGTTCTCTTAGGACCGATATATTCGGTTGCACAGGCATTTATTGTTTCGCTTATTCGAAACATGGCGGGGACAGGATCGATTTTTGCCTTTCCTGGAAGCATGATTGGTGCCTGCTTATCCGGACTTTTATTCATGAAAACAAAAAAGCTTTTATGGGCATTCGCTGGTGAAGTAGTGGGGACGGGCATCCTTGGTGCAATATGCTGTTATCCACTGGCTACTCTTATTCTTGGTCAAAAGGCAGCTGTATTTGGGTTTATCCCGGCATTTATTGTTAGTTCTATTGGCGGTGCAATTATTGGAATTGTTGTTTTAAAGGTATTACTGAAAAATCAAACACTCCAAGGAATGATTCGTAAAAACAGTATATTTAATCGTGACCTATAGGTTGCAAGGAAGGAGCAATGCATAATGACTTTTTCTGAACGCTTATTTCGTAATGTTCAACCAATCTGGAATCAAAACTACCATCATCCATTTGTACAAGGTATAGGGAAAGGCACACTTTCAACAGAATTCTTTAAGGAATATATGAAACAAGATTATGTGTACCTGATTCAATATGCAAGACTTTATGCCATCGGTGTTCAAAAAGCGAATAGCCTTGAAGCCATGACACATTTTTCTCAGCTCTTACATAATATTCTCCATTTTGAAATGAATGTACACCGTGAGTATGCGAAAAGGTTTGGGGTAACAGAGAAGGAATTGGAACAGACTAAACCGACTCCCAACAACTTAGCATATACAAGTTATATGTTAAACGTTGCTCAAAATGGAACTCTTGCAGAACTGATTTCATGTCTGTTGCCTTGTGCTTGGGACTACTGGGAAATAGGGAAACTACTGAAAAAACAATATGGCCATGAATTGGAGAGCAACCCTTATAAAACTTGGATTGAAACATATTCTTCTGATGAATTCGGGGCGATTGCACAATGGTTGATTAAATTATTAGATGAAATTACGGAGGGAAAGCCAGAGGAAGAATTAGTAAATTTAGAACAGCATTTTCAGACAACATCTAAATATGAATATTTATTTTGGGAGATGTTGTACCGAGGTCAGGATTGGCCACTTTAAGTCGATAGCATCATTTATATTAAGAGGCATTGAGTTAATCGGCCTTTATAGAAAGGAATTTATGAAATGACACTTTTCATAGATCAGGTTTCTTTTACTTATCACCAACAACCGATAGTGTCTAACTTTTCCTTAACCGTGGAAAAAGGAGAATTTGTTAGTTTAATAGGAAAAAGCGGATCAGGTAAGAGCACCATTCTAAAAATGATTGCCGGACTGCTTCAACCGGATAAGGGAAGAATTCTGCTGGATGAAGCGATACCTTCACGAGGAAGCTTTGGCTATATGCCGCAACAGGACTTGCTATTACCTTGGAGAACGGTTTTAGAAAATGTAATGCTTGGTTCAGAAATTAAAAAGGGGAGCGTTTATACAAAGGAAGAAGCAAGAGAATGGCTTCGCGAAACGGGACTTGCAAAATGGGAAAATGCATTGCCTAAACAGCTTTCCGGTGGCATGAAACAGCGCATTGCTTTTGTGCGAACCCTCCTGACAGGAGCAAAAGTGCTGTTATTAGATGAACCATTCGGAGCTCTCGATGCTTTTACAAAGCGAGACATGCAAAAATGGCTGGTATCCATTTGGGAAGACCTAGACAAAACGATTCTTTTTATTACACATGATTTAGAAGAAGCAATTCTGCTCAGTGATAGAATTTTACTACTTCATCCACAACAAGGAGTACAGGAAATTAGGGTGGATTTGCCTAGACCAAGAGAGGCGGGAATGATTTATACAGCTCCGCTTATCGAATATCGAAAAGAACTTGAGAGAAGGATTACAGATGGGCTGGTTTAAGCGATTTCGGCAACAATATAGTTTATTTATAGTGGTCTCGATTGTTTGTTTGTTGGTGTGGCAGTGGCTTGTTCAGTCTGAAAAAATACCTTCTTTTATTATTCCCACTCCTACATCGATTGTACAAATGATGATTCATTATCCACATGAATTATTTGTGGTTCATTTAGGAGCTACTTTTCGGGAAGTTTTAATAGGATTTCTGTTCGCGCTAGTAGGAGGAATTGGAATAGCCATTGCAATGTATTTTTCAAAGCCGATGGAAAAGGTGATGTATCCGCTGGTCCTTATTTCGCAAACGATTCCTATCATCGCTTTATCTCCCATTTTTATCCTTTGGTTTGGTTATGGGCTTTGGAGCAAAGTGGCAGTAACCATATTAGTATGCTTTTTTCCGATTGTATTGAATTTTTATGATGGGTTAAAGCAAGTGGACAGGGAGTACATCGATCTTTTGAAAACAATGGGGGCAAGCAAATGGCAGTGTTTTATAAAGGTAGAAATTCCGTTTGCTTTGCCATACATATTTTCTGGAATGAAGTTAGCCGTTGTATTTGCGGTTGTCGGAGCGACCATTGGGGAATGGTTAGGAGCAAGTGAGGGTTTGGGATATTATAGCAGACGAATGTCCGGAAATTTAAACGCAGAAGGAGTATTTGCTGCTGTTACGATTCTTTCTTTACTTGGAATGGTGTTGTTTATAATTGTTCGTCTCGTAGAGAGAAAAATATTATCATGGAATAAGAAATAGGTGAATAGAATGAAAAAATGGTTAATATTAGTAATGATAGCTGTTCTTCTTTTACTTGGAGGTTGTTCTCAAGGTAATAAGGCACAGACAAAAAAAGGACTGCAAAAAGTAAGTATTATGCTGGATTGGTATCCAAATGCAGTGCATACAGCCATTTATACAGCACAAGCAAAAGGCTATTTTGCGAAGGAAGGCTTGGATGTGGATATTAAGATGCCGTCCGAAACGACCGATCCCTTAAAGCTGGTTGCTGCAGGCAAAGTGGATTTAGCAATAAGCTATCAACCACAGGTGGTAATGGCAAGAGCAGAGGGAATACCGGTTGTTTCAATTGCCGCACTTGTTCGAGAACCATTAAATTACTTGATGGTACCAAAGAAAAGCGGAATTACGAGACCGCGAGAGTTAGAGGGGAAAAATATTGGTTACTCCTCTCTGGAGTTTGAACAAGCAGTATTAAAGACGATGGTAAAATATGATGGCGGAAATCCAGACAAAGTGAAAACAACGGATGTTGGCTTTGATCTCATTCCAGCGATAACGGCAAATAAAGTAGACGGAATTGAAGGCGGATATATTAATCATGAAAAACTTCTTCTTGAAAAAGAAGGTCATCCTGTTAATACGTTTAATCCTGCCAAATATGGGGTACCGAATTATTATGAACTGATTTTTATTACAGGTGAACGGAATCTAAGTAAAAAGAAAGCGACCATAAAGAAGTTTTGGAAGGCGATAACAAAGGGGCAAGCAGATGTAACAAAAGACCCAAAAGCTGCATTAAATATATTATATAAGCATGAGGATTCTGCTTTTCCACTTGATCATCAAGTAGAATCGAAGAGTTTAAACATCCTATTGCCGTTAATGAACAGTAATACAGAAGGATTCGGTCACCAGGATTTGGCTGTCTGGAAGAATATTTCTGATTGGTTGTATTCTAAAAAGATGATAGACAAAAAAATTGATGTGAAAAAGTCGTTTATAAACTTAAATTAATTTAATCTTATAATTCTTATATAAAATCTCGGAATTTATATTGACAAAAAGAGGGAATGAAGATTAAGATGTAAAAAATGAATACTCCTTATCAAGAGAAGCCGAGGGACTGGCCCAATGACGCTTCAGCAACCTCTGTTAAAATCAGAAAGGTGCTAATTCCAGCAAGCAAAGCCTTGGAAGATAAGAATGGAGCTAGCTAATAAAGTCCTCTTTTCTTTCAGAATTAGGGGACTTTTTATTTTGAATTTCATGACAGAGAAAGAAGGAATAGGAATGAGTAATATTGTGATTGTATCTGGAAGTCCTTCCGTTATATCCAGGACGGATCTTGTTTTACGTTATGTGCAAAGACGTTTAGAAAGAGAGGGATTTTCGACAAGCTATGTTTCGGTTCTCGATATCCCTGCAGAAGATTTATTATATGCAAGATTCAATAGCCCTGAAGTGGTGAAAATTACTCAAAATATTCTAAATGCAGATGGAATTATTATCGGGTCACCGGTTTATAAAGCATCTTACACAGGAGTATTGAAAGCACTATTGGATTTGCTGCCTGAAGGTGCATTTAAAAACAAGCCTGTGTTTCCACTTATGGTAGGGGGAAGCAAGTCACATCTACTAGCAATTGATTATGCCTTAAGGCCCGTGATTGCGAATTTGAAAGGCAAATCCACCCAAGGAGTTTACCTGCTAGATAGTGTTATCGACAAATCAGAGCCACAAAATCCTGTGATAGAACTAGATGATGTGAATAGACTTCATTACCACTTAAATGAATTTATTGTTTCCATTCATCTTCAACAGCAATTTACCGTTTAAATCTCCTTGCACAAAAAACTAGATCTTTATTTAGGATCTAGTTTTTTGTGTAATATAATGCTGTTGTTATTTCAGGACGAGCCTTGAGCACACCGAAAAACTTGTCAATTTAGTGGTTTTTCTACTAGGTATACATCGCTGTCATTTTCCATAACACATGTCTGTTTGAATTTACATATGATTTAAAATGACAACGTTTAAAAAGGAATGAAATGTATCATACGATGTAATGATTAATGATTTCCATTTAGTGAAGTGAATATTCGGATATTAGAGGGTGGATAAGTGCTTTTTTTAATTTAATTGGGGCTTGTTTTTATATTACTAATAGTAAAGGTGGTTGGGTATAAATTTTCTTAAAAAAAAGGAAAAGAACAATTTGGTCAGGATTATTTTCTTAATTTTTACACCAATTATCTTTTTTATCACGGCAATATTAATCAATCCTTTCGCCCCATATGGATTCGGTAAAGGTATTATTTCTGTTCTGCATGCTTTCTCTTTTTTAGTTAATATTTATTTTCCTTGGCCTTTTTAGAAAAGATAATAATGCTACTGCCAGTAAATAAAGTTTCTTTGGTCATTGGGGGTTGGATCATCAGATCCTTTTTCTCATCACAGTTATCAAAATTCCTTTCGAGTTTAACAAAATTTGTTTGTAGAAATTCTCTAAACTTGAGTATAAAGGGAAAAGAAAGGTACAATAAAGTATAAAAGAAAGGAATGGATTCTAATGGCTGCTACTCATACATTTTCGAAGGGGGAGGAAATTGCAAATTCTATTACCCATGGAATAGGAGCAATTTTAAGTGTTGCCGGGCTCGTGCTGCTCATTTGCTTTTCTGCGATGGATGGAACTGCATGGCAAATAGTAAGTTTTACTGTTTTTGGATGTACCATGCTCTTTCTTTATTTGTCCTCTACACTGGTACATTCATGGAGAAACGGTAAAGCCAAAGATGTGTTTGAAATACTCGATCACTCTGCTATTTATTTCTTTATTGCCGGTACCTATACTCCATATTTATTAATTATTGTGAAAGGCTGGGAAGGCTGGACCATGTTTGGGGTTATTTGGGGCTTGGCAATTTTGGGAACAGTCTTTAAGTGCTATTTTGTTAAAAAATATCTTTTTACGTCCACTATTCTCTATGTTTTCATGGGATGGTTAATTGTCTTAATATGGAATCCAGTAGTGATGAATTTGAATCCAGCTGGAGTACATCTGCTAGTTGCAGGAGGAATAATCTACACACTTGGAGCAATCTTCTATGTGTGGCGGGGATTTAAATATCATCATGCGATTTGGCATCTTTTTGTAATGGCAGGATCTGCATGCCACTTTTTTGGAATACTTTTTTATGTGAAATAACGATGGCAATCCTGCTAATGAAGTGGGATTTTTTTTTGCTGATAATTAGTAGAAAGAGGTTTTAGACAAAAGAATGGATTCTGGAGAACGATGCGTTTCGGCGAAAATTGATAAACAAAAGGTTCTCTAAATTTAAAAGTTGATTTATTCGATTAAAATAAAGGAAACATATTTCTTTTTAGTTTCTAATTAACAAAAATATGGACATGTTCAGATTTTTGCTTATCGACTAAATAAATTTTCCACTATTGCCCAAAGCTTTACCGCTTTTCGTTAATTAATCGAACACCATATGTGGTAATTTGTCATGTACTTTAGTAGGTTACTAAACGCTCTTTTCATCTAAAATTCTGCCGAATGTTTGTTCTTAGTAAGTTTCAGCTATAAATTAGGAAAGATTTAAAAAAATCAACAAAATCCTTTAACGGCGCCAACGAAATAAGAAAACACATGAAATGATAGCATTCATGTGTTAGTTTCTTTGAGATTTTTTATAGAGAGGAGTTCATAGTGGAGCGGGTAAAAATACCCTTAACTAATTAACTTTTTACTATTAGATAAAGGCGCTTTCCCCGGTTTTGGTTTCCAATTTTTTAATGTATCTTTTAAGTAGTCTTTAAGAACTGTTCGTTTTTTTCTGATTTTCTTTGTTCGATTTTTCACTGGAAAGTCACCACCCTTCCTTTTTATTATACCCCTTTTCGCTCTTTTATCCTATATGGCAAAAGTACAACCCAATGAAATATTAAAAAATACTTAAATTATTTAAAAAATGTGATGAAACTCTAAGTGTAAACGTTTACAATAAAAGAAAAAGGGTTAGATTTCCAAAAATGTAAGAAGCACTTCAGAAGGAGGAACAGATAGTTAGATAAAATATTTTTCGGGGGGAATGAAAAAATGAATAAGGGAATGACGTGGTATGTAAGGCACTATTTGTTTAGCTTTATAGTTTTAGGATGCTTGTTTTTCTTTTTTGGCTCACCGAATATTAAAGCAGAGAGCAAGGACGACGAAAAGAAATTCCGTGCAGCACTAGAAAAGTACCTAGTAGAGAATATGCACTATTATGATTCAAAATCTGCGATTGTTAAAGATACTATTATTACAAACGGTCACGTGAAAAAAATAATAACAGTAGATGATCCGGAGACTCCAGAAAATGAAGAGAAAGTGGAGGAATATGATTCAACCATTGTGGTTGGATATGTGAAAGCCCAGCAAAGACGCGATTCTTTTTTCCTTTTTGATTCGACAAATATCTATTATTATGCCGTCGATAAAAATGAATTCATCGATAACTCACAAATTATTGGAAATAATGATGTAAGTAATTTTTTTCAAACCTATTCTAATAAAACCTACAAAGAAATTACTCCTTGGTCCCTCACATTATTCATGCTAATGCTTTCACTCGTGGTAATTGTACCAATTTTCATCATGCTTTTTCATAATATCTCCAAAGAAACAGCGAGATTTCCAAGATACCAAAATGATGACAAGAATATTAGCCTTTAGTTGGTACTTGCAAAAGGTTTGAATATCCTTTTGCAAGCTTTTTTTATTTCTTTATCTCGTTAAAATGTGGTATTATCTTCCATAATAAACAATGGAAAGGGTGGTATCAATGTCACTAGAAAATGTACGTGTTCATTTAAAAAAATGGAATCGAGATCAGGATATTAAGGAATTTGACACATCAAGTGCAACAGTTGAATTGGCAGCTCAAGCAATCGGAGTAATTCCCGCTCGAATTGCAAAAACCATTTCTTTTAGGGGAGACGAGGAGGGAACGGCGATTCTGATTGTTGCAGCAGGAGATACAAAGATAGATAACAAAAAGTTTCGCCTTCATTTTGGCTTTAAGGCACGTATGCTAAGTCCCGAAGAAGTATTGGAACAAACAGGACATGCTATCGGTGGAGTTTGTCCTTTTGGATTAATAAATGATCTCGATGTATATATGGATGTTTCATTAAAAAGATTTACTACCGTTTTCCCGGCATGTGGAAGCTCTAACTCTGCTATTGAACTAACAAATGATGAATTATGGCTATATGCTAATGCAAAGGAATGGGTCGATGTTTGCAAAGAGTGGCAAGAGCAAGAGGGAAAAACGCTAGTAATGTAAAAGATTACGTGATGATAAACTTTCTTTGCATCCCAATGGCTAAGTATGATTACGCCATTGGGATTATAGATTTGTATTACCAATTTCAAATGTCTATTTATTAAAGCAGTTATAGTTTTTTAAAGGAATGTGCCGCAAATATCGCGTCACCATCAGAGCTGAGAAATATGCAGGGGAGTTCAATATGGTTTCCCCACAATACTTAAGGTACCGTTCCTGCTTTACAAAAACTAGGAAATGTGATACATTTATCTTGAATTCGAGATATTTATGTTTCGAAATATATTCACTATCGAAGATTACCAAATGTTTTGGAAATAATAATAATAAATTATGGTGCTAGGAGGATTTTACATGCATGATTTAAAAGGTATACATCATGTTACTGCTATTACAAGCAGTGCGGAAAAAAACTATGAGTTTTTCACATTTGTATTAGGTATGCGCTTAGTGAAGAAAACAGTAAATCAAGATGATATCCAAACGTATCATCTATTCTTTGCAGATGATACAGGTGGTCCTGGCACAGATATGACGTTCTTTGACTTTCCAGGGATTCCAAAAGGTACACATGGAACAAATGAAATCTCTAAAACATCCTTTCGGGTACCTAGTGATGCAGCGTTAGATTACTGGGTGAAGCGTTTTGATCGTTTGAAAGTAAATCATACTGGCATTAAAGATCAATTCGGCAAAAAAACATTATCCTTTGTGGACTTTGATGATCAACAATACCAATTAATTTCGGATGAGCATAACAAAGGGGTAGCTTCAGGAACACCTTGGCAAAAAGGGCCAATTCCATTAGAATATGCCATTACAGGCCTAGGGCCTATTTTTGTCCGCATTGCAGATTTTGGATATTTTAAAGAAATGATGGAAACGGTTCTTCGTTTCAAAGAAATCGCACAAGAAGGTTCATTTCATTTATTTGAAGTAGGCGAAGGCGGAAATGGCGCACAAGTTATAGTGGAGCAAAATATCATTTTACCTCCTGCTCGACAAGGTTATGGAACTGTCCATCATGCAGCGTTCCGTGTAGAAGACCGTTCAGTATTAGAGGAATGGATTGAAAGGATGAGCCATTTCGGCTTCCATACTTCCGGATATGTTGATCGTTTCTTCTTTGAGTCACTGTATGCAAGAGTTGCTCCGCAAATCCTATTCGAATTTGCTACCGACGGACCTGGTTTTATGGGAGACGAACCATATGAAACATTAGGTGAAAAATTGTCCTTACCGCCATTTTTAGAGCCAAAGCGTGCAGAAATTGAAAGCTATGTGCGTCCAATTGATACGGTAAGAAGTACGATTGAGTTTGTGAAAGAATAATGGATAATTACCAGTGCTATTGAGTTTTCCTGTTGGCACTGGTTTTTTCTTTTTACGTAAGATTTAAATAGGGCACGAAACTGACTTCTACAAGGGATTCGGGGAACCAAAAAGTTAGCTGGATAACCTAATATAAAATAGTGGTTCTTTCCATTTTTTTAATAATCATTATTACCATGAGAGAAGTCTTCCCATGATAAAAGAGCTAGGCACAACCCAGCTCTATATACTTGACCTTGGTGAGTCACATTGCACGCGGATAATAGATTTTCATCTGGGTCTTTAAAACCAAACCCGTCTTTTCCTTCCATTCCAGGCAGGAAATTAATCGTTCCCACTTCGGGTCCTTGTTCTTTTAAAAAAGAATGGTATCGTTTCAAATCAGGTACGTAGAAGTCAATAACACTATGGACAATATTGGTGTGGGTATTTTTAAAAGATAGATTTTCTACCGATTCTGTTTGAATTAAGTAAAGGGGAGGGACGCGAATTCTGTTTCCCCCTTGTAAGTGTAGTGTAGCATAGCATCGTATTCTCCCCGTTGATGGCAACTTTCACTAGCGAATGTTCTTCTTTATGTTCCATTGTATCCCCAATTTATAAAGTAGCCGAAAGATGTACCAATTTTCAGTCAGGTTTATTCGAAAAAAATATATCCCATTATAAATTAGTTGATAGGGTATATTCTGCAAATGAAGGATAGGACAAAACATATTCACGGTTTACGATTTCCCATAAGTAAAGAGAGGCAATGGATTGATAGGGCGCCCAATGCTTTCCTTTTTCTTCTAATAGTTTTTTGCCATCTGATTCTTTCGGGGCGGAGTAAAGCCATTTAGCTCCTCGCTGCAAACCTATATCAAGAAGGGACAATACATCCAGTCTTCCAAGTGAAAAAATGAGAAACATTTCTGCTGTCCAGCGTCCGATTCCTTTAATTTCTGTGAGCGCCTTTATAACAGATTCATTGCTCATATAGAATAAGTGATCGAATAATATTTCCTTCTGTTGCACCTTTTCGGTTAAATCTCTAATATAAGAAATTTTTCGGAAGGAGATGCCAATTTCACGTAATTGGTTATCTGATAAAGACTGTATTATTTCAGGAGTTAACTGATCGTTCGTTATATTCCGCAAACGTTCATTTAGAACGGAAGCCACTTTCGCAGAGAGTTGCTGTCCGACAATAGAACGCAACAATGCCGAATAGCAATCATCACGTCTGTGCAATTGAAGGGGACCGATTACTTCTATTAGTTGTTTTAAAAGAGGATCTGAATTGCTTAGTTTTTCTAATAGTATATCGTTCATGAATGAACATTCCTTTTTCAATGAATTAGTACAATTACAATATCTTAAATTTTTAGAATTGTAAAACGGAAGCAGTGGAAGGGAGTGTTTAGATGAAAGTGGCCTGACTTCCAGCAGGCCAAATTTACGACGGCATCAGTTCTTTGACTTTTTCTGCAAAATCCTTACCGAATTTCAGGCAACGTTCTTCATCTTCGCCTTCAGGGATAAGATCCACTTTTAACCCTTCAAGGACGACATTTGCACCCAATTCGATCAATTTCTCTGTAATTATATCAACAGCAACACAATATGTATCTTGATAGAATGTATCACCTGAACCAAATACAGCCATTAATTTACCGGTTAAATCAACTTGATCCATCTCTTCGTAAAATAACATGAATTCATCGCCAATCTCTCCGCCCTCATATGTATAAGCACCTAATAATATTCCATCATATTTTAGCATTTCTTTAGGCTTTGCCCGAAGTGCTTCTTTTACGGTAACTTCTAATCCTTCTTCTAGCAAGGAATGTTCAAGAATTTCCGCCATTACCTCTGTATTTCCTGTCATGGAGGCATATATTATTAAGATTTTTTTCATCACAAGCCCTCTTTCCCTTAAGTACTAAAGATATGATTATTTTATCACTTTTGGAAATTATGGAATGCATTAGAGGGGATTGTTCATGATATTGTTGGAAATAAAAAAAAGACTTTTAGGTAGGAGAGTACTCCTAACCTAAAAATCTTTTTAACTTAGCGACGATTCATAGTAGCTGGATCTGCACCTTTACGTTCGTTGCGGTTAAGCTTGTTGATTTCTGCCATTTCCTCTGCAGTTAATTCGAAATCGAATAAGTTAAAGTTTTCTTCAATTCTGGAAGGAGTAACAGACTTAGGAATGACAATGGTGTTATTTTGTAAGTGCCAGCGTAATACAACTTGTGCTGGAGTTTTGCCGTGCGCTTGCGCAATCTTTTGGATGGTTTCATCTTTCAGAACCTCTCCACCTTGTTGCAGCGGACTCCATGCTTCTACGAAAATATCATGCTTTGCACAGAATTCTTTTAACTCTGTTTGTGAAAGGTATGGATGGCATTCTACTTGATTTAGAACAGGTTTTACTTCACATTCTGATAAAATACGTTCTAAATGCTCAATGTTAAAGTTACATACACCAATTGCCTTTACACGACCGTCTTTATAAAGTTTTTCTAATGCTTTATATGTATCAACATATTGATCGAATTCTGGAGTTGGCCAATGAATCAAGTATAAATCTACATAATCAAGACCCAATCTTTCTAAACTTGCATCGAAAGCTTTTAATGTGTTTTCATAGCCTTGGTCACTATTCCACACTTTTGTTGTGATGAAAAGCTCTTCACGTGGGACAGATGTTTCTTTTAGTGCCTTGCCAACACCTGTTTCATTTTGATAAATCATGGCAGTGTCAATGGAACGATAACCAACCTCAAGTGCTTTTGCTACTGCTGCAGTTGCTTCGTCATCTTTTACTTGCCAAACACCAAAGCCTAGCTGCGGCATTTTTACTCCGTTGTTTAACGTAACGAAATTCATCAAACATCTCTCCTTTAAATTAGTATGTTGCAAATTTTAGAATATCAATTTTTAAAGATTCTTTCAATGAATGAGGCTTACATATGGAAAAGAAAGTAATAAATGGCCTATTTTTTAATTTTGAACAAAATTGTTCTATACAATCTAGAACAGTTCTGTTATAGTAAAAGTATAACAAGAAGAGGTGGAAAACGGATGATGATACAAATTGAACCTCAATCTGATATTCCTATCTATACCCAATTGTTTAATCAAATTGTAGAGGGAATAGCCAAAGGGGATATTAATCCAGGAGATTCACTCCCATCGGTACGTTCTTTAGCTGCTGATTTAGGAGTGAATATGCATACAGTGAATAAAAGCTATCATGAGTTGGAGAAAAAGGGTATCATCCAAATTGTTCCTAAATCAGGTGCAGTGATACAGTCTCCGAAAACAATTGCTGTTGGAGAGGCCTTATACGAACAATTAACAGTGCAATGGAGACCAAAAATTGCAGAATCGTTAGTACTAGGGTTGGAACAGGAACAAATTCACACTCTTATAGAGTCTATCGTGAAGGATTTAAAGGGTTCAAAAAATAAAGGAAAGAAGGGGTAAATATGGCTATAACAATTCCAATAGCAGTAATGGTAGTATTGATTATCATGCAAACCATCTTGCCTTATATCGTGAAAAGGACGGTAGTGTTTGGCGTTTCCATTCCGGATTCATATGTGAAGGATAAAAAACTTCAATCTTATAAAAAGTTATATTCTTTATTGGTATTTTTTCTATCTGTCATTGGATTAGTCTTTTATTTAATTTGGGCTATAAACAGTAATCTGGCAGAGGATACACAAGCTCTAACTGGAATTGGAATCACATTTGCAATAATATTGCTTAGCATGTCTTTATATTTCTACTTTCACGCAAAAACATTGCAACGGAAGAAAGAACAAAAATGGATGGTTGATGTAAAACCAGTGAAAATTACGGATTTAAATGTTCGTCTTCAAGATGAGATGCTTCCATGGTATGTATTTTTATTACCGGTAATCATTACGCTTGGATTAGTAGTATATACAGCATTGCAATATCCGAATTTACCTGAACAAATTCCAATGCATTGGGGACCAGATGGGCAGCCGGATTCTTTTTCTAATAAGACGCCATTATCTGCTATTTTAATGTTACTAATTCTTTTTGTTATGCAAATGATGTTCTTAGGAATAGTGGAAGCAACGAAAAGGTCGGGAATTAAAATTAATGCAACAAACCCAACAGCGTCCAAGGTTCGTCAACTAACTTTACGTAAGTATTCTAGCTGGTTAATGTTTATCATAAGTTTTCTGATTACAGGGCTATTTTCTTATTTACAATTAACAACCATTCATCCGGGATTTGTACATGATTCTTTTAAGATGTTAATCCCCATTATCTTTTTAGCTATTGTATTAATTGGAACCATCACTTTTGCGGTTAAGGTAGGAAATGCGGATAAAAATAATGAATTTCCATCCGTAGCGGGTGTATCTGACATAGATGAGGATGAGGAATACTGGAAGGGCGGACTCTTTTACTTTAATAAAAATGATCCATCTATCTTTGTTGAAAAACGCTTTGGAGTTGGATGGACCATCAATTTTGCTCATCCAATGGGTTATCTGATTATATTCGGACCAATACTATTAATCCTAGTGATCACGTTCTTTGTCTAATTATTTGCATTAAACTCTCAGCGCAATGGAGGTCAACACTGTGGCTGAAGAGAAAATGATGATAGGATTTGGAACAAACTATCCATTAAATGGAATCTTATTCATTCCAAATGAATTTTCAGGATTGTTACCAGCAGCAGTGGTAAAAGTTCACGACTCCGTTAGAAGTAATATGGATGAAAAAATCGGAAATATTATCCCTTTTAAAGATATTGCAGAATGGTTGTCTGAATTAGGGTTTTTGCACAGAGTAGCCAGGTGCCAGAATAACATTATTCTAGTCTGGTGCCTGGTACCTTTGGTAATAAAAACGTGATGAGGCCAATTACTATGGCACCGATACAAACAATCATGCCGATTAGGAGCCCGAGACCTCGCATAAAGGTATCTTCTCCAGGATAGAGCGGTACTAAATGTTGATTTTTGTAAAAGAAATAGATGAACAGGATCATGTAAACAGATTGACCGATTAAAATTGCAGATAATCTCTTCAGTATAGGCTTTGGAAAACATTGTTTGATATATACCCATGCTATAACACTAGCTACTGGAGACAAAACTATAAAAACGGGTGTGGAGAAGGGAATGAAAAATACACCCAAAGCTGTAATGGTAATCAGCAGAATATTTATAGCTAAAATTACACCACCCACGGTGAACGGTGATTGAAATTGATATTTTACTGTAAAATTCACTTTGATAAATCGAGTACTCAAAATAGATAAAACAAGAGCAATAAAAAGCAAAAGAGATAATGACATGATGAAAATCCTCCAATAGATGGTTCCAGGCACCATCTTATTATGATTTTAATTTGTTTGATAACTTTGGTGAAGAAATATAGTAATACCGATAATCGCTGCAAAATACAGATTATAATGCCAACTAAAAGTCCAAAAACGATCCCATACATGAATTTTCTATAGGGTCCTTTAACGGAAATGGGATGCATTGGATAAGGAAATAGAAAAACAAAGTGATATAGACTGATTGACCGATTAGAATGGCATATAACCTTTTTCGAAAGGATTGTTAAAAAAACGATTTAATATAACTCCAAGCAAATTACTTAGAATCGGTGAAAAAAACATAAAAACCAAGATGGAAAAAGGTGTATAAATGGTTCCTAACACAGTGAAAGTATTAGTACAGCACCTCCAGCAGTTTAGAGGACTTTTGAACAATATTTTTGAATGAAAGTAAATACCAGTAAAACGATGCTGAAAATAGCTGAAAATACCATGATAAGTGGCAATAAAAGAAATTCCATCTTCAGTGCCCTCCTTTAATATACATAGAAATTCTATGTATATAGATAAAAAAATTAGAGACCATAAGTGATCCCAATTTTAAATGCAAGCTTACTAAGTGGAAAGAAAAGTACGGTTACTAGGACACAAACTGCTATAAATACTGGATTAAGAAAAGGTGAAAACATTTCCCCAGGGATAACATTGAATAGGGTAATAATCATCAGGAGCATATTCGGAATGGACGCCCACATCATTGTTTTATTTACCATTTTCTTTCCGTTCGGTCCGTATTGCTTTCCAATAGTATATCCTACATAAACCCAATACATGGAGTAAAGCAGCAGGATGAAATTCGACTTATGTGATAAATAATTCCAAGTATCTTTTACTATTGCCCAATCACTTAGTTGATGGCTCAATGTGAGGCATATACCACATACAAAAAATGCCCAGTTTAATAGAATCAAATATATCATTGTTCTCGAACGAGCAGGCTGCATAAAGTTTTTTCCCAAAACTAGTGGATTTCCTAATTCAAAAAGGACTTCTTCAGTCGCTGCTTTTTCCGACTTTCCAACTAGCATTTTATCTTTAATCCCATCCTCCATATGCGTGGATATTTCATTCAAAATATCCTCTATTTCAGGATGGTTGTGTAAAGCTAGTCTTAATTTGTGCAGATAATCTTGTTTTAGATTCTTCATCGTTAATCTCCTAATACCTTTGTCATAACACCAACAAAGCGGCTCCATTCCTTAGACTTTTGCAGTAGTGCCTCTTTTCCAGCCTTTGTGATGCAATAATATTTACGAGACGGACCTTTCTCTTGATCCTGCCAATATGAGTCAATATAACCTTGTTCTTCTAATTTTTTTAACGCTGGGTACAATGTGCCTTCTTTTATTTGAAATGCATCCTCACTTCGTCGTTCCATTTCTTTAGAAAGCTGATAGCCATACATGTCTTGCTCTTCTAATAAATGAAGTAAGAGCAGAGAAGTACTTCCTTTTACCAATTCCCGGTTGAACAAGCCAATCACCTACCTAGAATTAAGATGTATATAATTTACCATAATCATACATCATTGGCAATTGTATAATGAAAAGTTTCATCCTAAAAATTTTGAAAATTCCGTTAGAAATAGTATATAATTGTAAGAAACAATGGAAAGGAGATGCAAATGAGTAATTTAAATCAAACATCCATTTTAGATGAATCTACACTAGACTGTTGGTGCCAAATAGCTGTTCCGGAAATAGATCTTTTTTTCTTTGAAACGATGGAACAAGTTCTAAACTATCTGCCTATAGGCTCTCTCATTATTCCACGCTCTGAATTTAAAGAGCATAACAGTTATACAAACATTGATATTAATAATAGTTACCAGCTATGGAATATTTCTAAAGATGGCAAATATGTTTGTGCAGCTCATCCCCAGCTAATTTCAAGCCTTGATCAAGATAAAAGAACGGCGATTTTACATATACAAAAAAGGTTAAACAGAGGATTAATATATCCATGGGTATTCGTTCAAGAAGGGTTACAAGCAGTAGCTATAATTCATCAAACGGAGACGCTAGAATTGCTGGAATCTTATTTAGTACAAGATGAAGCGGATTCATTTATTGTATTTCAAAAGGAAATGTGGAGTCAGTTACCAGTCGATTTCAAAAGGAATCTATTAAGTAAATTAGCAGAATCCTATATGGATATAGAAGAAAATCTCGATTTTTATGATGACAAGATAACTCCTGTTTTGGAAAAATATACAAATCGCTTTCCAACTATGAATGGCCCTAATTGCTTGGCGGCCACATTAGCAGCTGCAACAAATCGTTTGGAGGAGAGTGAGTGGATCATCAATCAGTGGGTCCATCCTGATACTTTTTTGCTTGGCCTGGAATTGCGAGGGTATAAGGAGGTAGATTGTGAGATTGATCAGATGCAGTCAAGGGATATTATAGTATGGAAAAATGAGCATTCTGATATCATTCATGCTGCTTACTATCTTGGAAATGGCCTATTCTTCAATAAAAATGGACAAACCTTTTTTAATAAATGGCAGGTCATACGGAAAGAGACATTAGTAAATAATTGGGGAAAAGAAAATTTTATGGTTTATAGAAGTTTAAAAAAAAGTACCGGATAACCGACAAAAATTCTCGCATTGCAGGCAGAAGGGGAATGATTATGGAAATAAAAAGAATGGATCGAAATGAAGTGGAGGATGTGGCCAGATTTATTTCTATAATGAATAAAAATGCGGAGTGTCATATTGGCTATTGTGGAACGGACAAAGAAGAAATCCAAAATGTATTAACCAATGAGTTGGATATTCCGTATTGGGAAAGTTTCCTTACAGCATATAAGAATGATGAATTGATCGGTGTCATCGGTTTGGATACTGATATCGAAAATCATAGTGCTGAAATGTGGGGACCTTTTATTACGGAAAAGAACTGGAGTATTTCAACCGATATATGGCAAAGGATGCTAGAGCATATCCCTGCTGCTATTGAGGAAATCTATATGTTTCCTAATAAAAGGAACTTAAATAGTATTCATTTTGCGGAAGTACAAGGTTTTGAAATGAAGAATCAACAAACCATACTGGAAATAAAGAAGCATAAACGAAATTTTTACGAGAGAGAAACACTTATAGAATTACCAAATGAGTTTCGTTCTGACTTTATACATCTTCACCAACGAGCATTTCCACGATCATATTATAATGGTCAGCAAATTTTAGACAGATTAAATAACGACAGAAAAGTATTCATCACTTTAGAACATAACGTTTTTGCCGGGTATATTTATGTAGAAGCCAATCCGGAGTTTAGTGAGGCAAGCATTGAATTTTTTGCAGTAAAAGAAGAATTTAGGAGAAAAGGAATAGGGGGAAGATTATTAAACATTGCCTTACAATGGTTATTTTCATATGAAAATATACAGGAGATCGGGCTTTGTGTAAATTCAATTAATGAAGGAGCGATTCTTCTATATCAAAAAGCAGGCTTTGAGCATGTCCATGATTTATGCTTTTTCAGTAAAAACTTGAAATAGATCCTGCAAAGGGAGTAATGAATATGGAAAGAACAAATTTGAGGATAGAAACAGAGAGACTAATCATTCGGCCGTATTCAATAGAAGACTATGAAAATTGGTATATAAATTACGACAATCGATTACCATCCCAATATAAATATGATGACGGCCGCCCTTTGAATATGCCCTTATCCACAAAGGAATGGTTTAATGAATGGATAAATGGTTTTTATCAGGCTGCTGTAAAGGATGACACATATGTTTTTGGGATATTTCGCAAAGTGGATGGAGTGAACATTGGAAAATTAGAGATAAGTACCATCCTCAGAAAAGAGTATCAATGGGCAATGATGGGATATTCCGTCCATAATCAATATTGGAAAAACGGTTATGCAATCGAAAGTGTGTCTAAGGCTACTGAATCATTCTTTGAATACTTAGACTATCATCGGATTGAGCTTCATATTAATGTGGATAATCAACCTTCTATCACACTTGCAGAACGGACCGGCTTCCATTTTGAATGCATAAGAAAAGAGTTTTCTTATGAAAATGGGGAGTGGACTGATTTTGCTATATACTATAAGAATCGTGTATTATGATAAAAAGTATATATTTTTAGAAAAGGGGAATCTAGATGATTAAAAAAGTCGGTCAAATAATGCTATATGTAAATAACCAAGACGAGTCCTTGAAGTTTTGGACCGAAAAAGCCGGATTTACACTTATCGCGAAAGAAGATAATGGACAAGGATTTAAATGGTATGAGATTGCGCCTACAGAAGATAGCGAAACAAGCATCATTCTTCATAATAAGGAATTAGTAGCAAAGATGTCACCAGAAATAAATCTTGGTACACCGTCCTTAATGTTTTTTACTGAAGATCTTGAAGCACTATATAAGGGCTTCAAGGATAAAAACATTACAGTAGGAGAAATTGTCAACATGCCGTCTGGCAAAGTTTTTAACTTTGCAGATGATGAAGGGAATTATTTTGCGGTTATGGAAAGATAGGCAATTTTTAACCCCAGCATTCATTTGATGCTGGGGTTTTCATTTATAAAGGAATCAAGCAATATTTGCAGAATTATTACATGTAAGAAAATCTATTCTGGAAACATCTAACCAGGAAGATATGATTTTGCATCAGCTAACCGTTTAGTGACACCGATCGCTAATTCAATCCGCGCCCTTCCATTTGTAATTTTAGGAATATCGTTGAAATATACTGGTAGTTTTGATTTAGCCTATATGATTTTTATCGCTATTGATTTATTAGGTTTGCTTTTAATAAGCAGAATTACCTCTGAGTGCAAAGGGACAATAAGCCTTGAAGATATTAAAATTGATACGGACAATGTAATTTAATATTTTGTTATAGAAAAAGTGTCATTCATATTTTGTATAGAGAAAAAGCAGATGTCTTCACATGTAGTTTCTTTCTGAAGACGGTGAGATAAATACTAACAGGAAACGGGACTTTAAGTCTTCATAACTCAGGAGAAAGGGAAAACGTCGAGAAAATTCTCTTTTCCCGACGTTTTTTTACGAATATGGATGATTTGAGACAGCACCTATGCCTTCTTACTTTTGCAAAGCCCATAACCCCCCATGATAGTCGAGACCACTAAATGGATGATGGACATAATATAAAGTCGATTCCAACCATTAATATTCCGCTAGCGAGTATAGCTGGTGAGGAATAAATCAACAATCAAGCTATAATATAAGCTACATGTGAACCGAGACCGTCTTAATAAATCCTCTTGATATGAAAAAACAATAATGATGCTATATTGTGGAGTCTTGAAACCCGCTAGTGGCGCAATTACTGCCAAGGCGAATATTGCAATATCCCTATTTGCATAGTATTTAGTTGGGAGAATAGATAGGTGTATTTTCCTTTTGCTTGAATAGGAAAATTATTAGGAAAGCAAGTTCCTTGTATATAAAGGACAAAAGGCATAAAATATGGAAGTACTGAAAAAAGTCAACAGAGGTAAATGATACATACTGAAAGGAGATGTTTTGATTGGCACAGTCATTAAAAGGAAAAATTGCGTTTGTTACAGGTGCGGGAAAAGGGATTGGCCATGCGGTTGCAGTAGCCCTTGCAAAAGAAGGAGTACATATCGGTTTAATGGCACGCACAGAGGAAACGCTGAAAGAAGTTGCTAATGAAATTACAAGTTTAGGTGTGAAAGCAGCATATGCTTCGGTTGATGTTTCTGTTAAAGAGCAAGTAGACCAAGCGGTAACGAAACTTTCAAATGAGCTTGGAACTGCTGATATACTAATAAATAATGCAGGAATCGGAGGCTTTGCAAGTGTTTTAGATATGGACCCAGAAGAATGGAAGAGAATTATTGATGTTAATTTAATGGGAACATATTATGTAACTCGTGCAGTTCTTCCACAATTAGTGGAAAAAAATGCGGGAGATATCATTAATATTTCCTCTACCAATGGATTAAATGGGGCAGCTACCTCAAGTGCCTATAGTGCATCCAAATTTGGTGTTATAGGTTTGACAGAGTCCTTAGCTCAAGAAGTACGCCGTAATAATATTCGCGTAACAGCTTTAACACCAAGTACGGTAGTAACGGAGCTTGCTGTTAAAACTAACTTGATTACGAAGAGTGAAGAAAAGTATATACATCCGGAAGATATTGCGGAATTTATCGTATCTCAATTAAAATTAAATCCACGGGTTTATGTAAAAACAGCAAGTCTGTTGGGAACAAATCCATTCTAGTAAATAGAATTCATTATGGAAGGTTCAAATCACAAATGATTTGGACCTTTTTTATGGATAAATGAAAAACTATTTCAATACATCACCAAAAGTACCATGAACCATTTTCAGTAAATTGGCAACGGTCAGTTCAATCTGTATGCCGATTTTTCCTCCGCTTACAATGATTTTTTCTAAGGATTTAGCACTCGAGTCAATAAATGTGGGAAACAATTTTTTCATCCCTATAGGTGAACAGCCGCCGCGAATATAGCCGGATACTTTCATAATATCCTTGACTGGAATCATTTCGATTTTCTTGTCGCCAACTGCCCTTGCAGCCTTTTTCAAATCTAATTCTTCCGCAACAGGAATGACGAATACAAAATACTGTTTGCTGGATCCTTGTGTAATAAGGGTTTTATATACTTCCTTTGTGTCCCTTCCGATTTTTTCTGCAACTGAAATTCCGTCTATTTTTCCATCATCAGCATTATAAGTGATAATCGAGTAATCTATTTTTTCATTCTCTAACATTCGCATAGCATTTGTTTTCGTATTTTTCAAAATAGCAGCCTCACTTTATTGATTTTTTTGCTTTTATACATCATATCATATATCTACCATTAGTTATTGAAAAGAGAACGAGTTGTAACATTTTTCAGAATAATATTTACAAAGTGGAGAAGTTGATTTAGTATTACGGAAGGAAGAAAAAACTTCCAATATAAGAAGGGAGAGGTAAAAATGAGGTTAAAAACAAGAAGGTTATTAAAAAGCAATAAGGACGACTCAACGTAGAAAAAATACGAATAAAAAACATACAGGGGGTTGCAAATAAGATGAATTCTATAACTGAATCAATTAAAATCGTGCAATATCATGAAGACCTGGCACAGCCCGTCGCGGATATGTGGAATGAAAGCCGTGAAAGCTGGGGTGGTGATGCTAGCGTCAGAACAGCCGAACAAGTGAAGCAACAAGAGGCAAATTCAGAGGATCTTTTTTTATACCTCGCATTAGACGGAGAAAAAGTGGTTGGATATTGCGGTATATCGGAATATAAAGAGGATACTAATGCGTTATATATCCGCTTGTTAAATGTCCATCCAGATTATCATGGCAAGAAGATTGGGAAACAGCTAGTTTTAAAAGCAGTGGAGAAGACAGTGGAATTGGGATTTCCGAGAATTGACCTGTATACTTGGCCTGGAAACGTAAAAGCTGTACCGCTCTATAAAAAATGCGGATTCTTTTGGGAAGATCGCGATGAAACGACACATCTCATGAATTTTATCCCGCTTGTCATGCAAAATGACTTTATAAAGCCTTATTTTAAACACTTAGATTGGTACCAAGATAATGTAAGGGCAATTGAAGTAAAACCTGATGGGATAAAAGTAAATGGATTTACCTATTTTGAATATGTTTGGGAGAATGATACGCATTTTCTGCGTGTTCAGATTGAAAAAAGCGGAAGAGGCATTCGACTTATTGAAACGAATGATATTTTAATAGAAGCTTCTCTAAAAGAACATACACAAATAGAAGGCAGAGAGTCTACGATAAACTTTGCGGTGAAAAATAAATCTGTAGAGCCTGTAAATGCTAGGATTGCAGGAAATAAAAACGATAGAATTCACGTAAGCGGGGAACAAACCGTTACCATTCAACATGATTATACATTTGAACTGCCAGTGGATATAAAAGAAGGTGAGGAACCAAATGAGTGGGTTACTCATCCACGGGTCGAAATATCTACTAATCTAAATGGTTTATCTTCCTTATTTGCAATTGGCATTTATCCGAAAAAAGCGATTAAAGTAAAAACGATATACCAACCAAGTCGATATAATACAAATAAAGAACAGTATGTCTATTTAGAGCTGGAAAATCATCTTAAGAAGCATGCAGAAGTGATGATTGAATTGCCGGATAATCATGATGTTCAATGGGAACAAGCTGTTCATAAAACAACAATAGACGAAAAAGGGATGGTCAAAATTCCTTTTACTATCAAAAAATATGGATTTCTGCAATCTGAGTGTACGATCAAAGTTCAATGTGATGCTGAACAATATGAGTGGAAAGAGACTCTTGCTTTCTCTCTCCCGTCCTTTGGTATTAAGGCTGGTGGATATGATAAAGAGTATCTGTATCTCCAAAATGGTTACTATAAAGTATTGGTACGTAAAAGAGATAATATTATAACTATAGGAAATTATGAAAGGACTGGGCAAAGGACTGCCATTGTTCCTCCTAAATTCGGAAAACCATATATTGGGGAACTTTCTAAAAAACGAGTTTCGCATTATGAATGGAATCACAATGATACTGCTGCAACGATGAAGCTTTATTATGAGGTTCAAAAACCATATGCAATGAAGCTTGCTCTATGCTTTGAATTATTTAGTGAAGGTCTATTGAACTATTGGCTGGAGCTTGAAAATGTAGGGGATTCGCAAGTAAATGATTTATTTATCTATCAGCCGATTCAGCACCATATCCTACAAACATATATACCAATGAAAAACGAAGTAATCTATTTTAGTGATCCAAGAATGACTAATTTTGGTGAATTGAATAGCAAAGATGTCACTGGAAATTGGATATTTTCCGATGATCAAAAAGATCCTCACGGGATTACATGGGATGAATCGGTAAAATTAGGATTTGAGGGCTGGTATTTTTATTTAGAAGAAGAACTTGGGAGGATCCATCCAAGCGAAAAGCAGCAGTCGAAGCCAATCCAATTTTCTCTAGGGGCGATCAAGAACGTTCATGAGTTCCAAGTTTTCGCAAATGAGTTCGCAACTAATCAATCGTTGACAAAAGAGCTGGAACTTAGACCGGAATCATTTAATCCTGTAATGAAAAATGGGAAAACCTTGGTATTAAAAAGAATCCAAAATCGTTATTTTCATGGGAAGCTAACTATTCAAGAACCAGAACGGGTGCAGGAAATTTCTGTTCAACAAGAGGATAATCAGGATTTTAAGATTGATTTTCTGTCAAATTCATTAGGTTTCGTTCCAATTGAGTATGGATTAGAATCGGAATCACAGAAAGTACAAGGCTCCATGCTTTTACTGAATGAGGATCAGACAGAAATCAACATGACCAAAGTAGAAGAGGATCATCATATTAGCTTTATTATCGAAAACGGCGACTTAACATTTAAAGCAGCTGCCAGCTACTTCCCGGCATTATATTCATTATCCTATAAAGGGCAAGAATGGCTCGATACTTTCTACCCTGAACCAAAGCCGAAAGCATGGTGGAATCCATGGGCAGGGGGAATGAGATCCTATTTGAATGGGGTAAGTTTATTTTCATATATGAAAGAAGATTCTGAGTCGCGTTTTGTGAAGAAAGTTGATCATGCTCAAAATGAATGGCATGGAATGGTGATGGAAACCACTCTAAAAGAACACGAAAAATGGAAGGGCCTGAATATAAAGCAATACTTTCTGACATTACCTGGAGTGCCAATTCTCGCTCATTTTACTGAATTAGTGCATCCATATCAAAGTATAAAAGAGTATTCTTTTACAGAAATATGGTCAAAGAAATCGACGTTGGAAGATACCGTTTTTCACTTAAATACAAAATCGGGTTCCAGTCAGATTCGTGCAGGATTTGATGAACAGGTATTCCAAATCACCAATCCATTTACACTTAATGATGGTGAACAAACACAATGCCTACAAGTATTTTTTAATAATCATCATCTTGATTCAGAATGTGTTTTTAGCGACCAATTCGCCTTAACATCGACCTTTGAATATTTAAATATCGAACCGGCAACCAAACACATATCAAAACCTATGTTTTTATTGTTTCCGGATAAACCATTTACAAAAGAAATATTGGATAGCTTGCGGTGGATTCAATTTTAGTGTGTTGAGTAACCGGACGAAATAAAGACCGAGTGGTATGCACTCGGTCTTTGCATAAACCGGGAAGGTATCTGCACCTCTATTTCACGTTGATGCTTTTTCCTTCTTTGGCAGATAAACGAACAGCATCAAGGACTTTTTGTGTCATTTGGCCGTTTTCAAATTCAGAAAGATATGGATGTTTCTCTCCGCTTTCGAAAGTCTTAAATAATGCATCCAACATACGATTAAATCCGTTGTAATAACGAGCAGCAACTGCTGGCATTTCTGCTGGAGCTGTTATGTCTGCTGCAAGCTCTACCTCTTCAAGAGGCGCATCACCTGATGAGAAGAACACCTTAGAATCATCCAACATAACAAGTGTTCCTCTATTGCCAAATATTTCAAGACGTAAACTGTTCGAACTTTGGCGTGCAGCGGACATTAGCTCTAGTGTAACGGTCGCATTATTTTCTAAAGCTCCAATCACTTGGTAGGAATCATCTGCAGTTCGGTGTTCCACATTGCCCTCTTCATCTGTAAATTCTGGAACATGTGTAGTGAGAATAGCAGAAACTTCACGGAAATGAGCGCTCAGCCACCAATGAAGGGAGTCCACCATATGTGAACCGATGGCCCCAAGCATTCCGCCACCTGTGGATTCTTGGCCAAGCCACCCCCGTGAATTGGAAATTAGGGAATTATAGCTTGTATAGGTGCATTCAAAGCGAACATGCATGATGTCTCCCAAATCACCGCTATCCAGAATTTCTTTTACTTTAGTTCGAGCGGGAAGGAATCGGAATTCATGATTAATCAATCCTAATTTTCCTGCTTCATTACGGGCAGCAATCATCTCTTCTGTTTCCCCAATATTTAGCGCCATTGGCTTTTCGCAAAGTACATGAATACCTTTTTGATATGCTGCAAGGGTCATTTCCTTATGTAAATGGACAGCGGATGCTGCCACCACAAAATCAAGTTGTTCTTTCTCAAGCATTTGCCTCCAGTCCGTATACACATTCTCGACCCCGCTTAATTTCTTCACGTTTTTGACATTCTCTCTTGATACACTGGCAATGGCAACCACTTCAAAACCTTCGTGAAAATTCATCATTGGTGCATGTACTTTCGCTCCAAAACCAGTACCAATAATTCCAACACGATATTTGGCCATAGGAAATCAACTCCTTATTTGTCATAAATAATAGTATAGAATAAGTGTTGATATTGCGAATATTATGCACTCTTTTGAAAAAGGTAGTTTAATAGTAACGAAAATTAAGATATTATTAAAAATAACAATGAAAGGTGGGATGCATGATGAAACAAGAAAGGAAAAACCTTCAATTGCCAAAGGGAGATAATAGGGACTGCTAAAATGGGCATAAAGTAGTGCTCGTGATAGCTGGTTCCAAGTAAGGGGGAGCATTCTTGCTAACTAAACAAGGTTTTGATTTATGGGCGGATAATTATGATCATACGGTTCAATTAAGTGAAGAGAGCAATTTGTATCCATTTGCTGGCTACAAAAAAGTATTAAACACTATATTTAATGAAGTCATGCAGAAGCCAAATTCTAAAATATTGGATATTGGCTTTGGAACTGGAGTATTGACGCATAAATTATATGAATATGGTCATCAAATTAATGGAATTGATTTTTCGAAAAAAATGTTGGAAATGGCAAAATCAAAAATGCCATTGGCAAACCTAATGGAGTATGATTTTACCGAAGGCTTGCCGATCAACATAAAAGGGGAAAAATATGATTCCATCATTAGTACCTATGCCTTACATCATTTAACAGATCAGCGGAAAATAGAATTTATATGTGAGTTATTAACTTTGCTAAAAGAAGGCGGAAGAATTTTTATTGGGGATATTTCTTTTCATACTAGAGCTGACCTAGAAAAATGCAAGCATGACAGTATCGAATATTGGGATCCCGATGAATTTTACATTGTAGCGGACGAAATTTCTGTTGCTTTGGATCAGTTCCGTTGTGAGTTTCATCCAATGTCCCATTGTGGCGGTGTTTTTGTTATTTCAAAGAAATAGGAACGGAAAAAAGGAGACGGTGAAACGTCTCCTTTTTGGTTTGGCTGAATAAATGGGAGAATTGGCTGAATTAATGGTAAAAATGGCCGAATCATTGCAAGAACTGGCTGAATAAGTGGGGAAAACGGCTGAATTATTGCAGGAACCGGCTATATATATGTTGGAGATTGCTGAATGAATAGCTGAATCTGCAGAATTAACCTCAAAAACGGTAGATTCGAATGCATTGCCAAATAGCTAATTGGTGATTATTACCTGTATGAAAAATTAGAATCATTACAGTTTCTATAATTTTATTGTAATAAGTGTCACTTTCAGTATAATTAACAACATGTCTTGTATAGGATTAGGAATACGGCCTAATTGTTTCTACCAAGCTGCCGTAAATGGCTTGACTACAAGAGTTTTTGTTATTATATAAAAATAATGTGATAGCAATTAACTTCTTGAATCATAATGGCAGCTTCCGTAATAGACGGGAGCTTTTTTATTTGAATTGCGTTATACCACTCCTTTTAAAAAGTTTATCGTTTTTGTTAAAAAAAGGATGGATTAACCAAAGTCGTCCTAGTTTCTCGAACTTTATTTTTAGATTATCGCTTATATTAAAGTATTTTGGAGGCTATTCTAACTGGTACAAGATGCATTGTTTTTAAAGAAAGTGAGGATATTTTTTTGGTAAAAGCTTTTTTTCATTTTAATCAACGCCATACTAGTTATAGGCAAGAAACTGTAGCAGGGATTACTACCTTTTTATCAATGGCGTATATTTTAGTAGTTAACCCGTTAATTTTAAGTCAATCAGGAATGGATAAGGGAGCAGTCTTTACTGCAACAGCTTTATCTGCGATTATTGGATCCCTTTTAATTGGATTAATAGCAAATTTCCCTATAGGAATTGCACCAAGTATGGGTTTAAATTCTTTTTTCACTTTTTCCGTTTGTATTGGAATGGGAATACCTTGGCAAACTACTTTAACAGGGGTTTTTATCGCAGGGATACTATTTATTTTATTAAGCTTATTTAAGATTCGTGAAATGATCATTAACATTATTCCAGAGGATTTGAAATATGCTATTTCAGGGGGTATTGGCTTTTTTGTTGCTTTTATCGGTTTCAAAAATGCAGGAATTATTATATCGAATCATGATACCATAATCTCCTTAGGAAATTTAGCAAAACCAACAACCATTTTGGCGATTATTGGTTTTATTATTACTATTATTATGATGGTGAGACGCATTGGAGGAGCTATTTTTTATGGAATGGTGATTACTACGATTATCGGAATATTATGGGGAGTAATAGATAAACCTGCTCATATTGTTGGTGAAATACCTAGCATTTCTCCGACGTTCGGAATAGTATTTCATCATTTAAACCAAATCTTAACCCCTAAGGTATTAGCAGTCATCTTTACTTTTTTGTTCGTTGCATTTTTCGATACAGCAGGAGCTTTAATTGCTATTGCCAGTCAAGCTGGTTTAATAAAGGATAATAAAATCCCGAATATTGGCAGGGCATTATTAGCTGATTCAGCATCGATAGTGGTTGGGTCTGTTCTGGGAACTTCTACAACTGCATCGATGGTGGAATCGAGTGCTGGAATTGCAGCAGGAGGTAGAACTGGATTTACGTCTGTTATTATCTCTGCATGCTTTTTCATCGCGTTATTTTTTTCACCTTTACTATCTATCGTGACATCAGAGGTAACAGCACCAGCGTTGATGATTGTTGGGGCTTTAATGGCAGCACAAGTAAAACAAATAAATTGGAATCGCATTGAAATTGCAATTCCCGCATTTATAACAATCATTATGATGCCACTAACATCAAGTGTGGCCACTGGAATTGCATTAGGATTTATCCTATATCCAATCACCATGATTGCTCTTGGCAAGTGGAAAGAAGTACATCCATTAATCTATGTGTTATGTCTGGCTTTTCTGGGATATTTTATCTTTATTGTATAGGGTGGTTTCAGAATGATTTTAAAAGACCAACACAAGGGAAAAACCAGGTCCAAATGGTCTTTATAAGGCCACAAAAGACCAACGCAAGGGAAAAACCAGGTCCCATTGGTCTTTATAAGGCCAAAAAAGGGCGTCTGCTGGCAAAAACCAAGGCCGGGGGGGGGTTATAAGGCTACAAAAGACCAACACAAGGGAAAAACCAGGTCCAAATGGTCTTTATAAGGCCACAAAAGACCAACGCAAGGGAAAAACCAGGTCCAAATGGTCTTTATAAGGCCACAAAAGACCAACGCAAGGGGAAAAACCAGGTCCCATTGGTCTTTATAAGGCCATAAAAGACCAACACAAGGGAAAAACCAGGTCCAAATGGTCTTTATAAGGCTACAAAAGACCAACACAAGGGAAAAACTAGGTTCACTTGGTCTTTATAACATTACAAAAATAAACAAGCTCCAACCTAATTTAGTTACGTTCGCCTTAATAATATAAACAAAGGGTGTCCTGATTTTGTCAGGACACCCTTTTCATTAGAAATCACAGGATTATTGACCTTGTTGATTTCTTAATGATTGTTCAGCGTAAGCAATCAAACGTTTGGTCATTTCGCCGCCGACTGAACCGTTAGCTCGAGCGGTCGTATCTGCACCAAGTTGAACTCCAAACTCATTGGCAATTTCTTCTTTCATCTGATTCAGAACATTATCTGCACCAGGAACCAACAGTTTGTTTCTAGCCATGATACATCACTCCCGACGAATTTTTGAGCAAAAACTCGCTCATTCTTACTATTTCCTAACAAGCATTCTTCCATCCATCCCCAACATTATTTTGCGTAAAAATCTTCGGTATAAAATGGTTGTTCTTGTTGGTTAAAGGCAACTCCTACTCCTAGATATTGATAATCTTTGCGCAGGATATTTTCGCGGTGTCCAAGTGAATTCATTAATCCTTCATGGGCAAAAATACTACTAAGTTGGCCGTACGCAATATTTTCTCCGGCTAGAAGAAATACAATATGATCTTGCTGCATACGATCAAATGGAGATTGTCCCTTTAAATTATTGTGATCAAAATAATCATGTACGGCCATATCTTTACTGTGGTTACGCGCTGTAATTTGTACATGCTGATCCCATGATAAGATGGGCAGATGATGCATTACTCGCGAAGCATTGGTTAAATCAAATAATTGATATTCAAACCCTGTTTTTAATGCGGTGCTTGCTTTCGTATAAAACCCTTTTTTCTCTTGTTCCACGTTCTTGTTAATCAATTGTATCGCTGTTACCCTATTTTGCTGAAACTTATCGTAAAAAATCGTTACGTATGTATCATCGACCAAAAACACATCATAATCACTTTTTTTATCAAATTGATAAATGGTGAACCCTTTTTGAATTCCAGTCAAAGGGGTGCCTAGCTTTTCACGTACGGTTTGTTTCGGGGTGCCGATTTTAATGCCATTAGTGGAAGAAATCAAATTTTGATTCGTGTATAAACCGATCACCTGATTCTTTTTGTTGTACATTGCCATAAAAAATTGCTGATACCGATGATGATATTCCGTCCAGTTAACTCCATACTCATTAAGTGTGGAACGTTTTGGCGCTCCGACACGACGCTCTACATATGATTTTGTGTTACCTAGTTCTATATTATTGACAGAAAAGATATGTTTAGTTGGAGTTTCTAATGAAATTTTTTCGGATTTTGTTTCGGCTTTTGGCTGATTACTATTATCCGAACGAAGTTGATCTAACAAATGATGTACCTTATTCGAACCAGCTATAATAGTTGCATTATGTTTTAAATCATTTATTTTAGACTGCAAAGAATGAATACTCTCCTGATAATCCTTTTTATGTAAAAAGTCTTTAATAGTTGGCCAGGAAAAAACAACTAATACAACACAAATAACAAGCATAAGGAACCGAGCCATATCTTTTCCTCCCTTTCTATTAAAATTATAGCCAATCTAGTGAATATATAATCATAGTCGTATCTTATTTTCCATTTTTAGAGAGCAAATAAGAAAGGATTTTATGCAGATATGATAGAATATTTAGGTGAACTACATAAAGTATACGGTTTAAACTTTAATTTGGAACCATTTTTTTATGGAAAATTTAAGTAATGTTGCCTAAGGAGGAAAAATGTATGAAAGTAGCAAAGAATGTGGAAATGATTGAATTAAATATCCAGGGCTTTCAAATCAACCCTGCTTTAATATGGGATGATCAGAAGGCAATATTAGTCGACACAGGCATGCCTGGACAGGTAAAGGCACTTCAAGCCGCGTTTGAAAATGCCGGGGTTCCATTTGAAAAGTTAAAAGCCATTATTTTAACACACCAAGACATTGACCATATCGGAAGTTTACCAGAGATTCTACAAGAATGCGACTGGAAAATCGATGTATATGCTCATAAAGAAGATAAGCCTTATATTGAAGGCGAGAAACATATGATCAAAGCAGATCCTAATAAACTAAGCAAAGAAGCATGGGAATCCATTCCTGAACCAATGAAAGCTTTATATTTGAATCCTCCAAAAGCACCAGTTGATTATCTGTTAGAAGATGGACAAGTGCTTCCAGATTGCGGAGGAATTGAAGTGATTTTTACACCGGGTCATACACCTGGCCATATAAGCCTATATTTACAAGAAAGCAAAACCCTTATCACGGGGGATGCCATGGTGATAGGAAATGGCACTTTACATGGTCCGGTTCCAAGGAATACACCTGACATGGACACTGCTTTAAAGTCATTAGAAAGATTCCTGGACTATGATATTGAATCGGTTATTTGCTATCATGGCGGTTATACAAATGAGAATGTAAACGAACAGATTGAGAACATCGTAAAAAGCAAGTAACGTGTGAATGATGGCTTTTGTGAGCCATCATTTGTTCTATAAAAAGGGGTAGGGATATATGTCCATTGAAAAGTTCTTGAAAAAAGTATGCTCTTTATTTACGTATCACCTAGGGAGTAATCTAATAGGAGTCTACCTGCACGGTTCGTTGGCAATGGGGTGTTTTCAATCGGAAAAAAGTGATGTTGATGTCTTAATCATAGTAAGCGAAAAGTTAACGATCCAGCAAAAGAAAAAAATAATCGACGATATTTTGAAGCTACGTGAATATAAACTGGAAATGAGTATTTTATTAGAAAAAGAGTTACGAATGTTCCGTTATCCAACACCATTTGAACTCCATTATTCCCAAATGCATAGGGAGAGATATTTAGAGGATGAATATTACCTCTGTGGAGATTCGGTAGACCCGGATTTAGCTGCACATATTGTTGTGACATATGAAAGAGGGAAATGTATATACGGTGCTCCAATTCATGAGGTTTTTCAGCCAATTGATCGAAAATACTATCGACAGTCTATTCTATTTGATGTCGAAAATGCTGCGGAGGATATCGTCCACCATCCAGTATATTACATATTAAATCTTTGTAGGATCCTACTCTATATGAGAGAAGGGATTATTTCCTCGAAAAAAGAAGGAGGAGAATGGGGATTGATGAACGTTCCAGAGTCCTTTAAAGAATTGGTAAAGGCAAGTTTGTCGCAATATTCTAAACCCAGTATTCCAATCGATTGGAATCCGGAACAATTAAGGGAGTTTGTGAAATACATGACTGAAGCAATACATTTAAATCGATAGGAGGAGAAAACTTAATGGATAAAGATAATTTTCAGGAATACGAGGATCCTATTTTATATGATAAGGAAAATGAAGCTTTTACAGATGAAATACCTTTCTTGTTAAAATGGGCCTCTAAATCTGCTGGGCCAATTATAGATTTAGCGTGCGGAACAGGAAGGGCAACCATTCCACTTGCAGATAAAGGGTATGAGATGATTGGAGTTGATATACATAAAGGAATGTTGGATGCAGCAAACATGAAATCGAAAAATCTCCATTTGCCAATAAAATGGGTTCAACAGGATTGTACCAGTCTTGATTTGCACGTACAAAGCGAATTTATGTATATGGTCGGCAATTCGTTTCAACATTTTCTAACGAATGAGGATCAAGACAAACTGCTCACTTCGGTGAACAAACAGTTAAAACCAAATGGGATTTTTATCTTCGGGACAAGATTTCCAAGCTATGAGGAATTATTGCAACCAAGTACAGAAGAGTACTGGAGGTCGTTTCAAGAAAACCAGATAAAAGTAGATGTATATACAATAAGCCGTTATGATGCTCTTGATCAGATTCAACATTATATTACGATAAGGAAATTTATGAATGAAAAAGGGGAAGTTATTGACGAAAAAAGAACCAATATCAAGTTACGGTATGTGTTTCCGAAAGAAATGGAAAGATTACTAACGGAAAATGGCTTCGAAATAATCGATGTTTATAAAAATTGGAAGGAAGAACCGATAACGAGTGACAGTTACGAAATGGTGTATGTTTGCAGAAAAAAATAGGATTTAACGAATATTTAGCTGTATGGGGCAAAGATGGCAATTGAGAAAACGTTTAGACAACTTTAAAATTCATTTTATCTAATTAACGGCGGGTTGTGCTTGTCCTTTTTCTGGTTTCCCAATACTTTGATCCAGACGCTGCAACATATTTTTTAAATTCTTTATCCTCCTTACTTCATTTTGATCCTACTTCGAAAAAAGGTATTTTCCCGAGTTTATAGAATTGGTATTAATAAAATATATAAAAAGGTGGGAAAACGATGAATACAAAAAATCGAAAACCTACACTTTTAATAGTGGGAACTTTTCATATGGGACAAACAACGGACTTATTTCAAACGGAAGTGGATAATCTTTTATCCGAAACACGACAAGAGGAGATAAAGGAAGTTGTGGAGCGTTTGAAAAAGTTCCATCCAACCAAACTTGCAGTGGAAGTGGAAAAAAAGCAGCAAGATTCATTAAATAAGGAGTTTAAACAATATATAGATGGCAATCTAGAATTATCGGTTAACGAAGTCTATCAACTAGGTTTTCGAATTGCATCCGAAATGAATCATAAGGAAATTTACTGTATTGACTGGATGGAGCAAGGTGTTGGGAAGAAAGGTTTCGGGGATGTTTATGAGTGGGCAAAGGAACATCAGCCAGAATTATTCGATTCTCTTTTTGGTTGGCTTCATAAACAAGTTGCTCAAACAGATTCGGACTATAAAACAATTTTAGAAATGTATCGTGAATATAATGAAAAAGCAGAAATCAAACAGCATCATACACTAAATATTAATATTGCAAGAATCAAGGAAGCAGAAGAGTATGTGGGTATGGATTGGTTAATTTGGTGGTATCAGCGAAATTTAATCATGTTTTCTAATCTTGCTGATCTTGCTGAAAGTCCAAATGAACGTATCTTGCTCATCGTTGGAGCGGCACATGTTGAAATTTTATCTAATTTTATTAATGAAAGCGGCATGTTTGAGCTAGAAGAAGTTGAAAAATACCTTTATTAATGAAAAAAGGACTAAAAGAGTCCTTTTCCATTTATCTCCTTTTATAACAGTCACATGTCATAATATGATCATTAACAAGTCCCGCAGCTTGCATAAAGGAATAGCAGATTGTGGGACCAACAAATTTAAATCCTCGCTTCTTTAACTCTTTGCTCATTTTATCGCTAATCTCTGTTGTTACAGGTACTTCACTTAGGTCCTTGAAATGATTTTGAATCGGTTTGCCATTAACGAAAGACCATATGTAATCGCGGAATGAGCCGAAATCTTCGACAACTTTTAAAAATGCTTTGGCGTTTGTAATGACGGCATTAATTTTAAGCTTATTTCTGACAATCCCTTCATTATGTAAAAGCTCGTCTATCTTTTTTTCATCATAATTAATGATTTTTTCTGCTTTAAAATTGTCAAAAGCCTTTCGGTAATTATCTCTTTTCTTTAATATCGTATACCAGCTTAGACCCGCTTGTGCTCCTTCCAAATTTAAAAGTTCGAACAGCAACCGATCATCATACACTGGAACTCCCCATTCATGATCGTGATAATCTAAATAAATTGGATCCTGATTCACCCATCCGCAACGATTCATCACCATTCCCCCTCCATCATGTATATTTTAATCCAGACCTATTATCTTTCTGAAAAGCTGCTTGAATTTTTCACGGTCTTCATTAGTAAAGGCCTTTGGACCTTTTGTGCGTTTTCCGCTTTTTCTTTCCATTGCACTTAAATAACGTGACTGTAATAATTGGTCGATATTATCATTTGTATATAGAAAACCTTTGTGATGTAGGACCGTACATCCTTTTGCCAAACCAAGTGAAGCTAGTCCATAATCCTGGGTGATAATTAAATCACCTGTTTCGGCAAGCTTCATAATCCGATAATCTGCGGCATCTGCGCCAGTATCTACATAAATGGTTTCGACACCCTCGGGATATTCTTCCGATGAATAGTGAGGAAAACTAGTAACAAGTATAACAGGTGTACCAGTCTTGGTCGCCTCCGAAATTATAATACTTTTAACAGGACAAGCATCTGCATCAACATATATTTTCATGCTTTATTCTCCTCTAACAAAATAAATCCAGTAAATTGCTTATAATTTACTATAACCTATTTTTTTATACATATCATTCTTTAAAAAATATAAGAGATGAATGATTTTGAAAAAGTTTGAATGGTTTACTAAATGACTTTGTGCTAACGATGTTTATGTGGTGAGCGCAAGGGGCTGTGTTTTATTCAATGAGATGGGGTGATCATTCCATCAGATGTTGCTGTTCTTTTTCGGCAACCATCCATTGTTTAAGTGCTTATTCTTATGAATCCTGGTTATAGATTCTTTTTTTTATTCATGAAATTTCGCCTTAGTTAGAACATATAATGTGTTGATTTCACTTTTGATTGTATTTTGATAATAGGAGGCTGTCCACTTAGATGGGAAATGGAGAATTCAAAATGGTCCGTGTATTCATTGCAAGCCCTTTTTTTAATCAGGAGCAGATTGATAGAGTACAAAGGCTAGAAAATGCGTTGATGAGGAATCTATATGTAATAGATATTTTTTCTGCTAGATTTCATCAATTCAAGCATTTGACATTTGGCTCGAAGGAATGGAGAAGAGTGACCTTTCATAATGATCTAAAATATTTGCGAAGAGCAGATGTTGTGGTGGCAGTCCATGATTTTGAAGGAGCCAATGTCGACAGCGGTACAGCTTTTGAAATCGGGTATGCGTATGCAATGCAAAAGCCTATTATACTTATCAATGAGAAAGGTTCACCGGTTAACTTAATGCTTTCGGATAGCTTACATGCATACTTAAATAGAGTAGAGGAGGTAGCATCTTATAATTTTTTACATATGCCGTATATCCCATATGAAGGAAAAGTCATTTAAATATTTATAAGAAGAGCGACCATATAGGTGGCTTTTTATTTTGAAAACTACTAGAAGATTTTTCATCTATCAAATTCTTAAAGTCGTCCATTCTTATGGTAAAATGGAAGAAAACTAGAATAAAGGGAGGGTTAGCTTTGGAATTTACATTTATTCATACGGCCGATATACATTTAGATAGTCCATTAAGAGGCTTGGAAAAGTATGAAGGGGCGCCAGTTGAGAAAATTCGTAATGCGACCCGAGAAGCATTTCAACATTTAGTGGATCTGGCGATTGATAAAAAAGTAGCTTTTCTTGTTATTGCCGGTGATTTATATGATGGAGACTGGAAGGATTATAATACAGGATTATTTTTCATTAGCCAAATGAGCCGATTACAAAAGGAAAATATTAAGGTCTTCCTCATTCGCGGAAATCATGACGCTGCTAATTTGATTACGAAAGAATTAAAACTTCCGGAAAATGTTATCGAATTCTCTGTTGATAAACCCGAGACTGTTTTGATAGAAGAATTACATGTTGCTTTACATGGGCAAGGTTTTGCATCGAGGGCGGTTTCGGAAAATATTGCAAGGGACTATCCAACGAAAATAGACGGGTATGTCAACATTGGATTATTGCATACGAGCGCAACAGGTCGTGAGGGTCATGAAAGTTATGCTCCATGTTCCTTAGATGACTTAAAGGAAAAGGGCTATGATTATTGGGCATTAGGGCATATCCACTTAAGAGAAGTTCTCCATGAAAGCAATCCAGTCATTCTCTTTCCAGGAAATATACAGGGTCGACATATTAAAGAAACAGGAAAAAAAGGATGTACGATTGTGACAGTAAAGGATGGTCAAATCCATCAATATGAGCATCATTCCCTTGATGTACTTAGGTGGGAGGTCTGTTCTGTTGATGCATCTTCCTGTGAAACGGTACAGGACGTTATGGATGCGGTAAGAGAAAAATTAGAGGAACTCTACCAACTTTCTGAAGGCAGATTTTTAGCTATTCGAGTTCGCATCAACGGATCAACGGATGCACATCAAGCGTTATTAGTAGAAAGAGAGCATGTAATCAATAATTTACGGTCATTGGCACTTGAAGTGGGATATGGTGATATTTGGATTGAAAAGGTGAAAATCGAAACAACCCGCAAAATTGATATTGAGGAATGGAAAGAAAAGAGCACCCCAATTGCCAGCATCCTAGAATACATGGAGGAATTAAGTAAAGATGAGGAAACATTTGAGCTTTTGCTCCAAGAATTTAAAGATTTGGGGTCCGCATTGCCTTATGAATTAAAAAATGGAGAAGATGCTTTTGATTTTACCGATCCAACCATTCTCACGAAAAGGCTGAAAGAAGTGGAAGAGCTAATTTTACACTACTTGACGACGCAGTCTGAGGTGGAAACGGCATGAAAATTAATTATTTAAATTTACAAGCATTCGGTCATTTCACAGACTATCATCTGTTCTTTGATGAGAATAAAAACTTCCATTTAATATATGGCCCAAATGAAGCGGGGAAAAGTACGATACTTCGTTCTATTTCCAATTATCTATATGGCTTCCCAAGACAAACAGCAGATGCTTTCCTTCATAGCAATGCAAAACTGAGAATTGAAGGAGAACTGCAAAGAGCAAATGGGGAAAAACTGCAATTTGCACGACGGAAAGGGCAAAAAAATACGGTTTTAGACGAAAATAATAATCCTCTTGATGAGAAAATGGTTGCAGCCTTTTTAAATGGCATTACGGAGCAGCAATTTACGAATATGTTTGCTTTGGACCATGTTCGACTTAGAGAAGGCGGAGAAACCCTTTTGCAAAGTGATGGGAATGTGGCTCAAAGTCTATTTTCAGCTGCTTCAGGAATCAATGTGCTTCGGAATGTACTGGAAGAGTTAGAAACAAAGACAAGCAGTCTTTATGGGAAAAACAAATCCAAAACAGCTATTAATAGTGCATTAAGAGAAGAAAAAGATCTAACCAAAAATATCACCGAAAATCAATTAAAAATCCAAGATTGGAAAGAGCTTGAACGGAAATTTTTGGATGGTAAGAAGGAAATAGAAAAGTTAAAAGAAGATATAAAACTATTAACAAAAGAAGAAAGCAAATTAAAACGATTAAAACAAACGTTGCCGCAATTGCTCTTGTAATTCTTTTTGAACTCTGTCTAGATTGCCTTCCGCTTTTACTTTATCGATGGCAGTTTCTAAAGATCCTAGATTTCCAATATCCTGTAAATACTGTAACACTGTTTGTGTTTTCGTTAGTTCTTTTTCAAGAGCTTCCAATTCTTCCTGTGCGTTCTTTTCGTTCGATTCTAATAAAGGCTTCTGTTCTGCCAAATCGCGAATGGTTTTCTTTAGTTCTGCGTGAATACGATATTGCTCCACAATATGAATATTATCTGTTTCACGACCAAGCTCTTTTAACATGGAAAGAATAGTTTGTTCTAATTGCCGGTATTTCCCTTCTTGAATAGGAAGCTGTTTCACATCCTTTTGATAACTGGAGCTATCTCGATATAAGGATTCTATGAGAAACTTTTGATCCAAAATTCCTTCTGGGATAAAGATAGATTGTAATTCGCGTTCTTTCATTT